>OLRV01000864.1_pt1 | contig 28178 bp, 25 predicted proteins | sample 1672421 | NCBI WGS metagenome assembly OLRV01 (sample SAMEA3136684, study PRJEB25190) | human gut metagenome | biome: human gut; feature: human-associated habitat; material: faeces | place: Austria | collected 2013
TTGTCCGTGAGGAAGCGTTGTCAGCGTATACACAGGCTCCCGAAATGAACTCTATGGGGCAAAGCACAAAGTGCCAAGCAAGGCAATGTGCCATTCCAATGCAAACACTTCCTCGGCTACACCAAAAACGCAGACGGCGAAATCGAAATCGTCCCCGAAGAAGCCGAGATTATACGAGAAATATATGAGCAGTACCTATCCGGCGAAAGCCTGTACGGAATCAAATGCTATCTCGAAGCAAAAGAGATCCCGACGCCTGCCGGATGCAGTGTATGGCGGCAGGAAACCATTCGCTCCATCCTCTCAAACGAGAAGTACAAAGGCGACGCCATCATAAACAAAACCTATGTGTCCGACTGTATCAGCAAGAGAATTAAGGCAAATAACGGCGAAAGAAACAAATACTATATCGAGAATAATCACCCTGCAATCATCGACGCAGGCACCTTCGCAAGAGTCCAAGAGGAAATAGCACGGCGCTCCGGCAAGCCGAAGGTCAAGCAAAGAGGCACTAAAACCGAACTGAGCCGTTATTCGAGCAAGTACGCTCTGAGCGAGCTACTGATCTGCGGCGAATGCCGAACGCCTTACCGCTGATGCACATGGACTGCCAAGGGCAAGAGAAAAATCGTATGGCGATGCATTAACCGACTTGACTACGGCAAAAAATACTGCCACCACTCACCGAGCATCGAGGAAAGCCTGCTGCAAGACGCCGTTATGAGAGCCATCATGCAGACGGCAAAGCAAAATATTGAGGTGCTGAAAACACTGAAAATCCATATCGGGATGGGGCTTATAGACGAAGTCACCGAGGACAAAACCCTCGACATTCAAATCCGAATTGCCGAAGTCGACGCTGAGTTTCAAAAAATGCTCAAAGCGGTATCCGCCGACAATGCAGACGGCATCGATGAGGAACGCATCACCGAGCTGATGAACGAAAAGCAAAGGCTGACCGTACAGCTCGAACAGTATGCAACCATGCGGCAAAAGAGAGAAAGCGCAAAATCCCGACTCGATGAGATTTTCACCATACTTGACGGACTGCAAAATCACCCGATGAAATATGACGATACGCTCGTCCGACAGATTATTGAATGCGTAGTGGTGGAATCAAAAGAGAAAATCAAGGTGGTCTTTATCGGCGGCACCGAAATCGAGATGACGCTGTAAACAGCCTTGAAAACAGAAACGGAGTGATGTAGAATGATTGTGACGAGTGTTCAAATCAAGACAGTGAAAACGCAAAAACATCTCTATTGTCCTGTCTTCACATTTTTTATCTTAATGAAGGCATAGCTCAGTTGGTTAGAGTACCTGCTTGACATGCAGGGGGTCGGTGGTTCAAGTCCACTTGTCTTCACCAAAATCGGCAAGAATCCTTAGATTCTTGCCGATTTTTATGTAATAATTATGCAACAAGGCTGAGATATAAAAATCACACCTTACATTTGTCGGGGCGATACCCCGTATTTCTTTTTAAAGGCGCGGTAGAATACCGAATAATCGCGGAAGCCGCACTCAGAATATGCCCTTGTTGGGGATATCCCCGAAAGTATAAGCTGCTTTGCCATAACAAGCCTTTTTGCTGTAATATATTCACCCACGGTCATTGCCGTGGCTTTTTTAAATATATGGCAAAGGTGCGATTTGCTTATATAATACCTTTCGCAAATAATGTCCAGACTTAAATCATCGGGAATATGGCGGTTTATGTAGTTTATAATTCTGCTGTCAAGCGTTTGGTCTATCTGAATTTCGTACATTGTTTCAAATGCGGCAGAAATTTCGTTTAAAAGCGGCAAAAGATTTGTGATTATCTGCACGCGTCTGTCGGGGGAATTTTCTGTCATATTATCTATAAACAGTTTATAGGCGTCGGTTTTGAAATATTCGGCTCGGTACAGGTTGAATGTACCCAATTTTCGATTTATAAACGGCGATAACAAGCGCCCTTTCGGGTCTATGCCTTTAAAAAGCTCGGCTTTAAAGTTTACCGAAAAGCGGGTGTAAGGCTTATCGGGGCTTATATCAATATAGTGTGATTCGGCGGGGCGCATAATTAAAATATCGCCCGCTTTAAGCGGGTAGGGCGTACCTTCAACACGGTAAATGCCCTTGCCGCCCAAAAAGCAATAAAGCTCATAGGTTTCGTGGGTATGGGCTTTGAAATGCTCAGGGACGGGGGTTTCGTCATACCGATAGCCCATATCAATATCATTATCCTGATACAGAAAAAAATCTGACATATTATCACCGTGTATATATTATCATATACAAACAATATTTGCAATAAAAAACAATAATATCAACAATTTAATTGTTGTGATTTCCGATATATAACTAATGGGGGAGAATATATGACTGATAACTATTTACTCAAAACCGCAGATGCGCAGGATATATATTTTAAAATAAAGGACTTGCCTATTGTTGATTACCACTGCCACCTATCCCCGAAAGAGATTTATGAGGATAAGCCGTTTGATAATATCGGTGAAATGTGGCTCGGGGGCGACCATTACAAATGGCGGCTTATGCGAACGGCGGGCATAGACGAAAGGTACATTACAGGCAACACCGACTGGCGCGAAAAATTTATTAAATACGCCGCCGCATTGGAGCTTGCCGCGGGGAATCCGCTTTACCATTGGTCGCATATGGAATTGTCAATGTTTTTCGGCATAGATAAGCCGCTTAAAAGCGATAACGCCGCCGAAATATACGACGAGGCAAACGCCTTTATTGCAAAAAATAAACTGTCGTCGAGAAAGCTCATAGAGCAATCGAAAGTAGAAACCCTTTGCACCACCGACGATATTATTGATACGCTTGAATACCATAAAAAAATAAAGGAAGACAAAAGCTTTAAAACAAGGGTTCTGCCTTCGTTCAGAACGGATAATCTGCTGCTTGTACGGCGCACAGGCTACCCCCATTACATAAAAAAATTAGCCGAGGTATCGGGCACGGAAATATCAAACCTTGAAAGCCTTAAAGCCGCGGTTATTAAAAGGCTTGATTTCTTCTGCCTTAACGGCTGCCGTTTTACCGACGTGGGTATTCCGTATTTCCCCGACAGAATTGCAGATGAGCCTTCGGCAGACGATACATTTAAGAAGGCGCTTGCGGGCGCAGAAATTTCCGATGCCGAATATTTATGGTTTATAGGTAATATGTACCTTTTCTTGGCGGCGGAATATAAAAAGCGAAATCTTGTTATGCAAATGCACTTAGCCGTTTACCGCAACGCAAACAGCAATTTGTTCGCCGCCTTGGGTGCGGATTGCGGTGTAGACTGCGTGGGAGACGAAATAAGCGGCACGGCGCTTATACATATGCTTGACGCGATAAATAAAAACAGCGGTATGCCGCAAACGGTTATTTATACCCTTAATACCGCAAACGCGGCGCAGATAGCCTCTGGTTCCCGAACGTGCGCTGCGGCGCGGCTTGGTGGTTCTGCGACCACAAGCGCGGCATACGCGAGGAAATGGAAATTACAGCCGAAAATTCGTCGCTCGGCTCGTTCCTCGGTATGCTTACCGATTCGCGCAGCTTTCTTTCCTACGCGCGGCACGATTATTTCCGCAGAATTGCGGCGGATATTTTGGACGAGTGGGTAAACGGCGGAGAATATGATAAGGAAAGCGCCGTAAGGCTTGCCGAAAAAATCAGTTATTACAATATAAAGGAGCTGACAGAGCAATGAAAATGTCCTTCAGGTGGTACGGGGAAACCGATCCGATACCGCTTAAATATATAAGGCAGATACCGAATATGCGCTCAGTAGTAACCGCGGTTTACGATGTAAAGCCGGGCAAGGTTTGGCCAGAAGAAAGCCTTGAAAAATTAAAGAAGCAGGCAGAGGAAAACGGGCTTATATTCGATATTGTAGAGTCAGTGCCGGTGCCCGAGGAAATAAAGCTCGGCACCGAAAAGGCGGACGAATACACCGAGGTTTACTGCGAGAACATTCGCCGCTGCGCGAAATACGGCGTAAAATGCATTACATATAATTTTATGCCGGTATTCGACTGGACAAGAACTCAGCTTGACAAAGAGGCAGCGGACGGCTCAACAAGCCTTGTCATGTATATGGATCAGCTTAAAAGCCTTGACCCGCTTAAAGACGATATACACCTGCCCGGCTGGGACGCAAGCTACACGCAGGCAGAGGTGCGCGATTTAATAAAAGCCTACTCCGCTTTAGGCGAGGAGGGGCTGTGGCACAACCTTGAAAAATTCCTTAAAAAGATAATTCCCGTGGCGGAAGACTGCGGAGTTACCATGGCGATACACCCGGACGATCCGCCGTACCCTATCTTCGGTATTCCGAGAATTATAACAAACGAGCGGAATATCGACCGAATGTTAAATATAGTTGACAGCCCCGCAAACAGCCTTTGCTTCTGCACGGGCAGTCTCGGCTGTGCAGCGTTTAACGATATTCCGAAAATGGTTCGCAAATACAGCAAAATGGGCAGGATTGCATTTATGCATATCCGCCAGGTAAAGCTGTTAGAGGACGGCAGCTTTGAAGAACGCGGGCATTTATCGAAAGACGGCAGTCTTGATATGTACGAAACAGTAAAGGCGCTGGTAGATACGGGCTTTGACGGATACGTTCGCCCCGACCACGGCAGAATGATATGGGGAGAGAGCGGAAAACCGGGCTACGGGCTTTTTGACAGGGCGCTCGGCGCTGCATATATAAACGGACTTTTTGAGGCCGTAGAAAAGGAAAAAAAATGTAAAAGGTAATTGTAATAACAGGCGCGGGCGGCGTGTTGTGCTCGGGCTTTGCCGAGTTTTTGGCAGGAAAGGGCAATAAGGTGGCGCTGCTTGATTTAAACGAAGAGGCGGCAAAAAATTACCGCGGCGGGCGGTAATGCCAAAGCCTATAAGTGCAACGTGCTTGATAAGACAAATATAGAGGAAGTACACGGCAAGGTGCTCAAAGACCTCGGAAAATGCGATATACTTATAAACGGCGCGGGCGGAAATAATCCGAAATGCACCACGGCGCACGAGGAATATTGCAATATTGACAACAATATTGCAATACCAGAACGCTGTAAAGAACTTATAGAACAATTAGTAGGGAGGGGAATTATTGTAAGTAAGTAATAGTGGAGAACTTGAATACTCCTTAGATGCGGATATGTTATACTTAATTAAGGTGATACAGCGAATAAGAGAGCATCCAGAAAGACTAACTATTAAAAGTCAAGCTCAAAATACGGAGGAATGGTGAAATAGTGTGGACAATTCAAAAGGGGTTAGTAAGGCAGACATCCAGTTGGATGCCCGGCTGAGCGGATGAAAGAACAGAGTTATGCGACTGTACTGCCGAATTACGAGGAGTTGACAAAACACAAAACGAAAGAACGGCTTATTTCCGCAGACAACTCAGCAAAATTTCTTGCGATTTCTATTGATTTTTCAAAGCAAGGCGTGTATACTAGGCGTAGGGAATGAGAATTCCCAATAGGCAGCAACGAGTTTGTCTGCCGCAGTGTTGAAGCAAGTGATGGGGTCAGCATACCGTACACTTGCGGAGCTTTGACCGAGGGTTAGGCGGTTTCCACAGGCTGACGTAGGGTTTTCCCCGAATGAAAACGCCTCTTGCGGAACTCTGTTCATTCAGAGTTCCGTTTTTTTGTAAAGGAAAGGCCGAAATGTGTCTTTTTCTGGAGGCTGCACGGGCATGGTAGCGATTGTCGGAAACAGAATATCGGATCACTGCAGGGCGGCGCGGAAAGACGTTCTCATTTGCGCTGAGCTTCGCTTTTGCGGATTTTCCGCATATCGCGGGAATGCAGTACGCTCAGGATGTGGATTTTGGCTTGCGCCCGTCCGAGTACTATGGCGAAAAGCTGATCCCATCAATCTTGACCAGTAAACTTGAAGCCTCAAGAATTGAGCAAAGCCGAAATTGGTCCCGAATAAAGGGCCGGCTTAATGCTGTTGTACATCTGCAAGAGACGCTCGATTCGGAGTTTTTGATTGCGCGCTTTAATCCAAAGCTGGTGCGCGTCAATAGCAAAATTGATGCGGAATATGTAATTAAAAATCTGCAATCCGGGGAAATATTCTTTGTGTTTATTGATAAAGGCAAAGAACTGCGCTACTATTGCAAATCTGCCTTTGAAAAGACAACGGTGGATTACTTGGAGAATCAGGCAATTTTGACTATGTTGAAGAAAGAGAAGATCGTCGATGGTTCTGTGACCCTGCTGTTTCAGCATCCGAATTATATTGAACGGTCAGAAGCGTAGAAAGTGAACGCTGACATATAGCGCGCCGGTTCGAAACCTTCTGCATTTTCCCGTCCGGCATCTTTTCTGCCGTGGGCTGACATGCAGAGTGTCCTTATAGGATCTGAGTATCCTGTAATGGACACTCTGCTTTTTTATTTCCCACAAAGTTCATACAGCAACCTGTTCCGGGGCGTAGCTGAGTGCTACGCCTTTTTTGTTTCCGTGATAATGTCGGCCTCCGGGATTTTTCGGCGATCCGGCACATCGAAAGCGCCGATGCAGTTGTAGTAGATCACGACACGCTGGTTGGTAATGCAGTCCTGCTTTTCAGCGTGAGGGAGCGGATAGTTCATTAGAATTGTGTCCAAGCGAATTTTGCTGCGGGTTTAAATTCCGTACACAGGACAATGCAGCCATTCAGCATGATCGTCTTTTATCATTTCCCCCAATGCTTGATCGTATAGATGATCAGCGCAAGAACCAGCGATCCTGTAATTGTTCCGATGATAATGGTTCCCACGGTGTTCAGCCTCCTTTCCGCTTATCCTTTCTGCTGCAATGGATGTAATACCATACGCACAGCAGCAGCGTGAACACGGCGGCCCATGCCGTAGACATTCCGATTTGGAACAGGCTCGGTTCAGGCCGCGTACTGGCAAACCAAGCATAGGGATTTTTTACAAGGAAGATGGACAAAAGCCCCTGAACCATGACAAATGTCGTCCGCCCCACACCGTTGAAATAGCCGGTAAAGCAATAGGCGGTGGAAAGGACAAAGCACTCGATGCTGGTCGCTTTCAAAAATTCTGCCGAGGCATTCAGCACCGCCGTTTCGCCGCCTTTTATAAAGAGGGTAGAAAGTGCCGCACCATGGAAGAAGGAGCAGTAGGCCAGAATACCGCCTAAGATGGCGGCGGTCAGCATCCCGAGCCACATGGCCTTTTTCGCGCGTTCCCGCTGTCCTGCGCCGTCATTCTGTGCCACAAACGCTGAGATGGACTGCATATAGGAAGTAGGGATCAGCAGAATGAACATAACCAGCTTTTCCGCAATGCCTACACCAGCCGAAGCCACTTCGCCGAGCGCATTTACAAAGCCGATCAGAATGAGATAGGAAACCTCATTGCACATACTTTGCAGAGCAATCGGCGTTCCCAGTCTCAAGATACTGCCGGAGTTTTCTTTGTCAAAGCGCAAATGCGCTTTCTCTACAGGAAAGGGCAGCCCCTTTTTCCGAACCAGCACCAGCGACAGAACCACGCTGACGGCCTGTGCCGCCACCGTTGCAATGGCCGCTCCCGACGCCCCCAGGGGAATGAATTTCGTAAACGTAATATCGCCGATGATATTTGTCACACAGGCGATCATCACAAAATAGAGCGGTGATCTTGCATCGCCTAAACCACGAAAAATGGCGCTGATCAGATTGTACGCTACAATGAACAGACTGCCCGCGCCGCAGATACGGATGTAAGATACCGTTTGGGAAAACGCCTCTGCCGGTGCATTGGTCACACGGGCGATCCACGGCGCAGCCAGCACGGTGATGACAGTCAAAGCCACGCCAAGCACACTGAATACCCAAAGGCTGCTGCCGATGGTCTTCCCCGCGCCGTCATGATCTTTGCGTCCTACATAGATACCAAGCAGAACCGTGGAACCCATGGAAAGGCCGGTGATAAGGCCCGTGATGATCTGCATGGCCTGCGAGCCGGTGGCAACAGCGGACACATCCGCTGTCGTACCGAATTTCCCCACCGCCCAAAGGTCTACCGCGCCATATAACGCCTGCAGCAGCAGCGCCAACAGCACGGGAATGGAGAATTTCAATAGAGCAGGTAAAATCGGCCCGGTCAGAAAATCGTTCTTTGTTTGCTTTATCATGATCCTTACGCTCCGTTGATTTCCTCAAAATTGATATCCGAGATAATATCCAGCATTTCACAGAACTTGCCGATTTCCTCCGGTGTAAAGCGATCCGTAATGCGCTGGATCGCCTCGCTGTCCTGGCGGCGGAAAACCTTATACTGTGGAATCGCATCATCGTTGACGGAAAGATAGTTCTTGCGCTTGTCATGCGGGTCGGGTGTCTTTGTGATCAGCCCCTGCCGCAGCAATTCATTGAGTTTTAATGTGACCCCCGGCTTTGACACATGAAGCAGCTCTGCCAGCTTCGACGCAGTGCAGGTGCCGTTCATCGTGTAGATCAGTTCGATATACAGCAGGCTGTTGTATGTGATGTTTTCATCCACAAACTGCTTGTTCATCAGCCGCAGGTCACACAAAGCCGTGCTGTAATAAAAGGTATCCAGAGCTTTTCGCAGTTCCATGGTGGTGTCCCTCCTGATTCATTAAGCGAATGTCATTATTATAGCTTAATTAAATAGAAAAGACAACACCTGCTTGCCAAAAAACAAGAGCCGCATCGCTGCTGCGATCAATGTGATAAACGCAAAATTTGTGGACAAAAGCATTTGAAATTTCCATCTGAATCTGCTATAATAAAATTACAGCGTGTGGCGTTTCTGCGTAAATCCAGTTGCAGAAGCGCCGCACGCTTTTTGTGCGGGTAAGTCGAAAATTTTATAAAAAATCGTGTTGCAGAGATGCGTAAGTCCGGATTTTTCAGACTGACGCATCTTTTTTATTTCAGAAAGGAAGGTACTATTTATGGACTCGGCAAATCAGTTTTTGGGGACGGAACGTATTGGCAGGCTCATGCGTCAATATGCCGTTCCCTGCATCATCTCGCTGCTGGTGGGCGCACTATACAATATCGTCGATCAGATCTTCATCGCCAATGCAAGCTACCTCGGCTCTTACGGCAACGCGGCCAACACGGTTGTTTTTCCGCTGACGGTTGTGGCATTGGCCGTCGCCGTCATGGTAGGTGACGGCTGCTGTGCCTTTGTCAGCATGGCGTTGGGGAGGAACGAAATAGACAAGGCAAAGCGAAGCGTTGGCAACGCCGTTGTGCTGATTGCTGCCCGCAGCCTTGTTTTGACGGCGGTGTATCTGATCTTTTCGGACGGCATCATTGCCATGTTCGGCGGTACGGTCAATGAAGAAACCTTCCGCTGCGCGCAGGAATACTTCTTCTATATCACGCTGGGGATCCCGTTTTATATGTTCGGCCAGGCCATGAACCCCATCATCCGTGCAGACGGCAGCCCGAGGTTTGCCATGATCTCCACGCTGGCGGGCGCGGTCATCAACATCATCCTCGACCCCATCTTCATCTTTATCTTCCAATGGGGCATGATGGGCGCGGCTGTCGCAACGGTCATCGGGCAGGTAGCAACGGCACTGCTTGCCGTGTGGTATCTGCTGCATATGCGGATCATCAAGCCGGCATCCGGCGACTACGCTCTGCGGGGGAAGCTCTGCGGACGGATGCTGACGCTGGGCGTTACCAGCTTCCTCTCTCAGATCAGTCTTGTGGCGGCTATGGCGGCCATCAACAACATGCTGCGCAAATACGGTGCGCTCGACCCCGTCTTCGGGCAGGAGCGGTACGCGCAGATCCCCATGGCCGTGGTCGGCATCGTTATGAAGTTTTTCCAGATCGTTATTTCCATCGTCGTCGGCATGGCCGCCGGCTGCATTCCCATCGTCGGCTACAACATGGGCGCGGAGAAAACGCTGCGCGTCCGGTCGCTCTTCACCCGGCTGCTGCTCGCGGAGGCCATCGTCGGCGCGGTCGCACTGCTTCTTGCCGAGTGCTTCCCACGGCAGCTTATCGCAATTTTCGGCGCAAGCAGCGAGAGCGGCTACTATACGGAGTTTGCCGTCAAGGCCTTCCGTGTTTACCTCTGTATGATGGTGCTGGCCTGTGTGAACAAGGCGTGCTTTATCTTTCTGCAGGCGGTTGGTAAGGCGCTGGCGTCTACGCTGCTTTCCATGTTCCGGGAGGTCGTGTTCGGTGTGGGCTTTGCACTGCTGCTGCCTGTGTTCTTTGGTTTGGACGGCGTGCTGTATTCCATGCCGGTTTCGGATATTCTGACCTTTATTATTACGCTGTTTATTATCGTAAAAACGTATCGAGATCTCAATATGCAAAAGGGTTCAGAAGGAATGAAAAACAGGACTGTTAATTGATTTTTGCCGGAAATGCATGGCTGCGTTCCCTGTGATATTCTGAAAAGCAGATCGGCCGGTCCCTGTGACCAATAAAACACCGCACCGGAAATCCGGTGCGGTGTTTTCTACGATCGGGACTATAAGCCGGGTTCTGTAATCGACAGCCATCTATCTCGACGTATCGTTGCCGGTACGCTCAAGCCACCTCCACGGAAACGGCCGGGCCGGCCAATGTTTCCTCCACGGTGTTGCTCCGAATAGAGTTTACAGCGCCGCGATGTTCCCATGCGGCGGGTGAGCTCTTACCTCGCCTTTCCACCCTTACTCCGGCGGCGTGAGCCGCGGAGCGGTATCTCTCTGTTGCACTTTTCCTGAAGTCGCCTTCGGCGGGCGTTACCCGTTATTCTTGCCCTGCGGAGCCCGGACTTTCCTCATGAAAGCGCCTTTCGGCGCAGTCACGCGGCTGTCCGTCCCGGTCGCTTCACTATTGTACTTTATTTCTCCGCGCTTGTCAAACGGATTGCAAAATTTCTTTTCAGAGGGTATAATATCCATGTTCCGCGGGGGAAGCCGCGGGGAAAGAGGGGCTTGTTTGTGACACTCCACGAATATTTTGAAAATCTGCGCGGGAAAAAGGCATTGGTGCTCGGCCTCGGTGTGAGCAACCGTCCGCTGGTGCGCCTGCTGCTGCAATATGGGATCGACGTGACCGGCTGCGACAAAACGCCGCGGGAAAAGCTGGAGGAGGAAGTGCTGGAGCTGGAGCGCATGGGCGCAAAGCTTCATCTGGGCGAGTGCTATCTGGAGGGCATTTCCGGCGACATCGCCTTCCGCACGCCCGGGCTGCATCCGGAGAAGCCGGAGCTTGCCGCGCTGCGTGCGGCGGGAACGAAGATCACCTCCGAGATGGAGGCCTTCTTTGAGGTCTGCCCCTGCCAGATCATCGGCGTGACCGGCTCCGACGGCAAGACCACGACCACCACCCTGATCTCCGAGCTGCTGCGCCGGGCGGGCTGCCGCGTCTGGGTGGGCGGCAACATTGGCACACCGCTTCTGGACAAGGCGGAGCAGATGCAGCCGACGGACAAGGTCGTGCTGGAGCTCAGCTCCTTTCAGCTGATGGATCTGCACTACAGCTGCCACACGGCGGTCGTGACCAACCTCGCGCCCAACCATCTGGATATGCACAAGGACATGGCGGAGTATGTCAATGCCAAGAAGAATATTTTCCTGCGTCAGGGCGCGGGCGATACGCTGATCCTGAATCTGGACAACGAGATCACGGCCGGTTTTGCGAAGGAAGCAAAGGGAAACGTTCTTTGGTTTTCCCGGCAGAAGCCGGTGGAAAACGGCGTGTACTTCAAAGACGGCGTGATCTGGAGAGGCAGGGAAGCCCTGCTGCGGCAGGAGGAGATTCTGATTCCCGGTCTGCACAATGTGGAAAACTACATGGCGGCCATTCTGGCGGTGGGCGACAGTGTTTCCGACGAGGACATCCGCTATGTCGCCAAGCACTTCGGCGGGGTGGAGCACCGTATCGAGCTCGTGCGCGTCAAGGATGGCGTGTCATATTACAATGATTCTATCGCTTCTTCACCAAGCCGGACGATCGCCGGCCTGCGCAGCTTCCGGAAAAAGGTCATCCTGATCGCGGGCGGCTATGACAAGCACATTCCGTATGACGTGCTCGGCCCGGAGATCGTGCAGCACGTGAAGCTGCTGATCTGCACCGGCGCGACCGGAGAGAAAATCGCGCAGGCGACGGAAAATGCAGAAAATTACCGCGAAAATATGCCAGAAATTCTGCGGATCGATGACTTTTACGAGGCGATCCGTACGGCCGCGCGCCGCGCGGAGGCGGGCGACGTGGTGCTGCTGTCCCCGGCGAGCGCCGCGTTTGACAAGTTCAAGAACTTTATGGTGCGCGGCGCCGAGTTCAAGAAAACCGTGATGGAGCTGTAATATGAGAAAGAACTGTGCGGCGGTGATCGTCGCGGCCGGGAGCGCCGCGCGGATGCAGGGGATAGACAAGATGCTCGTCCCTCTGGCGGGCGTGCCGGTGGTGCTGCGCTCGGCGCAGGCGCTCGCGGCCTGTGCGGAGATCGACAGCCTTGTGATCGTCACGCGCAAAGAACTGGTAGGGCAGGTCACGGCGCTGTGTGCCGGGGTGAAAAAGCTGAAAGCGGTCGTGCCGGGCGGCGCAAGCCGCGCGGAGTCGGTGCTGGCGGGGCTGGATGCGCTGCCGCCGGAGGCGGAGCTGGCCGCCGTTCACGACGGTGCACGCCCGCTGGTCACGGCTGCGGTCGTCCGCGAGGCGGTGCAGGAGGCGGCGCGCTGCGGCGCGGCTGCGCCGGCGGTTCCCGTCCATGACACGATCAAGGTGGCCGAAAACGGCGCGGTTCTCTCCACGCCGGATCGCAGCCGCCTTTTTGCGGTGCAGACGCCGCAGGTGTTTGACGCGGCGATGCTCAAAGACGCCTTGCACCGCGCGCTGGAGGCGGGGGTCGCACTGACGGACGACTGCTCCGCGGCGGAGGCGGCGGGGGTCGCCGTGCATCTGACGCCGGGCAGCGAGGAAAATCTCAAGATCACCACGCCGGTCGATCTGACCTTGGCGGAAGCCATTCTGAAACGGAGGAATTCCATGCGCATCGGACACGGTTATGACGTACACCGTCTGACGGAGGGCAGAAAGCTAATCCTCGGCGGTGTGGAAATTCCCTTTGAGCGCGGACTGGACGGCCACTCGGATGCGGACGTGCTTGTCCACGCGGTCATGGACGCGCTCCTTGGCGCGGCGGCGCTGCGCGACATCGGCGTGCTGTTTCCGGACAATGACCCGGCCTACAAGGGCATTTCCAGTATGCTGTTGCTGGAAAAGGTGATGGAGCATCTCCGCGCGGCAGGCTATGCGGTGGGGAATGTGGATGTGACCGTTCTGGCCCAGCGGCCGAAGCTGAAAGATTATATTCCGGCCATGCGGGAGAATCTTGCCCACGCGATGGGCGTCGACCTCGGATGCGTCAGCGTCAAGGCAACGACGGAGGAGGGCCTTGGCTTCACCGGCAGCGGCGAGGGCATCGCCTGCCATGCCGTGTGTCTGCTGGAAGGCCGCTGATCGAAAGAGCAGCAAAACACAAGGAGAGGAAGGCAGTTGCCTTCCTCTCCTTGTTTGCCGCAGGTCAATCGACGATGTCGACGGTGACATGCTTCCCGTCGCGCTGGGCGACAGCCTTGACGATCGTGCGGATCTCCTTCGCGATACGGCCCTGTCTACCGATGACTTTGCCCATATCCTCCGGAGCGACACGCAGCTCAAGAATGGTGTTGTCGCCGTCCTCTCTCTGTGTTACAGTGACCGCATCGGGCTGATCGACCAACTGCCTTGCAACATAGAGCAAGAGTTCTTCCATTGTGCTGCTCCCTTCGATCAAAGGACGTTAGCCTTTTTCAGAAGAGCCTTCACGGTATCAGTGGGCTGGGCGCCGTTCTTGATCCACTGCTGTGCCTTCTCGGCGTCGATGGTGATCGTAGCCGGCTCGGTCAGGGGGTTGTAGGAGCCGATCTCTTCGATGCAGCGGCCGTCGCGCGGGCTGCGGGAATCAGCAACGACAATGCGATAGTAGGGAGCCTTCTTTGCACCCATTCTTCTCAGTCTGATTTTTACCATGGGGTTTCACCTCCAAATAGATTTGAAAATTTATATCATCAAACAATTGCTTGACAATGACTTACATACCGGGGAAGCCCGGGAACCCACCGCCCATTTTACCGAACATCTTGCGCTTTTTGCCCTTGCCGTTCATCTGCTTGACCAGCGCCTGCATCTGCTCAAACTGCTTGAGCAGGCGGTTGATGTCCTCCACCTTCTGGCCGCAGCCGGCCGCGATGCGGCGCTTGCGGGAGGAGTTGAGGCAGGCGGGATTCTCGCGCTCGTAGGGCGTCATGGACAGGATGATCGCTTCGACGCGCGCGAGCGCGTTCTCGTCGACCTGCACGTTCTTCATCGCGCCCATGCCGGGGATCATGCCCAGAAGGTCCTGCATCGAGCCCATGGACTTGAGCTGCACCAGCTGATCATAGAAATCCGCGAGGGTGAATTTGTTCGCGCGGAGCTTCTGCTCGAGCTCCTGTGCCTTCTTCTGGTCGAGGGCCTGCTCGGCCTTTTCGATCAGCGTCAGCACGTCGCCCATGCCGAGAATGCGCGAAGCCATGCGCTCGGGGTGGAAGGGCTCGATCATGTCCAGCTTTTCGCCGGTGCCGATAAACTTGATGGGCTTGCCGGTGACGGCCTTGACGGAAAGCGCCGCGCCGCCGCGGGCGTCGCCGTCGAGCTTGGTGAGCATCACGCCGTCGATGTCCAGCCATTCGTTGAAGGACTGCGCGGCGTTGACCGCGTCCTGACCGGTCATGGCGTCCACGACCAACAGAATTTCGGACGGCTGCACGGCGGCCTTGATGGACTTCAGCTCATTCATGAGCGCCTCGTCCACGTGCAGGCGGCCGGCGGTATCGAGAAAGACCATGTCGTTGCCGTGCTGCTGGGCGTGGCGGACGGCGGCCTTTGCGATGTTGACGGGGTTTTCCTGTCCCATCTGGAACACGGGAATGTCGAGCTGGCTGCCCACGACCTCCAGCTGCTTGATGGCGGCCGGACGGTAGATGTCGCAGGCGACGAGCAGGGGACGCTTGCCCTGCTTCTTGAAAAGTCCCGCCAGCTTTGCGCCGTTGGTGGTTTTGCCCGCGCCCTGCAGGCCGACGAGCATGACGACCGTCGGGGGCTTGGGGGAGATGGTGATGCGCTGGTTCTCGCTGCCCATGAGCTTGATCAGCTCTTCGTTGACGATCTTGACGATCATCTGGGCAGGCGTGAGGCTCTCCAGTACATCCGCGCCGACGCAGCGCTCGGAAACGGACTTGATGAAGTCCTTGACGACCTTATAGCTGACGTCTGCTTCCAGAAGAGCAAGGCGAATCTCGCGCATTGCCTCCTTGATGTCGGCTTCGGTCAGGCGGCCCTTGCCGCGCAGCTTTTTGAATGCTGCGCTGAGTTTTGCGGTCAGACCTTCAAATGCCATGGTTTACTCCTTTACGGATGCGGCAGCGGTGAGGATCCGCTGTGCGCAGCGCTGCACAGAGGGGTCTGTGCTGGCGGAAAGCTGCTGAGCAGCGTCATGGATCTCCTCCAGCGCCGCGCAGAGCCTGCGCTCACGGGCAACACAGCCAGTGGCGGCTTCCATATCACGCAGGAGCGCTTCGGCGCGGGAGATCGTGTCATGCACGCCCTGCCGGGAAATGCCTTCCTGCTCGGCGATCTCGCTGAGGGAGAGATCCTGATTATAATAGAGATCAAAATAGGTTTTCTGCTTTTCCGTCAGAAGGCTGCCGTAGTAATCCAGCAGCAGGGACATGGTGAACGCTTCCTGCTTCATCGCGCACGCCTCCTTCTGACAGCTTGTCTATTCTACAATAATTCTGCCCGCCTGTCAAGAGAAAAAACTTGACAGTGAAGATTTTTTTCGACGGGTATAACAAGACGGGAAAAAGCATAAGCTTGACCGAGGTGATGGACAATGCGGAATTTTTTGCGGCGGAATCTGCCGCTTCTGATCGTGATGGGGGTCTTGACATCGCTGGTGGCCATCGCGGCGGCGAAGCAGCCGCCGGTGCTTCCGGCGGGCTCGTGGGGGCTGAGCTTCCAGACGCAGGGCCAGCCGCCGGTGGGCAATACCTCCAACGACCGCCTAAAAGAGTACGGCGCGGCCTATCTTGGCGACACAAGTCAGAAAAAGATCTATCTGACCTTTGATTCCGGCTACGAAAACGGCTGCACCGCACAGATCCTGGACACATTGAAAAAGCACAACATCCACGCGGCCTTTTTCCTTGTGGGCAATTATATCGAAAAGAACCCGGAGCTCGTGCGCCGCATGGTGGACGAGGGGCATATCGTGGGAAACCACACCTACCACCACTGGGATATGTCCAAAATCAGCGACCCGGCGCGCTTCCGGCAGGAGCTGGAGTCGCTGGAGGAGCTCTACAGGCAGACGACCGGACAGGAAATGAAAAAATTCTACCGTCCGCCGCAGGGCATCTACTCCGAGGAAAACCTGAAAATGGCGCAGGAGCTGGGCTATCATACCGTGTTCTGGAGCCTTGCCTATGTCGATTGGCTCAATGATAAGCAGCCGACCTCGGAGCAGGCCTTTTCCAAGCTCATCCCGCGCATCCATGACGGCGCGGTCGTTCTGCTGCACAGCACCTCCAAGACCAATGCGGCGATTCTGGACGATCTTCTGAGCCGCTGGGAGTCGATGGGCTACACCTTCGGAACGGTGGAGGAACTTTTCTCCTGAACTGTCACCAATCCGGCCTCCTGTCATAACATGGAATGAGCGAAATGCTCATAACTTTATCGGGAGGTTCTACTATGAATTGTAATAACGGGTTTGGCAGCTGCTGGTGGATCATCATCCTGATTCTCCTGTTCTCCTGCTGTGGCACCGGCCTTACGAGCGGCAACGGCTGCGGCTGTGGCTGCGATAACAACAACGGCTGCGGCTGCGGCTGCTGAATACTTCGGCGGAGGGGGGGTACCCCCTCCGCTTTTTTAGATTGACAACCTGCGGCGGATGCGGTACGATAAGAAAAAAACAGGAGGCTGCTTATGACAGAAGAAAACGCCCTGCTGCGCGAGCGCAGCTACCGTGCGCATCTCCGTGCCGCGCTGGAGGATTTCTGCGAAATTTACCCGACGGCCGGGCAGCTCGACGGGCTTCTGAACGGCCTTGAACGAAAAAATCTCACGCTTGCCTCCGGGCCGGCCTATTTTGACGCCGAGGCCTATGTCCTGAAGGCCGCCTTCGGCTGTGTGGAGGACGCCATCCGCCGCGCACAGCGTCTGGCGTTGCGGCAGGCAGAGGAGGAAACATAAAAAAAGCGACCGAAAAACCGGTCGCTTTTCTGCATTTTAGCCCCACATTGCCGAAAGAGTGGGGATGATCTGCTTTTTGCGGGACATGACATGCGGGAGGAACACGACATTGTGCCTTGCCTCCGGAGAGAAGGCCTGCCGGATGGTTTCCTCGTCGCCCAGATAAATGAGCTGCGTGCCTTCGCGCAGAACGTCCGTGAGCATCAGGAGCATGAGGCTGTAGTTCTTTTCCTCCATGGTCTTGCGCATGACGGCGAGGAATTCGTTCTTGCGCTCCAGAATGTGTTCGGAATTGACGCAGGTGATCTGCCCGACCCCGAGATTGTGACCCGCAATATGGAAATCCTTGAAGTCCGTGAAGAGCAGCTCCTCGGCGGTCTTGTCGTCCGACCACGAGGCGGAGAAGATCTGCTGACCCAGCTCCTTGAGCGACACGTTCGCGATGCGCGCCATGCGCTCTGCCATACTGCGGTCGCGGTCGGTGCAGGTGGGGGATTTGAACATGACGGTGTCGGACACAATGGCACTTGCCATCAGGCCGGCCAGCTTTTCCGAGGGCATCAGGCCCTTTTCCTGATACATTCCGGCGATGATGGTCGTGGTGCTGCCCACCGGTTCGTTGCGGAAATAGATGGGATTGCCGGTCTGAATGTCCGCCAGACGGTGGTGGTCGATGATCTCCAGGATCTCTGCCTGATCAAGGCCGGGAACGGACTGCGCCCGCTCGTTGTGGTCGACCAGCACGACGCGCTTGCGGCGTGGGCGGATCAGGTGATACCGCGACAGCGTGCCGACAACACGCTCGTTTTCGTCCAGAATGGGATAGCAGCGATAGCGGCTTTTGAGCATGCTCTCGCGTACGTCGTCCACGTAGTCGTCCAGATGGAAGCAGACCAGATTCGTAGTGTGGCAGATGCGGCGGATGGGAATGGACTGATAGATCAGCCGCACCGCGCGGTAGGCGTCGAAGGGCGTGGAGATGATGCAGGTGTTCGAGGGAAGATTGCGCAGCTCCTCGTCCAGCTCCGCCTGACACAGGATCACGCAGCGCACGTTCAGTTCCAGCGCGCGGCGGATCATATCCGGCTGGTGGCCGCAGACGACGATGTTGTCCTCGCCGGAGAAGAGCAGATTTTCGCAGCTCTGCGGCAGGGCAATGGAAACGTCGCCGGTGATGGTGTCTACCAGATTGCCGGCCTCGTTCAGGATCCGGCCCTCCAGCACACTCAGAAGATTAAAAACAGGGATCTTCTCAATGTGCGGGCGCTCAATGGAGCACATATCGTAGGCGGCGATGTCGCCGGAGGAGAGCATCCCGAAGAGCGTGCCGTCCTCGTTCGTCACGGGGATCGCGGCGATGGAGGAGTCGGAGGAAAGCACCGACCAGGCGCGGCTGACGGTCAGCGCGCCCGAGAGCGCGGGCGGGGTATCATAGTCCAGATCGCGCACCTGCGTGCGCATGGTTTTGATCCAGGTGGGGGCGGTGAATCCGAAACGGTCCAGCACGAGCTGCGTTTCATCGCTGACATGGCCAAGACGCGCAGCGCGGTATTCCCGGTCTCCGAGCGCATTGCGCAGGGCGGCGTAAGCCATCGCGGAAACGATGGAGTCCGTATCCGGGTTGCGGTGGCCGGTGACATAAATCGTATCCATAGAAACCTCCCTGTGTTTCTTCTACTCCTATCCTACCCACTTTTTTCCAAACTGTCAATGTGTTTTTCCGCCAAAAGGGCAGGAAAAGGGGATTGTACTTTCGTATAAAGTCTGATATAATAAAAAAACCTATCTGATAAAGGATGCGTTTGATTATGATGAAACCGACACTGGTTGTTATGGCTGCCGGGATGGGCAGCCGTTTTGGCGGATTGAAGCAGATGACCCCCGTTGACCTGCAAGGCGACAGCATTCTGCATTTTTCCCTCTACGACGCGCTTCACGCCGGGTTTGGAAAAGTTGTGTTTATCATCAAAAAGTCGATCGAGCAGGATTTTCGCGAAAAGGTCTGCAAGGGCCTTGACCGTCATTTCGACGTTGCCTATGTGGAGCAGGAGCTCGACCGCCTGCCTGCGGGCTTTTCCGTCCCGGAGGGGCGGCAGAAGCCGTGGGGGACGGCGCACGCCGTGCTTTGCGCCAAGGACGAGATCCCCGGTCCCTTCGCGGTGATCAACGCCGATGATTTCTATGGACGCGGCGCTTTTGAAGCAATCGCGCAGTTCCTCTCCGCGCCGCACGCGGAGAACGAATACGCCATGGTCGGCTATCTCCTGCGCAATGCCATGACGGACAACGGCTATGTTGCCCGCGGCGTCTGCGAGATAAAGGACGGCTATCTGACCGGCGTCACGGAGCGCACGCACATCGAAAAGCGCGGGAACGACGCCGCATTTACCGAGGACGGCAAGACGTGGACGCCGCTTTCCGGTGACACGGTCGTTTCCATGAACCTCTGGGGCTTCAGCCCGATGATTCTCACGGAGATCGAGCGCCGATTCCCGGACTTTTTGCGGGAAAACCTGCCGAAGAATCCGGAACGCTGCGAATTCTATCTTCCCAGCGTCGCCAATGCGCAGATTCAGGAGAAAACCGCGACGATCCGCGTGCTGCACACGACGGAAACGTGGTATGGCGTGACCTACCGCGAGGATCTCGCTTCCGTGCAGGAGGCGATCGCCAGAATGCGCGCGGAGGGGAAGTATCCCGAGCATCTGTTTGACTGATTTTCTGGAAACCCAGCAAAGGAGGCCGCCATGGTCGAAAATCTGAACCGCCTGACCTTTTCCCGTTTTGGGAAAATTCTTCGCGACTCGCTGCCGAACCGGGGCTTCCCGTCGGGTGAGGACTGGACGGAGTCGGTGCGGCGTTTCACGGCGGCAGATGCCCGATTCCTTGAGCTGACGGACGGTGAACTCTACCTTGATTTTGAGGACGGTATGACTGTGCTCGCGCTGCGGCGGGGAGAGCAGGTGACCTGCTTCTATCTGGACAAGCCCGTGCGCTTGCCTGCCGGGACGGTCTTTGCCATCGTGCCGTATCAGGAGGAATGTACCGTGCGCATGGCGCTGCCCGTGACAGCGCAGCTGCTGGAGCGGGAACCGGTCAGTGCGCTGGAAAACCTCAAAATTAACGACAAGCTGGTACTGGGCGAGATCTACACGCTGTTTTACCGGGAGGCCGAGAGCGGCTTCCTGTTCAAGGGAGAACGGCATTCCATGCTGGAATTGACCTATGTCGATCAGGGCGCACTGCACTGCGTCGCCGACGGCAGCAGCTACACGCTGCGGCAGGGGCAGATGATGGTCTTCGGCCCGAACCAGTGGCATATGCAGTATACTGATCTGGACGTGTCCGTCCGTTTTCTGACGATCGCCTTTGATCTGGAAAGCGAGCTTGCGGGCAACCTGTCCGATCACATTTTTGATCTTTCCTCGGAGGAGGCGGCGTTCCTGCGCCAGATCCTGCACGAGTGCGACATGACGGACGCCTACAGCGGCGACTTCATCCGCGGCTACCTCAAGCTGCTGCTGCTCTCCGTCCTGCGCGATGCGGGCGGCGGCAAGAAGCGCCTGCAAACGCCGGTGGCGCTGAACAACGAGAACGCCATCGTCAGCCGCGCACTGCAATATATCGCGGATCATGTCTATGAGAAGCTGCCCGTGGAAACGGTGGCAAGGGAGATCGGTGTGAGCGCCTCGCACCTGACGGCACTTTTCCACCGCCAGATGGACATCTCACCGGGCGAATACATCCGCCGCGTCAAGCTGGAAGAGAGCAAGTGCCTGATCCGGGAGGGAAAGATGAATTTCTCCCAGATCGCCGCGGCGCTGCACTATTCCACCATCCATCATTTTTCCCGGCAGTTCAAAGATAAATTCGGAATATCGCCCTCGGAATATGCAAAATCCCTTCAGGCAAGCGCAGATTGACAGGGCGGAAAAGAGAGAAAACACCCTATGCTTTTGTTCCTTGCCCATCAGGCGCCCGTCGGAGCGGATCCCGTGCAGATGCTCTGGCAGCTTCAGCAGCCGGTCGCGATCACTGTGCTGCTGGTGCTGCTCGGCTTGACCTTTCCTCTGCGCGGCCTGATTTCAATGATGATCGGATGGAAGCGCGGGCTGCGTCCCAGCCGCGCTTCCGTCATTTTCTGTGCGATCGAGCTGGTGCTGGGCGTTGCACTTCTGTGTCTTGCGCGCGTGTCCACGCTGGGCCTGTTCATCGTCCTTGCAACCTACCTGTTTTGCATCCTTGCGGCCAAAGGAATCGACTGTTATCTCTATGGCCGCTCGCGTCAGTGGCGTTTTTTTATTCCGGCCGCGGCAATCACCGCCTTCGGCACGCAGCTTCTTCTGCTGCTCCTGATCGCGCCGCCGGTGCAGAAGCAGCGCCTTCTGCTGGCGTTTTCCATCCTGATGCTGGCGGTGTTCGGCGCCTCCATGCTGTGCGACCTGCTGTATTTTCTGGTAAAGAACAGCCGGTTTCGCCGCGTTGTCAGCAATATCCGCCTTGCGCTGCCGGACTATGTGAGCCTGCCGCTGCTGCTGCATATGTCGGACGCTACCCGCGCCGAGCCGCTCGCGCCCGCGCCGCAGGATACCGTCGAGGTGCTGTTTCAGGTGTCGCCCCGTGGGATCGGCATCGCCGGACACTGCGAGCTGTGCATCGACGGCAAGACGCTGACCTATGGCTGCTATGAGCCTGCCTCGCGGCATTTCTTTCGCTCCATGGGGCGGGGCGTCATTTTTCGCGCGCCGCGCGAGGAATACCTGAACTGGATGATCCACACCAACCGGAAAAAGATCGTCAGCTATGCGCTGCGCTTTCCGCCGGAGCAGATGCAGATCGTGCGCCAGCAGCTTGCTCTGCTGGAAAAGGACATGGAGCGCTGGACGCCGCAGGAGTCGCAGGAGGAATTCGTCATGCGTCTGCAGCAGCTGCCGGAGGTACAGTGCTACCGGCTGACCGGCGGCCCCTTCCTCACGTATTTTGTGCCGACGATCAACTGCGTGACGATCACGAACAGCATTCTGGCCAGAACCGAGCTGGGCAGCGCCCTGATGCCGGGCATCCGCATGCCGGGGGCGTATATGGATATGCTCGACCGGCAGTACCGCTCCGGCAGCCGCATCATCGTCGACCGCCGCGTTTATGGAGAAAACAATTAAGGTCACGTTCCACGGTGTGGAACGTGACCTTTTGCTGTTCAGCAGTAGAAATCGCGGATTTTCTTGGCGCGGCTGGGGTGGCGCAGCTTACGGATGGCCTTGTTCTCAATCTGGCGGATGCGTTCGCGCGTCACGCCGAAGATCTGCCCGACCTCTTCCAGCGTGTGCGTCTTGCCGTCGTACATACCGAAGCGCAGGCGCAGAACGTCGGCCTCGCGGTCGGTCAGGGTGTTGAGGATCTCACCCAGCGCCTCGGCAAGCAGGGCGTTGCTCGTGGCATCCGCCGGGCCGGGGGTGTTGTCGTCCTCGACGAAGGAGCCGATGGTCGTGTCCTCCTCGTCGCCCACGGGCGTGTCGAGGGAGAGCGTGTCGGCGGCGGTGCGGTTGGCCTCAATGATCTTCTCAATGGGAAGATTCAGTTCGTCCGCAATTTCCTCCAGTGTCGGTTCACGGCCCAGCTCCTGCACCAGCTTGCGGTTGCAGCGCGTGGCCTTATTGATGACCTCTACCATATGCACCGGTACGCGGATCGTCCGGGCTTGGTCGGCGATCGCTCGCGTGATCGCCTGCCGGATCCACCAGGTCGCATATGTAGAGAATTTGTTTCCCTTTGTATAGTCGAACTTGTCGACTGCGCGGATAAGACCGGTGTTGCCCTCTTGAATGAGGTCAAGGATATGCAGGCCGCGGCCGGCATATTTCTTCGCGATGGAAACGACCAGACGCAGGTTGGCTTCCGTCAGCTTATTTTTGGCGCTCTGGTCGCCCTCGGCGACGCGGCGTGCAAGCTCCTGCTCCTCCTCAGCGGAGAGCAGGGGAACCTGACCGATCTCCTTGAGGTACATTCGCACGGGGTCGTCCAGATTATATTCGGCGGCCAGCTCTACGGGGTCGACCAACGTTTCCTCTTCTTCCAGCTCGGAATCGGGAATGTCGATGTCGTCATCCAGCAGGTCGGGTATATCGCCGCTTTCGGGTTCGGAACTGACGATCTGAATGCCGATGGATTCAAAGGTGTCGTAGATCTGTTCGATTTTTTCGACGGAAAGGTCGAGTTTTTCCAGTGCCGCAAGCAGTTCCGAAGATGACAAAACGCCATCCCGGCGACCTTTACTGATCAGGGCGGTGAGCGGTGCCATCAGTTCTTCATTCGGCTTGCTGCTTTTCTTTGAGTTGGACATAATGCACTTCCTAGCATCAATCAATCATTTACACTCTAGGGCGTATCTAATTCATTATACATTGCTATTTTTGATAAAGCAATAGGTTTTTGACGAAAAAAACAGAAAAAACTGTCTTTTTTGCAAATGCAAGGGAAATCGAGGCGGGGAAAAGAATTTGGCGGCCATCCCACAGGATACCCGCCAAATCCAAAGCTCATACCGATTTTTGAAAAGTTTTATTTCTCCAGTTCGGTCCGCACGGCGGCGAGGAACTCGTCGGAGGTCAGAACCTGCGGCGTGCCGTTCTCCCAGAGCGCTGCGAGATCCTTGGTCATACGGCCGGACTCAATCACGCGCAGGCAGGCGGTCTCCAGTTTTTTTGCAAAGGCGCACAGCGCGGGCGTATCGTCCAGCTCGCCGCGCTTGTTCAGCGCGCCCGTCCATGCAAAAATCGTCGCGATGGGGTTCGTGGAGGTTTTTTCGCCGCGGAGATAGCGGTAGTAGTGCTGGGTCACGGTACCGTGGGCGGCTTCGTATTCATACTTGCCGTCCGGGGAAACCAGAACGGAAGTCATCATGGCAAGGCTGCCGAAGGCAGTGGAAACCATGTCGCTCATCACGTCGCCGTCGTAGTTCTTGCAGGCCCAGATAAAACCGCCCTTGCTGCGGATGACGCGCGCGACGGCGTCGTCGATCAGCGTGTAGAAATAGGTGATGCCGGCGGCTTCAAAGGCAGTCTGATACTCGGCCTCGTAGATCTCCTGGAAAATCTGCTTGAAGGTGCCGTCGTAGATCTTGGCGATGGTGTCCTTGGCAGAGAACCAGAGATCCTGCTTCGTGGCCAGCGCGTAGTTGAAGCAGGCACGGGCGAAGGAGGCGATGGAGGTGTCCTTGTTATATTGCCCCATCAGAACGCCGGGACATTCAAAATCATAGATCGTCTGGCGGGATTCCCTGCCGTCCTTGTCCGTGAAAACCAGCTCCGCGCGGCCTTCCGGAACACGCTCTTCCGTGGCGCGGTAGATGTCGCCGTAGGCATGGCGCGCGATGGTGATGGGCTGCTCCCAGTTGCGCACGACGGGGTGAATGCCGTCGACCAGAATGGGCGCGCGGAAGACCGTGCCGTCCAGCACGGCGCGGATGGTGCCGTTCGGGCTTTTCCACATCCCGTGGAGCTTGTATTCCTCCATGCGCTGGGCGTTGGGCGTGATGGTCGCGCACTTGACGCCGACACCATAATGCTTGATTGCCTTGGCGGCGTCCAGCGTGATCCGGTCGGCAGTGCGGTCGCGCTCCGGCAGACCGAGGTCAAAATAGATCGTTTTCAGGTCGATGTACGGCTCCAGAAGCTGCTGCTTGATCTGCTTCCAGAGGATCCGGGTCATCTCGTCGCCGTCCAGCTCGACCAGCGGTGTTTTCATTTCAATTTTTTGCATGGCAGCCTCCTTTGCCGCGGGGTGGTTGATCAGCACGCAGCGATGGATGGGCGTGCCGAGTGCGTAAAACTTTTCCTCATAGCCGGTCATGATGCCGACCGGGCCGTTTGCGTGCAGGTCGCGGGTCAGCTCGCGAATCTCCAGCCCGCAGGCTTCAAATTCTCCGAGCGACCACTCGAACAGGCCGGCGTTGTCGGTCTTGAAGTGGATCTCGCCCTCCGGGCGGAGGATCCGCTTGTATTTTTCCAAAAAAGTCCGGAAGGTCAGGCGGCGCTTTGCATTTTTCTTGCGCGGCCAAGGGTCGCAGAAGTTCAGATAGAGCAGGTCAACTTCGCCGTCCGCAAAATAATCCTGCAGTTCCGTTGCGTCGATGGAGAGAAAAAAGACGTTTTTCAGCCCCATGGAGAGCGCCTTTTCCATGGCGAGCAGCAGAGCCTCCTGCACCTTTTCCACGGCGATGATCAGGACATCCGGCTCTGCCGCGGCGGTTTCCACCGTGAATTTGCCCTTGCCGCAGCCGACTTCCAGACGCAGCTCCTTTGCACCCGGCAGCAGGGAACGCCATTTGCCCCGAAGCTCCGTACCGTTCTGAATCCAGACGGGGGCACAGGCCTGCATCCGCGGCTCCAGATTGTTTCTCTTTCTCATTCTCATCGCGCAACACCTCATATTTGACAATCTGCAAGAATTATAGCAAATGTTCGCCCGGAGGTAAAGTATTTTCTTGCTTTTTTGCCGGCGCTGTATTATAATGTGCAGGAAAGAATCGCATATGGATTTCCGGGTGTAGCTCAGATGGTAGAGCGCGTGGTTTGGGAGCGTGTAACACCCCCACCCATCAGGAGAAATTGAAAAACCCGCAACCCCTTGTAAACACTGGGGTTTCCGCATTTCATAGTTTCCGCAAAAACTCCGAAAACCGCCGTTTGACCACATCTTTGACCACAACGACAGAAGCAGAAAACTGAATATCCGGGTGTAGCTCAGATGGTAGAGCGCGTGGTTTGGGACCACGAGGCCGCTGGTTCGAAACCAGTCACTCGGACCATTGGCCGCGTGTTCATACCATATTTGTGCTATGAACACGCGGCTTCGATAAGCAGTTTACTCGAAACTGCACCTTGGTTTTTCTCTGGTAAACAAAACTCTTGTTATGCTTTTGTTAAGAATGTTATAAGTGGACAAATGAAAAGAAAAGTATTTTTTGATAGTGATAGCTTCTTTTACCCAAGTGATATTGGCGAAGACTATATGCGTGAGCAACGAAAATGGATATCCATTGAAAGGGAGAATCAAGACCTATTTGAGTTGTTTGAGCAATATTACTTAGGATTTAGAACCTCTATGATCATTTGTGAAAATGAGAATGATACAGAAGATGCTCTAAAATTGCTAAAAGAGTGGTGTGAAACGTGTTTGCTCATGGCAAAAGATTACGTTATAAAGCACATCAATTCTGATGCTTCCTTACCAGTAGATTATTTGTGGATAGCCAAATTAGCTATTATTGATGCTGTAAAAGATGATTATCCCATCATTGAAACAATCCCAATTAAATTATCTATGAAACCAACGATATCTGCAAGAGTGAAGGATAAAAACACTATCGTCTTTCCGGCACTAATTAGAGCGGTATTAAACCAGTGTAATCTGGTACTAATTAATTTCGCATTGTCCACAATTGAGCATAAACATATACAGATAGATCGGCAGTTTTTATCACGGTTTATCTTGCCATACTTATTATTTTGTCATGATGATCTATCAGTTAGAAACCTTCCGATAGTTGGCGCATATTCAGAAGAAGCAGTGACTACTGCCCTTAGCTATACGAATCTTCAAGTAATATATATTTTTGCGCATGAATACGCACATATACTGCTTAAGCATTTTGATGATAATTCTGCATCGAAAACTAGTGAAACGAAAGAAAACGAAGCAGATGCATTTGCAATAAATGCAGTTGTTGAGTATATTAGTAGAGATAACAACTATACCAAGGAAGATGTTTTTACAGCAATAAGGTGGTTGTATAAGTTTCAACTGCTGGAAGAGCGAGTTGGGATTCTTGCACGAGGAGAAACAATACGAGAAGTGCCTTCAGAATTTGAAAAACGGCGCAGTTTGTTTCAGCGTGAAATAATAAGAAGATGTAATATAACTGGAACAACATTGTTAGATCAGGTTGGATTCGTTGGAATTGTATCTTTACAGGATGTGCTTAATGAGTATGGATCACCGCTTATTGAAGCTATTTTTCAGGCATTTAATAATTCAAAGAGAACAGGAGAAGTGGAGCCATGGTGGAAAATGATAGACCCCAAATAATCTCAATTAATCTTTCTGCTGAGATTGATGCGAATGCGCCAATTGCAGATATTTTTTCTGATGCGCACTCTTGTGAAGACACATCTTGTATAACAGAAATACTCCCACAAAAAAGCACCCTTTCCTTTGACGGCAATCTATTTGTAGAATTGATTATCTCATTTTCGGTAGGAGTTGCTTCTGGAGTTGTTGGAAACTATATTTATAATGCGCTGCACAATGCAAAAACGAAGAAATTAATAATCAACGGAAGAAGAACAAGACTAACAGAAGAAAGCATAACTCAAGCAATTGAAACAATAAAAGAGATGCTTAAGGAACAAGGCGAAGCTGCAAATAAGCAATAGTTTTCTCTAATAGGATCCCCCCCAAAATATGCGTAAACCTCCGATATGGTGTAGAATAGAGGCGCCATATCGGAGGGTATTTCTTTGTTTATTGTGGCACAGCTTTTTGTTCACTTGCTTCCACCTTTGCCCGCCGCTTCTCGTCCTTGATTCTCTCCCGCACCTCGATGATCATCTTCTCCAGCAGCTTCTCGCACTCTTCCTTCGTCTTGGCATAGACCGTATAAACCTCTCGTTTGCCCTGGGCGTTGGTGGACAAATAGCGGCCCTCGTAGAGATGATCGTTCAGCTCGTAGATCCCGCCGGTGCCGGGTTTGCGCACCTTGCCCTTGTACGGGGCAAACGGTGGCCGTACAAGCGATTTTCGTCTTTGGCGGAAGCTAATCCTAATCTTCGCGTATGGTTCAGAGATAAGGTACAATAAGTTGCGCAAATTGAAAAGAGCAAAAAAGGAGACATAGC
>OLRV01000865.1_pt1 | contig 28177 bp, 20 predicted proteins | sample 1672421 | NCBI WGS metagenome assembly OLRV01 (sample SAMEA3136684, study PRJEB25190) | human gut metagenome | biome: human gut; feature: human-associated habitat; material: faeces | place: Austria | collected 2013
CGGTTGGGGATGGGTTCGGATTTCTTCTTTTTATCTCAAGTATTGTGGTGTGATAAACAAAATGAACGAAAGGAGACAGATCGGAATCACTCCGATAGTTGCAGAAAGCACTTTATAACCGACACCACAAGGATGCGAGGAATACAATGAACACGCAATCCATATGCTGAAGCGCCCGATCGAGCAGGCCGAGTGCCCCATGCGCGGGAGAGCGCAAAGCGCCATTCCTAACCAATAGGGCAAGGGTCATCTTCCGATTTGCGGAGGATGACCCTTGTTTTAACCCGTAGAACGCCGTCTGCCCGGCTTGAGGCATTATCCTGTTTGTCAGGATTTCTTTTCATTCAATTTTTCGACAAACCCATCCAGCATCCTGCGAACCAAACGGTTAACTTTCGTCGCGTTCTTCAACCGCTGTGCAATCGGCGGGCTAAAACGATAGTATACACGGATAAACATTCTTCCCGCAGCTGACTTTTTCAGCGTTTCGTCGCGGAAGCGCCGCAATGTCCGCACTTCCGGCGCGTCATACGAACCGTAGACCGCCGTCGCAATATAGCAGCCCTCCTTTTTCTTAGGCGCTTCGGGCGCAGCCTGCGCTTCATTCGTTTGGGCCGCTTGTCTTCTCTTTGCGGGCTCGGTCTGCTGCTCTGCCAATTTCTTTTTCAGCTCCTGATTCGGCTGATACACCATATCCATGATGCTGCCCGGCCTCGCATGAAGTTTCGTCGCGATATTGCCCGTATCAAAAGCGAATGGTTCGACTTTTTCTATATAGTCAGGCGTGTAAATATCCAGCAGTGCCTCGCAGCTTTCAAATACACTCTCCCCGATATACTCCACACTTTCCGGAATCCGAATCTCGATCAACTTTTTGCAGTTCCAAAACGCCTTGTCGCCAATTTTTACCAGCGATCCGGGCAAATACACGGATTGCAGCTGATCACAAAAAGCAAATGCAGACATCCCGATTTCTTCCAATCCATCGGGCAAAATAACCACTTCCAACTTGCTTTTTCCGGGTTCCCTCTTTCCAAACGCTTCAAATCCGATTTTTTTGATTCCCTCTGGAAGCACAATGGTTTCATTGTCGCCGTTGTATTTGACAAGCGTATCCCCATTTTCAATGACAAACCTCTCCGGCGGCTTGGGTTCTTCGACAATCGGTCTGGGAATAGACGGAATCGTCGGAATAACCGGCTTCGGCTTCTGATAGCCGCTTGCCCGAATCGCCTTCAGAAAATCCTCCAGCAGAATCATCCGCACATCCCGTCCGCTTTCCCGCTGAGCTGCAGCCGATTTCACCGGAGCCGCGCTGCTGCACGCATAATCGTACACCAGATAATCTGTTTTGTCCGTTACCCTGCCCTGAACCTTTCCGCCCAACTGGCAGACTGCCCCTTCGAGGTTGATTTCGTCGCTTTCCTGTTTGATCGCTTTCACCGTAATCGGAATGGTGAATACCTTGCTCCGAAATGTGATTTGGGGATCTTTTTCAATCAGGGTTTTGTACTCATCTGCCCATTTCGGTCTTGCTGCCGCTTGGGGAACCGATTTTACAGCCGCGTCGGGCGTCGGTTTTGTAACAGTTTTAGGCGTCTGAACAATCTTCGGGCGCACAGACAGCGTCTGCGGATACACGCTGATTGTCACCAAGGCATTTTTGCACCTTGCAGAGCGCTTCGACAGCGGCGTTACTTCGGCAATTTGTCCCTCGCTCTTTATCTTGCCGCTTTCAAGGAGCTGAGCATATCTGGCTGTGAATTCACCGCCTATATGCCCCAAAGAGCCTTCTGCGCTGCGAACATCGATTGCATTGGCGTCATAGGGGTTGTCACGTTCTCGCACTAAAGTAACCGCGTCTCCCTTTTGAACATGCTCAATGCGCTCTATGCGCCCTTCATACTGCGTCCCGACAAGCTCCACTTCTTCTATGATGCCGATATCCGTTAAGTTAGGGCAATTCATGAACGCACTTGCCGGTATGCTCGTCACGCTCGCAGGTATATTGATATCCTTCAAGCTGCTGCATCCCCAAAATGCGTTCTTTCCAATGCTCGTCACACTCTCCGGAATGGTTACGCGTCTCAATTTGCTGCATCCCCAAAATGCGCCTTCTCCTATACACGTCACGCCCTCCGGAATCGCAACTATTCTATCATCGCCTGCGTATTTCTCCAATATGCCATTTTTGATTGTAAAATTCTGTTTCTCCTTGATCTGCGTAAACTGGCAGAAGCTCGGTCCATCCTCCATATAAAACGGCTCTGCTGCCGCTCTGGCCAAAACGCACCACGCATAAACAATCCAGCCGCCAACGGTTTCCCAGCGCGGGTGCTCATGCCTTTGGGGCTTTTCATGGTTCACCAGCGTCTGTATCGCCGGATAAATTCTCCGCAAATCGCTTCTCAATTCATCCAGCGAGCAGACGCTGTTGCGAATCGAGTTCGGGCTGTATGCCTTTTGGGTTTCATCGAGCCAGTCTTTATCCGCCTGAAGTGCTTTATCCGGCACATAATACACGTGCAAATCGCTGCCCGCGCAAAGGCCATGGCAATAGTTATCCCCATAATTCAAAAAATTTCTCGACAAAATCAACTTGACCACAGCCTCTACATCGGCCATGTCCGTTATTTCTTCCGGCTGACATCCCTTTAACTCCGCATAGCAGCACAACGTCCATGCAAACGAGCGAAGCGCATGAAAGATGCGCACCGAATGGATATAGCCTTCTTTGATTTCACATTCCTGATCCGAATTGGGATCAAAGTCATCCGGACTCACGCGGAACATGGGTCTGATTTCTTCTGCCTTTTGATACAGATCATCATCCGGCGTATCCGCGTAAATGATGCGTTCAAGCACTTCCCGCTGCTCATCGTTTTCTTCTTCCTCATCAGATTCATCAGCATCCCAGTCCTCGTCATTTTCATCCTTTAAGGCCTCCAAAGGGATAAACTGATACTCCATGCCGGTTGCATTAATCGTGAAAGAAGCCCCTGTTCCCTCAGTCATCCCCTGCAAAACGCTCCGCATCCCCTGAAGCTCTTTCAGGTGCGGATACTGTTCTTCCCTCGGGCGAACGTTGATTTTTGTTTGAACATTTCTGGTCATATCGTTTGCCCGAGTAATTTGTTCCTTGTAAACGCATTTTCCGCCCAGTTTTTCATACAGTTCATCCGTGGTCAGCCAGGACAACAACGTGCTATCGTAGTTATACTCCATACTTTTCAGCACATTGCAGAATTGCTCATATGTTCTCTTTTCCGTTTCCGGGGAGGTGTTGTCGATACTAGCCCTGACCGAATAAAACGCATATCCTTCTTCTGCAATATATGCCTGCAGAAACTGAAAACACATTTTTATGCCAAATATTTCGGCAACCTTCCCGCTGTACTCTACAAGAATCTTAGGCTGGCTGCAAACTTCGATATATGTGTTTTGATCTCGCTCCGCTTCATATTCAAGAAAATTACTTTCATTCACATCATCCGGATAATCGGAAACATCCCGTTCAATATGATTGACGCTGCACGAAAACTGATATCCCTGCTTGTTGCGTTCATAATCAGAAAGAACAATCTTACAGACAGGTTCTTTCCATTCGACCGGTTCAATGTCGTCATCGTTTTCTTCCGATTCATCCGATTCCCAAATTCCTTCGTATCCTTCCGGCAGATTAAACAGCAGTTTATCGTCAAACGCAAACGACATATCCATCTCTTTTCCTCCTCCGTCTCACTCGTCCTTTTCCCGTTCTTCCTCCAGCCGTTTTTCAAATGCGGCGCATACCGCGTCCGTCTCCCGCCAGACGGCCATCATGTCCTTCCGATTTTGATACGCCTGATCGAGCAAGAAGTCGAGTTTTTCCACCCACGCCTTCGCGTCGGCGGATGCGTCCTTCTCTTTCGGCCGGACCAGCTCGGCGACAGCCGCCATGGCCTGCATATATGCGGCGACAAACGGCTCATACGATTCGCCGAAAATCGGATCGTAATCCTTCTGCGAAAGCGCAATCAGCTTCTCAGCCTGCTCGTTCATCGGCTGCTTCGCCTTTTTCGCCTCCGCCGCATCGGCAAAAATAAATGTGCCGTTTTCATCCATCAGCCGGTTGAGCGTCGCCTGCGTTCGCGTCAACGCATCGAGCAGTTTTTTGGCCTCGTCGTATTGCTTTTTCTTTTCTTCCGGCTTTTCGTCCTCTTTAGGCGGCGCACTTTCGGGAATTTCCCCGCCCAAAATCCGCGCCAACTGCCCGCCGAACGTATCGATTGCGTCGTCCGGCGCGCGCTGTTCCGTCTCCTTCGGCGCGTCCAGCTGCTTGGCCAGCATCGCCAGACAGCGCTCGATTTCCTGCTGGGCTTGTTTCTTGCTCGTCGCGTCCGTCAGACGCTCAAGGCGAAAGCCCTTTTTGGGGCTTTGTCTGCCCTGAAAGTCCGCCATATCGCGCAGGGCCGCCCCATAAGCCGCCCGCGTCATCTGCCAATACTTGGCCTGCACAGCGTCCGCCCGCGCGCCCTCCATGACAGCCGCGGCGTATGCCCTGCCGCAAAACGGGCAAAACCTCGCTTCTTCCCCTTCCAAATCCAGCGTTTTTCCACACGCGGCGCAGATAAAGCGCATCGTTTCTCCCTCCCCGTTTTATGCCAGCTCAATCGCCTTTTTCACGGCTTCAATCGGATCGCTGTAAAAAATCGGCTGAACCGCCGTCAGCAGTTCGCCCGGAACGTGCATCAGCTCCTGCATGCTTTGAATCGGGAGCAATAGCTGCTTCGCGCCTGCGTTCTTCGCCACGCGGACGATGTTCTCCAGATTTTTGATTTCGCCCATCGTGCCGGACAGCTTGATTTCGCCGATTACCGCCGTCGCCTCCATCACGGGGCGGTTCGCCACCGCGCTGCAAAGGCCGACCAATTCCGCCACGGATACCTCCGTGCTCAGCCCCTTGCTCTGCGGATCGGCATAATAGAGCAGATAATCGTGATCCGAAAGCGTCGTGCCGGGCAGGATGCTTCTCGCCTTGTCCATGAAATAATACCAGGCCGCGTCAACACATTCGTTCACGGCGCGATTGCCGCCGATGCCCTGCGTCTCCATCTTGCCGTTGCCGCGAATGACCTTGTTTTCCAGCCGATAGACCGCCACTTCGCCGTCAATCTGATTTGCGCCGAGCGCAAACACGTGGCCTGCCGGAAGCTTCTCGGCGGGAATCAGCGTATTGGAAGCCTGTTCCGGCACGGAGACGACGGTTTCGCTGCCGTATTCATCCACATAGCCCAGCGCGACATCTGCAAATTCCACCCCGGCCATGAGCTTGAGCTGTTCCTTCACGCGCCGCCGTCCCTCAATCGCGTATTCCAGCAGTCGGCGCATCTCGTCTTCCGTCACGTTTTCATCCGGGAAAATCAGCTTAATCAGGCCGGACATGGTCTTGCGCACGGCGATTTCGTCGCGCTTGTTGAATTTGCCATTCAGGCGGAAATAGGCGTCGAGCAGATGCGTGCAGTCCTTTTTGCGCAGCTCCCGCGTCAGCTCGGCCAGACAATCCGTAATCAGGCCGTATTTTTCCGTCAGCAGCTCCGAACGCATTTTCGGAATTTCCCAGCCGGGCAGGTAATAATGAATCCGGTCAAAAAAAGCGCTGTCGTTGTTGAATTCGGGCGGGAACGGCTCAAACAGGTGCGCAACCTTGAGCAGATTCTGCACGCTGTCGTTGATGTTGCCGACAAAGACCATCGACGCATCCGCGTTAATCATATCCCGCCCGCGGGCAAACGAGCCGGAGGCCATGTAATCCTTCATAATCTGAATCGCGTCCAGATCGCGGAAACGCATGCCCGCCACCTCGTCAAAGGCCACGCAGTCCCAATGGCCGACCAGCCCGACCCTGTGCGCCGACATGGAGTAGAACAGGTTCGCCGTGGTCGTCTGTCCGCCGCTCATCAGAATGGAATATGGCGAAATCTCCTTATACAGATGGCTCTTGCCCGTGCCGCGCGGGCCGAGCTCGCAGAGGTTGTAATTGTGCTCGGCCAGCGGCACCATGCGCTCGATGAAATGCAGCTTTTCTTTTTCGCTCAGCGCGTCCGGCTCCATGCCCTCCGAGCGGAGCAGCATCGCGATCCATTCCTCGGTGGTAAATTCCTTCCGCTTGTCGATCATCTCCGCCGCGTCGAGGTTGGGGAGCTGAATCGGCTTGAGGCCGAGAATACGGAAAGGCGAATCCTCCGGCCCGCGCTTTTTGCGGCGCTTCTTCTCGTCCTCCATCGAATCCTGCTGATAGGTATAGCCGATGCGCGCGATGCACCAGATGCCGCCCATCAAGATTTTGGTGTATTTCACGGCGTAATCGCTTTGCAGGACGAACGGCTCGATTTCCAGATTGGAAAACCGCGCGACGTAGATATCCTTGTATTCATCCAGCACGGCGCTGACCTTGTCGATAACGGTGTATTCCCCGCGCTCGCGGATGAGCGATTTCACCTTTTCGCTTTCTTCCGGGCGGACATAGTTTTCCGCGAGAATTTTGCGGATTTTTTCCACGCCCTCGGCGATGGCCGTTTCATCGTCGGTCGCGCAATACATGCCGAGCAGATATTCCAGCACGAAGGTCGGCACGTTCGCGCCGCGGCGAAGCAGCGCCGTCAAATCCTTTCGGACGACCTTTCCCGGAAACACCTCGTTGATCTTTCGATCCAGTGCATCCATGTTCCCGCCTCCTTAAAAATCAAAGTCCATGCCGAACACGATGTCGATGGTAAACGGAACCCGCGCGAGTTCGGTTCGATCGTCTTCATCGGTCAGCACGAGGTCGTAACGTTCGTTTTTATCGTAATTGCTGCCCAGCAGGCGGAAGGTGACGCGCGTTGTGCGGTCGTTGTTCTCCGCCGCGGCGCTGTCGCCGATGATGCGGTGGCTGTCGCTGACGGGCTGCCCGCGCCGATCCACAAAGCGCGCGTTGACCGTGCGCGGCTGCACCTTGCCGCCGCAGGCCTCCTGCTGATAAAACACCAGCGTGAAAATGCCGTTGCTGATGGTTCGATTCTCGCCGAGCAGCACAATGTCCGCCTTGGTGATCGCGCGGTAGCCCTTCTGCCCCGCCTTCCTGTTGCGATACGCGATGAGCGGGACGACCAGCTCCTGAAGGGAAAGCCCGCCGTGCATATACGGCGACGCGCCGCCCTGCTGCTTAAAGCGCAGATCGCCGCGCGGCGTGACGCAGGCCCATTCCGGCCGGCCGAGCATCGTCAGCGGCATGGAAAGCGTCCGCTCGTCGCTGACGTTCTCCCGCACAACCGCATAGCGCCGCTTATAGCAGAGCACGTCGCCCGCCGCAAGCTCCCGCTCCGCCTTATCCGTCTCCTCCAGCGGCGAACGGGTGTAGATGAACCCGTGATCCGCCGTGACATAGATGCACGCGGCGCTCAACTCGCTGACCAGCATGCGCATCGCCTGCTCGATTTCGCTCATCGCGGTTTCGCACGCGGCGAACACGTCGCCGTCGCTTTCGCCCGCGCGGTCGATCACATCCTGATAGAGATAGACGACCTTCGCCTCCCGCGCGATTTCCTGCCGCTGGGCGCGCGTCATCCGCCGAAACACACCCAGCTCCAGCGCGGCGCTCTGCGGGCACGCTGCCCGCAAAACGGCCTCGCGCTGGCTCGCGTCGGTGCGCATGCCGTCGCAGAGCACGCTCAACTCCTCCGTGAGCGTCAGCTTTTTGTGCGGCAGAAGCGCCGCCATGCCCACCGGCGTGATCGTCGGGATCGTGCCGACCATCGCCGTGCAGACCGTGTTGCCCGAAAGCCTGCCGTGCAGCCGCTCGGTCAGCTCCTGCGCGACCTCGTAGCGCAGCGCGTCGGAGACGATGACGAACGTGCGCGCGTCCTCCCCGCGTACATGATCCGCATAAAACCGCTCCTGCCGCGGCACAATCGCCAGCGCGGTTTCCAGCGTCTGCCCCGCCAGCAGCGCCGACCAGCACACGCCCAGCGGCGCGAGGCAGCCGTTTTTATACAGCCGCTCCGCCGCCTGCACGGCCGCCTTCAATTCGTCCTCCAGCGCGAACAGCCCCAGCGCCAGCGCCCGATCCGCCGCCGCGCACAGGTGGCGATACGCCGTATCCATCCGGCACAGGCGCGAGGCATACGCCGCGAACATCTCCTCCGCATCGGTGAAATGGAAACCATCCCGATACGCCCGGATGAAGAGCTGCATCTCGCACAGTGCGCCCAGCGCATCCGCATACGGCGCGTACAGCCCCCACCACGGCAGCTCCCGCCGCGCCTGCATCATGCCCTGCATCTCGTCCACGTTCATGCCGTCCCGCGCGAACGCCGTCAGCGCCGCGCGGATCAGCAGCGCGTCCGCGCAGGGGTAGACCGACACGCGCAGCAGCGCCGCCCGGTCGAGCTTTTGCAGCCGCGCCATGACGGGGTAGCGTTCCTCCACCGCGCGGCAGGTTTCCAGCATGGCTTCTCTGTCCTCGTGCAGCCACTTGCTGACCAGCGCATACGCCTGCTGCGCGTAGGCCGCCGCGCCCGGCAGCCCCGCGAACGCATCCTCCGGCGCGTTCAGCAGCGCCGCGCTCGTCAGCAGATAGCAGGCCAGCTCCGCCGCGTCCCGATTGCCGGTATAGCCGATCGCCTTTTCGGCCAGCAGCCAAAATGCGTCCGCCCCGCAGAACTTTTCGATGGCTTTCAGCTTCTCGTTTTCTTCCTCGTGCGCGCCGAGCACCGCCGCGCCGAGCACGCCCGAAAGCGACGCGCTTTTCAGCCCGCAGAGCACGCTCATCACGCCGATTTCCAGCTCCTGCTCGCTGCGGTAATCCTTCCCGAGCGCGCCCAGCTTCGCCACGCGGTCCCGGCTGGCGAAAAAGCGCCCCACCTTCCGCGCATAGCGCCGCATATCCACGCCATCGGCAATGTGCAGTTCCTCAAAGAGCAGCGACCAGTAATCCGCGCGGAATATCTCGCTGTATTTGAACACATCCGCCAGCCAGTTATCCTGCCAGCGCGCAAACGTCTTCGGGCAGTAGAGCAGAATGTCCTCCGCCGCGTAATCGCTCTCAATCTGCCGCCGCAGGGTGAACCACTCGTCCTCCCGCATGACGAGGATGCGCACGCCGGACAGCTCCATCTGCTCCACGTCGGCGGCGAAACCGCCCTGGTCATCCTCGAACACGACGATGCGCCGCGTATAGTATTCCGGAAGGGGCGCGGCAAACCGCCGCAGCAATTCCTGCCGTACATCCATCGTCTTCCCCTCCGTCACTTGATTTTGCCGAGTATCGCGCCGAGCTTGGCGTAATTGACCTTCACGCCGTCGTCAAGGTCGAGCGGGATGCGCATATCCGCCAGATGGTGCACCTGTTCCTCGTACTGCCCCAGCTCAATCAGCTGCTTTTCCAGCTTCTGGGCACGCTTACCCGCCTGCATTTTGGCGCGTCCCTCGCCGCTCTCCTGCGCACGGCGTGCGTCGTCGAGCTGCACGCGCAGGCGATCCTGCAATTCATGCACATAATCCATGCGGATGCGTCCGACGGTATCGCGGTCATAGCGGTGCAGATAAAACAGCGCACGGAAAGCCCCCGCCTTGCCGCTGTCGCAAAGCCAGTAAATCGGGCGTTTTTGATAGGTCTTGAGGTGGTCGGCGTAAAAATCGTTCAGGTAATAATTGCGGATGACCTCACGCGGGGTTTCGCCCTTGCCGCCGAGGGCGGACGCGACAAACGCAAGGTTTTCCTCCAGCGTTTCCTCACCGTAGACCTTGCGGATAAACTCGACGGTGCGCTCCGCGATATCATCCGAAAAATACGCCTCGTCGGTGATCGGCACAATGCCGTCGCTGTCCGGGTAGAAAAGCCCGAGCGACGGATCGGCGAAATCGCAGGCTTTCGCGCCTTCCTCGATGCGCGCGCGAATCCGCGCGTCATCCCATTCGCCGCCCGCGAAAAGCAGGCCGTCCACATAGGGCGAGTATCGGCCGAGGATACAGCCGACGATATACGACAGCAGGCTGACGATCTCATCGCGCATGGAAAGCACATAGCGCATTTTGCGCTCTTCGTCGCTCGGCTCGTCGATGATGCGGTAAACCGTCACATCCTTATCGGCGACGTCGGGCGTGAGTTCTTCCTGCAAGCCGTAAATGTCGATAAAAATGCGGTTGAGTTCTTCTTCGTTGGCTTTGAGGGTATCAAAGCGGTTTTGGCAGGTTTGCTGGTATTCGCGGTATTTGTCGGAAATGAGGCGGGACATGTGGGGGTCACTCCGTTTCTTTTTAATCATTTAAGATATGATAGACAATTCATTTTTAGCGTTGGTTTAACCCAAGTTATTTTACTTTCTGATTCCGGTTTTTCCAACAAAACATCTACCCATTCACGGCACACCGTTTCGTAACTTCCTATAAATTCCATCATTTCTTCAATTTCATCTAAAGAAACATCTCTTCCAATTTTATAAGATTTTCCATTTTTATTAGTCAACGGCATTCTTTCATTAGCATTATCTGTTTCATCCTCAATTAATTCGTCTTCATTGACATTGACTTTGATTACAACCAAATAATCCCTTTCACATCCACCTTTCCATGCCTGCAAAGCTGATGCTGCATATTCTATCGCATCTATTACATTATCCGTCAGATAAACATATCCATATTCTGTTGCATATCTTTTTTCATTGAAATATGGCGTATTTTCTTTTGTCGCAACCTTGAGCTTCCCTGAATTATATATTCCTTTCCAGCTTTCAAAAGTTGTTCCATGATACAAAACCATACTCTATCCTCCTCAAATCAGCGGGTGTTTCTTAAAATCCCAGCTTGTTTCAAAAGAGTCCCAATCTACTCTTGATATATTTACATTCGCATTCGTTCTTTCATTTATTCTTTCTTTTTCTAATTCACTATCCAATATAGGAAGTTGAGCAATATTTCCACCTTGAAAATTTATAGTTGGATTTATCATTGTAAGAATTTTCAATGACACTACCGAGTTACAAAAAGATAGTATTTGATTAAAAAACGCATTTTCAGTAAACAATGCCGGTCCTGCAATATCTGACAAATTATTATTTTTAATTCGAAATGCTGGTTGTCCTGAAGTAACCAGTGACCATGAAATTGCTGGCTTAAATTTATATTTTTCTGGATAATCTTGCGCATTTCTCTTCTCTTTTTTTGCATTTTCAAATAGTTCAATCCCGCCTCCTTCCCAATTAACAATATAGTCATTATCTCCATACCACTTACGGTATTCTCCGCCCTTATTATACGGAAACCACTTTAAGCAAGATTTTATAGCTATCTTTGCGTCTTGAGCATGTAAATTTATTTTTTCAAAACTTACTTCCCACCAAATTCGTAAAAACCTTCCATTGTCTCCAGTCATAATTCCAGTACGCGGAATAGCATAATCAGAAAGTGCTTTTCCATTATCAAAGTCATCTAGCAACTTTTCGCTCACCCAATACGCCACCGGTGCCCCCGGAATCTTCTCAAAATTATCCTGCCGTGCGGAGAAGCGGTTTTGCCCGTCAAGGAACATCTCTTCCTTTCCGTCTTGCGTGGTCGGTTCGATCAACCGTGCATACATGCCCTTGAATCCGTGAACATGCCGATTCTGCATGACAAACGCCGTCGTCTGCACGACTTCGCCGCCGATTTCCTCAAAGGCTCTCGCGCCAAGGTGCGCCATATTGACGGTATCAATCTCCATCAATTTGGCACGCAGTTTTTCAAAGCTGGAAAGGAACATCCAAGCGTGCTGAGTAATCATCGCCAGATAGCCGTTTACTTTGACATATTCGCGTCCCCGCTCCATAAACACCGCGAACAAATCGCTCTTGCTATCTGGATACTGCTTTTTCACAAACTCCGCCAGCCTTGCGCCCATGCCGCTGGAACCCATATACGGCGGATTTGTCACCACAACGTCATATTTCCGCGCCATGATTTTCGCCTGCGCGGCGAGCCTTTGCAAATTCTCCGCATCCACACCGAGCGCGGTTTCCCCGCCGAACGGATTTTCGCCGAGTGCATCCAGCGCGTCGGCCAGCGGCTTGGGAATCGAGAGGATCGAGCCATACTCCTTGGCGTCCTTAAACGTTTCGCGGAGCATCCGCGCGGCGCGGCGCTGCCCGTCGCTCCACGCTGGGCTGTCGTTGGGGTTTCCGTTCCATTCGGCGACGGCGCAGACGTGCGGCTGAACGCCGCGGCGGAGGAAGCGGCGGTCATGTTCGCAGGCCTTCATCATCAGCGCGAAATACGCCAGTTGGGCGGCACGGTCGTCGATATCCAGCCCGTAGAGGTTGTTTTCGATGATGGCGCTCACCGCGTCGCGGTCGGTATAGCCCTGCGTGCGGTAAATCTCCATCAGCACATCAAACGCATACACGAGGATATGTCCCGAACCCATGCAGGGGTCGAGCAGGCGGATCTCTTCGGGCTGGATTCGGCTCTCCTGCGCGCGAATCTGCGCAAGCTGCGCGGCGACCTGCGGCTCCTGCTCGGCTTCATCCATGTAATAGCGCCAGCGCCGGCGAAGCGCAGGGTCGTCGTGTCCTTCCAGCCAGAGGCGGCCGAGGCTGTTTTCCACCATGTAGCGGACGATCCATTCGGGCGTGAAAAGCTGGGTCGCCGCGCCGATGCGCTCCTTGGTGATCTTGACGTTCTTTTTCAGCAGCTCAAAGGTTTCGTTCTTGAGTTCGGTGTTGTAATACTGATACAGCCATCCGATCACCTGAATATCCGCCCAATTTTCCGCGTCCACCGCCGCCAGCATCGCCAGCACGGAATCCTCCCGCAGCAGCCCGTCGGGGAAGAGCAGTTCCGTGTAATCGCTGATGGGCTCGAACATCTGCGGCAGCACGTCCGAAAGCTGATTGCACAGCGCGATCAGCAGTTCGGTATAGAGCGTTTCGGTTCGGTTGCCCTCCAGCAGCTCGACGACGTGGGAAAAATCCACGCCGTCCAGCTCGACGTTCTGCGCCTGCCGCACCAATTCAGGCAGCGCGCCGGGCGCATCCGGCAGCACGCGCACGGAGACGGGCAGCAGGTTATGCTCCTGCATATAGCGCAGCGCGATGAAGCGGTTGAACCATGTGTAGGCGGTTTCTTCCATCACCTGATCGTAGCCGCGGCTTTGGATGCGCGTCAGCAGCGCGTCGCGCTGGTTGATTTCCGTCTGCGAGAGCAGCGCCCCGCCGAGCGTCTGAACCATTTTGGAGGGAATGACCGCGCCGCCCGCGCAGGTCTTTTCGTCAATGCCGAACCCCCGCGCGCGATCCTTCACGCGCTCGATGAGCGCCACGCGCGCGGCGACGGCGAAATTTTTGAGCTGGGTCTTGTTCATGGATATATCCTCCTCGGTGTCGATTTCAATCATCCCTGCCTCCCTCCCCGAGGGAGGTGTCGCCGCAGGCGACGGAAGGAGTTCGTCCCCTTGACCTCCCTCCCCGAGGGAGGTGTCGCCGCAGGCGATGGAAGGAGTTCGTCCCCCCTGACCTCCCTCCCCGAGGGAGGTGTCGCCGCAGGCGACGGAAGGAGTTCGTCCCCCCTTGACCTCCCTCCTCGAGGGAGGTGTCGCCGCAGGCGACGGAAGGAGTTCGTCAATTCATCTGAATCGCGTCATTCCCCGCAAGCTCCTGCAAGAGCTTCTGTTTCAGCTGCTCCACATAGGCCTCGATCTCCGCCGCGCTGCTCAGCCGCTTCTGCGGCAGCACGTCGTAGCGGCGGATGGTCTTGACGCGCAGGTTCGGGGCGTTCTGCCCGTGCAGCCCCGCCAAAAGCTGCTCCAGCCGCCTGCACTGGCCGTCGCGATAGGTGAAAATCTGGGTGATGATCGCGTCCAGCTCGACGGGGCTTTCCGCTTCCAGCGCGCGCGCCTTGAAGGCTTCGAGCTGCTCGTCGATTTTGCGGATGTCGCCGCGCAGCTCCGGCTCGTCCCCGGCGAGGGTATGCACGTCGCCGCGCGCCTGAACGACGGTTTCCTCCACGCGGGCGCGGCGCGCGTCGCTGATGCGCGCGTAGGCCTGCTGAACGGCGGCTTTCAGCTCGGGCAGCCGCCTGACCTCGCGATAGGGGCGCTGCATCTGGATGATGGCGCGGATGGCCTTCGCGGCTTCCACCGCCTGCGGCTCGTCGGCGAAATAATGGCTGTCGCGCTCGGCCTGTTCGCTCAGGCGAACCGCGTCGCGGAACACGCCCGCCTGATTTTTGAAGAAGAAATCGACCTCCGCGAAGTCCTCCTTCCAGTCGAGCAGCTCGTCCTCCGCGCGGGTGAAGGCTTCGAGCATCGCCACGTTGTCGCCGCGCCGGTCGAGGATGCCGCCGATCAGCGTCATGCCCTGCTCCACGACGGCCTTGCCCGGATAGGGAGCCGCGCCCTGATACTGCGCCAGCAGCGCGCCGCACTGTCTCTTTCGCTCGCTCAGCAGCGAGACGATCTGCCCGCAGAGGTTTTCCTCGTCCTGCTTGATATCCATCGTGTCAAACAGCTCGACCGCCTGCGCGCGCGCCTTTTTCATCAGCGCGTCGGACGGGGTGACGCGCAGCCGAACGATGGTCTTATCCATATCGGCGCGCCTTCTCAGGCAGTCCACCGCGCGGCGCTCGGCGTAGGGAATCGCCAGATTATCGCGGATGAGCTGCAATTTCTGCGCGCGCATCAGCGTCGCGATCAGCGCCGCGACGTCGATTTCCCGCCAGCCGTAGGGCGCGGCCTGATAGCGCCGCTGTATTTCGCCGACGGTGACGGCGATGTGCTGCCGTTCGCGCACCTCCATAAACTGGCGGATCTCGTCGAGCGCCTGCGCGTTGGGCGCGTCCACGCCGAGCATGGTTTCCTGCTGGTTTTCGCCGGTGAGGATGCGGCGGATGTCCTCATCGCCCTGCGCAAACGCGGTCACAAAGTTCAGCTTGCTGTAAACGTCCTCGATCAGGTAGCCCATCGCCTGATCCAGCGCGTCCTTGACGTTCTGCGCGCGGATGTTCATCCGCTCGCCCGCGATGTAGAACGCGCCCTTGACGATGGCCTCGCGGAGCAGCGTCGCGGCGGTTCTCTCGCGCTCGCGCGCCTCGCTCTGCCGCGCCTGAATGATCTTGCGGATGGCCTCGGGGAGCTGGCTGACATTGCGGCTCTTGACGTATTTCGCGATGCGCAGCGCCTCGGCGATTTCGTTGTAATAGCCGTTGCCGTCCAGCAGCACGATGGCCTCGCTGTTCGCGCGGGATTGCAGGCGCAGGCTGCTGTCGCCGCTCTCCGCCAAATCGGATTCGGCGGTCACGATGCGCAGACGGATGCCGCCGATCTGCTGGCCGCGGATGCCGTTGTCCACCATCTGGTCGTAGGTGAAATCGTAGCGGTTCTTGTAGCGGTATTTTTTGCCGGGGTAAAGATCGCCGAACACCGTTTCGCCGATTTTGCCGATGATTTCGGTCGGATCGACGAGCGTGCGGCGGATGTCGTTGTTGATTTCCTGCTCTTCGTCGGTCAGGAAGAGATAGATTTCGCCGTTGCGGGAGACGTAGTTTTCATGCACCAGCCTGTCAAGCGCCTGCTGAATGTCGCGGCGCATGGTAATTTTGTCGTCGTGTACGTCGGATATCATCAGCGTGCAGAGGTTTTCCAGATTGCCCGCCATGCCGTCCACATAGCGGATGAGGAACAGCAGCTTGAGGATATCCACGTCCCCGCGCTTCAGGCCGTCGCCCGCCGCCGCGTCGCGCTCCGCCCTGTCGATCACGCGGCGGACAGCGCCATCCAAAAACGTGTGTACCGTGTCGTAAAAGCGATAGAACGGGACGAACGCGCGCTCGTCGCAGCCCTGCATGCTCTGCGCCGCTTCCTGAAACGCGGAGAGCATGGAGCGTTCGCCGCCGGAGAGATGCTTGCCGGAAGAGCCGCTCTTTCGCACCTGCACCAGCACATCCTGAAGCAGGCGGAATTGATACGGCACAAACGGATAGGCCTCCACAAACTCCTCTTCCGCGCCGTAACCCTTCATATCCGCGGGCGTGTCCTTGGCGAAGCTGAACAGGTTGCGCATCACCGAGGCATTCTGATGATAGGTCATCCGAAGCAGCTCCGCCGCCGCGTCGTTTTTCGCCAGAATACGCCGCTTGATGACCTCGTCCACCGAGGCGGAGGACAGGCTCAGCCGCGTGTTGAAGCGCCCCTGTATCTTGGAAAAATCGTTGCCCTTGACGTGCGTCACCGCGTCGATGTCCTCCTGACTGGTGACGATGACCCACACCTTGCCCTTGCAGCGCGAACCCAGCTCCTCCACCAGCGTCTGCAAATTGAGCATCATGCCGGAATTGTCGCCGATGTATTGCCCGATTTCATCGACCAGGAACACGAGATGGAAATTCGGCGCTTTGCCGTCCACATATTCCGCAATTTCGCGCCCCAGCCGCTCGATGCTCATCTCGGCGGTCTCTTCGCCGTTGAACCAGTTGCGCGCGGCGTTCTCGCTCATGCCCGCCGTCTGTGTCAGCGCGGCGACCACGTCGTCCTCCCAAAACGCGAAGGCTTCCCGCGCGGTTGCCCACGGCTCGGTGTTGACAGCCTCAAACGCCGCCTTGAACGCCTCCAGCCTGCCCTGCCTATCCAGAAAGCGTTCCAGCGCCGCAACCTTCATGTCGTCGCCGTAATAGCCGCAATGCTCGTAAAACACCTTCGTAAATACCCGCAGAATGGCGTCCTGATCCTTGCCCATCGGCGATTTCGCGTCGATGTTGAACAGAATCGTCTCCGTCGGTACTTCGCTCACCCGGCGCATCATCGCGTAGCGCAGCGGATCAAAGCTGAATTTATCCTCAAAATAGTCGATGGCGCGCTTCCCGCCGATTTCCTCGTTGGCCAGCAGATACGATAAGATCTTGAGGAAATGTGATTTGCCGCTTCCGAAAAAGCCGCTGATCCATACGCCCATCTGGTCGGTCGCGCCGTCCACGCTTTGCTCATAGTGGTCGTAAAACGATCCGAAATGCTTGCGCAGTTCGCGCGTGATGACATATTCCTCCAGCTCCTGCCGACGGTTTTCGTCGTCCGTCTGCATGACCTTAATCACGCCGTTGATTTGCCTGTCGATGTCCTTTTGAAACATGTCGTAAATCTTCATTTGCATGTCATCCTTTCACGATGTTAAATGCGCGGTAATAATTGTCGTCCTCAAATTCGCCGAACAGCGTCAGGCTCTGTCCCGAATATTCGCCCGGATACAGCAGCACCACCGGCACGTCGTCGAACACATGCTGCAAATTGTTGAGCACGTTGTGGCTGCGCATGTAGGGATAGACCCGCCCCACGCCGCCGATGATGACCACGTCGCCCGCCCGATGCGATTCGTATTTCATTTTGTCCACGTAGGCCTGCGGCGGCGCGATGCGCTGAATCTGCTGGCGCATAAATTCCTGACCGCGCTGCTTTTCCATCTGCCCGATGCGGTCAAGAATCCGCCGTTCCCTGCAAATATCCAGCAGAATCTCATATAAATCGTAAATAATCACACGGCATTTATCCTGTTCGCCCGCATATTCCGCGCGGATCTCGCGCACAAACGCGCGAACCGCCATCTCTTCCTCCGGCGGATAGGCAAAAATATACAGCCCAACCTCGTTGGATAGCCCTTTATTTTGCAAAAAGCCTTCGTCGCCAAACATTGCCCGCAGCGCGTCCAGCCTCGTTCCGATTTCACTCATGCGCGCCTCCGTCAATCCAAAATATTGAACGCGGGCAGAAACGCGCGAAGGCCGTTCTCCCGCAGCTCGTTTTCCATCTCCATCGGCAGCAGAACGGGATTCAGTTTTTCCGTGCGCATGTCATCCAGATACCCCGTCTCCGTCAGGCACCGATGCAGCACGCCGCGGATGCGCTTCACCGTCTGCTCGCTCCATCCCGCAACGTTCTCATCCTGCTCGGCCAACCGCATCAAAAACAGATTCATGTCCTTCCGGGTCAGCGAATAATCCAGCGTGCGGTATTTCTCCCCCACCACGCCGACCATGAATTCCGCCACCAGCCTGTTTTGCAGCATCAGCGCAATCAGCGCCGCCAGCCTTCCATCCGCCGCCAGCCCTTCCGCCAAGGCTTCCATCATGCGCGGCATGCCTTTGATTTGCGCCACGCGCTTCAGGCATGCGCGGCATTTGCTTTTGATTTCCCGCTGCGTCGGGTATTGAAACAGGTTATCGTCGTAAACCCTGCTCAGGATTTCCTCTTCCGTCATGCCCTGGATCGTCATCTGCGCCACCTTGCGCATTTCCAAAAACATAAATTGTTCCCGCGTCAAGGCGCCGTCATATATCCCGCTCATGCGTCCCTCCGTTATCAAAATGTGTACTTTTTGAAAGCTATATTTACCCATGTTCATTATAGACTGCCAATTCATATTTTTCAATGATTTCCATATGGAAGAAGGATGCTTTTTGCGTCCTTTTTTTGCTTTCAAAAAGTACGCCTTATGAAACGGTTTCATTGCATTTCCGCACGGCCTTTGCCTTCCGATAAAACGTCGAAACGCTCATCCGGCAAAGTTTCGCTGCCTGCTGCAATGAAATCTGTTTTTCATTCCACGCCTCGGCCGCATTTTCAAAATTCTCCGGCAATAAAAGGAGCGGCCGCCCAAAACGAACGCCGCGTTCCTTGGCTGCCACGATGCCCTCCGCCTGCCTTTTTCGGATGCTGTTTCGCTCGCTTTCCGCCACAAACGATAGAATTTGCAGCACCAGATCCGCGATAAACGTGCCCAGCAGGTTCTTTTCCCGTCTCGTGTCCAGCAGTTCCATGTCCAGCACGCAGATATCCGCGCCGATTTCCTTGGTCAGTACGCGCCATTGACGCTGTACCTCTTCATAATTGCGCCCAAGCCGGTCGATGCTGACGATATACAGCAGATCGCCGCGTCTTATCTTCTTGAGCATTGCCTGATAAGCCGGCCTTTCAAAATTCTTACCGGATTGCTTATCCACAAAGATATTCTTGGGCGCAACGCCCATCTCCCGCATCGCGACTCGCTGCCTGTCCTCGTTTTGATCCATGCTCGATACACGAATGTAACCAAATATCCGATTTGCCATTTCCTGTTCCGCCTTTCTTTATTGTGCATATACGCCATGGGCATTGTAGCGGAACAAAAGAAGAAACGGTAGGTCATTCTTCTAAACACAAAAGTTGGTGAAAAGTCATGTATAACCTCGATTTCAAAGTGGTCGAATTCGACCGCCTTAAGAGCAAAGCCGGACTGCATACGTTCACTTTGAGCGCAAAGAAAACCCCGCCCTTGCCGCCAAGCAGAATATCCGAGATTTCGCATCCGTCGCTCAATTGACTGTCCTTTCCAATCTGGAAACCCACAACGCAGAAATGAATTTGCGCAAAATTCCGGATACATAAAAAAAATCACCCCGTTCGAGGTGACTTCCAGCCGGGCGACTAACTCCAGCTTAGCTTGGTGGGGTCGATAGGGCTCTTTCTTGCGGCTCGACGCCGCTTCGGTCAGGCGGCTCTGACAGCCCACCGGGCTGTCATTCACTCCCGCCTCTTCTCGCCCATCGCCCCCCAAAGGCATAAAAAAAATCACCCCGTTCGAAGTGACTTCCAGCCGGGCGACTAACTCCGGCTTAGCTTGGTGGGGTCGATAGGGCTCGAACCTACGACCTCCACGATGTCAACGTGGCGCTCTGACCAGCTGAGCTACGACCCCAAGCACGTTGATTATTATACATCACGCTGCCCGCCCTGTCAACCCCTTTTTCACTCTTTTTTGCCGATTTCCGCATCTTTTCGCGTCAAGCGGCCAAAAAGAAAGGCCTTGCAAGGAAATTTTTCCCGTCGGTTTCGCTCGGTTCATCGCGCAGCCATTTTATCCGCAAAGCGAATCGCCTTTGATTGACATTCGGCACAAAATACGTTAAACTGATGGTTGAAACATTTTGCTTTCATTAGATAAAACAAAAGGCGGAGACTTTTTCTTGAGAATACTGGGCATCGACCCCGGTCTGGCGACGATGGGCTGGGGCGTGATTGAGGCGGACGGCTATCGGGAGAAACTGGTGCAATACGGCGCGCTGATTACCTATCCGCGCGACACCTTCCCCACGCGCCTGCGCTGCATCTACACGGGCGTGCGCGGCCTGCTGGAAACCTTCAAGCCCGACGAAATCGCGTTCGAGGAGCTTTTTTTCTCCAAAAACGTGACGACGGGCATACAGGTCGGCGGCGCGCGCGGCGTGGCGCTGGTCGCCTGTCAGGAATACACGGATAACCTGTTTGAATACACGCCGATGCAGATCAAGCAGGCCGTCGTCGGTTACGGCGGCGCGGATAAGCATCAGGTGCAGATGATGGTGCGGATGCTGCTGGGCATCCGGGAGATTCCCAAGCCCGACGACGCGGCGGACGCGGTGGCCTGCGCCATCACCCATGCGCACGCGGGCGCGGGTCGCGAGCATTTCAGAATTAAGTGAGGCTACCATGATTGATTTCATCGAAGGCACGGTCGAAAGCAAGGCGCCGGGCGAGCTGGTCATCAGCGCGGGCGGCGTCGGTTTTTTGCTGCTCTGCTCCAACGCGACACTGGCGGAAGCCCCCGCGAAGGGCGAAAAATGGCGCTGCTATTCCGTGCTGAACGTGCGCGAGGACGCCATGGAGCTGTTCGGCTTCGCCTCCCGGCAGGAGCGCGCGATGTTCAAAAAGCTCTGTCAGGTGACGGGCGTGGGCGCGAAGACGGCGCTGGGCGTTCTCTCCGCGCTGCCGGTGCGCGAGCTCTCCGTGGCGATTGTCACCGGGGATATCGCGGCGCTCTCCCGCGCGCCGGGCATCGGCAAAAAGACGGCGCAGCGCATCGTTCTGGAGCTCAAGGATAAGGTCGAGCAGCAGGACGTATCCGCCCCCGCCGGGAGCGCCACGCCGGTTTCACCCGTCGTCGGCGACGCGCAGCGGGAGGCGCAGGCGGCCTTGCAGGCGCTGGGCTACACCTCCGCCGAGGCGGCGCGCGCCATCAACCTCGTGCGCGATCAGGCGGATACCGTCGATGCGCTGATTATGCTGGCGCTTCGCCAGATCGGCTCCCTTTAATCCGCCCGCAAAGGAGACAGAACGAACATGAAACTGCCCGAGGATCCCGTGATGCTGCTGAGCTTTGTCAACACGAAGCTGCGCGATCAATATGCGTCGCTCGACGCGCTCTGCGACGATCTGGATGCGCCGCGCGCCGCCCTTGAAGCCAGGCTCGGCGAGATCGGCTATTTCTATAACGCGAAGGAAAATCGCTTCGCTTAAACCGGCATGAGGTAAGAAGATGGAAGAAGAACGACTTGTGATGAGCGGCTTCCGCGAGGAAGAGGACGATCAGGAGAGCAGCCTCCGCCCCAAAACCCTGCGCGAATACGTCGGGCAGCAGGCGGTGAAGGACAGCCTGAACATCTACATTCAGGCCGCCCGGCAGCGACGGGATTCGCTCGACCACATTCTGCTCTACGGCCCGCCGGGTCTGGGCAAGACGACGCTCGCGGGCATCGTCGCCAGCGAGATGGGGCAAAACATCCGCGTGACCAGCGGCCCGGCCATCGAGCGCGCGGGCGATCTGGCCAGCCTGCTGACCAACCTTTCCAGCGGCGACGTGCTGTTTATCGACGAAATCCACCGCCTGTCCCACGCGGTCGAAGAGGTGCTCTACCCCGCGATGGAGGATTACGCGCTGGATATTATGATCGGCAAGGGGCCGTCGGCGCGGAGCATCCGGCTCGACCTGCCCAAATTCACGCTGATCGGCGCGACCACGCGCGCGGGCTCGCTTTCCGCGCCGCTGCGCGACCGTTTCGGCATCATCTTCCGCCTGCAAATGTACACGACGGAGGAATTGATGCAGATTGTGCACCACTCCGCCGGTGTTTTGGGGATTCAGGCAGAGGAGGACGGCGTGCGTGAAATCGCGCGCAGAAGCCGCGGCACGCCGCGAATCGTCAACCGCCTGCTCAAGCGCGTGCGCGACTACGCGCAGGTGCGCGGCGACGGCGTTATCACCAAGGCGATGGCGCGGGAGGCGCTGACGCTGCTGGACGTGGACGACCTCGGCCTTGACCGGGTGGACAGGACGATCCTGACCACGATGATGCAGAAATTCGACGGCCGTCCGGTCGGCCTTGACACGCTGGCCGCGACGACCGGCGAGGATGCCGTGACCATCGAGGACGTCGTCGAGCCGTACCTGATGCAGCTCGGCTTTATCATGCGCACCCCCCGCGGGCGCATCTGCACGCAGGCCGCCTACGACCACATGAAGCTCCCGATGCCGTCCGCCATGCAAAACGGCCGGCCGGAGGGGCAGATCAGCCTGCTTGATTAAAGGGGACTGCCAAGCTTAAACCAAACATTTCAAGAAACGTTATCTAAGCATTTTTGGATATGGGGCTTTGCCCCATCGCCCCACCAAAGGGCTTTCCGAACGTTTACGGCGCCCGTTGGCGCATCGCCCTTTGGAAACCTTCGGGCACAATAGATTGCAGAAAAGAGAATGAACATGAAAACCAGTGATTTTGATTATAACCTGCCGCAGGAGCTGATCGCGCAAACGCCCGTCGAGCCGCGCGACAGCAGCCGCCTGCTCGTCTACCATCGCGATACCGGCGCGGTCGAGCATAAAATCTTCCGCGATGTGATCGACTACCTGAACCCCGGCGACGTGCTGGTCATCAACCAAACCCGCGTCATCCCCGCGCGCCTGTACGGCGTGAAGGAAGGCACCGGCGGCGCGATTGAGTTCCTGCTCCTGCGTCGGCTGAACCTGACGGATTGGGAGGTTATCCTCAAGCCCGGCAAAAAGGCCAAGCCCGGCGCGCGCTTCGTGTTCGGCAACGGCGAGCTCGTCGCGGAAATCCTGACCATCAGCGAGGACGGCGGGCGCACCGTGCGCTTCTTCTATGAGGGTGTGTTTGAGGATGTGCTCGACCGCCTCGGCCAGATGCCCCTGCCGCCGTATATCCACGAAAAGCTGGAAGACAAGACGCGCTACCAGACCGTCTACGCCAAGGTGGACGGCAGCGCCGCCGCGCCGACCGCGGGGCTGCACTTCACCCCCGCGCTGCTGGAAAAGATTCGGCAGAAGGGGGTCGACGTGGTGCCGGTGCTGCTGCACGTCGGTCTGGGCACGTTCCGCCCCGTCAAGGAGGACGACGTGGCCGATCACCACATGCACAGCGAATACTACGAGGTCACGCCCGAACAGGCGGAGGCCATCAACGCCGCGCGGGCGCGCGGCGGCCGCATCGTCTGCGTCGGCACGACGAGCGTGCGCACACTGGAAACCGTCGCGACGGAGGACGGCGTCGTTCACCCCGGCAGCGGCTTCACCCAGATCTTCATCACCCCCGGCGTGAAAATCAAGGCTGTGGACGCGCTGATTACCAACTTCCACCTGCCGCAGAGCACGCTGCTGATGCTCATCTCCGCGCTGATGGGGCGCGAAAACGCGCTGGACGTCTATCGTCAGGCCGTGGAGGAACGCTACCGCTTCTTCTCCTTCGGCGACGCGATGATGATTACCGGAAAGCCGCAAAAAGACATATAAACCCCACATCTTCGCGCATTTGTGGAATAGCCATCCGTTGTTTTTGGGCGTATAATAAAGCCAGATTCACGCCCGCGCGGGCGCAGACACAAAGGAGTGAACCATCATGGGCTATCAATTATTCAGCGATATGACCGCCGACGTCAGCGAAGCGCTGATGCGCGGCATGCCCGAGGTTGCGTATGTGCCGATGCAGGTCGAGCTGGGCGGAGAGAGCTTCACCTACGGCCCCGGCGGCAGCCTGACCGTCGAGCAGTTTTACGCCGAGCAGCGGGCGGGCAAGTTTGCCAGCACCTCGCAGATCAACCCGATGATCTATCGCAGGTGCTTTGAACAGGCGCTCAAGGCGGGCGAGGACGTTCTCTATCTGTGCTTCTCCTCCGGCATGTCCGGCACGCTGCAATCCGCCAATCTGTGCGCGGAGGAACTGCGCGAGGAATACCCGGCGCGCAGGCTGATCGTTCTGGATACGCTCTGCGCTTCCGTCGGTCAGGCGATGCTCGTCCGCGAGGCCGCGCGCAAGCAGCAGGAAGGCCTGAGCATCGACGAGCTGGCCGCGTGGGTCGAGGAAAACCGCCTCAAAATCTGCCACTGGTTCACGGTTGATTCGTTCGATCATTTGAAGCACGGCGGGCGCATTTCCGCCGCCGCGGCGGCCGTCGGCACGGTGCTGCAAATCAAGCCGCTGCTGCATGTTGACGACGAGGGCAAGCTGCGCGTGGCCGAGAAGCCGCGCGGCCGCAAGCAGGCCATCCGCACGCAGATTGCGCACATGAAGGAGGGCTGGACGCCGGAGATGGGCAGGCTGGTCGTCATCGGCCACGGCGACTGCCCGGAGGACGCGGAGCAGCTCCGGCAGGCCGTGCTCAGGGAATTTCCGGACGCGGATATCCGAACGGCCTACATCGGCCCGATCATCGGCGCGCACACCGGCCCCGGCATGCTGGCGCTGATCTATTGGGGCGCAAACCGCTGATTCTTAAACCGCGCACCCTATACGGTTTACAGCCAAAGAGTGAACCGGAACATCCCGCCCGGATGATCCGGCTCACTCTTTATTTCTTTTCTTTTTCCTTTTTTTGTGCTACAATGAGGGCAACATTTTGACAACCGGGGAGGTCTTTCCATGCCGTATATCCCTTCTCCCACCCGATACGACGCGATGCCCTACCGCCGATGCGGCAAAAGCGGGCTTCTGCTCCCGGCGCTCTCGCTGGGTCTGTGGCACAACTTCGGCGGCATCACGCCGTTTGAAACCCAGCAGGCCATCCTGCGCACGGCGTTTGACAACGGCATCACGCATTTTGATCTGGCGAACAACTACGGCCCGCCCTACGGCGAGGCGGAGCGCAACTTCGGCGTTCACATGCTGCGCGATTGGAAACCCCACCGCGACGAGCTGGTGATTTCCACCAAAGCGGGTTACGACATGTGGCCGGGGCCATACGGCAACTGGGGCAGCCGGAAATACCTGATTTCCAGCCTTGACCAGAGCCTCCGGCGGATGAATCTGGATTATGTGGATATCTTCTACCACCACCGCCCCGACCCGGAAACGCCGATTGAAGAGACGATGGGCGCGCTCGATCAGATTGTGCGCAGCGGCAAGGCGCTTTACGTCGGCATTTCGCGCTACACGCCGGAACAGACGGAGGTTGCGATCCGCACGCTGCGCGAGCTGGGCACGCCGATGCTGATTCATCAGGAAAACTATTCGATGCTCAACCGCAAAATCGAAGCCGGTCTGACGGACGTGCTGACGCGCGAAGGCGTTGGGCTGATGGCGTTCGGCCCGCTGGCGGGCGGCCGGCTGACGGGCAAATATCAGGCCGGTATTCCGGCGGACAGCCGCATCGGCCACGACCCGCGCTATCTGAAGGCGGAGATGCTCACGCCGGGGCTGCACGCGGCGATTGACGCGCTGACCAAGATCGCCGACGCGCGCGGGGAGACGCTCTCCCAGTTGGCGCTGCAATGGGCGCTGCGCGACAAGGCCGTGACCTCGGCACTCATCGGCGCGAGCCGCGCGGAGCAGATCACCGAAAACGTCGCCGCGCTGTCCCTGCCGCCGCTGACCGGCGAGGAGCTGGCGCAAATCGACGCCGCGCTGGCGCTGAATGAATAAATGCGAGGCCATTTATATGATTAACGAAACTTACAAATCCATGCTCTCGGGCAAATCGGTGATTCGGGAGCTGAACGAATACGCAAACGATATCACCCGGCATCCGCACCTGAAACCGGAGGATATGTTCGATTACAGCCTGGGCAACCCGTCCGTGCCCGTGCCGGAGGCATTCAACGCGCGCATCAAGGCGCTGCTGGACAGCGGCGACCCGATGCTCGTGCACGGGTACAGCCCGAGTCTGGGCATCCCCGCCGCGCGCGAAAAGATCGCCGCGTCGCTCAACCGCCGGTTCGGCATGCGCTACACGATGGACGATATTTTTATGACCAGCGGCGCGGCGGGCGCGCTGGCGCACGCTTTCCGGCTGGTGACCCAGCCCGGAGACGAAATCCTGACCTTCGCGCCGTTCTTCCCGGAGTATCGCCCCTACACGGCGGGCGCTGGGCTGACGCTGCGCGTCGTGCCCGCCGACACGCAGACCTTCCAGATCAATTTCGATGCGTTTGAGCGGATGCTGACCCCCGCCGTGCAGGCCGTGCTCATCAACACGCCGAACAACCCCTCCGGCGCGGTCTATTCCGCCGAAACGCTCCGCCGGATGGCGGCGCTGCTGCTGCAAAAGGAAAAGGCGTTCGGCCACGACATCTGGCTGATCTCCGACGAGCCGTATCGCGAAATCGCCTTCGACGGCCGGGAGGTTCCGTATGCGTCGCGGTTCTACCCGCGCACGATCTCCTGCTATTCCTTCTCCAAGAGCCTGTCGATTCCCGGCGAGCGCATCGGCTATGTGGCCGTGAACCCGGAAAGCGGCGTTTCCGCCATGCTGGTCAACATGTGCGGCCAGATTTCGCGCGGCATCGGCCACAACTGCCCGTCCTCGGTCATCCAGTTGGCGGCGGCGGATTGCTGCGACCTGACCAGCGACCTCTCCGTGTATGAGACGAACATGAATCTCCTCTACGACGCGCTGACGGCGCTGGGCTTTGACGTCGTGCGTCCGGGCGGCACGTTCTACCTCTTCCCCAAGGCGCTGGAGAGCGACGCGGCCGCGTTCAGCCGAAAGGCGCTGCCCTACGGCCTGATCCTCGTGCCGAGCGATTCCTTCGGCCTGCCGGGTTACTTCCGCATCGCGTTCTGCACGGATACGGAAAAGGTCGTCCGTTCCATCGACGCGTTCAAGGCTTTCGTGAAGGCCGAGTATTGATCCTTTCCGTCCTTCTTCCCACACGTTGAGAAGAAGGCGTTTTTTGTGCAATTTTACAGGGATTGACAAAAAACCTACTTGTATTTGTTTCAATTATGCTGTATAATAAATTGTCTTGATTTCGGGGCGCACGGGGGTTGCGTCCCTTCTTCGCGCTCATTAAACAACAGGGAGGTGTCCGTTTCGTGTCACTTCATGCGGACGAAAGCAAACACATCAGCTTTTCTTTAAGCCAAATCGAGCGCCTGTGTCAGGTCGCCAAGGCGCTTTCTTCGCCGTTGCGGGTGAAGATGATCGGCCTGCTGGCCTCCCGCTCCATGAACGTCAACGAGCTGGCGGAAGCGCTGAGCATGCCGGTTTCCACCGCGGCGCTGAACGTGCGCCAGCTCGAGGAGGCCGGGCTGATTTCCACGGAGATTCAGCCGGGGATTCGCGGGGCGATGAAGCTCTGCTCCCGGCGCATCGACTCGGTCAGCCTGCATCTCGTGCCTGAGACGCAGGACGGCGTGAGCGCCCTGACCCTCAAGCTGCCGCTGGGCAGCTATGCCTGCGCGCGGGAAATCCGCCCCGAGTGCGGCCTCGTCTCCGAGCATGCGTGGATCGGCGAAAGCAACGCGCCGCGCACGTTCTACCACCCGGATCGTTTCGCCGCGCAGCTCATGTGGTTTGAATCCGGCGAGGTCGAATACCGTTTCTCGCTGGGCGAAATTGACCCCAGGCAGGTGGAGTGGCTGGAAATTTCGATGGAGATTTCCTCCAACGCGCCGATGTACCGCGAGGATTTCAAGAGCGATATTTACGTCGGCCTCGGCGCGCGGGAGCTGGGCGTGTGGACAAGCCCCGGCGATTACGGCGCGCGGCGCGGCCGCTTCAACCCGTCGTGGTGGAGCGATACCTCCTCCCAATACGGCCTGCTCAAAACGTGGCGCATCGACAGCCTCGGCTGCACGCTTGACGGCGAGCCGCTTTCAAGCGTCACCGTCGCGGATTTGCAGCTCGACGCGCTGGAATACATCCCCCTGCGCATCGGTATTCACGCGGACGCGGCGCACGTCGGCGGCATCAACCTGTTCGGCGAAAAATTCGGCGATTTCGCGCAGGGCATCGTCGTGCGGGTGGGCTACGCCAAGGCGGACTGATTTTGCCGCCAAATGTCCAAAATCCGAAAAAATTTCAAAAAATTTCAGAAATATGAAATTTCCTCCCGGTTCGTCTCGTCTTATACTAATTCGCAGTTAAAATGCTTAACAGAGCGCATCAGATTTTTTGTTC
>OLRV01000867.1_pt1 | contig 28156 bp, 25 predicted proteins | sample 1672421 | NCBI WGS metagenome assembly OLRV01 (sample SAMEA3136684, study PRJEB25190) | human gut metagenome | biome: human gut; feature: human-associated habitat; material: faeces | place: Austria | collected 2013
GAAAGAATAGCTGAATTTCTTGATTTTGCGATTCAAGCCAAGTTTGCTTATGTCAGCAAGCTGTGCGGCGAGAGCCACTTAAAGCACAAGAAAGCGAGGAGAGATACCCATGAAAAAATTCTTTGAGGATTTCAAGGCGTTCGCCATGCGCGGCAATGTGATCGACATGGCCGTCGGCGTCATCATCGGCGCGGCGTTCGGCTCGATCACCACGTCGCTGGTCAACGACATCTTCATGCCGCTGATCGGCGTGCTGACCGGCGGCATCAACTTCGGCGGCCTGTTCGTCGCGCTCGACGGCGGCAGCTACGTTTCCGCCGAGGCGGCCGCGGCGGCCGGTGTCGGCACGATCAACTACGGCCTGTTCATCCAGAACGTCATCAACTTCATCCTGACCGCGTTCTGCATGTTCCTCGTCATCCGCGCGATGAACAAGATCCACAAGAAGCCGGAAGCTGCCCCGGCCAAGCCCAAGCGCATCTGCCCGTTCTGCAAGGGCGAGATTGCCGACGACGCGACCCGCTGCCCGCACTGCACGTCGATGCTGGAATAATACTAATTCTTGTTAAAATGGCTTAATCCGCGCACCATCTTTTTCGCTCTGACTTTGCCTCGTTCCGTTCAACGTACCTCCAGTACGCCTCACTTCACTTGGCTTCGTCAGAACAAAAAATCTGATGCGCTCTGTTAAGCATTTTAACTGCGAATTAGTATAAGCAAAAAAGAGTACGCCTTCAAGCCAGAAAGCCGCCAAAGCCCAACCGGGCTTGTCGGTTTTTTTGTTGCCCCAAAAAAGGCGCGGGGCATGAAAACGGCAGACGCCCGCATATCATCGCCGGGAGGGATGAACATGCGATTGATTGCCTTTGGCGGGGACGAGAGGATGCGCGGGGCGCTGCTGGCCGCCGGGCGCGCGGGCTGGGAGACGCTGCACATCGAGGACGCGGCGGACGTTCCCGACGAAATGCCGCCTGCGCAGGCGGTCATGCTGCCGTGGCCGAGGAGCTTCCGGGAGGAGCGGCTGATTTCGGCGAAGGTCGGGCTGGAACGGGAGCGCGTGCTCGCGCTGATTCCGGCCTGCCGCGCGGTGCTGGCGGGCGGCGACGTGAAGGAGGAGGAGCTGGCGCAGACGGCGCTGGTGGTTCGCCCGGAGAAGGACGAGACGTTTTTGCGCAAAAACGCGCGGCTGACGGCCGAGGGCGCGCTGGCGACGGTGATGCGGGTCAAAAAGCGGGCGCTGATGCGCGAGACGGCGCTGGTGACGGGCTATGGGCGCATTGGGCGGGAGATGACGGCGCGGCTCTGCGCGCTGGGGATGTTTGTCATCGTCTGCGCGCGCAGCGAGGAGCAGATGCGCATGGCGCACGCGGCGGGGGCGCATCCCGTGCCGCTGGCGCAGATCGCGGCCGCGTGCAGACAGGCGGATGTGATTATCAACACGATTCCGGCGCATGTGCTCGGCGACGCGGCGCTGGCGGCGACGGCGCGCGATACGCCGATCATCGAGCTGGCCAGCGCGCCATACGGGCTGAAAATGCAGAAGGCGGTCAAGCTGGGGCTGCAGGTCTGCGTGGAGAGCGGCCTGCCGGGGCGGTATGCGCCGCTGGACGCGGGGGAAGCGCTGTTTGACGCGCTGACGCGGGCGATGGGGACGCGGAAGGAGGATGCGCAATGCGCGACTTGACCATCGGGTTTGCGATTACGGGATCATTCTGCACGTTCAAGGCGGTCTTTCCGCAGATGAATCTGCTGGTGGAACACGGCTATCGGGTGCTGCCGATTATGAGCGAAAACGCCTACGCGACGGATACGCGCTTCGGGCGCGCGGCGGACTGGGCGGCGCAGGCGGAGGAAATCTGCGGGGAAAAGGTGATTCACACGATTGCGCAGGCCGAGCCCATCGGCCCGAAAAAGCTGCTGGACCTGCTGATCCTCGCGCCGTGCACGGGCAATACGCTGGGTAAGCTGGCCTGCGGCATATACGATACCGCGCCGACGCTGGCGGTCAAGAGCCACAGGCGAAACGGGCGGCCGGTGCTCATCGCCGTATCGACAAACGACGCGCTGGCGGGCGCGGCGGCGGGAATCGGGCTGCTGATGAACCGCAAGGGGACGTATTTCGTGCCGATGCAGCAGGATGATTTTCGCGCGAAGCCGACGAGCTGCGTGGCGGATTTCGCGCAGATTCTCCCGGCAGCGGAGGCGGCACTTGCGGGGCGGCAGCTCCAGCCGATGATTTTTTGAAAAAATAGATCCGTCGGGGGGAAGAAAAAGGCGGGGGCGTTCGTCTCTTTACAAAGCGATTCCTTTTCGTGTACAATAGAGGGCAAGAGGTGATACGCCATGAAACGCTTGACAGCGATCCTGATGGCGCTGAGCTTGGCCTTTCCCGCGTGGGCGGCGGCCGAGCTTGACGTGAATATGGAGCAAAAGGAAGAAAACGGGCAGACGCTGACCGTCTTTTCGGCGGCGGAGGCGAGAACGGCTGAAACGACCGCCGCGCCGGAGAAAACGCCCGACCCGGCGATAGCGACGGCAAACGCGCTGATTGAAGCGCGCTTTGAGCAGGCGAAGGCGGCGCAGCTGACCCAGCGCGCGGGCGCGGAGATCATCCAGAGCGGCGAAACGCACACGCTGGGGAACGTCGCGTCGCTTGTGCTGCGCTGGAACGGCACACAGCCGGACGGCACGGCGGGAAGCGCCGTGCGCGCGCTGGTGTTCGACCGGACGACCGGCGAGGAAATCCGCCTGGAGCAGCTTTTTGACGATGCGGACGCGGCGATAGGCGCGATGGAGCGGATCATCGAGGACGACGTGCTGCCCGAATTGAGCGACTATATGGAATACAGCGAGCTGCTGCCGATGCCGCGCGACGCATACGCCGTGGACGAATACGGGCTGACGGTGTTCTATCCCGACGACAGCTATCGCTATTTTGACGAGCAGAGCGGCGCGGTGCAGTTCGCGTGGCACGAGCTGGCGGCATATATCGGCGAAAGCAGCCCGGTATACGAAGCGGCGCATGCGCAGGGCGACATGAACGCGCTGGCCGACGCGGCGGGGGACGGCAGGCTGCCGGGGCCGATGACGCGGGCGGCGGTGGGGCAGAAGCTCGGCGAAGTGCTCTCCGCCTACACGCTGCTGACCGACCCGGATTACACGAAGGATTCCCGCGTGTATCTGTTTGAGGAGGCGAGCCTGCGCGGCTGGGCGGTGGAGATTCCCAAATACGCCGAAACGGACGAGGCGGAGACGCCGATTTCCGCAATCCGCACCACACGCGCGGACGTTTGCGGGCTGACCGTCGGCAAGACGACGAAGGCCGAGCTGACCGCGCTGCTCGGGGAGCCGCTGGAAACGAGGGTCTACGACGCGGATGAAGCCGCCGACCGCATGCTGGAGGCGGGCGAGAGCCTGTTCTTCGCGCTTTCCGGGCGCATTTTGCAGGCGCATGTGGATGAAAACAGTGTGTTACAGTGTCTGATTCTGCGCGACGCGATTCCCGAAGCGCTTTACTGATGGAAATAAACGTGGTATAATAATCTGCCTGACTATACGCGGGCAGATTGTTTTTTTCATATTTTGAATGATTTGGGATTATAGATTATCATTATAAAAGAAAGCGGGCGGGCTTGGAGCTTCGGGCTTTGAGCCGGTTTGGGCGGAAAACCCGAAAAGACCCCTTGGAGGCAAGAAGATGGCGAAAAAAGCGGCTAAGGGCGCGGCGGCGAAGAAAAAGCGCACGGTTTCCGGCAAGCGGGGAAAGCCGGGGAAAAAGACCAATCAGGGCGTTGACCCGCGCGGCGTTGCGGGCATTGCGGTGCTCTGCCTCGGGCTGCTGGCGCTGTTTTGCCAGTTCATCCCGTCAAACGGCGGTTTCCTCAACCGGTGCATGCTGATTGTGCGCGGGCTGGGCGGCATGCTCTGCCTGCTGCTGCCGGTGGTGGTCTGCTGGGCGGGCGTGGTGCTCGTGTTCTTCGGCGAAAAAAAGCTGAGCGCCAGAACGCTGATCCTCAGCTCGCTGATTTTTCTGTTTGTGGAGGCCATGTTCCAGCTTTTCCGCATTTCCGGCGTGAACGCGGCGCTGGCGGCGGACGGCGCGCAGGCGAGCTACGGCGCGTTTCTGGCGCGCTCGTTCACGATGAGCTCGCTGGATTGCAAGGGCGGCGGACTCATCGGCGCGCTGCTGGCGTGGCCGCTGTATAAGGGGCTGGACATTTGGGGCGGCATGATCGTGCTCATCTTCGCGACGGCGATTGCGCTGATGACGCTCACGGGATTCTCGTTCGGCGGCATCGGCATGCGGATATCCGAATGGGCGGATGATTTCCGCGTGGAGATGCGGGAGCGCCGGGAGGAGAAGGACGCGCTGCGCGACGCGCGCCAGGAGGAAGAGCTGGAGCGCGAAAACGCGCTGGCCATCGAGCGGCAGAAGCGCAGGCAGGAGCGCCTGCAAAAGCAGAAGGAAGAGCAGGAGACCGCCGCGCGCGAGGCCGATGAAAGAGAAAAGCAGCGCAGGCGGGACGAAGAGATCCGTCAGGCGCTTGAAGCGGAGACAACGGAGGACGCGCCGCAGACGGACAAGACGCCTCGGCGGAAGGACAAGCCGACGCTGACCGTGATGCGGCGGCAGGACGACGAGCCGCCGGACGAACAACCGGCGATCACGAGCATGCCGCCGAGAAAAGCCGCCGCGCCGCGAAAGCGCAGGACGATTTCCGACAGCGCGCAGCTCTACATCGAGCGGGACGACGAATTTACCCGCGCGCCGGTGGACGAGCATACGCCCACCATGCCGAGCCGCCGCAACAGCTTCACCATGCAGGAGGCGGAAAACGCCTTCCTCTACGGGATGAACGGCGGCCAGCCAACCGGCGGGTATGCGCCCCGGCGCGACGCTTACAGCCGGCCGGTGGCGGAAAACGCGCCGTCTGGTTCGAGCGTGCCGAACGCGCCGGGTTATCCGAGTGAACCGGGCTATCCGAACGAACCCAATGAATTAAGAGAATCGAGCGAACCGAACGCATGGGGCGAGCCGACCGATTTGAACGCGCCGATCGAGCCGAACATGCCGAACGACCCCTATACGGAGGACGACGAGGACGACGAGACGGCGGCCATCACCAACGTGCGGGCGGACGGCGCGGACAGACCCATCGACGAGCGTTACTTCCGGCAGGCAGACGCATCCGAGGACGAAGCGGAGGATTCCTCCGCGGGACAGGCGGCGAACGTCGAATACGACGACGGCGACGCGCAGGTGACGGCGGACGAATCCCACGACGAGCCGGAGGAAGCGCCTGCGGTGCCGACGAGCGGATCATTTGGCGGCTGGCCGGGACAGGGCGCGCAGACGGCGGGCGGAAGCACCCCGTCGAGCTACTCGGCGGCGGCCATCGACGCGGCCAGAGCGCGGGCGGAACGCAACGCGGGCTATCAGCCGCCGGTTCAGCCGCAGGGGCAGGACGTTTTGAAGGCGCAGCGGGTCAACGAGCAGCAGACGGTCGTGCAGCTCCGCGGCAACCGGCTCGACGGAACGCCCATCGTCATGCCGGCCAAGGACGTGCACGAAGCGCCGCAGACGGCGAAGGAGGAATACATCTTCCCGCCGATCGACCTGCTCAACCAGAGCAGCACGACGGCAGACCCGGATCAGCGCGCCAAGGACGAGGCGGGCGCGCGCAAGCTGCTCGGCACGCTGGAGAGCTTCGGCGTACAGGCCAAGCTGCTGAACGTGACTCACGGCCCGGCCATCACACGCTACGAGCTTGCGCCCGCGCCGGGGGTGAAGGTATCGCGCATCGTCGGTCTGGTGGACGACATCGCGCTGAACATGGCCTCCGACGGCGTGCGCATCGAAGCGCCGATTCCCGGAAAACCGGCGGTCGGCATTGAAATTCCGAATCAGAAAATCGCGACGGTCTCCCTTCGTGACGTGCTGGAAAGCCCGGAGATGATGCGGGAGAAATCGCCGACGGCGGTGGCGCTGGGCAAGGGCATTTCCGGCGCGCCGGTCATCGCGGATATGGCGAAGATGCCCCACGTGCTGATTGCGGGCGCGACGGGCTCGGGCAAATCCGTCTGCATCAACACGATCATCAACTCCATCATCTTCCGCGCCAAGCCGGAGGAAGTGCGGCTCATCCTCATCGACCCGAAGGTTGTCGAGCTTTCCGTCTACAACGGCATTCCGCACCTGCTCGTGCCGGTCGTGACCGATCCGAAGAAAGCGAGCGCGGCGCTGAGCTGGGCGGTTGTGGAGATGGAGCACCGCTACAAGCGGTTCGAGACGATGGGCGTGCGCGACATCCGCGGCTACAACAACGCCATCGGCCCGAACGAGGAGCCGATGAGCAAGATCATCGTCATCATCGACGAGCTGGCCGATTTGATGATGGTCGCCCCCGGAGAGGTGGAGGAATCCATCTGCCGACTGGCGCAGCTGGCGCGCGCGGCGGGCATCCATCTGGTGATCGCGACGCAGAGGCCGTCGGTCAACGTCATCACGGGCGTGATTAAGGCGAACATCCCGAGCCGAATCGCGTTCGCGGTGTCCAGCCAGATCGACAGCCGGACGATCCTCGATTCCGGCGGCGCGGAAAAGCTGCTGGGCAAGGGTGACATGCTCTATGCGCCGCAGGGCGCGGGCAAGCCGACGCGCGTGCAGGGCTGCTTCGTCTCCGACGACGAGGTGCAGCGCATCGTCGAGTTTGTGCGCGGCCGCCACAGCGCGGATTACAACGAGGACGTGATCGAGCAGATGAACACCGCGGCCGACGAGGACAGCGGCGCATCCTCCGACGCGCCGAGCGCGGGCGAGCCGGTGGACGAAATGCTCGCCAAGGCGATTGAGCTGGCCGTGGACGCGGGGCAGGTTTCCATCAGCATGCTCCAGCGGCGGTTGCGCGTGGGCTATGCGCGCGCGGGGCGGCTGGTGGACGAAATGACGCAGCGCGGCATCACCGCCGAGGCCGAGGGGCCGACGAAGCCGCGAACCGTGCTCATTTCCCGCGAGGAATGGCGGCGCATGCAGGAAAATCAGGAGTAAAGGCGAATAACTCCTTCTGGCGCGGCGAAGTTGCGCTTGAAGGAGAAAATACGAAAGGAATCACAACCATGAAATTCATTAAAACGCCCGTCAAGGGCATGTGCGATATGCTCCCCGCCGATATGCGCCTGCGCGAGCATGTGCTCGGCATGATTAAGGAAACCTACGGCGCGTGCGGCTTCATGCAGATCGAAACGCCGGTGATGGAGCACATCGAGAACCTGACCAGCAAGCAGGGCGGCGACAACGAGAAGCTGATCTTCAAGGTGATGAAGCGCGGCGCGGAGCTTCAGCGCGCGCTGGACAAGGGCGACGGCGAGCTGGCGGACAACGGCCTGCGCTACGACCTGACCGTGCCGCTGGCGCGCTACTACGCGAACAACAAGGAGAAGCTGCCGACCCCGTTCAAGGCGATGCAGCTTGGCAACGTCTGGCGCGCGGACAACCCGCAGAAGGGGCGCTTCCGCCAGTTCACCCAGTGCGACATCGACATTCTGGGCGACGACAGCAGCCTGGCGGAGATCGAGCTGATTACGGCGACGGCGACGATGCTCAGCAAGATCCTTGCCGAGGCGAACCTGAACGCCTTCACCATCCACATCAATGACCGCCGGATGCTGGCGGCGGCGGCGCTCACGGCGGGCTTTGAGCAGGAGGAAATCGGCGGCGCGCTGATTTCGCTGGACAAGTTTGACAAGATCGGCATGGACGGCATCGAAAAGGATCTGCTGGAGAGCGGTTACGCGCCGGAAAAGGTGGAAAAATACATGGCGTTCTACCGCAGCGTAAGGCCGGGCATGGAGATTGCCGACTTCTGCGCGGGCGTGAACGGCGAATATCTGGAGGCGCGCGTCGGCGAGGCGCTGGCGGACATCGTGGGCTGCGTGCAGCCGATGCTCGGCGAGGGCGTGAAGATCGTCTTCGACCCGACGCTGGTGCGCGGCATGGGCTACTACACCGGCCCGATTTTCGAGGTGACGCTGGACGGCTACAACTTCGCCATCGCGGGCGGCGGACGCTACGACCAGATGATCGGCAAATTCAGCGGCCAGAATGTCAGCGCGTGCGGCTTCTCCATCGGCTTTGAGCGCATCGTGACCATCCTCAAGGATCACGAGCAGGGCAGCTTCAAGCTGCCGGAAGGCTCCGTGGCGTATCTGATCGGCAATAAGGTGCCGACGGCGCGCAAGGCGGAGGTGCTCGCGCAGGCGGCCGAGGCGCGCAAGGCGGGCGTGGTGGCGACGGTTCTGCCGATGAGCAAGAACATGAAGCACCAGATCGAGCTGCTGGAGGCCGAGGGCTTCACGAAGTTCGAAAAGATTTACGAGTAATACTAATTCTTGTTAAAATGGCTTAATCCGCGCACCATCTTTTTCGCTCTGACTTTGCCTCGTTCCGTTCAACGTACCTCCAGTACGCCTCACTTCACTTGGCTTCGTCAGAACAAAAAATCTGATGCGCTCTGTTAAGCATTTTAACTGCGAATTAGTATAAAGCGGGAACGTCGGGGGCGACGCGACCGGGAAAGGAAGACCCATGACCAACAAAGGGGTTGTGACCGCCGTAAACGGCGATACGCTCACGGTGGCGTTTGAGCGCCACGAGGCCTGCGGCGATTGCCACGCGTGCATGCACGGGAGCGAGAATTGCGCCAAGCACATGGTCAAAATCAAGGGCAAGGCGCAGGTCGGGGACGTCATCGAAGTGGCGATGGACGATTCTCACGTGATGGAGGCTTCGGCGCTGGCGTACATGCTGCCGCTGGCGGGCTTTATCGCCGGGCTGGCGGCGGGCTGGGGCATTGCGAAGACGGGCGCTTTTGGAAACGGCGAGCTGCTGATGGCGCTGTGTGCGATCATCGGCACGGCGGCGGCGTATTTCATTATGCGCGCGCTTGACCCCAAGCTCTCCAAGGGGCGCTGGGAACAGAAGATCATTTCGGTAACGCATCCCGAAGAGACGGATGCGAAAGAATAAAGACAGGAGGCGCTTAACATGGTTGTGCATTTTGACGAGAAGACGTTTGACGAGGCCGTGCGCGGCGAAAAGCCGGTGCTGGTCGATTTCTGGGCGACGTGGTGCGGCCCGTGCCGCATGATCGCCCCGGCGGTGGAGGAAGTGGCCGCGGATTTTGAAGGCCGCGCCGTGGTCGGCAAGGTGGACGTGGATGAGCAGACGGAGCTGGCGCGCCGGTTCGGCATTATGAGCATCCCGACGCTGGTTGTGATGAAGGGCGGCAAGGTCGTCGAGCAGGCGGTCGGCGCGCGCGGCAAGGCCGATATCGCCGCGATGCTGGAGCGGCACCTGTAAAAGCGAACTGCTTGCAGACGGGCTGAAAAAAGAAAAAAAGAAAAAATGAACGGAAAGCGCCCGAAGGGATTCAAAAAACGGGCGCTTCCCTTCTTTTTTGGCGGGATAGACTTTGACAAGCAGGGCTTTTGTGCTATAATGAACTAGATAAACTTGAGGTATTATCCCTCAGAAATGTTCGGATTTTGAAAGCCTGAGAACGACATGAAGGGCTTTTGGAAGATAAAAAAACAAAAGGAGACGACAGAAAGGAGGAGACGCATTTGGCGAAGCTGAGGATTATTCCGCTGGGCGGATTGGGCGAGGTCGGCAAAAACATGACGGCCTTCGAGTTTGGCGACGACATCGTTGTGGTGGACTGCGGCTCGATCTTCCCGCGGGCGGATATGCTCGGTATTGACCTTGTGATTCCCGACATCACCTATCTGGAGCGAAACAGGGAGCGCGTGCGCGCGTATCTGATTACGCACGGGCACGAGGATCACATCGGCGCGACGCCGTATGTGCTGCCGCGCGTACCCGCGCCGGTTTACGGCACGAAGCTGACCTGCGCGCTCATACGCGGGAAGCTGGCGGAGCATAATATCGGCAACATCCAGTTCCATATCGTGAAGCCGAAGGACGTGGTCGAGGTCGGCGCGTTCTCCGTGCAGTTCATCAAGGTGAGCCATTCGATTGCGGGCGCGGTGGCGATGGCGATTACGTGCCCGGCCGGAACGGTGATCGTGACGGGCGACTTCAAAATCGACTACACGCCCATCGACGGCGAGGTGACGGATCTCAACACGCTGGCCGCGTGGGGCAGCCGCGGCGTGCTGGCGATGCTGGCGGAATCCACCAACGTGGAGCGCCCCGGCTACACGATGAGCGAAAAGAAGATCGGCGAGACCTTCCACAACCTGTTTAAGGACGCGAAGGGGCGAATTATCATCGCGATGTTCGCCTCGAACCTGCACAGAATTCAGCAGGTGGTGGACAACTGCATCGAGTTCGGGCGGAAAATCTGCTTTGTCGGCCGGAGCATGGTCAACGTCACCAAGCTGGCGATGGAAATCGGCGAGCTAAAAATCCCGCAGGACGTGTTCATCGACGTCGGCGATCTGGATTGCTATGAAGACGACGAAATCGTGGTGCTGACGACGGGCAGCCAGGGCGAGCCGATGAGCGGCCTGACGCGCATGGCCAACAGCGAGCACCGCAAATTGCAGATTCGGCAGGGCGACACGGTGATTATCTCCGCGACGCCGATTCCGGGCAACGAGATCATGGTCTCCAGAATCATCGACCAGCTTTATCGCTGCGGCGCGAACGTGATTTACAACCGCATCGCGGATGTGCACGTCTCCGGCCACGCCTGTCAGGAGGAGCTGAAGCTGATGCACACGCTGGTGAAGCCGAAATACTTCATCCCGGTGCACGGCGAATACCGCATGCTGCACAGGCACGCGCATCTGGCGCAGGAGCTGGGCATGCCGGAGGACAACGTCATCATTCTGGAAATGGGGCAGGCGCTCGAGCTTTCCGAGGACGAGGCGAACATCACCGGCCCGATTCCCAACGGCTCGGTGATGGTGGACGGCCTCGGCGTGGGCGATGTGGGCAACGTGGTGCTGCGCGACAGAAAGCACCTCTCGCAGGACGGGTTGATTATCGTCGTCGTCGGCGTGAACCGGGAGACGGGGCTGGTGACCAGCGGGCCGGAATTGATCTCGCGCGGGTTCGTCTATGTGCGCGAAAACGAGGAGCTGATTTCCGGCGCGCGGAACGTCGCGATGAACGTCTTGCAGCGGTATGACCGCATCGAGCAGAGCGACTGGACGAGCGTGAAGAACGGGATCAAGGACGAGGTGCACAACTATCTGTTCGATCTCATCAAGCGCAACCCGATGATTCTGCCGATCATCATGGAAACATAAAAAACAAGGAAGTTGAAGCATGAACATTTACGATACGGCGCACAAGCTGGCCGAGGAAATCAAGAAGAGCGACGAATGTGTGCAGCTGGCGGAGCTGCGCGAGCGCGCCTACGCGGATGAGACCAACCGGCTGCTGCTGGAGGAATACAAGCGGCTGCAGGTGCAGCTCCAGATGAGCATGGTCGGCGCGGCGGGGGAGATGCCCAGCGAGGACATGCAGCGCTTTCAGCAGCTCGCCTCGCTGCTGTATATGAACAGCGACGTGCAGGCCTATCTGATGGCGGAAATGCAGATGCAGAAGACGCTGGCCGATATCTTCAAGATTTTGACCGAGGCGGCGGGCATCCGCTTTGACGTGCCCGACAAGCAATAAACCGGGAGGAAAGCGACATTGGCGAAGAAAAAGAAGCGCCCGATCCGCGACGCGGAGGAACGCGAGCTGCTTGAAAGCAGGCGGTACGGCTTTTTCTGGTACGACTGGATCTGGCGGATTCTGCGGCCGATTCTGGTGTTCGTCTGCTCGTTTGTCATCATCTGCGGGCTGGTTTACACCGGCTGGCAGAAGGTGGACGACATGTTCTTTTCGCCGATGGACAGCGCGGACGGCCAGACCGTCGCCTTCAGCGTCAAATCCGGCAGTTCGCTCTCCGCGGTCAGCCGAAATCTGGAAGAGGCGGGGCTGATCCACAACCACACCGTCTTCAAATACATGGCCGATTTCATGGGCATGGGGCAGAAGATCCAGAGCGGCGACTACGAGCTTTCGCGCGCGATGTCCGCGACGGAGATCCTCAATCAACTGATTGCCGGCGACGGCAAGCCGCTGACGACGAGCATCACCATCATCCCCGGCTGGACGGTGGAGGACGTGGCGAATTATCTGGTGGAGCAGAAGATTCTCTCGAGCGCCGACGAGTTCCTCGGCCTGTGCAAATCGGGCGAGGCTTACAGCGGGTATTACTTCATCGAGGAGATGATGAAGACCGGCACGGCGAGCCAGCGCAAGTACGCGCTGGAGGGCTATCTGTCGCCGAACACCTATGAGATTTACACCAGCTCGAGCGCCGATACCATCATCAAGCGCCTGCTGACGCAGATGGAAGCGGCGTATCTGAGCGGCTACGACGAGCGCGCGCAGGAGCTGGGGATGACGATGGACGAGGTGGTGACCCTCGCCTCAATGATCGAAAAGGAAGCCAAGAAGGGCGACTTTGCCAAGGTCAGCGCGGTTTTCCACAACCGGCTCAAGGCGGATATGACGCTCGGCTCGGATGTGACGATCAAATACGCGACCGGATCGCAGAAGATGGTGCTCGGCGACAGCGAGCTTTCCGTCAACTCGGCGTATAACACGTACACCCGAAAGGGGCTGCCGGTCGGCCCGATCTGCAACCCGTCGATGGACGCGATTGTTGCGGCGCTGTACCCGGACGAGCAATACGTGGCGCAGAAGTATCTGTACTTCTGCTCGACCGACCCGGCCTCCGGCGCGCTGCATTTCTCCAAGACGCTGGACGAGCACAACGCCGCCGTGGCCATGTATCGCCCGCTGTGGGAGGAATACGACAAGAGCCGCGGCCTGAACTGATCGGAGGACAGGATGAAGACAATGCCTTCGCTGCTCGCGCCCGCGGGCAACATGAGGGCGCTCCAAACGGCGCTGCGCTTCGGCGCAGACGCCGTTTATTGTGGCGCAAAACAATACGGCCTGCGCGCGCAGGCGAACAATTTCGACGAAAAACAGCTCGAAGAGGCCGTGCGGCTGGCGCATGCGGCGGGCGCGCAGGTGAACCTGACGCTGAACATCTTCGCCTTTGACGGCGACCTCGACGGCATGGTGAGGACGGCGAAGAGGGCGCGCGACGTCGGCGTGGACGCGGCGATTGTCTCCGATCTCGGCGCGATTGCGCGGATTGCGCGGGAAGTGCCGGGGCTGGATGTGCACGTGAGCACGCAGGCGAGCACGACGAACAGCGAATCCGCCCGCGTATACAAGGCGCTGGGGGCAAAGCGCGTCGTGCTGGCGCGGGAGATGACGTTTGAGCAGATTGAGGCGATGAGCGCGGCGATCGGGGACGAAATCGAGTTGGAGACGTTCATCCACGGCGCGGCCTGCATGTCGTATTCCGGGCGCTGCATGCTTTCCAGCTTTTTGAACGGGCGGAGCGCGAACCGCGGCGCGTGCAGCCAGCCGTGCCGCTGGACCTACACCCTGCACGAGCGGACGAGGCCGGAGGAGGCCATGCCCATCGAGGAGGACGAGCGGGGGACGGCGATTCTCTCCAGCCGGGACATCTGCATGATGGAGCACCTGCCGAGGCTGATGGAGAGCGGCGTTTGCTGCTTCAAGATCGAGGGGCGGATGAAGACGGAAATCTACATCGCAACGGTCGTCGGGGCGTATCGCCGAGCCATGGACGCATACGCGAAAAGCCCGGCGGGTTATCGGGCGGACGCGGCGCTGCAAGCGCGGCTGCGCGGGGAGCTGGACAAGATCAGCCACCGCGTATACGATACGGGCTTTTACTTCGGCCAGCCGAAGGTCTGCGGCGAGGCGGTCGGCGTGACGCAGGAGGCCGAATACATGGGCTATGTGCTGGATGCGTCGGGCGGCGAGGCGCTGGTGGAGATGAAGAACCGCTTCTTCGTCGGCGACGAGCTGGAAACCGTCACGCCGAAGGGCAGCGAAAAGCTGGTGATCGAGGACATCGTGATCGAGCGGACGGGCGAGCATGTCGGCGTGGTGAACGTGCCGATGGAGCGGGTGCGCATTCCCTGCGGCGGTAAATTGCAGGCGGGCGACATGCTGCGCGGCCCGGTCAGAAACCGAGCGTGACCCGGCTTCGATACGGAGCGGCGACGGGAGAGCGCCAAAAGAGCGGATAAAACGGATGCGCGCAGAGCGCGTCGCAAAGCATCAGAAACGCCCACGCATCGTCGGGCGTTTTTGCTTTATCCGGCAGGGCCAGAAACCCGTGCGGATGGGTGACGACCGAGGGGACGCGAATCCGGCGCAGGGGCAGGAACAGCGCGCTGCGCGCCTGTGCGCCATCCAGAATATCGGCCAGCCACGGCACGGCGGCCTCCGGGGCGCAGGCACGCTCGATCTGCGCGGGAAGGGAGCGGAGCGCCGCGTCGCAATCGGCCATGCGCTCGCGGATGGCCTGCGCGGCGGCCAGCGCGCAGGCGGTTTCATGCGCGTCGAGCGGCGCAGACGAGAGATCGGGAAGGAGCGCCGTCATTTGCCGCGCGGCCTCGTCCGGCTCCAGAAGGCCGAGCATACAGCCGCCGCAGGCGGCGAGCATCGCCGCGCCCGGAGCGGCATGATCGACAGGGGCGGCAAACGCTTCCCGCGCAAGGCGCAGAAGCCGCGCGCGTTCGGCGTCGCTGAGCGGGATGCGCTCGGTTTCCGGGAGAGTCAGCGCGCGGAACAGCGGCGGCGCGGCCAGCCAGAGCAGCGAAACGAAAAGCAGCGGCGCAAGCGCGCGCAGGCTGAGAAACGCGGCGGGGAGCAGCGCCGCGCCGCAGACCGCGCAGGCGGCCGGGGTTTGCACGCCCGTGGGAAAGCGGACGTGCAGAAGCGGGGAACGCGCCAGACGATGCGCGAAAAATGCGTTGGCCGCGCAGAGCGCCGTCATCGGCAGAAAGGCTAGGCGAACGAGCGCGGCGGGGAGCATGCGCGGATGCAGCAGGGCGTAAGGCTCCAGCAGCGCCAGCACGGCGACCCATTCCCAACCGGACACGGCGGCGAAAAAGAGCAGAAGAAGCCGAAGCGGCGGGGCGGACAGCATGAGCTTTTGCAGCCGCGTCGGCGCGGGCAGGCGGCAGAGACGATCCAAATCCCGCCGCGTCTGGCGGAGCGCGCCGCGCAGAGAGGGGGAAGCGTCGGCCACGAAGGCGGGAACATCCCACAGCGGGCAGACGTCCGACCCATCCGATTTTTCAACGATGGAAAAAGCCCGAGACGAGGCGAGAAGCACGCCGTCGGAAAGGCGCGCGCGACGGCGGCGGGCGAGGAAATCATCCGACGCGGCGCGCGATTCCCAAAAAGAAAAGCCCGGCAGACGGTTTGAAAGCGGCGCGTCGTCGGCCAGCGGGGGCAGGACGCGCGCGGCCAGAAGGCCGGATTCGCCCAGCACGGCCAGCATGCGGCGCGGAACATCCGGCGCGCAGGAGACGTCGGCGGGGCAGAAGAGCGCGGCGGAGAACTGCCCGGCCAGAGACGCGGGCGAAAAGCTGGCGGCGGCAAACGCGGACGGCGCATGCCCGTGGGCGAGCAGCGCGGCGACAGTCTGCATGGGCAGAAGCGGCTGGTTTTCGCCCAGATACAGCCGCGCCGCGTCATCCCAGACGCGCTTGCGGACGAGCAGCAGAAAATGCCCCGGACAGCGCGCGTCGGCGGCCATCACGGCGGATTGCAGCGCGCGCAGCAGCGGCGCGTCCTCCGGCATGACCTCGGAAAAGGCATCCGGCAGGTCGCACAGGAGCAGCAGCGCATCCGCGCAGGGACGCATGGAAAGCAGACGGCGGGCGAGCGGGCGAACCTGCGCCGGGGTGCGCGGCGCGGCGGAAAGAACACAGAGCAGGGACATGGCGCGCCTCCTTTTTGTTTAGCCTGCCCCAAAGATGAAAATATACGCGCATAAAAAAGCGGAGCGCGGCATAAAAATCAGAAAAGCAAAAGAAAAAAAGACCGAAAACCACAAAAAAACGCTTCAATACCACGGATTGAGGATTGAAAAGCCATCCGCCCCGTGCTATAATATAAGATAGCGTTTTGGGATTTCCGGGGCGCAACCATTACCGTAGAGGAGCATAAGAGCATGAGCACCACTGTTGAAAAGATTTCCAGCAATAAGGTGAAACTTTCCTTTGACATCGACGCGGCCAAGTTCGACGAGGCGATGGGCAAGGCATACATCAAGGTGCGCGGTCAGGTCGCGATCCCCGGCTTCCGCAAGGGACACGCCCCGCGCAAGATGATCGAGAACATGTACGGCGAAGGCGTCTTCTATGACGAGGCGTTCGAGCTGATCTTCGACGAGGTGTACGGCCCGGCCATCGACGAGAACAAGCTCGAGGTCGTCGATCGTCCGCAGGTCGATATCCAGCAGATCGGCGCCGGCAAGAACCTGCAGTTCACCTGCGAAGTGTTCGTCAAGCCGGACGTGACCCTGGGCGAGTACAAGGGCGTTGAGGTCAAGCGCGAGCACACCCTCGTGACCGAGGACGAGGTGAACGCCGAGATCGAGAAGGAGCGCAACAAGCAGGCCGCCGAGGTCGCCGTTGACGACCGCCCGGTTGCCGAAGGCGACACCGTGAACCTCGATTACTCCGGCAGCGTGGACGGCGTGAAGTTCGCCGGCGGCACCGCCGAGAACCAGACCCTCAAGATCGGCAGCCACACCTTCATCCCGGGCTTTGAAGAGCAGATGGTCGGCATGAACATCGGCGAGGAGAAGGATCTGAACGTCACCTTCCCGACCGAGTATCACGCGAAGGAGCTGGCAGGCAAGGAAGCCGTCTTCCACGTGAAGGTCAACGGCATCACCGAGACCCAGCTTCCGGCGCTTGACGACGATTTCGCCAAGGACATCAGCGAGTTTGACACGCTGGACGCATACAAGGCCGACGTTCGCGCCAAACTGGAAGCTCAGGCTGCCGAGCGCGACAACAACGTGTTCACCAACGCGGTGATCGGCAAGGTGATGGAGAACGCCACGGTCGAGATTCCGGAAGCGATGATCGAGCGCCAGATCGACTCCATGATCCGCAATTTCGAGGCGCGTCTGGCTCAGCAGGGCCTCAAGCTCGCCGACTTTATGAAGTACACCGGTCAGGACGAGAAGAGCTTCCGCGGCCAGTACCGCGATCAGGCCGAGAAGAGCGTTCGCGCGAACCTCGTGCTCGAAGCGATTGAGAACGTCGAGAACTTCGAAGTGAGCGACGAGGAAATCGACGCGGAGATCGAGAAGTTTGCCAAGCAGATCGGCCAGAGCGTCGAGGAGCTCAAGAAGAACCTGACCGAGGGCGACCGCGAGTATTTCAAGGCCGACGTGATCCGCGACAAGGCTGTGAAGTTCCTCTGCGACAACGCCAAGGCCGAGTAATCGACCCGACGCCGGTTTCGCGTGTGAAATCGCTTTGACGCATATTCAAACGAGTATACAAGCGAAAAAGGAAATTGAGAAATAAACGCCTGTTAAGGAGGCGTCCATGATGACCAACAACAACTATTACTTTGAACCCAGCGTCATTGAAAAGACGCCTTACGGCGAACGTTCTTATGACGTTTACTCCCGCCTGCTGAAGGATCGCGTGGTCTTTCTGCGCGGCGAGGTGAACGAGGCGCTGGCCAACAGCATCGTCGCCCAGCTGCTCTTTCTGGAAATGGAAGACCCGGACGCCGATATCTCCATGTACATCAACAGCCCGGGCGGAAGCGTGACCGACGGCATGGCCATCTTTGACACGATGCGCTACATCAAGCCGAAGGTTCGCACCGTCTGCCTCGGCATGGCCGCCTCGATGGGCGCGTTCCTGCTGATGGCGGGCGAACCCGGGATGCGCCTTGCGCTGCCCAACAGCGAAGTGATGATTCACCAGCCCAGCGGCGGCGCGAGCGGGCAGGCCACCGACGTGCAGCTGCACGCCCAGTGGCTGCTGCGCACCAAGGGCAAGATGAATAAGCTGATGAGCGAAATGACCCATCAGCCGCTGGAGCGCATCGAGCGCGACGTGGAACGCGATTACTTCATGACGGCCGAAGAGGCGCTCGCCTACGGCATCATCGACGAAATCTACCAGCCGCGCAAAAAGTAAGCCAGAGCGTTCTCCCTTCCCGAAAAGGGAGGGGAGAATTGCTTTTCGGCCAAGACGTGAAATCAATGTTTTCTGAGGTGCGAAATGCCGAGAGATAAGGACGAAACCCGGCAGCCGCGCGTGGCGCGCTGCTCCTTCTGCGATAAAACGCAGGATCAGGTTCGCCGCATCATTGCGGGCAACGGCGTGTATATCTGCGACGAGTGCGTCGCGCTGTGTCAGGAGATCATCGCGGATGATTTGGGCACGGCCCCGACGCAGGAGCCGCAGAACCTGCCCAAGCCCACCGAAATCAAGGCGGTGCTCGACGAGTACGTGATCGGTCAGGAAAAGGCCAAGCGCGCGCTGGCGGTCGCCGTCTACAACCATTACAAAAGGATCAACGCGCCGAAAAAGCGCGGCGACGTGGAGCTGCAAAAGAGCAACATCGTCATGGTCGGCCCGACCGGCTGCGGCAAGACGTTCCTCGCGCAGTCGCTGGCGAAGATCCTCAACGTTCCATTTGCCATCGCGGACGCGACCAGCCTCACCGAGGCGGGTTACGTCGGCGAGGATGTGGAAAACATCCTGCTGCGCCTGATTCAGAACGCCGATTACGACATTCAGGCGGCGCAGCGTGGCATCATTTACATCGACGAGATCGACAAGATCGCGCGCAAGAGCGAGAACCCCTCGATCACGCGCGACGTTTCCGGCGAGGGCGTACAGCAGGCGCTGCTCAAGATCATCGAGGGCACCGTCGCCAGCGTGCCGCCGCAGGGCGGACGCAAGCACCCGCATCAGGAGTTTATCCAGATCGACACGACCAACATCCTCTTCATCTGCGGCGGCGCGTTTGACGGGATCGACAAGATCATCGAAAAGCGCGAGGGCGCGGGCTCCATCGGCTTCGGCGCGGACGTCAAGAGCAAGGAGACGCGCAACGTCGGTCAGGTGCTCAAGGATATCCGCCCGGAGGATCTGCTCAAGTTCGGCCTGATTCCGGAGTTTGTCGGCCGCCTGCCGATCATCGTGACGCTGGATAACCTCGACGAGGAAGCGCTGGTGCGCATCCTGACCGAGCCGCGCAACGCGCTGTGCCGTCAGTACGGCAAGCTGCTGGAGATGGACGGTGTGGAGCTGGAGTTCGAGCCGGACGCGCTCAAGGCGATTGCTGCGAAGGCGATTGCCCGCAAGAGCGGCGCTCGCGGCCTGCGCGCCATCATCGAGGATGCGCTGATGGGCACGATGTTCGATCTGCCGTCGCGCAGCGACGTGGCGAAGGTCGTCGTCACGCCGGAGGTCATTTCCGAGGGCAAAGAGCCGACGCTCGTGCCCGGCGAACCCAAGCGCAAGCTGCCCGCGGGCAAGACCCGCCGGGAAGGCGACAGCGCAGCGGCGAATAGAAGGCCGTCGGTTTCTTAAATCCATAAACGTTTCCCCCATGTCCGTGTCGAAACGACGCCGGGCATGGGGGATTTTTTTAACGTATGGGAAAATGTGGAAGCAGAGCCCGTTTTGAAGCCCGTCCGCGAGGGCTTTTTTCCCGCCCCGACACATAAGCTCTTCTGAAAAGGGGGAGAGGCTATGCGGAAACGGATTGCAACCGCGAGGGGTGACCTGACGGGCGACGGCGCGCCGGAAAGTCTGGTTTTATCCGGCGAACAGAGCGCGGGATCGGCGTATTGGCAGAACATTGAGCTGGAAATCACGGATGGCCGAACGGGGAGAACCGCGCGCGTCCCTTTGGCGCACGACGGCGGCTATGATCCGCAGCTGGTGCTGGGCAGCATGACGGCGCGCGACCGGGTGGATGCGCTGATCGCGCTGGAAACGGGATCGAGCGGCGCGGTGGGGCTGTACAGCGTCGTCGCGTACCAAAACGGCGCGTATCAGACGGTGTTTGACAGCGAGCAATACGCCAAGAGGATGCGATACCGGGTGCAGTACCTCGATCAATACGTCGTTCGGGCGGAGAGCGAAAACACGGGCATGGCGTATTTCATTGATCTGGCGGGGAAGGACGGTGACTATCTCGCGCAGCTCTACGACGAAAACGGCGTGCTCAGGCAGCCGCAGACGGGCTTCGTCGATCCCGTAAGCCTGCTCTACCCGGCGGACGTGAACCGCGACGGGCTGCTGGAGCTGGTGGCGTGGCAGAAGATCAGCGGGTTGTATCACGCGGACGCGCTGGGCGACTTCATCACGACGCTGGCGTGGAACGGGCGAGCCTTCGCGCCGACTACGCAGACGGTCGGCATTTTGGGGTATTCGAAATTTCCCGAAAAAAATTTCTGAAAGCCGGTAACTTTTTTGCCGCCTCATCCGTCTAAATGATATCGAACAAAGCGGTTCGACTTCAAAAAGACATTCAGGAGGACGACAATATGAAAAAGTGGATGATTCTCGCGGCGGCGATTCTGGTGGTTCTGGGAATCGGTTTTGCGGTGAAGGGCGCGAGCGACAAAAAGCAGGGCGCGACGCCGGAAGGAACGGCCGTGCCGGAGACGACGACGAGCGCGCCGAATGAAGAGACGGAAACGGCGAACGCGCTGCGCGAAGAGACCGAAACGACGGAGGCGGAGGACGGCGCGGAGGAAATCGACACGCTCTGCGGCCAGATTACGGAGATCAACGACGAATATCTGATTCTGGAAGGCACGCAGCAGGGCACGGTGCAGGTCAACATCTTCGACGACACGCTCTACAACGGTTCGCTCCAGCAGGGTGAGCTGGCCGTCGGCCAGTATGCCGAGGTGATCTACGACGGCAAGATGACGCGCTCCATCCCCGCGCAGATTGCGGCGCTGGCGATCAACGTCTATCCGCTGAAGGGCACGGTGGATGTGGTGGAGGAGGACGGCCGCGTACTCGTGACCCCGGCGGATGGCGGCGAGCAGGTGGTGCTCTCCCTGCCGGACGGCGTGACGATGGAAGTGGGCGAAACCGCGACCTTCTACACCAACGGCATGGCTACCATGTCCATTCCGGCACAGATGAACGCCATCGGAGTGGTGAAGTAAGCGAAAATTAATAAACCGGCGAGCTGCCCAAGAAGGCGGCTCGCCGGTTTTATAAAATGGACTCAGCGGATGACGTCTTCCACGACCAGCGGGCTGATGGCGTTGTAGCCCTGCCCGCTTTGCAGCAGATAGACCGTGTAGGCACGGCCGCGCGTCACTTGCAGATAGACCGACGCGGCGGTATCGGGAAGCGGATTCGCGCCGATGAACGCGGAATCCAGCGTTTCGATATCCGTGTAAGCGGGCGCGGGAAGCTGATTGGTTTCCGCAAAGAGAAATTCGTATGCGCCGGGAGCGATGCGCTTGAACGAGGTGATCTCCTTGAAGCGCACATCGGAATAGGCCGCGCGGCCATCCGGCAGGAGAACGTCGAGCGCGCCGCTGTTTCGGGCGAGGTTGCCGACGCGGAAATGCGCCGCCCGCGACGGGGCAAAGCAACAGGTATCCGTGATGCGCAGCAGATCCAGCCCGCCGGGGCGATTGATGACGGCGACGGTGAAGCGGCCGCCGGATTCAAACGGAATGGTCTTCTGGATGTAGATATAGCCGTCCGTGCCGGTGACGGTCACGGTTTGGTAGCCCGCGGCTAGGCGCGTGTAGCCCGAGAGCGACGCGAAATTCAACAGGCCGGCCGCCCGACGGTTGCCCACATAGACGCGGAAGGCGGGATAGCCGTAGGCCGCGTTTAGAAAGCGAACGGCGGCGTATGTAATCGTGGGCAGGGGCTGGACGGGCAGCGGCTGGATGACGTTGCCGGGGGAAACGGGGCCGCCTTCGCCGGGGCTCGGCAGGGGCGCGACGGGAACGTGGCCGTCGTCGTCGGGATTGGGCCAGGGAATCACCGGAACCGGGCCGTCGTCCTCCCCAGAGTAGACGGGGCCGCCTTCGCCGGGATTGGGCAGGGGCGCGACGGGCGCATCCAAAATGCTTCGATCTTGTTCCATATCTGCATGGCGGAGTTCGTCAAAACTCCGCCGCCCTCCTTTCTCTCAGATACCATAGCCTATTCCAAAGAGGAGGGCGGTGTGAAGGGGGGGACCTTTGAAAAAGAAGACGCTTGATTTAACGGAATGGATGTGATAAGATCAAATAGAAGAGAGAACATGGGAGAAAGGCGTATGAACGAAGGAAGAACGATATCGTTTACTCTTGGCGGGCTTGCGTTCGAATACGATGAGCAAAAGAATCAAATCAACATTAAAAAGCATGGAATTTCCTTCAAAAGTGCGGCGCGCATCTTTTTTGATTATGACCGAATCGAATTATGCGACGATGAGCATAGTGAAGGCGAAATACGATATGATACCATAGGAGACACGTCGTCAGGCAACCTTGTACTGGTCGGCGAGGTCGGACAATCTATCGGGAAGATCAATGAAATCCTGTTTGTTGTGTACACAGAACGAATAAAAATAGAAAATAACGGTAAGCGGACAGAAGTGACTCGCCTGATTTCAGCCAGATTGGCGACAAACTTTGAAAGGGGGTTGTATTATGGTAAATATGAATAGCCTGCCTGCCGAAACCAGAAGGGAACTGGCTTTTACTCCGGAAGAATTGGCGGAACTGGAGAACGCGCGGAAAATGCCGATTACATTTGACGAAGACTGCCCGGAAACAACGCCGGAACGGGCAATTAAATTCAAACGGGTGAACCCGCCAAGAAAAACGGCGGACGCACAATAAAGAAAACGGATTGCCGAAGTTTGCAGAAGCAGACGGGCAATCCGTTTTGATGTTTGAAGGTGCGCGTTTAATCCGCCAGCGTGCCCATCGGATCCCACGGTTCGAGGACGATCGGCTCCTGCGCGGCGAGGTCGGCGAGGCCGCCGAGGTATTCCCGCTCGACGGCGGCCTGGAAGACGTACTGATCGAACCAGCTATCCGAGCAGACATAGTAGCCCTTTTCGCCGTTCTTATCGCCCCAACTGTTTTCAATCTTCCAGCGGGTCGGCTTTCCGGCTTCGTCGAGGTTCACGCCGGTGAGCACCATGGCGTGATTCATGGCGGCGAGGCCGTAATCCAGCGCGTCGGCCTTGTCCATGGCCAGAGAGAGGCCGGTCAGCGCGGCGAAATCAAAGCTGCGGTCATCCCAAACACCCAGCGTGCGCTCGCCGAAATGGCCGACGTCGCTGCCGAACCAGACGACCTTGCCCGCCTTGAGCTGAGCGATGATCGCGGCCTTGAGCTCGTCCATCGTCAGGTTGAGGTGGACGACGGGGCGGCCTTCGACGACGTTGCCCAGCAGGCGGATGGTGTAGGTCTTGTGATAGGGCTTATCGGCCGTCGGGGCGTTGATGACGCTGACGACCTGATCGAGCAGATCGCCGACGTAGCGCTCGGCGAAGGTCAGCGGAGTGAGGTTCTTTTCGATGTGATAGACCTGATCCTTATCGACAAACTCAAAATCGAAGGCCTTGGGCGGCTCGCCGTAGCAGCTGCAGAGGAAGCCGTAAATCGCATCCAGCGTCTTGTTTTTTTCGGCCTGAATGGCGTCCGCGCCGGCTTTGTCGGCAGCCATTCGGCGCAGCCCTGCCGCCGCGACCTTGAGCGCGCGATTGAGCTGCGCGTTCATCGAGCGGGTGTTGCTGCTCTGATACGTTTCGTCATAGACGTCCTTGGGCACCACGCCGTATTTGCGAACGATGTTGGCGAACATATCCCACTGGCCGCCGTCGTGCACGCCGGTGGAGAGAATGTGCATCACCGTGCGATCGGTCGTCGGCAGAGCGGCGGTTTCCAAAATGCTCTCAAGGAAGTAATTGCAGCGCTCGAATTTATCCCAAAAGGCGAGATAGCTCTGCGACAGCTCAAAATTTTCGAGGTTGCGCGCCTGAGCGATTCGCTCGCGCAGAACGTTGGTCGCCGCAAAGAGCCAGCAGCGGCCGCTGGATTTCTGGTTGGTGACCTCCAGCGTCGGCACCTCGACGGAAAACTTCTGACGCATGGCGTTCGCGCCCTTTGAAGAAAACGCGACGCTGCTCAATTCGCTTTTGGAAAGCGCGAGGGTGGCGAGATGGCGCTCGGCGCTGGCTTCATAATCCGCGCCGAAACGATTCAGCAGGGAATCGGTAACAGGCTTCATCGGTGAATCATCCTTTCCTATTGCATTACTGGGAATTGATGAAATCAGTGTACGCCTAAATGAAGAAAATGTCAAGAGCGACGCGCGAGAGGAACGTGCATGCGAACGACTTGAAAACGGAAAATTAGCCAAAAAAGGCGCGAACGGTATTGGTAACTTGACAAGCGAGGGGAAAGAAGACTATAATAAAAATGATAAAGCCAGATGTTATCTGTGATGGGCTGAAGGCGGAAATTAAACGTATTTGATATGAAAGCCCGAGGCCAGACAAGCGGCAGTCTCGGGCTTTTGCCATTTAAGCGGGACGAAAAAATGCCGAAAGGGCGTTGAAGGGAATACGAAGCATGGAAAAAAGGAAAATTGCCGTTGCGGGCACTGGTTATGTGGGTTTGTCAATTGCCACGTTGCTTTCTCAGCACCATCAGGTGACCGCAGTTGATATTGTTCCGGAGAAGGTTGAGCTGATCAACAATCGCAAGTCTCCGATTCAGGATGACTATATCGAGAAGTACTTCGCAGAGAAAGAACTGAATTTGACTGCAACGCTGGATGCAAAGGCTGCGTACTCTGATGCGGACTTTGTTGTTATAGCGGCTCCTACGAACTACGACAGCCACACGCAGCGCTTCGATACGAGCGCGGTCGAGGCTGTGATCAAGCTGGTTATGGAGTACAACCCGGATGCCATCATGGTCATTAAGTCTACCATTCCGGTTGGCTACACTGCAAGCGCGCGTAAGAAGTTCGGCAGCAAGAACATCATCTTCAGCCCGGAGTTCCTGCGCGAGAGCAAGGCGCTTTACGACAATCTGTACCCGAGCCGCATCATTGTGGGCACGGATTTGAGCGACGTGCGCCTGACGGAGGCCGCACACGAGTTTGCGGCGCTGTTGCAGGAGGGCGCCATCAAGGAAGACATTGATACGCTGTTCATGGGCTTCACCGAGGCGGAGGCTGTCAAGCTGTTCGCCAATACATATCTGGCTCTGCGCGTTGCCTACTTCAATGAGCTGGACACCTATGCAGAGAGCAAGGGGCTGAACACTCAGCAGATCATCGACGGTGTCTGCCTTGATCCTCGCATCGGGGCGCATTACAACAATCCGTCCTTCGGCTACGGCGGATATTGCCTGCCGAAGGACACCAAGCAGCTTTTGGCCAATTACGCCGACGTGCCGCAGAACATGATGTCGGCGATTGTGGAGAGCAACAGAACCCGAAAGGACTTTATCGCAGACCGTGTCCTGAAGCTGGCTGGTTACTACGGCTATGATGAGGATAATGAATACGATGAGAAGCAGGAAAAGTCTGTGACCATCGGAGTGTACCGCCTGACCATGAAGAGCAACAGCGATAATTTCCGCCAGAGTTCTATCCAGGGTGTTATGAAGCGCATCAAGGCAAAGGGTGCGACTGTGATTATCTATGAGCCAACACTGAAAGACGGAGAGACTTTCTTTGGATCGATAGTGGTTAATGATCTGGCTAAGTTCAAGGAAATGAGCCATGCCATCATCGCAAATCGCTATGACAAGTGTCTGGATGATGTGAAGGCTAAAGTCTATACACGTGATATTTTCCAGAGAGATTAATGTGCAATTAAAAAGGAAACACAGAAGGGGAATGCAGGATAGCCAAAAAGAAGCTGCTGATTTATGCACATTACTGTAAGGTAGGCAAGATGACTATGTGATCTCCATCTCCCGGCCACCTATTCTTGGCGGGGAGTGCGAAATAATACGCGGCTGTCATAATAGGGACAAGGGTACGGCAGAGAATGAAAGGCTCCGCAACCCGAAGTTCATATTTTCTTACCCGAAGAATGAACGACTGATCTTTTTGGGTGGCAGAAATGCCGCACAGGAAGAAATCTCGACCATGAGGGTGGGGTGACAGCCAGCGGACAGGTGAGCGAGTCTATCCGCTCTTTGTGTTGGCCGAGATATTGATGAAGAAATTGAGTGGGATTGTGGGAAAGATTTATGAGTAAGAAACTTGCGATTGCGATGTTCGGACAGAAGCGATTATCGAGAGAAGGCGGAGTAGAAATCGTTGTCAAAGAGCTCTGCACCCGAATGGCACAGAATGGCTGTGACGTGACCTGCTACAACAGAGCAGGCCATCATGTGAGTGGTGCAGAATATGACGATGCTGGTAAAACGGAGTACGAGGGAATCCGTCAGAAGTCTGTTCCGACCATTGAACGGCGCGGACTTGCTGCAGTCAGCTCCTCCGCATTTGCGGCACTTTATAGTGCATTTGGAAAATACGATGTGGTGCACATCCACGCCGAAGGACCGGCGTTCTTTGCATGGCTGCCGAAGATGTTTGGGAAAAGAGTTGTTGTTACCGTCCATGGCATTGATTGGCAGCGCGAAAGATCGGAAGGCTATTGCAATCACGCCGTGTGCTGCGGAGCATCCCATGTCCTTTAAGGTCCCGGGCAGGCTACTGACCGATGGGCAGTGTCGGATGATGATTAACGGAATACAGTTCATTCAGGTGTTGCTGGAAGCAAATGGTCTGGCGGCAGGAAAAGACCATCAGTTTAAAGGACGGTATGATGCCGAGAAAAATGCAGTTATCATTTCGCTTGAAAAAGATGAACAAAGTGCCCTCTCGCCTCAAAAGTGTACAACTTGACATCACGTCCATTTGGTCGTATAATACGTCCAAATGGACGTGATGAAGGGAGCTAATACTATGAGTGCCGGAATTTTAGATGGCTTTCAAACGATAATTCCAACGGCAGCGGCTGTCTTATCGGAAAAACGACAAATATTAAGGCTGACGCAACAAGAGGTTGCTGATCGCGCAAAAATAACATTACGTCAATATCAAAGGCTGGAATCTGGGGAAAGAAGTATTTTGACCTGTTCTTTTGGCTTGGCGTGTCGAGTAATTGAAGCTCTTGATATGGATGTTTCTAAATTCTATCATGGTGACTATTACCTTGAAGAAGAAGTGAAGACAATGAGAGGCAAAGGGATTGCCAGCAGAAAAAAGTCATCGATTTAAAGGACGGCATGATGCCAAGAAAGAGCAATATGGACAAATCTATGTTGAAAAGTTTACATCTGCCAGCTTGATATGCAAGGCGTTTTATGGTAAGATGAAAGCATAATAGGGAGATTATGAAGCTCGGAGAGAGGCGGTGAGGCCGATGGAAGATAACAGGATGGTTAGTTTCTCACTGGGAGGAATGGCCTTTGAATACGATGATAATAAAAATCAGATAAATATTAAAAAACACGGAATTTCATTTAAGAGTGCAGCGCGTATCTTCTTTGACTATGACCGAATCGAGTTTTATGATGAGGATCATAGCTATGACGAAGATCGATATAACACCATAGGCGATACTTCTGCTGGACGGATTTCTCAAAAAGCAGAGGGTGCATTGATTGGCAATATAGACCAGTTCATCGGAAAGGTGAATGAAATACTATTTGTTGTATATACTGAACGAGTAAGAATTGAAGAAAGCGGTACAAAAACAGATGTGACAAGATTGATTTCGGCACGAATGGCTACCGAATTTGAAAGGGGGCTTTATTATGGTAAAAACGAGTGAAATGTCTATGGAACTGAAACAGGAACTTGCATTTACAAAAGAAGAACTCGCAGAACTGGAAGCGGCAAAGAAAATGCCAATCACGTTTGATGCGGATTGCCCTGAAACCACACCTGAGCGGGCGGTTAAATTTAGAAGAGTTAATCCGCCGCGTAACAGAATGGATGCCCATGGGGCATAATCATAATCAAGAAAAGAACATATAGAGTGTAGGTAAGCCCTACAAGGCTCAGATCGGTTCAGAACCGACTGAAACCCTTGTAGGGCTTATTTTTTTGTAAATTTTTTTGTTCCTTACTTGACAACCGCATAGGGTCAACCAAGAAAAACTACGATAACTAAAGGGTTTTGACGGCTTGAGTTGTCCTTCAAATGTTTTATTTGTTGAAAAACTGCAAG
>OLRV01000872.1_pt1 | contig 28022 bp, 15 predicted proteins | sample 1672421 | NCBI WGS metagenome assembly OLRV01 (sample SAMEA3136684, study PRJEB25190) | human gut metagenome | biome: human gut; feature: human-associated habitat; material: faeces | place: Austria | collected 2013
AAGCATACTACGATCAGCAGATTTATCTGAATCACAAACTGATCGAAGAAAAACAACTGAATCTGGCGGATATACAGGAAAAAGCCGCCGAATTTCTGATCCAGTTCAGCGGAGTGAATGAAGTATACTCCGGCAAACGCCTGTTATTGGGGTCCTGGACACCGGACATCTCGATGATACGCAACAGTTTCCACCGTAAACGCTCGGGCGACCTGCTGATCGATGTATTGCCGGGCTGGAGCATCGTTAACGAAAATACATCCGACCATAAGGTGGTGCGGAAAGCGCATATTCCGTCTCCCCTTATTTTTATGGGCAGCGGCGTAAAACCAGCCGTAATCAACACGCCCGTAACCATTGACCACATAGCTCCCACCGTAGCTCACATATTGAGAATACGATCTCCCAATGCCTGTTCGGCAACTCCGATTACCGACATCCGGTAATACTTTCCGCACAAAAAACAAGGTGCAAAGCGCAAATAAATCAGCATTTTAATGTAACTTTGCGCAATTAAATCAATTTAGTAAATAATAAACATAAATAATAGATAATGGGATTTAATGAATTTTTAAGCTCGATTTTCGGAAACAAATCCACACGAGACATGAAAGAAATCAAGCCCTGGGTGGAAAAGATCAAAGCTGCTTACCCGGAGATTGAAAAACTAGACAACGACGCCCTCCGTGCCAAAACGGAAGAACTCAAAAAATATATCCATGAGTCGGCTACCGCCGAACGCGCGAAAGTGGAAGAACTGAAAGCGAGTATCGAAAGCCTGGAACTGGAAGACCGCGAAGAAGTCTTTGCACAAATCGACAAGATAGAAAAAGAAATTCTGGATAAATACGAAAAAGCACTGGACGAAGTACTGCCCGTTGCTTTCTCTATCGTAAAGGCTACTGCCAAACGTTTTACAGAAAATGAAGAAATCGTTGTAACGGCTACCGACTTCGACCGTCAACTAGCTGCTACAAAAGATTTCGTACGCATCGAAGGCGACAAGGCCATCTATCAGAATCACTGGGTAGCCGGTGGTAACGATACATTGTGGAACATGGTTCACTACGATGTACAGCTCTTTGGTGGTGTCGTTCTGCATAAAGGTAAGATTGCGGAAATGGCAACCGGTGAAGGTAAAACATTGGTGGCTACACTCCCGGTATTCCTCAACGCATTGACCGGAAACGGCGTACACGTAGTTACCGTGAATGATTACCTCGCCAAACGTGACTCCGAATGGATGGGTCCTCTTTACATGTTCCACGGTTTGAGTGTAGATTGCATCGACAAGCACCAGCCCAACTCTGATGCCCGTCGCAAAGCTTATCTGGCAGATATCACGTTCGGTACAAACAATGAATTCGGTTTCGACTACCTGCGTGACAACATGGCTATCAGCCCCAAAGACCTGGTACAACGCCAACATAATTATGCCATTGTCGATGAGGTGGACTCAGTATTGATTGATGATGCCCGTACTCCGCTGATTATCTCCGGACCGGTTCCCAAAGGCGATGACCAACTCTTCGAACAGCTCCGCCCGCAAGTGGAACGTCTGGTAGAAGCTCAGAAAAAACTGGCTACCCAATACCTGGCCGATGCCAAGCGCCTGATTGCATCAAACGATAAGAAAGACCAGGAAGAAGGCTTCCTCGCTTTGTACCGCAGTCACAAGTGCCTGCCCAAGAACAAGGCACTCATCAAGTTCCTCAGCGAACAAGGCATCAAGGCCGGTATGCTGAAGACCGAAGAAATCTACATGGAGCAGAACAACAAGCGCATGCACGAGGTGACTGACCCGCTGTACTTCGTTATCGAAGAGAAAATGAACAGCGTGGATTTGACGGACAAGGGCGTAGACTTGATTAGTAGCAATGTAGAGGACCCCACTTTCTTCGTACTCCCCGATATCACAGCGCAACTCTCTGCCTTGGAAAACGAAACAGAGCTGACAGACGAACAGCGCCTTGAAAAGAAGGATGCCCTGATGACCAACTATGCCATCAAAAGCGAACGTGTGCATACCATCAACCAACTGTTGAAGGCATACACCATGTTCGAGAAAGATGACGAATATGTGGTAATTGACGGCCAAGTGAAGATTGTGGATGAGCAGACGGGACGTATCATGGAAGGACGTCGTTATTCTGACGGTTTGCACCAAGCCATCGAAGCCAAAGAAGGCGTGAAAGTAGAAGCTGCCACCCAGACTTTTGCCACCATTACATTACAGAACTATTTCCGTATGTACCACAAACTATCCGGTATGACCGGTACGGCAGAAACAGAAGCCGGCGAGTTGTGGGACATCTACAAACTGGATGTAGTGGTTATTCCGACTAACCGCCCCATTGCCCGTAATGACATGAATGACCGCGTTTACAAGACAAAACGTGAAAAATATAAAGCAGTCATCGAAGAGATAGAAAAAATGGTGGCAGCAGGACGCCCCGTACTGGTGGGTACCACTTCTGTTGAAATCTCTGAAATGTTGAGCAAAATGCTTACCATGCGTAAGATTGAACATAGTGTATTGAATGCCAAACTGCATCAGAAGGAAGCGGATATTGTGGCTACTGCCGGTTTGAAATGTGCTGTAACCATCGCTACCAATATGGCCGGCCGTGGTACCGACATCAAGCTGAGTCCGGAAGTGAAAGCTGCAGGCGGTCTTGCCATCATCGGTACAGAACGCCACGAATCACGCCGTGTGGACCGTCAGTTACGTGGTCGTGCAGGACGTCAAGGCGACCCGGGTTCTTCTGTATTCTTCGTATCTTTGGAAGATGACCTGATGCGTTTGTTCTCCAGTGACCGCATTGCCAGTGTAATGGACAAACTGGGTTTCAAAGAAGGTGAAATGATTGAACACGGCATGATTTCCAAATCCATTGAACGTGCGCAAAAGAAAGTTGAGGAAAACAACTTCGGCATCCGTAAGCGTCTGTTGGAATATGACGACGTGATGAACAAGCAACGTACAGTAGTCTACACCAAACGCCGCCACGCTTTGATGGGCGAACGTATCGGCATGGATATCGTGAACATGATTTGGGACCGTTGTGCCAATGCCATTGAAGCGCCCGACTACGAAAACTGCAAGATGGATGTGCTCCAGACACTTGCCATGGAAGTACCTTTCACCGAAGAGGAATTCCGTAATGAGAAGAAAGAAAAACTGGCAGACAGAACTTTTGACGCTGCCATGGAACTCTTCAAACGCAAGACAGAACGTATGGCACAGATAGCCTATCCGGTCATCAAACAAGTATACGAAACGCAGGGACACATGTACGAAAACATACTTATCCCCATCACAGACGGAAAACGTATGTACAACATCTCCTGCAACCTGAAGAGAGCTTATGAGACAGAATGTAAGGAGGTGGTGAAGTCATTCGAGAAATCCATCTTGCTGCACGTCATCGACGAAGCATGGAAAGAAAACCTGCGCGAGCTGGACGAGCTGAAACACTCCGTGCAGAATGCAAGTTACGAGCAGAAAGACCCGCTGCTGATTTACAAGCTGGAATCTGTGAACTTGTTTGATGCCATGGTGAATAAGATTAATAATCAGACTATCTCTATCTTAATGCGTGGACAAATCCCGGTACAAGAGGCTCCGGCTGAAGCCCCTGAGGCTCCCCAGGCTCCCCGCCAAGTAGAGGTGCGCCAGGCTGCTCCGGAACAACGCCAGGATATGAGCAAGTATCGCGAACAGAAGGTTGATTTGAATGACCCGAACCAGCAGGCCGCTGCGGCACAAGATACACGTGAACAACCAAGACGCGAACCTATCCGTGCCGAGAAGACCGTAGGACGCAATGATCCTTGTCCTTGCGGAAGCGGTAAGAAATACAAAAACTGCCACGGACGGAATGCATAAAGCAAAGCTATAAAATGATAAGGCGATAGGGTGATAAGATGATACCGTCAGGTATCTTTTATCACCCTATCACTTTTTCTCCTACCACATTATCACATTTTTTATTCGTTCCAGCTTTTGAATATTCAGCTAAAAGAGTACTTTTGCTCCAAAGAACAAAACCAAAGACTATGACCAAATATCACTATTGTCTGTTATTGATGGGGTCTCTGCTGTTAGGCAGCTGCCAGAGTGTAGAACAACTGTCCATTGATTATATGCTTCCGGCAGAAGTCAGTTTCCCGGCAACACTGAAACGTGTGGCTGTTGTCAACAACATGCCAAACGTACCGGACAACAAACTCATCATCACTGAGGAAGAACAGAAAAAAAGCGAGAATGAGGTGGCACGCCTCACCAACTACTACAATGGAGACGCCGCAATAACAACCGAATCCCTTGCAGAGGCCCTTGCCAACGAAAACTACTTTGAAGAGGTTGTGATATGCGACTCTGCCCTCCGGAGTAAAGACATCAATCCCCGCGAAAGCACATTATCGAGAGATGAAGTACTGGAACTTACACAGAATTTGGACGTAGATTTCCTGATAGCCCTGGAAAACATACAAATGCGTTCCAATCGCAAGATAAGTTATATGCCCGACTGGGGTGTGTTCCTCGGCACAGTGGATGTAAAGGTATATCCTACCGTCAGAATATATTTACCTAACCGCAAAGGTCCTATGGTGACCGTCAACAGCAATGACAGTATTTTCTGGGAAGAGGCAGGAAATGGTGAAGCGTCAGTACGTTCCCGCCTCATCAGCGAAGAAGACATGGTGAAGCAAGCATCTGAATTTGCAGGAACGGTTCCGGTAAGACATCTACTCCCCTATTGGAAAACCAGTAACCGCTATCTCTTCAGTGGTGGTTCTGTAAATATGCGTGACGCAGCCGTATATGCCAAAGAAGAAAATTGGAGTAAAGCAGTAGAGCTCTGGAAGCAGACCTACGAAACAAAAAAAGGAAAACAGAAAATGTATGCAGCCTATAACACCGCTTTGGGCTACGAAATGCAAGACAGCATAGATACTGCCTTGGAATGGGCATTAAAAGCGCAAACCCTTGCCCGTGAGAAAAGCAAGACAGACAAAAAAGAGACAGGCGAAATACATAATGGAACCATCTCCTATTATATCTTTATCAGCATGTATGTAGACGAATTGGAGAAACGAAAAGAGGGAATGGCACGCCTGAACATGCAAATGAACAGATTTGATGATGATTTTTAGTCAAATGATGCAGAGATAACCGTTTTTTTTATACCTTTGAACAACCATTAAGAAAAGAAAGTTATTATGAAGCTCAGTCAATCGTCATTAGCACTCTTGGAGGACACTCTTAAAAAAGCAATCGGCAAATACACCTGCGGTTGCGAACAGACTATCGTTACAGACATTCATCTGCAACCGAATCAGAATTCGGGCGAACTGTCTATCTTTGATGATGAAGATGAAGAGCTTGCCAATACTTCCATTGAAGAATGGATGACATACGAGGGGGATGATTTCTACGAAAATGTAGAGCGTATCTTGTCCTCACTGCTCTGCAACATGAAAAATGAAGGAAAGTTCGACAAGCTGACTATTCTGAAACCATTCTCTTTTGTACTGGTGGATGATGATAGAGAAACAATAGCAGAACTGTTGCTGATGGATGATGATACTCTATTGGTCAATGAAGAGCTACTGAAAGGATTGGATGAGGAACTGGATTCTTTTCTGAAAGAGCTGCTGGAAAAATAATATTCCAAACAATCAGCCTATAAGGAAAAGAGACCTTCTTATAATAAATTAGCCCCTGCGATATAAAACGACCGCAGGGGCTAATTCTTTTTTACCTATACAATACCTAACGTATCTTAATTCCATAGAAAGAACTTGAGGTGGTAACAAAAAGCATATCCTTCTGCCTTCCACCAATTGCCAAGGAAATCGGGCGTTCTTCTATCTGAATACGTCTCTGCTCTTTACCATATTTGTCATAGACAAATATTTCACCATCAGCAACATAGACATTTCCGTCTGCATCGGTCACATTACTGTATTGGCCATAAGGACATATTATTCCTTGTTCTGTCAAACGGCCATCCCCACCAACGGAAAGTTGTACTGTCGTTTTATTCATCTCATTTACAATATAAACCGGTTCTGACTGACCGGGAACTGTAACAGTCAAAGCACAAGAACGCCCCAAATCATAGGTATCCGGAATAATTGTCACGCCATCCGGAGCGACAAAACTATACTCAGGCATACTGGCAACCACCTTGTCAAAGTCACCTCTCCAACGACTGGAAGGGTGAATGACTTTCTGTATATTCTTCATACCGGCTGTAACGACACGTGGCATAGGCTTCATCGTAGCATCCACGTTATCCGGATTAAAAGAATACCCCCAAGCACTCCAGCCACTGTTACCCCAACCACTGTACATCGGATTATCATCCGGCAAGCGCACTACCGTTTCCTGCTTGCCGTTCACCAGATAACCCGGCTGAGGGTCATAGCGGAAAATAACCAGCAGATTGTCTTGCGTATCAGTAGTCAATGTAAAAGGCTTCCAGGGATAATCGGCTATCAAAGTAATCTGCTCCGTGTCTGCCGACCATCTATAGATTTTCTTCAGACGGTTTTCACAGAAGTAGATATTTCCTTTACTGTCGGTAGTAGCTCCGGAGGCCAGTTCAAAACCGGTAGCCAGCTTCACAGGCTTGTCCATGACCGTGCAGGAAGGGCGAAGGCTCTTCTCGCTACCCGAAACAGTGAGACGGGCAAAGTCCCACGAATAAACGGGCAACTTCTTATTCATATCATATATAGGAAACTCTATGACTGGCAATATCTGCGTATAATTGTGCATATTACGGAAAGTGATATTCTTGCAATCCCATATGCGGAAACCTATCCTCTTCGGCATAAAGGCACGGATAACGCGATACATCCACACATTTACCATTTCGATATTTTGACAATTGGACATTTCTGCCATATAACAATCAGGCCCTTCACGACCTTCTTCCTCAAACTGGAAAGCATAAATTTTCCAGTTGGCCACATTATGGAAACGGGCTTCAGTACGGACATGATGCTCCAAAGACATGGCATAAATACGTCCCGGAGTCTTCGTTTCGCTAATATAAAGCCCACTGGCAGCATACGTACTGGCTGTCCAAACATCCTTAATTGTCCCACCGCCATTGTTTGTAATCCACAAACTCCAATACTGGTTGTCCCAAGCCATATCCTTACCGGTCTCCATGACCGGAGAAGACGGGGAACTAATTCGACGCTCGCCCCTGCGGTAAGACGACTGTCCGGAAACATTCGGAGCCGGTTTGCGCAAGGTGCCGTGCCCGCCTACAAACTTCACATCATTCAAGTACGAACGCTCACCCGCCATCCATTTACAGCCGACAGCACGGTAATTATACGCACCGGTATTAATACCTATACCATTCAGCATGTCGTCGCCGCCTTCGGAAGATTCAACCAAAGGCACAGGCACGCCGAAACCACTGAATGCAGGCTCGCTTTCCTTCAACAGAAATTGAGTCCCAAAAGGATGCAGCCCAATCAGCTTAGTACCGGGAGACAGCTTCAACGTTCTCGTCAGGCGATACCAACCCTGGGGCACATAGATGTTTTTATGCAAAGAGACAGCTTTCTCAAAAACTTCCGTATCATCAGTCTCGCCATCACCTTTTGCCCCTAAGTCTCGGATATTGACCCATGTCTCCATTGCCGGAAGAACCGGAAGGTCCTTGCCAAGTGTAACCGGCAGTTTTGCCACCGGCTCTATTTCACATATTTCCCTGAAAGAAGAAGCATCATTCAAATCCTGATACACCAGACCGTAAGTAAACTCCTTGACTCTGTACATTTTTGCTTTTCCGGCAACTTTCTTTCCACTTTGAGCATAGCCCACCAGTACGGGAACATTCCTGCAATCCACATTCACCAGATTCAATTGCGAAAAAGTATTTCCCTCTACGCTCACCCTGACACCGGCTTCCGAAATATTCTCCCACAACGAATTCTCCACATGAAGACGGTCTGCCAGATTCTCTGCCATTTCAAAGGCAACGGGCGTATTCTTCACATGCATATTGACGATGGCAAATCCCACCTCTTTTGAATAGACAGCCGCCTTTCTCTGCCCCTCAAAGTAAGTATCGACCATCATCATAGGCCATCCCGGAGAAGTCCTGGAGGAAATTATCCCATATTCACCGCCATAGAACCTGACGTCTTCCAGTTCATTGCCAACATCATACATGCCGGCTTTCCCCGAACCAATCCGAATGTCGCAATGATTGATAAATCCATGCTGGGCAAAATGCGCACGAATGGCGACGGCTTGAGGATTACCTTTGTCTATACGGAAATCTACATTGGACACCGCACTATAGAAAGTACCTGCACCGGCATCCGAAGGCTTCCTGCCCTCTTGTGCCAGCCCTCCCGTAAACCATATCATATAATTTTGAGTAGTCTGGAAACCGGGTGTATCGGCTCCCAAATAAATCACCGGCCGTTTCTTCCCATAACCAATCAGCCGAATGGATGAGGGAATTTGAATCGTCTTGCTAATACGATAATTTCCTTCCGGCAGAAACAGTATCCCAAAGTTCTTTTCGCGCTTCACCTGATTGATTGCCTCTTGAAGTGCATCGGTCACGTCGGACTTTCCATCAGCCTTGAAGCCGTAATTCTCCGGGGTAAAGTAGAATGCTTCCGGATCGTCCGGTCTTTGCGTATAGGCGGAACCACCCTCTGCCGCCCACCCGGACGGCATATTACCGATAATCCAACAGACTATCAGCAGGTATCTCATTATTTGATAATTTCTCATTACACAGATTGTTTTAATATGGATTTTCCTTATTTAATACGTACACCAAAGAACTTGGAACGGCCTGTGACAAACAATGTATTGCCATCCTTACCGCCAAACTGTAATGTGGACGGACGTTCGGGAACACGAATCATCCCTTTCTTCTTGCCATCCTTATCAAATACATATATTTCTCCGTCAGCCACATACAAGTTCCCTTCCTTATCTACAGCAGAACCAAATTCGCCCTGCTCCACAAAATAGCTCAAGTTGGAGAGCGTGCCGTCATTGGCCACATCCATCTTCACCATTCTGCGGTCATATTCATCAGATGTATAGAAAGGCTTTCCCGGATAGGCTTCCAGCAGGGAAGAACTACGTGACAAGTCGAAATAATGAGGAATGATAGTTTTTCCATCCGGTGCCAGGAAGCACATTTCAGGAACATAGACCGACACCGCATTGAAATCGTGGAAGTCTCTCCAACGGTTAGAAGGATAAAGAGCCTTATACACGTTCTTCACTTGACCCATCGGAACACGCGGCAACAGTTTGATGGTCTCTTCCGGATTTTCCGGGTCAATGGAGTAGACTCTCATTGTATATGCGGAATTACCATATCCGCTGAAAGAAGTACCTTTTGTATCAGGCATTACCGGCATTTCCTCCGGCTTACCATTAATCAGATATCCCGGCTGCGCATCATATCTGAACAATACCAATAGATTATCTTCTGAATCAAAAGCCAGGTTGGAGGGTTTCCACGGGAAATCTGCCAGCAGCGACAAGCTATTTGTCTCTACCGACCACTTAAAGATACGACGCATCCGATGGTCGCAGAAGTAAATGTTACCTTTACTGTCGCGCGCAATGCCTTCGGCAAATTCCAAATCGGAAGCCAATTGGTTCACCTTACCTATTTCATTGCCTAACGATTGCTGATGAGGTTCTTTTCCGGTTACAATCAAGCGAGAAAGTTCCCACGGGCGGATGTCAATGTCTTTGTTGACATCGAACACTGCAATGTTATTCGTATATTTAATCTGAGAATAGTTATGCAGGTTCAGAAATGCGATGTTCTCGCAATTGCGGATACGTACAGAACTGTGATACGGTTCATTGACACGGATAACGCGGAACATATACAAGTTTGCAAAGGTCACATCTTTGCAGTCGTCCATCTCTATCGGTTGGCAATCGGTACTTTCGCGGCTCTCTTCCTCGGTTTGCATGCAATACACCTTCCAGTTGGACACCTTGCTGAAACGTACTTCATTTCTTACATGATGCTCGATGGACATGGCATAGATACGCCCCGGAGTAGAAGTATTGTTGGCATAGAAACCATTGGTGGCATATGTGCTTGCTGTCCAGATATCTTTAAAGGTGCCACCACCGTTGTTGGTCACCCACAGACTCCAATACTGGTTGTCCCAAGCAAGATCCATGCCCGAAGCCGCTACCGGATTATCGGGAGAACTGATACGAGCCGGTCTGTTCCACCGGCCACGTGGTTCCTCAACACCCGGTTTAGGTTTCCATAAACCGCCATGCCCGCCTACAAACTTCACGTCATTCATATAAGAATCTGCATTTGCCATCCACTTCACACCTACAGCACGATAGTTATAACCGCCGGTATTGATACCAATGCCCATCAGCATATTTGCACCGCCTTCCGAAGATTCCACCATCGCTTTCGGACCGCCAAAACCACTGAATGCAGCAGTACTTTCGTCCAGCCGGAACTGAGTGCCAAAAGGATGCAGGCCTATCAACTTGGTATCGGGCTTCATCTTCAAAGTTTCGGTAATGCGATACCAGCCCTGGGGCACATAGATATTATCGTACTTGTCAATAGCCTCCTGGATGGCCTTCGTATCATCCGTTTCCCCATCTCCCTTTGCACCGAATTCGCGCAGATTTACCCATGTTGCCATTGCAGGCAGTGCAGGGATGTCCATCAGTTGGGCAACCGGCATCTTCTGTATCGGTTCAATATCAACCAACGTTTCATATTCCGGCATATCCACCATGTCATCCATCTGCAAGCCGTGGTCGTATGACTTTACCTTATAGATTTTATGAGAAACATGGGTGGCCGTATTGCTACGGGTATATTTCGCCAAGGTCGGTACATTCTTACAATATACATTGCGAAAGGTTATCTGATTGTTGCTGTTGTTCTCGTTGGTAATCACCACTGCCGGACCACTTACATTTTCAAAATAGCTGTTTTCCAAAAATAACTTGTCGCAATAATTAGGGTCAATATCAAATACAGCCGGAACATTCTTGGCATACAGATTCACCATTGCCAAACCGGACTCCTGACAACGAAGAGCAGCTACACGTTGTCCCTCAAAATAAGAGTCGACCATCATTACCGGCCATCCGGGAGAAGCTTTTGTCGTATAAATGCCATAATCTCCCCCGTAAAAAGCAACGTTTTCCAACTCATTGCCCACATCGAACAGACCAGCCTTGCCTTTACCTATGTATACGGCCACATAACTGATAAAACTGTGTTGGGCAAAGTGTGTGCGTAGCGCCACTGCATGCGGATTACCATCTTCTATGCGCAAGTTGATATTCGACATGGCACTGTAGAACGTACTGGCACCGGCATCACGGGGTTTCTCACCTTCCTTGACAACGGCTCCCGTAAACCAGAACATGTATTTAGCTTTTCCTTTATCATCAGCTACTTCCTCCTGAAAACCCGGAGAATTCTTAGCCAGAATAAATTCCGGGCGATTCTTTCCATAGCCAATCAAACGAATAGCCGTAGGAATATAAATGGTCTTGCTGATTTTATATTTACCTTCAGGGATAAAAAGGATTCCGAAATTCTTTTCTTTCTTCACTTGATTAATCGCTGCCTGCAAAGCATCCGATACATCCATCTTTCCATCCGCCTTTATAGGATAGTTCTCGGGAGTGAAATAAAAAGCTTCGGAGTCATTGGGTTTTAGAGGATAAATCGAATTCAATTGTACAGCATACAACTGAGTACATATCATCCCCAGCAAAATTAAAATAATCGTGTTCAATTTCTTCATGGTCTTATTTTTAATGTATGGATAAAAAAAGACGTTCTGCCGTCAAGCAGAACGTCTCCCTCTGCTATAAATTACAATTTTATAACTACTACCGGCGCATAATTATGCCGTACAGTGCCCACACCCGAAACATCAGCCAGAGCGCCAATACGGAAATAATAATTCTTGCTGTATTTCAAGACATCAGCATTTTGTCCCAGATCGATGGACAATGTATAAATATCAGCGCTATTTATAGCAGTACTCGGACTAAACACTTGCTTATCAGTCCCTCCATTCAACGTCAATTTCACATTGTTACCTACCCACATATCTGAAAAAGCAAACAACTGAATCTCTTTCAATTTCACTTCTTGTTTACCAGCTTCCAACGAGAATGTAGCAGTAATTACATTGCCATTCTTTTCTACTTTTGGACTTTTGACGCGAATATAAGGAATAACCTTGAAATCATACACATTATCCCCTGACTTAACAACAAAATCCTTCACTTCAAATGGATAAAAATTCCCATTTTCAAAACGAACATCATAAGTGGCAGCAAAAACCATATTGTTACGATATTCTCCGGTATTTGTGATATACCAGGTTTGATCCGTAGCATTAGTAAATCCATGCTCCCTCACTTTAATTGCATTACCGTTTTCCATATCAGAACCTACAAGTTCACCTGTCTGTTCGTCAAGGATAGAACCATGTATGGAAGCATCCGGTCCCTCATAATTATCAATTTCACAAGATGTCAATGCAAATAAGAAGCATGACACAAATAACAATATCTTTTTCATAACTTTCTACTTAATATTATTCAAATTAATGACCTGGATTCTGAACTAAACCATTCGTGGCAATATTAGGTATGCCCCTATAGTAGTTGATGTTCTGGAAAGTACGCCCTCCTCTTGTTTCGTCACCAAAGTAGTTCACCCTTGCAAAGACATATTTAGGCTCTGCACCACGCAAGTCAAGCATCGGCACCAAAGCTTTACGAATTCTATTATTGCTGAACTCAGTATGGAATTCCCTACGACGATTCATATCCCAAAAACGCTTTCCTTCAAACGCCATCTCCACACGACGTTCCTTCAAAACACTCTCTAATGTCAAAGATATCCGGTCGGTATGTCCGGCTCTACGTCGCAAAGCATTCAAATAGTTCTCAGCCAATTCCTTATCGCCAAATCCACTACCATTTTCCACAACAGCCTCAGCATAATTCAGGTAGACTTCTGCCAAACGCATATCAATATAAGAGGTAGTGGACGAAAGACGGTCGGGAGACATGCTCTCGCCCTCGGGCATATACTTACGAACTCCAAAACCTGTAGCAGTCCAATTAGCATCCTCACCACTGTTCACATTATTAAATCCAGAGAACATGGTTTCACCTTCGGCTCCTAAAGCATAATATGTTGTTCCATTTTTCTGAGTAGACTCGTTTGAATAAGCCACATAGCTATTATTGTCCTTAATAAATCCGCCCTGGATAATAATCTCAGTGCCGGCATAAGATGAACCCGGCACAACCACACTTGCCAACAGACGTGCATCCTTGTTGGCAAACGGTTCATACAAATCGTTATATTTAACAAAAGGTACTGACATCAAGGTGTTCACTACAGAAGCATTATTCATATTATGGAAATTAGGGATATAAGCATCTTCATTCCCATCCGTACGAGTTACAATCTTTGCACTTTTTCCCGTGCCGTCATCCGTATAATCTTCAAACAAATCAACGATTTCCAACATCGGATTGAAACGTCCATATTTCAGAGCGCCCGGATTGACTTGAGGAAGGATATTAAACTGAGCATAGCTATGTCCCTGATTAGTATTGGTTGTTCCATTAAGATACGCTTTACTGAAAATGACCTCTTCATTCTGGTCATTCAGGAACAAGGCCTGGAAGTTTGATGCAGCCTCCTTAACAGTAGCCGGAGCAGGTTTATAAAGAGATTTACCGGAATTCTCTATAAGGAACTTAGATGCTTCAATACATTCTTTATAGAATGCATCGGCATCGGCAGAAGTCATTCCACCCACCAGTTTCTGAGTGACAGCCTCACCAGCCAAAGGTGCCAGATTCCAATACTTGGCTACAGAAGCTGCATGAAGTGCAACTCTTGACTTCAACGCATAAGCTGCCCACTTGGTTACGCGATACAAATCCGAACCAGAAGTCGCATCGGGCAAGGTAGCAGCAGCAAGGGTACACTCATTCAATACAAATTTCCAAGTATCCAACTCTGTACTGCGGGGAACTGCCACAGCACCCGGTCCACCATCGGCATAATCATCGTCCTGCACTTTGTCAATCAGAGGAACGCCGCCATATCTTTTTACAAGCCCATAATACATATAAGCACGTGCAAAATGGGCTTCACCAGTCATACGATCCGCATCTGCAACAGAAATTGTTCCTGCTTCTTTGGCTTTTTCTACATTTTGCATAAAAATATTCACTTGACGAATATCTCCATAGGGCCAATAATTGAATCCTTCATAACCTATACCCACTCCTCCGTCACTACGGGTAGCTTCGTCGGTAAGAAATGCTAAATTAGTAGTTTCATTCACACCATCATAACCGCGTTGATTAAAACCATTGTTCGGACGATAATTAAAATCTTCCATAGGAATCATGGTATATATGTTTGCCAATAGTGCCTTTACACCACCTTCTGTCTCCAATAACTGCTCGGGGGACACTTTATCCAGCGGTTCAAGTTCCAAGAAGGCATTACAACCGGACAATCCCATCAATGCACATAATGAGAATATCGATAAAATATTTTTTTTCATGGTATTTCAGAATTAAAAGTTTATGTTTAACCCAAAGTTATAAGTTCTCATCAACGGATATGCCAGGTTGGCTCCCCAATCCCTTTCCTCACGTTCGGGGTCAGCATCCTTCAAAGCCTTGTTACAGAACGTAAGCAGATTTGAACCATTGACAAAGATACGGGCACTGTTCAACCCGATTCTTTTCATAAATGATTTTGGCAGATTGTAACCGATCTCCATACTCTTCAAACGGAGATAAGTAGCTTGCGGAAGCCAAACGGAAATACCATAATTCCATCTACTACCATTATCCGAAGTATTGGAGAAATTGTGGCGTAATGCCGGATAATAACCGGCTACCCATTGTGTGGCAGGATTATACGGATCATCTGTTATATTTGCAGGATGCCAACGATCTACATACTTCGCAATTAAATAAGATTTATTTGTCTTGCCACCATATCCCCAAACATCATCATTAGCATATCCGATGGAGTAACCGGAAGCTCCTTGAAACAGCATATTGAGATCAAAATTCTTATAAGAAGCCGCCAAAGTCAACCCATACTGGATAGGAGGATTTGCACCGGTTGCCCAAAACTCCGGAACACGGTCACTGCTGTTAATCCTGCCATCACCATTCAAGTCAAGCAATCTGTAACTACCCGGAAGCATCTTAGAGTTACCCAAGTTTCCACCAATCAAAGGAGCCGTTTCATACTGTTCCAAAGAAGTATATTGGCCATCATATTTATACAACCACATCACATTACTGTTGCGGTTTTCCTTTCCATTCAGCCATCTATCCATAGAACTGGTATATTCGGCATGTTCCACATGCAGACTTCTTTCACGTGCATACGTAAAATTAGCACTTACTGAATATGAGAAGTCCTTACCGATTTGTCCTCTGTGTCCCAATTCAATCTCAAACCCCCGGTTCCGGTTAGAATTCAGATTTTCCTTCGGGAAACTTGCACCAAATGTATCAGGAGCAGATTGTGCACGGTCGGCCAAAATGCCTTCATTCTTACGATTGAACCACTCGATAGTACCACTCAACTTACCATTCCATAAGTCAAAGTCCAGACCTACATTGGAAATAGAAGATGTAACCCAAGAAAGCCGGTCAGTCACTACACCAGGAGCTACCATACCCATAATCTGGCTGGCACCATCAAAAACATAACCATTGGAAGCCGAATTATAAGCAGATACATATTGGAAAGGATCACCGGCATCATATCCACTTTGCCCAAAAGAACCCCTGATTTTCAAATTAGTAATGAACGGCAAATTGTCCTTGATGAAACTTTCTTCCGAAAGTCGCCATCCGGCACTTACCGACGGGAAGAACGTCCAACGCTTAGAAGGAGCATAACGATAAGAACCATCATAACGTCCTACTACCTCCAACAAGTATTTACCGGCATAATCATAGTTCGCACGCATCAGATAGGCTGCCAAACGGCCAAAACTACGATACCCTGAATTGGTAGCTGTACCCGGACTTGCCTGATTCAAAATATCATTAGTAAATAACTCTGAATATTGCCGGGAACCGGATAATTCATCGCGTCGTGTACTGTTCAACTCTGCCACAGCTGTCACATTCAAATTGTGCTGATTGAAAGAACGCATATAATTAGCCTGCAACCTACCATAAATCTTCTGATATATTCTCATCGTATTGGAATAAGCATCAGTACTACCTCCCGTACCGGCAGGCGCATCTGTATAATAATCATACAACGGATAAGAACGATTTAAAGAAGAGTTGTTACGATTGTTACCGTCAAATGACCCCAAAAGACTCAATGCCAACCCTTTTACAAAAGGAACTTGCCAATTCAATTCCACATCGGCAGAATACGTCAGGCCTCTGTTCTTGCGATAACCGTCTATATCCGGATCAACCAACGCAAAAGGATTCTTGTTTTCAGGACCGATTGCAGACAAATGATTGGGATTATTAATCGTATGAGTACCGATACCACGGTCATTAACCATCAAAGTCTTAAAAGTCCACATAAAATCCTCTCTCGGCCTTTGGGTTTCATCCCAACGCCCGGACAGATTCACATTCAGTTTCAGCCCTTTCGTAAGCTCTGCAGTCAGGTTACTTCTCAGATTATATCTATGATAGTATTGGATACCACTCTTCAGCAAACCATTATCGCCATTATAGCCGAAGCTCACATAATATTTTACCTTATCCGTTCCGCCTCTCACAGAAACAGTATGCGATTGCTGGAACGCCAGTTTATTCATAAACATGTCAATCCAGTTATTGTCTGTATAACCCTTAGCCCCGGTTCTATACAGTTCCAGAATATCGTCAGTGTATTCAGGGGCAGCCTGGTCATTACGTGCCCTTTCATTGGCCAACATGCGATAAGTATAAGCATCTACCGTTTCTTCCATACCCGTGGCATTCTTCATACCGAACAATGCTGAGTAAGATACTCTGGTCTTTTCGGCTACACCTTTTTTGGTAGTAACAATGATTACGCCATTAGCCGCATTCATACCATAAATAGCGGCAGAAGCATCTTTCAAAATAGAGATACTTTCTATATCCTCAGAATTCAGCTGTGCAAGTTCTTCAGTACCTTCACGTGTGATACCATCAATTACCACCAACGGGTCACCATAACCGCGAATGCTCACCATATTGTCGAAAGTTCCCGGCTCTCCGGTTTTCTGACGAATCAATAACCCCGGCATCTTACCTTGAATATTGCTAATCAGATTCTCGGTCTTGGTCGTAGCTATTTCATCAGCACCAATGGCTGCAATGGCACCGGTCAGTGATTCTTTCTTCTGTACACCATATCCTACAACAACCACTTCATCCAATATCTCAGCATCTTCTACCAAAACTATCTTGAACGAATTTCGGCCTGCAACCTTTATGTTTTGCGTCTTATAACCTACATAGCTTATTATAAGAGTAGCATCAGAGCCCACATTGGTCAGAATGAAATTACCGTCAATGTCTGTTATGACACCGTTGGTAGTTCCCTGCACCAAGATACTGGCACCAATCACCGGTTCACCGGTTGCATCGACCACAGAACCTTTCACTGTCGCAGCCTGCAAGGTTGCCTGTATCCCATCAGCTCCTATAGCTTTATCATAAAGGATTATATTACGGTCCAATACCTTATAGCCTATATTGGTTCCTTTGAACACATCGTTCAGAACCTTGAATATGGTTTTGTTATTTGCCCGGACCGATACACGGCGCTTAACGTCAATCTGCTTGTTGTTGTAGAAGAAAACGAATTCAGTACCCTGTTCCAATTCTGTCAGTACTTCATCAACGGTCTTGTCTTCAAGAGCAATGTTTACCATTGTCTTTTGAGCATAACCTTCATTGGCAAAAGTCATACCAACCAAACAAAACAACATAAATAATGTGCATCTCATAGCAAGAGGAATTTTTTTCATGCATCTCATCAGGACACTTTTTGCCCTAAATGATTGGATACAATAGTGTTTTTTCATAATTTTGTATTGATTTCTAGTGAAAAAATAAAGTTACTTTATCTGTCGCCAAACAGATATTTAAAAGTTACTGTGTTTCATGCAGGAAAATGCGCCAACATTTTCCTGCATGTTTTTCTAAACGGACTTGTGTTTCATCATACTACTTTTTAAAGGGTTAATAAACTTCTATTACCTGTCTCTCGGCATTCACATCACCATCTTCAACAAACTTGAAATGAATATTCGAGGAGATTCGGAAGTGCTCCAATATTCGCTCCAAACGTTGTTTGGTAAATGTAGCCGTAAAGGAATTCTGCTTCAATGAAGCCTTTTTCAGAATGAATTCCACATTATATCTTTTGCTCAAACTCTTCAATATATCTTCAAACGGAGTGTTCCTGAAAATCAAGCGTCCGTCCTTCCAACATGTTTCCACGTCTACATTGACTTCTTTCACAACGACCTTTTCCCGCACTATATCATAAATAACCTTTTGCCCCGGTATCATCATTACATTATTCCTCCTGCCGTTATTCACATAGGAGAAACTGACTTTACCCGAAACCAAAGTGGTCTGTACCGTCCTGCTCCCTTTGTAAGCCTCTACGTTGAACTCCGTTCCATGTACCACTATCTCGGAATTGTTCAGCGTGCCGACAATGAACTTCTTTTCATCTTTTGCGACAGAAAAGAATGCTTCACCCACCAACTTCACTTCCCTTTTATCATCGGCAAACCGGGAAGGATAGCGCAACGACGACGACGAGTTCAGAACGACTTCCGTTCCATCCGGCAATTCGACAGAAGTAGTCATTCCCGGATTTGTCCTGACTTCCATCATATGTATCTCTTCTTTATCCTTGTCCCAATAAAGGATAGACCACGATACCATCAAAGGGATGAATAAAATGGCGGCCGCCCGTTGCATCCCTCTAAATAATACCTGATACCTATTGACCTTTTTCTGTTTCATCTTACGATGTACATCCTCCAAGGCCTTCTTTACATCCAGCCTGGATGAAATCTGCGCCATGTCCGCCGCCAGACCGAGTGTCTGAACCTGGCGGGCTGTCCTGCGGTTCTCTTCCGATGCTTCCAGCCACTCCTCTACCAGAGCAGTTTCATCCTCCGTTGTCTCTCCTTCATAATACCTGAGAAGCAGGTTCTCCATTCCCTCTCTTTTTACCATAATTTTTATTGCTAGCTTTAATCTAAAGACAAACGGGTGAAAAGAACTCCTAAACAAAAAGCTAAAAATATTTTATATACTTAGATTATAATGGGAAAAAAAGCTATTTTTGCCCAACAATAATGAACCCCCACCCTATGAGAAACATACCATTAGAAGATACATCTTTATTATCCGCCATACAAAAAGGAGATAGAAGTGCTTTTGATGTGTTATTTCAAAAGTACTATTCAGTGCTCTGCACCTACTGCTATCGTTTTGTCCGGTTGGAAGATGCAGAAGAGATTGTTCAGGACGTCATGCTATGGCTTTGGGAAAACCGCGAAAGACCCGTTATCGAATATTCGCTCAAGCAATATCTGTTCAAGGCTGTCTACCATCGTTGCATGACCCGGATTGCCCAAAATGAAGTGAAGCAACGGGCAGACACCGCTTACTATGAACGAATGTTCGCCATGCTGCAGGAGGTGGATATCTATCAAATCAACGAATTAAGCAAGCATATACAAAGGGCCATCAACGAACTGCCGCCTACTTATAGGGAAGCTTTCATCATGCATCGTTTCCAGAATCTGAGTTACAAGGAAGCTGCCGAACTACTCAACGTTTCCCCCAAAACGGTAGACTACCGCATTCAGCAGGCTTTGAAGATATTAAGGGTCAAGCTGAAAGATTATCTGCCACTGATATTGATGCACCTGCTCACCTCGCATTAAGACCATACACAAGCAGAACGTCCCCTATACCGTGCCGGCTACACACCGGGACTTAGCCCTAAAGAGTATAGGACTGAGAGGTCAAAACATCCGAATGTTTTACCCCAATACATGGGGATGTTTTCACCCAAAACACCCGGATGTATTACCCAAAAACATCCGGGTGTTTTAATGGAAAGGATGCGGATGTTATGACCTCTCAGTATACGGGTCAGACCGGTTCAGTCCTGATGGGAGAGGCACTAAGTCCCTATACATCCCGTATTCATTAATTATTCTAAAAAAAGTTAGGGAAAACTCCGGGCCACCGGTCATATAAGCAAGAAGTAACCCTATTATTATCATAACCTCAAAATGCACGCAATGAGAAAACTGATTATCCTATTGTCGGCGCTGGTGTACGTCATCCATGCACAAGCGCAATTTTCAGTGACAGCCCATCAGGAAGGATGGGACAATATCCCTCCACAAGTACAAAAACCGGGATTTTCCTTTCAGCAATCCGTATTTGCCAATATGGACGGGGACGATGCCCTTGAAGAAGTAATGCTTTTCGGACGTGACAACGGGCACTACCCCACTTTCGACCTTTTCAAGACCTACTATGCAATCGTAGACAACTATACCAAAGAAATACAATACATTTCCGACGAGATTTATGTCACCGACAAGTACAATCTCCTTGTAGAAGACCGCAACAAGGACGGCATCTCCGAGCTCTACATATCCTACTTCAAAGACGGAAAGTTCAGCGTAGACGAACAAGGTTACAATCTGCGCACCACACGCTGCTACGACCGTATAGAATGGAACCCTACTGGCAAAAACTTTAAATCTTCCGGAAAATGAAAACAAGACTGACACTTATCCTGGTACTCCTTATTTATATAGGAGCTGCCTCGCACACACACGCACAGCAAAAGAAAGTAATCAAAACCATGATGATAGCCGGGCAGGACGGCAGCCATTACTGGCAAGGCGCCTGCGAAGCCATGAAGCAGATATTGGAAAACAGCGGAATGTTTAAAGTGGACTTTGCCTTTACACCCGACTTTGGTGGAGACATCGCCACCTTCAAACCCGATTTCCACCAATATGATTTAATCGTCATCAACTACGGCGGAGCTACATGGACAGAGCCCGTACGCAAGAATTTCGAGAAATACGTTGCCGATGGAGGCGGTGTGGTAGTGATACATTCTTCCGTCGTCCCGATGGCCGACTGGAAAGAATACAACGAGATAATAGGCATGGGAGCCTGGGACGGACGAAACGAAAAGGACGGTCCGTATCTGTACTGGAAAGACGGACAATACGTCTACGACTACTCTCCGGGGTATGCCGGCTACCACGGCTTGCAGCACGAAACCGTCATAGAACACCGCGCCCCCCATCATCCTATCCTGCAAGGATTGCCTCCTCAATGGAAACACTTCAAGGACGAGATATATACCCGCCTACGCGGTCCGGTAAGAAACATGGAAATATTGGCAACCGCCTACGAACGCGGACGGCATGAACCGTTGATGTGGACAGTAAGCTACGGGAAAGGGCGCATATTCGTCGACCTCCTGGGGCACTGCGGCAACGACCCGAACATGACTTACTCCATGCGCTGCACCGGTTTCCAGGTGACTTTACTCCGGGGATGCGAATGGGCTGCCACCGGCGCCGTCACCCAAGAAGTTCCCGCAGATTTCCCACTGAAGGATACTTATACATTACGTCCGGAGTTCAAGGCTCCTTTTCATGCTTACCCTGAAACCAAACACTGAATACCATGAAATACATCATCCGAACACTGCTGCTGGCATGCTGCTGCATGCAGGCACAAGCACAAGCTCCGTGGAAACCCGATACGGAACTGGAGAAACAATTACAGCAAAGCAATCATGTGCACCGCATAATGAAAGCTAATCCCGCACACGCCGGACTGACGCGGTGGGAAAAGAAAAAGGTATTGAAAAGCAGGGTACTCCCCCTGGCCGAAGATTTCGGCGCTCTGCGCCACACCGGACCCGGAACCATACATGTGGACCGTAAAGTCACTGTCTCAGGCAAAGGAAGTGTCCGTCTGGACACTCCTGCCTCCCTGGGCAAGAAGAATCCAACAAACCGGAATTACGCCACCCCGGAGATTATCCGTCCCCTCGACCGGGAAGACTTGCGGGAATACAACCGCTTTTCCGTTTGGGTATATGTGGATGCACCGGGCGTTTATCTGACCTTTGCCGGATTCACCCTATACAATGAAGGAGAGAAAATCATGCCGACTCCCGGACGCTTTGAAGGACAACACTTCGAGACTGTCTATCCCAACAAATGGCAGCACATCATATGGGAGATACCGGACCTATACCGTGATTGTGTCACCGGCTTTTCGGTAAACATCATGCTGGCAGGTGCTCCTGCAGGAGCCAGCGAACACATGAGCCTATACATAGACGACATGCGCATCGAAAAGGTAGAAGCGGAAAACAGCCGGGGATTCGACCTGCGAAAAGATGCAATGGCCTACTGCCACAGCGGATACAAGCCGGGAGCACGCAAGCAGGCTTTGGTGCAGCACATGCCGGAAAGGGCTTTCAGCCTGCACGATGCCGCCACGGGACAAACCGTTTATCAAGGTACGGCCAGTCCTCTGAATCAGGACAAGAAGCTGGACAAAGGATTTCTTGTACTGGACTTCAGCAGTTTCAATACGCCCGGACAATACTTCCTCTCCATCGGTGATGTACAATCAAAGCCTTTCCCCATCGGAAATGATGCCTACCTGTCTACCGCCTGGCACACGCTGAACTTCTTCTTTTCCGAACGTTGCGGTTTCGACCAGCCCGGCATTCATCAGGAATGCCATCAGGATGTATTCGCCTATCATCCCGACGGACGGAGCATGAGCATTGCCGGAGGATGGCACGATGCAGCCGACCTGACTCAAGGAACGGGAAATACAGCCGAATCGTGCATCGCCCTCCTCGAAATGGCCGGTGCCGTACAAGGCAAAGACAGTATCTTCTACGAACGCCTGCTGGAAGAGGCACGCTGGGGAGTGAACTGGATTCTGCGTACCCGCTTCGGTGACGGCTACCGACTGGGTGGACTGATTATCGGCATTTGGACAAAGAATATCCGTGGTGACAAAGACGACATGCAGACAGAAGCACGAAATACGCCTACGGACAATCTGAAAGCCGCTTCCAGTTGCGCACTCGCCGCCCCTCATTTTGAAAAGAAAGACCCAGTGTTTGCACGGTGGTGCCGGAACAGTGCCATTGAGGACTTCCAATTCGCCATCGACCTGCTGGATACGCAAAGGACGGAACAGAACGAAACCGAACTTTATGCCCTTGCCACCGTCACAGCCATGCGTTTGTACCGCCTTACACAAGATGTTTACTATCTGGACTGGGCAACCCGGCTGGCACGTACCGTCATGGCGGGCCAACAGTTGGAAAAGCGTACCGACTGGAAAATCCCCCTACGAGGTTTCTTCTATGAATCTTCCCGGAAAAAACGTATTCTGGCCTATTATCACCAAAGCCAAGAGCACTTGATGGCCGAAGGACTCTCGATGCTACTGACAGATGCCCCTACCCATCCGGACGTCCCGTTGTGGAAGGCATCCTGTGAAGCCTATGCAGACTATCTACGCGGGATTTCACAACTGATTGAGCCGTACGGCATACTGCCAAGCGCCGTATACGAGGTGGATAATACCGATTATAAGAATCTGTACCACGAAGGAGAGCAGGTAGGGCTTCCCAGCCTGGAAGAATACAATGCACAAGTGCGCAACGGCATCCCTCTCTCGAAGGATTTCTATCTGCGCCGTTTCCCCGTCGCCTATCAGTTCAGGGGATTCCACGCTGTTGTCATGGGCAAAGCCAAAGCTGCCTTTATTCTTGCACGCCTATTCAACGACAAAGCGTTAAGGGATATTGCAACCCGCCAGGTAGAATACATATTAGGCTACAACCCGTTTGCCATGAGTACCGTTTATGGAGACGGATATGACTATCCGCCGCTTTACGGGGCATACGCCGGAAATGTTGTGGGAGCCGTGCCCGTAGGAATCGAAACATTCGAAAATGACGATGAGCCTTACTTCCCGATGCAGAACAATTGTACCTACAAGGAAATTTGGACTCACACCACCGCAAGGCTGATGTGGTGTGTAGCAGAACTGTTCAAATAAACAGTTCATTATACCGCTAAAAAAAGCTCCGGAGTTGAAGGTTCCGGAGCTTTTCTCTGTTTTATGGGTAGTGTAAAATAAACTGTGTCACGCATTATTTCCTATTAGAAAACTCATCGGTCGGGGAACGGCCAGCACCAAGGGGCGGGACCACCCGTCCCGACGAGCGTAAAATTACAATAATTTAAATCGTTCTCCAAACTTTATGGCCAGTTGCTGTGAGATTGTAGCCCAATTGGCAAGTGGCATAGTCCACTTCTTCCGTATATTACGGTATGCAAGATAAACCAGTTTCTCAAGGGCTGTATCCGACGGGAACACGCCTTTGTTTTTTGTTACCTTACGGATCTGACGGTGATACCCTTCAACAGTATTTGTTGTATATATGAGCTTACGAATAGCCGGAGTGTACTGGAAATATTCGGACAGCTTATCCCAATTGTCCTGCCAGGACCTGATAACGATAGGATACTGTTCGCCCCATTTTTCATCCAGCTTAAGAAGTTCATTTTCTGCCGATTCTTTATTTACAGCCTGATAAACGCATTTCAAATCCTTCAGGAATTCCTTTTGATTTTTGGAGCCTACATGTTTGATGGAATTACGAATCTGATGTACAACACAAAGCTGTACGGCTGTATTGGGATAAACGCTTTGGATTGCTTCAGGAAAACCTATCAAGCCGTCTATACAGGCTATAAGAATATCTTCAACTCCACGGTTCTGAAGGTCTGTCAGAACACTGAGCCAGAAGTTTGCTCCCTCATTTCTTGATATATACATTCCGAGTAGCTCCTTATGTCCTTCTCTGTCAATACCCAGCACATTATAGATTGCACGTGTAACAGCACAACCACGTTCATCCGTTATTTTATAATGGATGGCATCCATCCAGACTATAGGATAGACAGAATCAAGCATACGTGATTTCCATGCCTTTATTTCCGGAAGTACACGGTCTGTAATGGAACTGATTGTATCTGCCGATACACGATTACCAAGATTCTCTTCCATCCAGTCACTAATCTCACGTGTGCTGTTGCCAAGAGCATACAGGCCAATTATACGGTCAGCAACGCCTTCTGCCAGAATGGTCTCACGCTTCTTGATAAATTGTGGATCAAAACTTGAATTACGGTCACGGGGAGTGGATACGGTTACCTCACCCAATGGAGCCTGGACCTGCTTTTGCATTTTCCCGTTACGGCGGTTACCCATCTGACGTTCTTCTTCTGTAAGATGTGTATCCATCTCACCCTCCAGAGCTGCATTCAGAATGCTTTCCAATAAAGGGGCAAAAGCACCGTCTTTACCTAACAAAGGCTTACCTGCTTTCAGCTGTTCAATAGCCTTGTTCTTGATACTCTCAAAATCAAATTCTTCTTTCATACAAAAAACTGTGTTAGCAAAGTTAATATTTTATTTCTTTTCTTTGCTGACACAGTTTAATTTACATCCTCGTTTTTATGTGTGATGGACAGTTATGCCTTTTTCAATGCTGCAATACTTTCCTTGAGAGATTTGATGATACTTTCAGCATCTGCCTGCTTCTTGCGTTCCATCTCAAGAACGGCGGCAGGAGCATTATTCACAAACTTCTCGTTACCCAGTTTCTTCAGCACACCCTGCAAGAATCCTTCCTTATGCTTCAGTTCGGCCTCCAATTTCCTAATTTACAAATCAAAAAAATGTTCTTTCAACTCTGGAACCAAATTCTTCACATATTGCAATATACTATTATTACAAAAGCTTTGATCATAAAATATACCTTCCCACTGAATAGGATCATTCAATATAATAGAAACTATATTTTTACTTATAGGATGGGTTCTAAATGTCATTAATCCATTTGCACTTTTTTTAGCAGAAGGGTTCCTCCCAAATCTAAAACCAGCATATTCATCATATTGTTCTTTTTCCAAAGCTATAATTTTATTTTTTAAGTATGAAATCAACAATAAATCCAATTCTATATTTCGATTTTCCGACAAATAAGCCCAACCTGTTTTAAATATAGAGTAATATTCAAATTCATCAGAAGAAATCCGACGTGAACAAGATTGAACCAATTCACAATTTTCCCACAGTCCTTCATTCAGAATAATATCATTGGATTTCAAATCCGCTAAAAAACGAGCTTTTGCTATATCACTTTTTACTGCATTAATTCCACCATAACAATCTACACTATTAAACATAGAATCAAGATATTCAGGAAAAATATAATAAACATTTTTATCAGCATAATCAACATCTTTTTCACTACTAACCACTTTTATCTTCTTTAAACAAATCCCTAATCGATTTGCAATAGACTCAACCAACTTATTCATTCCCCCATTACATACCCAATAATACTCGAGAATAGGTATAGGATGATTTCTAATAAAATTTTCCACACCTATTAATGAATTCGCAAAAGAAAGAAAATCATTTGTTGATAATCCCAATTTTCTATATTCAACCAAAAATGAGCTACGAAAAAAGTCTTGATAATTAAGGTTCAATGCCATTTTACTTCTACTAATATTATACAAAAAGATGATTGCTCTGATTATCATACATAACATCTTGACAACAGAGCAATCATTCACTTATCTAATTATGGGTGCACTTAAATAATATTGCATTTAACTTCTATAAGCTTCCGAACTTTTTGTTTTGTTTAAAGAATCTATTGTAAACTTTAAAGACGCAATTTTACTCTGTGCATCTTCTAGCTTCTTACGCTCTATTTCTACAACATTCGCTGGAGCTTTATTAACAAAATTCACATTACTCAATTTTTTCTGCACACTCTCAAGAAATCCTTCTTGATATTTCAAATCTTCTTCCAATTTCGCCAATTCCGCTGCAACATCAATCATTACACCTAAATCTATATAACAAGCAGTTGAACCACTTACTGCTAAAATCAAATCCTTATTATCATTAGAGTTTACATTCTTAATATTATCTATATTAATTAACTTCTCCAGAATTACCTTAACAATATTGCACGTTTTATTCTTAGTAACAATTTCTACTAATTTCACCGAATCCCGGTTAGACATATTATGCAACGACATTTGCTTTCTGATTGCACTAACCCACTCAAATGTTTTATCATATCTAGATGTATTAGGAGTCTTTTTCACTCGCACCGGCACTTGTTGCAACATAATGCTACAATTATTGCCTTCCATATTATGCCACAATTCTTCTGTTATAAAAGGAATAAAAGGATGTAGCAGTTTTAAAAGACTTTTAAAGAATGAGAGTACTTGACTATAAGTAGAATAATCAATCGGTTTACCATACTCTGGTTTTACTAATTCCAAGTATTTACCAGAAAAATCATCCCAAAACAATCTGTATATTTCTCGTAAAGCTTCAGATAATCTGTATTTCTCAAATGATTTATTAATTGATTTTATTGATTTACTTAAAGCATTCTCAAAAAAAGTTGATGCAACTTTTGACACCTTAGGCTGACTCATATTTACATCAACCTCCCAACCTTTAATTAAGCGAAAGGCATTCCATATTTTATTATTAAAGTTACGCCCTTGCTCACACAAGGCATTGTCAAAGAAAATATCGTTCCCTGCAGGAGCAGAAAGCATCATCCCCATCCGTACAGCATCGGCACCGTATTTCTCAATCAAATCCAGTGGGTCGGGAGAATTACCCAACGACTTGGACATCTTACGTCCTAGCTTGTCACGGACAATACCCGTGAAATAAACGTTCTTGAACGGCATCTTGCCTTCATATTCATAACCTGCCATAATCATACGGGCTACCCAGAAGAAGATAATGTCCGGACCGGTCACCA
>OLRV01000874.1_pt1 | contig 27994 bp, 27 predicted proteins | sample 1672421 | NCBI WGS metagenome assembly OLRV01 (sample SAMEA3136684, study PRJEB25190) | human gut metagenome | biome: human gut; feature: human-associated habitat; material: faeces | place: Austria | collected 2013
CATGCCCATGGACTTTCCGTCGTTTTTGACGGAGGCATACAGCGCGCCGAAGTCCGTCACAGCGCCGAAGAAGACGCCGCCGAGCAGCACCCACAGCAGCACCGGCAGCCAGCCGAACGCGGCGGCCTGGATCGCGCCGGTGACAGGGCCCGCGCCCGCGATGGAGGAAAACTGATGGCTGAAGACGGTCCAGCCGTTGGTGGGGACAAAGTCCTTGCCGTCGTTATACTTGACGGCGGGCGTCTGCGCCTTGGGGTCGATGCCCCAGGTTTTGGCGAGCCAGCGCCCATAGAGTGCGTAGGCAGCGACGAGGACGACCGCCGCGATCAGCACGATGACGAGTGTGTTCATGTGATTTCCCTTTCTTTCCTAAAAAAGCTGTGTTCTTCGTCAATGCCGGGAGCAAAAAGAAAAGCCCCGCCTCTGCCGCAGGTTTTCCACAACGAAAACCCATCGCAAAGACGAAGGCCAATATCGCGGCGATATCCGCCGCAGATCTCAACTTCCGCGTTACCACTTTGCTTGCCGGAAAACCGGCCGCTCGACCGCTGCCCGAATGGATCGGAGAGCGTACCCTGTTAACGGTGGGGGACCGGCTGCGATTACTCGGCGTTTGCGCCTTTCACCGCGGCTGCTCACAGGGGATGGCCTGCCCGTTCCTTGCTGCCGTTTTGCACCACCAACGGCTCTCTGAAAGCGGTGATCCGGGGAAGTCGTGTCCTGCTCAAAGCATTTGACGAATGATGTGTGTACAATAGACCCATCCTCCGCCGTTGTCAATACAATTTTGTCCGCGCAGGACGGATTTCGTCGAAGAAAATAGACGCCCCATCACTTCTCCGCCGCCGCTTTAGGCAAAATGCAAATGCAAAGTATGAATAGCACCATGCCGAAACGAAATAGAACCTGGCCGGCAACGCAGTCATAACAACGGGATGCTTTCAAATTTTGACCTGTTTCGGCAGTTTTCGGTTTGCCGAATTTCCGCTTGAAATATTTTAACAAAATATTATTTTTTCTTTCTTGACAAAGGCCAATTCTTATGTTAGCTTTAAAAAGCAAAATGAATCAACCGATCGGATGATGAGTTCGGGAGAGACCGCGGAATATTCTGCCGCGGCGCCGAAGGGGAACGCAGAAGCTCTCAGGCAAAAGGGCCGAACTCGGACGACGCTCCGAAAAGTGCGTTTACGCACGCCGAAGGTGCAACCTGCCGCGATGACTCGGGCGGGGAATCTCTCAGGTGATCAACGGAGGCACAAAGCTCAAAAGGGAGTTTTGTGTCTCTTTTTTGATGCTTAATTTTAATAATTTTTATAAGATTCATTAAAATTATTGTTTTCGGAGGATGCGCACTATGGAAAAGAAGACCCCACTTTACCAAACGCATGTGGACATGGGCGGCAAGATCGTCGAATTCGGCGGCTTCCTGATGCCCGTGCAGTATCCCACCGGTGTGATTGCCGAGCACATGGCCGTTCGTGAAAAGGCCGGTCTGTTCGACGTTTCCCACATGGGCGAGCTTCGCCTCAAGGGCCCCGACGCCGTCGCCAACGTCCAGAAGATCATCACCGCCGACATTTCGAACATGAAAGACGGCGAGATCAAGTACTCGATGTTCTGCAACGACAATGGCGGCATCATCGACGACTTCATCGTCTACCGCTGCGCAGCGGACAACTACTGGCTCGTCGTCAACGCGGGCAACCGCGAAAAGGACGCCGCCTGGGTCAAGAGCCATCTCTCCGGCGACGTCGACTACCGCGACGAGGGCAACGACTGGGGCCAGATCGCCCTGCAGGGCCCCAAGTCCGGCGACATTCTCAAAAAGCTCTGCGATGAGCAGTACATCCCCGCCAAGTACTACACCTTCACCGAAGACGTGCCCCTGAACCTCGGCGAGCGCACGATCCGCGCCCTCGTCTCCCAGACGGGCTACACCGGTGAATACGGCTTTGAGATCTACTGCAAGGCCGAGGACACCGTCGACCTGTGGAAAGCGCTTCTGAAGGCGGGCGAGCCCGAGGGGTTGATCCCCTGCGGCCTCGGCGCGCGCGACACGCTGCGTCTCGAGGCTTCGATGCCGCTCTACGGCCACGAGATGAACGACGAGATCACGCCGAAGATGGCGGGACTTCCGTGCAAGCTCACGGGCAAGGACTTCATCGGCCGCGACGCGCTTGTCGCGCTCGGCGCGCCGAAAATGAAGCGCATCGGCATGAAGGTCGTCGGCCGCGGCATCGTGCGCGAGCACTGCGACCTCTACACGATGGGCGGAGAAAAGATCGGCTGGGCATCCTCCGGCACGTTCGCACCCTATATCGGCTGCGGCGTCGCGATGGGCTATATCCCCGCCCAAGATATCGAGATCGGCAAGCACCTCAACGCCGACGTGCGCGGCCGCATGGTCGAGCTCGAGATCGTGCCAATGCCGTTCTACAAGCTCGAACGCTGAAATAGAGATTTTTGACCGAATATTCGGAAACCATTTGACCGTAAATAACAACCAACGTTCATTGAGAACGATTTTGAGGAGGAAATTACCATGAACATCCCTGCTGAGCTGAAGTATTCCAAGTCCCACGAGTGGGTCAAGATGGACGGCGACGTCGCCGTGATCGGCATTTCTGATTTTGCCCAGGATGCGCTGGGCGATGTGGTCTTTATCAACCTGCCCGCCGAGGGCGACAGCGTCACCGCCGGTGAGAGCTTCGGCGATGTCGAGTCCGTCAAGGCGGTCTCCGACGTGATCTGTCCCGTCAGCGGCACGATCTGCGAGGTCAACGAAGCGCTGGCCGACGCGCCCGAGACGCTGAACTCCGACCCCTACGGCGCATGGATCATCAAGGTCTCCCCCGTGACCGACACTGAGGCGCTGCTTGACGCCGCCGCTTACGAAGCGCATTGCGCGCAGGAGGGCTAACATGGGTTCTTACGTTCCCACCACGGCTGCGGAACGGGAAGAAATGCTCGCCGCCATCGGGGTCGACAGCCTGGAAGGGCTGTATAAGGCCGTCCCGCAGGAAATGCTCCTGCGGAGCGGCGGGCTGAACATCCCCGAGGGCCTGAGCGAGCTTGAGGTGCGCGAGGCCGTCACCGCCATGGCCGAAAAGAACAAGGTCTTCAAGACTGTTCTTCGCGGCGCGGGTGCCTACCGCCACTTCATCCCGTCGGTCGTCAAATCCGTCACCTCCCGCGAAGAGCTTGTCACCTGCTACACCCCCTATCAGGCGGAGATCAGCCAGGGCGTTCTGCAGGGCACGTTTGAATTCCAGACGATGATCTGCGAGCTGACCGGCATGGACGTTTCCAACGCCTCGCACTACGACGGCGCGACCGCCGCGGCCGAGACGATCCCCATGTGCAAGGACCGCAAGCGCATGAAGGCCTATGTCTCCGCCTGCGCCCATCCGCAGGTCATCGAGGTCATGAAGACCTACTGCTTCGCCTCGAATACCGAGCTTTTTGTCGTCCCCGCAAAGGACGGCAGAACTGATCTCGACGCGCTCAAGGAAGCGCTCGGCGATGACGCCGCGTGCTTCTACCTCCAGCAGCCGAACTACTTCGGCCAGATTGAAGACGCGAAGGCGGCCGGTGAGATCGTCCACGCCGCGGGCGCCAAGTTCGTCATGGGCGTGAACCCCATCGCCTGCGCCATTCTGCCCACGCCGCGCGCGATGGGCGCGGATGTCGCCGTCGGCGACGGTCAGCCCCTCGGCCTCGACACGGCGTTCGGCGGCCCGTTCCTCGGCTTCATGGCCACGACATCCGCCATGACGAGAAAGCTCCCCGGCCGCATCGTCGGCCAGACGAAGGATGTGGACGGCGAGGTCGGCTACGTGCTGACGCTGTCCGCGCGCGAGCAGCACATCCGCCGCGAAAAGGCCAGCTCCAACATCTGCTCCAACCAGGCGCTATGCGCCTTCGCCGCCGGCGTCTACATGGCCGCGATGGGCGAAAAGGGCATGAAGCAGTGCGCGCGGCTCTGCACCTCGAAGGCGCACTATTTCGCCTCTGAACTTGAAAAGATCGGCTGCACCTTGAAGTACAAGGGTGAATTCTTCCACGAGTTCCTCACCGAAGTCGAATGCCCCAACTGCCGCAAGAAGATCCTCGACGCGCTCGAAGCAGAGGGCATCCTCGGCGGCGCAGAGGTCGAGGGCGGCATTCTCTGGTGCGTGACCGAGCTCGTCTCCAAGTCGCAGCTCGACAAAGCTGTCGCCATCGTGAAGGAGGTGCTGTAAATGAAGCTCATTTTTGAACTTGGCGTCGAAGGCCGCGGCATGACCCTCATGCCGGAGTGTGACGTCCCCGAATATCAGCTTCCCGAAGAGCGCAGCGAGGCGCTGCACCTGCCCCATGTGAGCGAAAATGAGCTCACCCGTCACTACACCGCCCTTTGCAAGCGCATCCATGGCGTGAACGACGGCTTCTATCCCCTCGGCTCGTGCACGATGAAGTACAACCCCAAGATCGACGAGGACATGGCGGCGCTGCCGGGCTTCACCCAGCTCCACCCGCTCCAGCCCATCGAGACCGCGCAGGGCGCGCTCGAGGCGCTGCACACGTTAGGCTCTGAGCTTGGCGAGGTCTTCGGCATGGACGCTGTCACGTTCCAGCCCGCGGCGGGCGCGCACGGTGAGTTCACGGGCGTTCTGCTCATCAAGGCCTATCATACCGACCGCGGCGATTTTAACCGCACGAAGATCATCGTGCCCGACTCCGCCCACGGCACAAATCCCGCAACCGCCGCGATGTGCGGCTTCCAGGTCATCAACATCCCGTCCGGCGTGGACGGCTGCGTCGACCTCGACGCGCTGCGCGCCGCCGTCGGCCCCGACACCGCGGGATTGATGCTGACGAACCCGAACACCGTCGGTATTTTCGACAAGAACATCCTCGAGATCACGAAGATCATTCACGATGCGGGCGGCCTGTGCTATTACGACGGCGCGAACCTCAACGCCGTCATGGGCGTCGTCCGTCCCGGTGACATGGGCTTTGACTGCATCCACAGTAACCTGCATAAGACGTTCGCCACACCGCACGGCGGCGGCGGCCCCGGCGCAGGCGCGGTCGGCTGCAAGGAATTCCTCAAAAAGTACATGCCCGGCCCGCTGGTCGTCAAAAAGGACGGCAAGTACGGCTTTGCATCCCCCGAAAAGTCCATCGGCCGCGTGAAGATGTTCTACGGCAACTTCGACGTCGTCGTGCGCGCGCTGACCTACGTGCTCACGCTCGGCAAGTCCGGCATCCGCGAGGCGGCGATGAACGCCGTGCTGAATGCGAACTACATGCGCGTCAGGCTCAAGGATACCTTCACCATGGCCTATGACGAGATCTGCATGCACGAGTTCGTCATGTCGCTCGTCGATCTCCACAAGGAGACGGGCGTCTCCGCGCTCGACCTTGCCAAGGGCATGCTCGACTTTGGCCTGCACCCGCCCACGATGTACTTCCCGCTCATCGTCCATGAGGCGCTCATGATCGAGCCCTGCGAGACTGAGAGCAAGGAGACCATGGACGAGGTCTGCGGCATCTACTGCAAGCTCTTTGAACTCGCGCACTCCGATCCCGAGACGCTCCACACCGCTCCCCACTCCACGCCCGTCCGCCGTCTCGACGAGGTCGGCGCGGCGCGCAACATGGTTTTACGTTATCAGTTTGCCTGACGAAGGCAGCGCATATCTTAACATCACGCAATGCCGCCGAAAAGTCGGCGGCATTGCTCTCAAAAAGGAACGAACTATTATGGCTCATTATGAACTCATCGTCATCGGCGCGGGCCCCGGCGGTTACGAAGCCGCGCTCCATGCGGCCAAGCTCGGCAAGAAGGTCGCCGTCGTCGAGAAGCGCGAAGCGGGCGGCACCTGCTTAAACCGCGGCTGCATTCCGACGAAAACGCTGCTGCACTCTTCTCAGATCTTCCACGACGCCAAGCACGGCGCACACGCCGGCATCCACACCGACGATATCCGCGCCGACATGACGGAGATTTTTGCCTACAAGTGCGAAATTTCGCAAAAGCTGTCCTCCGGCATTGAATCGCTTTTCAAGACCGCAAAGATCGACTTTCTGCGCGGCACGGCGCTCATCACCGCACCCGGCGCTGTCCGCGTGACGGATGCCGAGGGCGGTGCCAACGACTACACCTGCGACGACATTCTCATCGCCACCGGCTCCGTCCCGTCCCGCCCGCCGATTCCCGGACTTGAGTTCGCGATGACCTCCGACGAGCTGCTTGAGGGGTGCGACCACCTGTACCGCTCCATCGTCATCATCGGCGGCGGCGTCATCGGCATCGAGTTTGCGACGTTTTACGCAGACCTCGGCTGTGAAGTGACCGTCATCGAAGGCATGGACCGCCTGCTGCCCAACATGGACAAGGAGCTCGGCCAGAGCCTCGCGCTCATCCTCAAAAAGCAGGGCGTGAAGGTCTTCACGAACGCGATGGTCCAGAGCGTCGAGAAGACGGGTGAGGATATCGCCGTCAACTTCACCTGCAAGGAAAAGAGCGAGACCGTCTCCGGCGAGGCCGTGCTCTGCGCCATCGGCCGCCGCCCGTACTGCGACGGCCTGTTCGCGGATGGCATTTCTGTCGAGATGAACCGCCGCAGCATCGCCGTGAACGAGCGCTACGAGACGAGCATCCCCCACATCTACGCCATCGGCGACGTCTCGGCCAAAATTCAGCTCGCCCATGTGGCGACCGCGCAGGGCATCGCCTGCGTCGATCTGCTCTACGGAAGGGAAAATCACACATCCATGTCCGTCGTGCCGAGCTGCATCTACTGCCGTCCGGAGATCGCGGTCGTCGGCCTCACCGAGGCCGGGGCCAAGGAGGCGGGCATCCCCGTCAAGGTCGGCAAACACGTCATGTTCGACAACGCCAAGACGCTCATCGCCGACCCGGGCCGCTGCTTTATGAAGTTCGTCGCCCACGCCGAAACACGCGAGCTTCTCGGCGCGCAGCTCATGTGCGAGCATGCGAGCGACATGATCGGCGGCGTCTCGCAGGCGCTCGCCAACCACATGACGGTCGATCAATTCCTGCTGGCCATGCGTCCGCACCCCTCGTTTGAAGAGGCGATGACCGCCGCGCTCGAGGACCTTGCGCAGAAGCTCGGCTGAAAGGCCGCGGATGAAGCTATCGGTCGCCTTTAGACGGGCGATACCGCTTTTATGCAAAATTTGCGTTGCAGCATATGATGGAGTATGCTACCAAAACGCATTTGAAAAACTGCTTAAGGACGTGAACGAGAAGCGCCGCGCCGATATGGCAAGGGAAGAGTCGTTCGACGGCTTTGAAGCATATTTACAGCATCACCGCGGCGAGGTCGAGATCACGCAGGCAGAGATCGACAGCCTGAAAAATCTGAACAATCCCGGCAAGGCAGTTCTTACGCGCGCGGAAGCGCTTGAGGATGTGGACCTGTTCTTCCGCGCGCTGCATTACTCCTACGGCGCTTACTACTATTTCGGTGAGGAGACGTTCCAAAAGGCGGAAGATGCCATCCGTGCAGAGCTTGCATCCTATCAGACGATCAAGTGGGACCAGCTCGTCTCGCTCATTTACTCGCACCTGCTTTTCGTTCGGGACGGACATTTCTCGATTGCCGGGCGGTATGAACCGGCCTTTGAAAAAAGCGTTCAGTATCTTTACTATTACAGCGGTCAAAGCTTTGGCAAGGATGAAAGCGGGTACTATCTGCTGGGGGAAAACGAGAAGTGGTACTATACCTCCTGCGGCAACGCGAATGTCGAAATGAAGCCGTATCTTGACGGCAGCGGCCGAGTGTGCTATTCCCTGCGTCAGTTCTGTCCCGCGACAGCTGCGCATACGGCAGACAGTATCACCCTGACCAAGGGCGCTGAAACCAAAACGGTTTCGGTCACATGGTCGCTGAGCCAGTCCTATCTGGAAGACGGTTCGCAGGTCCCGGATTATCATTATCTGAAATCAAACGGTATTGCCTTGATAACGATTCGCAGGTTTGACTGGAATTATGAGGAGACAATGGACGAGTTCGTCCGCACCGGTTCTGACCTTAAAAACGCGAAGCTCATCATCATTGATGCCCGCTCCAACAGCGGCGGCGATGAAGACTTTATCAAAAACTGGCTGAAAAGCTACACGGGAGAAGAACCCGAACAGAAAACGATTATCTCCAACTGGGGCACTGCTATGTTCGATAGGACCCAAGCCTACGCGGACCTGGGTGAAGAATTTGCCGCCTTCCGGACAGGCGATAAGGACTATGAGCTGTTTCAGGGAAAGCTGCTGGAAAACAGCACTCCGATTCTTCTTCTGACAGACAGCATGTCCGGCTCCGCCGGCGAGAGCATCGTGACCTATTGCAGGACACTTGACAACTGCCTTGTGATCGGCGGCCCGACGAGAGGCGCGCAGCTGGTCGGAAATGTGCGAGGCTGGACGCTTCCAAACTCCGGCATCGGCTTCCAGTTCGGTCAGTCGTTCCACTTCATCTACAATATGGAGAATGTAGACGGCAAAGGCTATGAGCCGGACCTCTGGTGCGATCCGAAGACCTCGTTGCAGGCGGTTTTGAGCATGGTGGAGCGCTATGGCCTCGGCTCCGCCGAGGGCGTGGCCGCCCTGCGCGCGCAGCTGCCGAATATTCTGACCAAGTAGGCAGGCACTTCCCATTAAATGTCCCACAACGTAGGATGAGTAGAAAGAGAAGCATTCTACTGAACCTGTCTTATGGCCATATACCGCCGTCATCTGAACGCAAAACCGCTCCCGAGATCATCTTGATCTTGGGAGCGTTACTTTCTCTATTAAGGGCAACCCGACGGGCATCGTGCTCGACGGCGACGCGCTGAGCGAAGCGCAGATGCAGGCGATCGCAAAGCAGGCCGGTTTTTCGGAATGCGCGTTCGTCTGCCGTTCGGATAAGGCCGATCTGCGGCTGCGCTTTTTCATGCCGCTGCAGGAGACGGGACTGTGCGGTCACGCGACGGTCGCCTCGATCTGCGCGCTGATGGAGCAGGATGCGCGCTGGAGAGGGAAGAGTGAACTGCTGGTGGAAACGGCGTCCGGTGTGCTCCCCATCCGGTACCGCGCGGAGACGAATGAGGTCATGATGACGCAGGCCCCGGCGCAGTTCGCGCCGTTCGGCGGCGACCGCGAGGCGCTCATGGCGTCGATCGGCCTGCATGCGGAGGATCTGGACGAGAGTCTGCCGCTTGTCTACGGCAGCACCGGCGTGTGGACGCTGATCGTGCTCGTGCGGGACCTCGCGGCGTTCGAGCGGATGCAGCCGGACAACCAGCGCTTTCCCGCGGTGCTGACCGAGAACCCGTGCGCTTCGGTCCATCCGATCACGCGGGAGACGCGCCACAGCGAGGCGCAGATGCACGGGCGGCACTTTTCATCCGCGTTTGCCGGGACGGCGGAGGACCCCGTCACCGGCACGGCCAGCGGCGTGATGGGCGCTTACGCGCTCCGGTATCTCCAGCCCGACGCGGCGGCGGTCGATCTTGTTGTCGAGCAGGGGCAGGAGATCGGAAAGGACGGGATCGTCGGCGTGCACGCGGCGCGCGAGGGAGAGATCATCGCGGTGCAGATCTCCGGTACGGCGGTCAAAACAAAGGAAACCATGTGGAATTTGGAGGATTGAAGATGAAAAAAGTCATTGCCACGGCTGCGGCGCCGGCCGCGCTCGGCCCTTACAATCAGGCGATCGCCTACGGCGACCTGCTCTTCGTCAGCGGACAGACGGCCCGCTATCCCGCCGGCGTCACGGCGACGCGCCCGGAGAGCGCGGCGGAGCAGATGCGCGTCGCATTAAATAACGTAATGGAGATCCTGCACGCGGGCGGGAGCGACGCGGCGCACATCCTCAAAACGACGGTCTTTCTGACCGACATGGCGGACTTCGAGTCGGTCAACGCCGTGTACAAGGAGTTCATCTCCGAGCCGTTTCCGGCACGCACCTGCATCGCCGTCAAGGAGCTGCCCAAGGGCGCCAAGGCGGAGATCGAAGTGATCGCGGCCTGCAAAAAGGCGTAAACGTCCGCATGCAGGAAATGGATACAAAGAGAAAGGATCACCTGCCGAAGTTCGTCACGCTGGAGACCGCCGTGCAGGCGGTGCGGAGCGGCGACTGGGTGGACTACGGCTTCGGCGTGGGCTTTCCCGAGCTGCTCGACCACGCGCTCGCCGCGCGCAAGGGAGAGGTCAGGGACGTCAAGGTGCGCGGCGGGCTTGTCATCCGCCCGCGCATCGAGATCGTCGAGAGCGACCCCGAGCAGGAGAGCTTTACCTACTATAGCTGGCACATCGGCGACTATGAGCGCAAGCTGCAAACGCGCGGGCTGGTGAAGTTCCTGCCCGTCATGCTGCGCTCGCTGCCGTATCTCTACCGCGATAAGCACATCCGCTGCGGCGTGGCCTTTGTCCCCGTCTCGCGGCCGGATGAGGACGGTTACTGCGGCCTTGGCATTTCGAATTACGCCTGGCGCACGATTTTTGAGAGTGCCCGCACGGTCATCTTCGAGATCAATGAGCACTACCCGCGCTTGCAGGGCGTGGACGGTTCGCACCGTGTCCACCTCTCCGAGGCGGACTATGTGGTCGAGGGTGTGCATGAGCTGCTGCCGATGCGCTCCTACCGTGCGCCGAGTGAGACGGACGTTGCCATCGCCAAGCTCGTGGTCGAGCAGATCCCGGACGGCGCGGGCACCCGCAGCTCTCCGGCATCGGCGGGCAGATGGACTTCCTCGAAGGGGCCTACCGCTCGCGGGGCCGCAAGGGCTTCATCTGCATCAACGCCTCCCGCGTGACCAAGGACGGCGAGCGCAAGAGCAACATCGTCGCCGCGATCCCCTCCGGCAGCACGGTCTCCGCGCCGCGCACGATGATCCAGCACGTCGCGACGGAGTGCGGCATCGCCGTGCTCTCCGGCAAGAGCCTGCGCGAGCGCGCGGAGGCGATGGCCGCCATCGCGCACCCGGATTTCCGCGAGAAACTGATGAAATACGCAAGGGAGAACTTCCGGTAAAAAAACGATCTCTCCCGCGCACTGCCATGGCGGCAGTGCGCGGGAGAGATTTTCTGCTTATGAACCGTGCGTACGGCTCAGTATTTGGAGAATGCGCGCCAAATGCCCTGCTTTTCCGCCTGCGCGATCAGCTTGTCGCGGAAGATGGGATTGGCGATGCCGATGAGGGCTTCGGCTCTCTGCCAGGTCGTCATGCCTTTGAGGTTGACGGCACCGTACTCCGTCACGACATACATGGTGTTGGGGCGCGCCTCGGTCACGGCCGTTCCCTGCGCGAGCGAGGGGACGATGCAGCTGTGCGACGTACCGTTTTTGTCGACGTAGGTCGATGAGCAGCAGATGAAGCTCTTACCGCCGCGGGAGAGGTAGGCGCCGAGCACGAAGTCCTGCTGGCCGCCGGCGCCGCTGATCTGGCGGAACCCGCTGCTCTCCGCGCTGACCTGCCCGTACAGATCGACCTCGACGGCGCCGCAGATCGAGGCGAAGTTGTCGATCGCGGCGATCGTGCGGATGTCGTTGACGTAGTCGATGGGCGCGGTCATGCACTCGCGGTTGTCGTTGAGGAAATCGTACACCCGCTGCGAGCCCGCGGCAAAGGAGTAGACCTGACGGCCCTTATCGATGTTCTTATATTTTCCGGTAATCTTGCCGGCAAGCGACATGTCCACAAATGCGTCCACATACATTTCGCTGTTTACGCCGAAGTCCTTGAGGTCGCTTTGGGCGATGAGCGTGCCGACGGCATTGGGCATAGCGCCGATGCCGAGCTGCAGACACTCGCCGCCGCGCAGGTGCGAGACCACATGAGCGGCCACGGCTTCATCGACCGCGGTGGAGGGCTTGGCCAGAAGCTCGACCATGGGGGAGTCATCCTCCACGATGAAGTCCACGTCGCGGATGTTGACGCACTCCTCGTGTCCGCCCAGACAGCGCGGGAGGTTCGGGTTGACCTCGACGATGACGCGGCGGCTGTTCTCAACGACGGCCGCCATGTGGCTGCAGCTGGGGCCGAAGTTGAAGTTGCCGTGCTCGTCCATCGGCGTGACGCGGAACATCGCCACGGCGTTCGGTTCAAGGTTTTCGCGGTAGAAGCGCGGCAGCTCCGAGTAGCGCAGCGGCGCGTAGTAGCACATGCCGAGCTTCTGCATTTTGCGCTCGTCGCCCATCATCGCCCAGCTGTTCCAGCAGAAGTGCTGCGCGGCGTCCGGGATCTTGGCGATCTCCGGCAGCCAGAGCGCGTTCATGCCGCGGATCTTGACGTCGTGGAGCTCCGCGCCGCGCTGTGCGAGCGCGCGGTCGAGCGCGACGGGATGCCCGGCGCAGACGCCGTAGTCCACCCAGTCGCCGCTCTGGATGCATTGAACGGCCTGCTGCGGCGTCGTGAGCTTTTTCTGGTATTCTTCGTATACGTTCATAGGCTTGCTCCTCTGATTCAATGGACACAGCCGCCAGCAACAGCAGATTTTCACTGTTTCGCTGACGGCTGTGTTGTTTGCGCTACCGGAGGGGGCTTCCTCAGGCACGCGGATCGTTTTTCTTTTTCCGTCGCTGCCAGCGTGTCAGAAAGATGCCGGCGAGGACCGAGCACAGCATGGCAAGCGCTGTGCCGGCACCCTTATGAAGCGGAAAGACGTAATAGAGTGAAGCCCATATTCCGCACACACTGGCGACGCAGCCGGTCAGGATCTTCCGCTGTGCGCTGTCTGTGCCGCTTTTTCCCCAATCGCTTCGCATGGCCTTTCCTCCTCGGTGTTTTTGTCAGTATAACAGGAAATCCGGAAAAAGAAAATACATTATTTTTTCATCGTCTGGTTGGCGATTTGTCCGGTGGGCAGGTCGCGGATGAGATCCTTGGACTTTCCGGCGCGCAGCAGATAGCTGTCCGTCGGGTGGTCGATGATCTGCACGACGCGGCGGCTGATCGCCATCGCCTGATCGAGATCGATCCCGGTCTTGACGCCCATTTCGTCGCACATGTGCAGCACGTCCTCGGTCGCCACGTTTCCGGCCGCGCCGGGGACGAACGGGCAGCCGCCCACACCGGCGAACGCGCTGTCATAGCGCGTGAAGCCGGCCTGCATGCCAGCGAGGATGTTGGCGATGCCCAGTCCGCGCGTGTTGTGGAAGTGAAGCCACCACGTCACCTGTGGGTAGGCCTTGGCCATCTCCGTGCAGATCGAGTAGACCTGCGTCGGGTAGGCCTGACCGGAGGCGTCGGAGAGCGAGATCTCATGGATGCCGACGGCAAGGTAGGCGTTCACGATCTCCTTGACGTCGGAGAGCGGGATCTCACGGTCCCACGGCGAACCGAACGCCATGGAGATCGAACCGGAGATCTCAATGCCGGCGCTTCGGGCCGCGTCCACGCAGGCGCCGAAGCCGGCGACGGATTCGGCGGGCGTGCGGTTGAGATTAGCAAGGTTGTGCGCCTTGCTCGCGGAAACGTTCAGCTTGACCTTTTTGCAGCCGCAGGCCGCAGCGCGCTCCACGCCCTTGAGGTTTGCAATCAGCGCGCGGTATTCCACGCCCTCGCGGCGCAGCAGGGTGGTAAAGACCTCGTCCGTGTCCGCCATCTGCGGCACGGCTTTCGGGCTCATGAACGAGCCGACCTCGATGACGGGAAAGCCCGCGTCCGCGGCGGCTTCGATCAGCTCCTGCTTTTCCTGCACGGTGAGGATGCGGCGCTCATTTTGCAGGCCGTCCCGCGGGCCGACCTCGCAGAGGGTGATGTGATCGACAAGATTCAATGCCATATTTTCTCGCCTCGCTTAGTGCATCATGTCCGGGATCAGGGTGATGAGCTGCGGGAACACCATCAGGATACCGATATCGACCATGGCCATGAGGACGAAGGGCGCGATGTTCTTGATGATGCCCTCGACCTTGGCGTGGGAGGAGTTGGCCGCGACGTAGAGGCACACGCCGACCGGCGGGGTCAGGTTGCCGATAGCAATGTTGCAGATAACAGTAACGCCAAACGCGATCTCGTTGATGCCGGCAGCCTGCACGATGGGAAGCAGAACGGGAATGAACATGATTTGCATGGCCGTGCCCTCAAGGAAGAAGCCGCCGATGAAAAATACAAGGTTTACGATGAACATGACCCAGAGCTGGTTGTGCACGGAGTTGCCGAAGAGGGAGATGATGACGTCCTGGAAGTTGTTGCTCTGCATGATCCAGGCGAACAGGCTGGAGGTGCCAATGATGAACATGACGTTGGAAGCGCTGATGACGCTGTCCACAAACAGTTCCGGAAGGTCCTTGAGGGACATGGAACGGTAGATGAATAGGGCAACAATTAATGTGTAGGCAACCGCCGCGATGGCGGATTCAGTTGCCGTCACAATGCCGGTGAGAATACCGCCAACGATGATGACCGGTGCGAGAATGGGCAGCAGCGCATGAAAGAACGTGCGGCCGATCTCGCGCAGAGAAAGACGGATTTTGTGATCCTTGTCATAGCCGCGGATGTGGCATGTCACGCCGCAGATGATCATAAAGCTCAGGCCGATCATGCAGCCGGGGATGATGCCGCCGAGGAAGAGCTTGCCGACGGAGATGCCGGTGATGCTCGCCAGAACGATCATGGGCATGCTGGGCGGGATGATGATGCCGAGCGTGCCGGAGCTGGCCATCAGGGCGGCGGAAAACTCGCGGTCATAGCCGCTGCGCTCCATGGAGGGGACCATGATCGAGCTGAGCGCCGCCGTATCGGGCGCGGAGCCGGAAATGCCGCCCATCAGAATACCAGTGAGAACGCCAACATAGCACAGCCCTCCGCGCAGCCAACCGACGAGAGAATTGGCAAAGTCGATAAGCTTCTGAGTGATGCCGCTGCGTTCCATGATGGAACCGACGAGCATGAAAAACGGAATACCCATCAGAGTGACGCTGTTGACACCGTTGAAAATGCGCTGGGCGGCGATCATCAGAGGAACTTCCCCCTGTAAAATCAACTCAGCCACTGCGGCCAGACCCAGAGCGACGGCGATGGGCGTACCAAGGAAGATCGCCAGAGCCAAAAACAGGACGATCATGAAAATGAGCAGAGACGATACAGTCATTTGGCGCTGTCCTCCTTATCTTCGGGTTTTACAAAGTAGTCTTCAATGATGCGGGCAAAGCAGTAGAACGTGCTGAAGATTGCGCCGATGGGCACGCACAGGTACACGATGCCGTACGGGATGCCCATGATGGGGGAGAACATCTTCATGCTCTTGCCCGCGTAGCGGAAACCGTAAATGGCAAGAATGATGAAGAGCACAAGCGTGAGGACATCGCTGATGAAATAGGCGGCTTTCTTTACCTTTGCCGGGTAGAGGCCGACGACGAATTCCACGCCCAGATGCTTTTTATAGTGCACGCCGATGGCGATACCCATGAACATCATCCAGGTGAAGATGTAGCGGCTGATCTCTTCGATCCAGGCGATGCTGCCGCCGAGCAGGTTTCTCGAAATGACGTTGATGAGGAGAATCGTGAGCAAAACCGTAAAGGTAAATGCTGCAAAGAGGTAGAATCCCTTGAAGATTGCATTGCACAGCTTCTGCAGTACTTTGTTGAAAGAATTCATGGCAGGGCTCCTTTCGAAAGTTCTTGAGTGCTGGAAAGGGAAACTGCGGGCGTCTCGCGTGAGACGCCCGCAGCGTCAAAGGGGTGCTTGCTTAGTAAGGATAGTTCTTGATCTGGTCGATCAGGTCGGCACCATAGGTGTCGGAGAACTGGTCGTACACGCTCGCCGTGGCATCGCGCCAGGCCTGCTTGTCGGGGTTCTCGTTGATGATCATGCCCTGCTCTTCGAGGTACTTGATCTGCTCAGCCTGAGAGCTGCGGATCGCGTCCTTCTCCACGATGCCGGCGTCCTTGGCCGCCTGCATGACGATCTCCTGATCCTCAGCGGTGAGCTTTTCCCAAACGTCGCCGTTGATCATCAGCGCCATGACGGTGTAGATGTGGCCGTCGAGCACCATGTACTTCTGGACTTCGAAGAAGTTATCGGCCACGAACGCGAACACGGGGCCCTCCTGACCGTCAACGGTCTTGTTGGAGCAGGCGAGGTAGAGCTCGTTGTAGCTCAGCGTGGAGGTGGAGGCGCCGAGAGCCGCCGCGGTAGCCGCCTGGATCGGGTTATCAGGAATACGGATAAGCATACCCTTCATATCCTCGGGGCCGTTGATCTCGTGGAGGTTAGTGGAGTAGTTGCGGAAACCGGAATCCCAATAATCGAGAATCATAACGTGCTGGCTGTCCCAGATTTTGTCACGGAAGAGCTGGCCAGGCTCGCCGCTGAATACTGCGTCGACGTGGTCATTGTTCTCAAAGAGATAGGGCAGGGAGAACACATTGAAGGTGGATTCGAGCTTTGCGACAGAGCTGGAGCCGAGCAGGCCGGAGTCGACCGTGCCCATCGTCAGGCCCTCGGCCATCTCGCCCTCGGAGCCGAGCGCGCCGTCGGTAAAGATGTCGATCTGAACAGCGCCCTTGGTGTTCTCTTCCACCAGACGCTCAAACTCGGCAAGACCGGTATAGAAGAAAGAGTTCTTGTTGTGGCCCGTGCCGACCTTGATCGTCACGTAGGTGTCGCGGGTGCCGTCCTCATTGACGGTGTTGGACTGGTCGCCGTTGGGGGTGGCTTCCTTCGCGCCGCACGCTGCAAGAGACAGTACCATAACGGCGGAGAGCAGGATGCTCAGGAACTTTTTCATGGTAGTAACTCCTTTTTTAATCTTTTTATAGTGGACGGATCGAAAGGGGAGTGCTTACTTTTTGATGTTCAGTGCGGCGTCGACGATATCGGTCGTGTCGATGCCCATGCACTTGCGCAGATAGGCGCGGTCGCCGACCTCACCGAAGCGGTCCTGAATGCCGAGACGGTGCATCTTGCAGGGGCACTGCTCAGCGAGCACCTCGGCGACGGCGCTGCCGAGGCCGCCGATGACGGAGTGGTTCTCGACCGTGATGATCGCGCCGGTCTCCTTGGCCGCGCGGACAACGGTGTCCGCGTCGATGGGCTTGATGGTGTGCATGTTGATAACGCGCGCCTGCACGCCCTGATTGGCCAGGACCTCCGCGGCCTCAAGGCACTGCGTGAGCATCACGCCGGAGGAGATGATCGTCACGTCCTTACCCTCACGCAGGGTGTCGGCCTTGCCGAGCACGAACTTGTAGTCCACGCCGTAATACGGCTCGATGCCGGCGCGGTCATAGCGCAGGTAGACGGGGCCCTCCAGCTTGATGAGCTCGGGCAGCATCTGGCGAAGCTGCACGCCGTCGAACGGCTCCACGATCGTCATGTTGGCGACGGGGCGGAACACGCCGATGTCCTCATAGCCCTGATGCGTGCCGCCGTTGACCTCGGCCTGAATGCCGGGGGAGACGCCAACGAGCACGGCGTTGAGCTTGCTGTACGCAAGGGAGATCGTCACCTGATCGACGACGCGGCGGCTCATGAACGGGCCAAAGGACTGGGTGAACGGCTTTTTGCCGCTCACGGCAAGTCCGGCTGCCACGCCGACCATGTTGGCCTCGGCGATGCCGACGTCAAAGCTGCGCTCGGGGAATGCCTTGTCGAAATCCTGTGTCGCCGTATACTTGCGGGAGTCGGAATTGACCAGACAGATCCGGTCATCAGCGCTGGCCATCTCGATCAGAGTGTCGCAAAACACTTTCTTCAAATCTTCTTTTGCCATACCTTTTTCTGACCTCCCTTACTCTTTGTCAATGTCGTTGAGCGCTTCGGCGAGATCGTCGGCGCTCACGGAGAGCGAATGGCTCATCGTCGTGCCCTCAATCCGCTTCCAGCCCTTGCCCTTGACCGTGTGCATCACGATCATGTTGGGCTTGTCCGTGCACGTCTTTGCGGCTTCGACGGCATCGTAGATTGCCTGCACGTCGTGGCCGTTGACCTCCTGCACGTTCCAGCCGAACGCGCGCCACTTCTCGCCTGCGTCGAGCAGGGAGTTGACCTCGTCGACCGACGCGTCGATCTGCTGCCCGTTGAGGTCAAGGAAGCAGGTCAGCGAGCCGAGCTTCATCTGAGCAGCATACATGCCGGCTTCCCAGATCTGCCCTTCCTGGCTTTCGCCATCACCGATGATGCAGTAGACGCGGGCACCGTTGCCGTCGATCCGGTCAGCGAGCGCCATGCCGACGGCGGCGGACAGGCCCTGACCGAGGGAACCGGTCGTCATGTCGATGCCGGGGGTGAGCAGGCGGTCGCAGTGGCTGGGAAGCATCGTGCCGGGCTTATTGAGCGTATAGATCTCTTTCATGTCGAAAAAGCCCTTGAGCGCGAGGATCGCGTACAGACCCGGGCCGCCGTGACCCTTGGAGAGGACCAGACGGTCGCGGCCGGCCATTTTGGGGTTCGCGGGATCGATGTTCATCTCTTCATAGTAGAGGACCGTCAGTGCGTCAACGATATCCAGTGCGCCGCCGACGTGGCCCTTGCCAAGGCTTGCGATGCACTTCATGGTGACCCGGCGGGCCTCCTTGGCGATATCGTTCAGTTCTTGAACGCTGTGTTTCATGGAATTGCTCCTTTTCTGAAATTACTCGACGTCCATGCCATCCTTATAGAAGTCACCAAACAGCTCCTGCAGAGAGGGCATGTCCTCGGGGATCGGACGAGCGACCCAGGTGGTGTTCATGTAGTGCTTGAGCGCGATGTTCTCGGAGACGATGTTGCCGCCCCAAGTGCCGCAGCCCATGGAGGACGTCGGGGGCATGCCGTTGGTCGCGCTGCCCGCGTTGCCCTTGTTGTTGGGCTGACGGACCATGATGCGGGACACGGGAGCCATCATGGCGAGACGATGGATGTGATCGTCATCGAACGAGTAGATGCCGCAGGAGTGGCCCTTGCCGCCGACCTCATAGATGGCGCGCACCATGTCGAGCGCGTTCTCGAACTCGCCGTCGTACTTAAACAGCGCCATGAGGGTGGTCAGCTTCTCGCTGGAGAAGAGGTGCTCCTTGCCAATGTTCTCGCGGCCGCCGCCGGTGACAGCAATGAACTTGCGGTCCGCGGGGATCTCGAAGCCGGCTTTCTCGGCGAGCTTCTGGGGCGCGATGGCGACTGTGTCGGGCAGACGGTGGCCGGTCTCATCCCACATCACGAGCTTGAGCTTCTCAGCCTCGTCCGCGTTGGCGATGTAAGCGCCTTCCTTGACCAGAGCCTTGACGAAATCGTCATAGACGGAGGCGTGGCAGACGATGTTGCCGTCGCAGGAGCAGCCGGAACCGAAGTCGGAGGTCTTGGAGATGCGGCAGTTCATGGCGACCTCAGCGATACGCTCGGGCGTGTTCGCCGTCTCATCGATGACCTCGGTGGCGTTGCCGGCGCCGGAACCGAACGCGGGCGTACCGGAGGAGTAAGCGGACTTGACCATCGGGCGGCCGCCGGTGGCGATGACGAGGTTCGCGCGCTTCATCAGCTCCTGCGAAACGGAGATGCTCGGCTCTTCGATCACCTGGAAGATGTCGGCGGGCGCGCCCTCCTTGACCAGAGCCTCACGCATGAGGTTTACGCACTTGGTCGTGACCTTCTTGGCGCGCGGATGGGGGGAGAAGATGACGACGTCGCGGGCCTTGACGGCGTAGATGCCCTGACCGGCCGGCGTCAGGCAGGGGTTCGTGGTGGGAACGAGGGATGCGATTACGCCGACAGGCTTGGCGTACTTCACAAGGCCCTTTTCCTTATTCTCTTCAATGATGCCGACGCTGGGCTGACGCAGGCAGTCGCGCAGGATCAGCTTGAGCTTGTTGCGCTTGTTGCGCTTGCTCACCTTGTCGCCGAGGTGGGTCTCATCGACCGCCTCGTCGCAGAGAGGCGCCCAGACCTTGAGATCGTAAAGGGCCGCAGCGACCGCCTGTGCCAGACGGTCCACACGAGCCTGATCGTAAGTCTCGATGATCGCGGCAGCCTTCTGTGCACGGGCGACCATTTCCTCGATCATTTCGATCTGCTCTTGAGTAACTTCCTTAGCCATAATGATACCAAACTCCTTTTCGTTGTTTTGACCAAAGTTCTTTTGGGTTGTTGGCATTACCTTAACATTCTGACCAGGGATAGTCCAATACTGGATTCTGATGAAGTCCATAGCGTTTTCTCTATCTTTTTGTCGAAGCGTGTGATACTGCCTTGACTTTTAAAAAAGAAGTGGTTAGACTATTAAAAAAGAGTTAACGTACAGAGCCATGCGGGAAAGGGGAAACATACCAATGACGCTGCTGCAGCTGCAATATTTCACAGTCCTGTCGGAAACGCTGCACTATACGCGCGCTTCGGAGAAGCTGCACATTTCACAGCCGAGCCTGAGCTACGCGATCGGCGAATTGGAAAAGGAGCTGGGCGTGAAGCTCTTCCAGAAAGAGAACCGCAAGGTCGCGCTCACGGCCTACGGGCAGCAGTTCCTCTCGTATGTGGAAAAGTCCCTCGCGCTGCTCAGCGAGGGCGAGCAGGTGATCCGGCAGATGGCGGAGAACGCGCCGCAGATCGTGAATTTCGGCTATTTCCACAGTGTGTCCGTGCCGCTCGTCCCCTCCATTGTGGACGGCTTTTTCCATCAGAAGCAGGCCAACAAGATCCGTTTCCAGTTCGCGGAGCTCTCCTCCTACGATGTGCTCAGCCGCATACAGGACGGCACGCTGGATCTCGGTCTCTCCCTCCACCGCGCCGACTGGGCGGAGTCGATCGGTATCATGCGCCAACCGCTGTATCTAGCGGTCCCGGCAGAGCATCGCTTTGCCGAGCGCACATCGATCTCGTTTATTGAATTTGCCAAGGAACCGCAGATCATGATCGAGCGCAGCACGAATATCCGCTCAAATATCGAGCAGCTGTACGCGCGGAACAACATCGTGCCCAACATCGTCTTTGAGGTGCGCGAGTGCAACAGCGCCATCCAGTACGTCGCGCTGGGCTTCGGCGTGTCGATCATGCCGTGGGTGCCGGCGATGGAGACAAACCGCATCAAGATCATCCCGATCTCCGAGCGGGACGAGGAATTCGTGCGCACCGTTTACCTCACCTATCACAAAACGCGCCCCCTTTCGCCCTCGGCGCAGGAGGTGTGCGACTACATCATTAAGAATTACGCGCTCTGACACGCGGAGAGAAGAACCGGACGCCTGCACGCCGCAGGCGTCCGGTTCGTGCGTATGCTGTTTTGTCAGGGGAGCTGCGCGGCGGTCTCCTGCGCGGGGAGGTCGTCCACGCTGCCGTCCACCCAGCTGCGGGAGAACTGGACGATCGTGTCCACGAGCGGGGAACTGCTATCCTGCCGCCAGGCGATGCCGACCTCCTTGATGATCGGCTCGATGATCTTCACCTCGGCGATGTTGTCGATGCGGTGGTGCTCGAACTCCTCGGTCGGCAGGAACGCAAGACCGAGTCCTCCCTGCACCATGTAGAGCCCGATGGTGGGATTTTCGGAGTGGCAGACGATGTGCGGCTCAAAGCCGGCGTTCCGGCAGGCGTTGCGGCAGAGCTCAAAGGCAACCTGGCCGGTCTGGTGGAAGATGAAGCGCTCGTTTTTCAGCTCCCGCAGGCTGACGTATTCCCGTCGGGAAAGCGGATGCGTTTTCGGAACGGCCAGCGAGTAGCGGTCCTCGCCGAGTTTGTGGAACTGCAGCGTCGAGGGCAGACGCGAGACCGGGCGGTTCATGAAAGCGACGTCGAGCGAGTGCTCGTTGAGCTGCTTGATGAGGTCGTAGGTGCCGCTCTGGACAATGTTCATGTCGATGCCGGGGTAGCGCGTGAAAAAGGTCGAGAGCATCCCGCCGAAGTTGATGCATTGCAGGCTCGTGATGACCCCGACGTTGAGCTTGCCCTTGCGCAACCCGGCGAAGCGGTTCATCTCCGCCTGCAAAGCGCTCACGCTCTGCAGGATCTCCTTGGCGCGCAGGACGAATTCCTTTCCCGGCTCCGTGAGTGTGACGGTGTGCGCGTTGCGCACGAACAGCGTTACGCCCAGTTCCTTTTCCAGCTTGGCGATCTGCTGCGACAGGGCTGGCTGGCCGATGTAGCAGGCCTGCGCGGCCAGAGAGAATTTCCGGTACTCCGCCACCGCCAGTACATATTGCAGCGTAAAAAGTTCCATGGATTGCACTTCCCTTGTGACTTGCGGCAGTCTCCGCTGCCGCTTTTTTCATCCAGTATCATCGAAAGCGGAGCGCCTGTCAAGCCTCTTTTTCTATCATTGGTTTAAATGATAATAAAAGGATTTCAAATGAATTGGACTTATTTGAAACGTTTTGGTAACGTTAGGGACAGAAAGTGAAACCTGCCCTGTGAGCCTTTGTGCACGCGGCTGCGGGGCGGCGACGCGCGAAACCGGAACGGAAAGGACGATAGGTTTGACAAATTTCTACTTCACTGAAAAGGATGTCGAGCGCCTGGAGGAACAGGCGGTCCAGCTCCGAAGAGATATCGTCGAGATGATCCACGCGGCCAAGGCGGGACACCCCGGCGGTTCACTCTCCGCGGTGGACATGATCACCGCGCTCTACTTTCACGTCATGCGGATCGACCCGCAGAACCCGCGGTGGGAGGATCGCGACCGCTTTGTGCTCTCCAAGGGCCACGCCTGCCCGGCGCTGTATGCGGCGCTGGCGCGCCGGGGGTTCTTCGACCCCAAGCATCTCACCACCCTGCGCCAGTACCACTCCATTCTGCAGGGGCACCCGGATATGAACAAGACACCCGGCATTGACATCAGCAGCGGCTCGCTGGGCAACGGCCTTGCGATCGGCGTGGGCATGGCCATGTCGGGGCGACTGCACCATCAGGACTATATGACCTACGTTATGCTCGGCGACGGCGAGGTGCAGGAGGGCATGGTGTGGGAGGCCGCAATGGCGGCGCACCACCATGATCTGGGCAACCTCGTTGCCATCGTGGACTGCAACGGCGTGCAGATCAACGGCTGGGTCAATGAGATCATGACCGTCGAGCCGCTCGCGGACAAGTGGCGCGCCTTTGGCTGGAACGTTGTGGAGGTCAACGGGCACAACATGAAAGACCTCCTCACGGTGCTGCATACGGCAAAGACCATGCGCCACCCGACGGTGATCCTGATGCGCACGGTCAAAGGAAGAGGCGTTTCGTTCATGGAGGACGACTGCAAATGGCACGGCAATTCGCCGAGCGACGAAGAATTGGTTCAGGCGATCCTTGAGATTGGGGAAGGCGGTGTGGTTTAATGAGTAAGACCCTTGCAACGAGAATGGCGTTCGGCGACGAGCTGTTGAAGATCGCCGAGACCAACCCGGACTTTGTTGTCTGCAACGCGGACACAAAGACCTGCGGACTGGAAAAGTTCGGCAAGCGCTTTCCGGAGCGCGAGTTTTCGTTCGGCATCGCCGAGCAGGATCTTGTCGGCGGCGCGGCCGGTCTGGCCGCGTGCGGAAACAAGGTGTTCCTTGCGACGTTTGCGACCTTTGCCTCCATGCGCGCCTGCGAGCAGGTGCGGACCTTTGTCTGCTACCCCAAGCTGAACGTCAGCATCATCGGCACGCACACCGGCCTGCAGGTCGGCGGCGACGGCGCGACGCATGCGGCGATCGAGGATGTGGCCATTCTGCGCGCATTCCCCAATATGACGATCGTGCAGCCGGCGGATGCCGTGGCGGCGCGGGCGCTGGCGCATGCCGCCGTGGAGTTTACCGGCCCGCTCTACATCCGTCTGCACCGCAATCCCGTCGCGGACGTATACGACCCGGAGAGCTATCGCTTCGAGCTGGGCAAGGCCCACACAGTGCTTGACTACGGCACCGACCTGACGATGATCGTCTCCGGCATTCTCCTCAAAAAGGCGATCGACGCCGCGGCGATCCTGCGCGAAAAGGGAATCGGCGCCCGCGTTCTCGATATGGCGACCATCAAGCCGCTCGACCGTGAGGCCGTTTTGACGGCGGCACAGGAGACCGGCGCGATCCTGACCGTCGAGGATCACACCGTGCTCGGCGGACTCGGCTCCGCTGTTGCGGAAGTCGTCGTGCAGGAGCATCCCGTGCCGATGGCACTCGTCGGCATTCAGGACCGCTTCGGCGAGTCCGGAGACCCGGAGCTGATCTACCGGGATCACGGCATGGATGTGGATTCCATCGTGGCAAAGGCCGTGGCGCTCGTGGCCCGAAAATAAAGGAAATAGGTACAAATAGATACAAACCGATAAAAAGAAAGGATCGATGATTATGGCAGCTCCTCATGTGTGTATCCTGCAGACCAGCTTTGCGAAGCGGGAGGATACGATCGCGTTTCTGAAAGAAAAGGTACCCGGCGTGCGCGTCGCGTTCATTACGGACAGTACGCTCCTCGATGATGTGCGGAAAAACGGCGGCCCGACGCAGGCGGTGATTGACCGGATGACGCTGTATGCCAAGGCGGCGGAGATCTCCGGCGCGGATCTAATCGTGAACTCCTGCTCGACCGTGGGCGAGGTGGCGGATATCTACGCCAAGGAAGTGCACATCCCCGTCATGAAGGTCGACCTGCCCATGGCGCAGGAGGCCGTGCAGCTGGGCACGAAGATCGCCATCATCGCAACGGTGGAGACGACGCTCGGCCCCAGCCAGCGCCTGATCGAGAAGATCGGCCGGGAGCAGGGCAAGGAGATGCACTGCTCGCAGTTCCTTGAGAACGGCGCGTGGGACGCGCTCCAGAGCGGGCATCCGGAAGAGCACAACCGTATCCTGATGGAGAGCATCCGCAAGCTTGACCGCGGCGGTTACGATGCCATCGTGATGGCGCAGGTCTCCATGCGCGCGCTCCTGCCGGAACTCGGCGACGTGAAAACGCCGATGCTCTGCAGCTTTTACTCCGGCTACGGCGCCATCGCCGACCGTCTCAACGAGATCGCAAAAGAGAAAAAGGCATAATAGACCGGACGGACGCATTGAGCGCAGCCGGCGAAAAGCAGGACGAAAGAGAAGAGCGAGCCAGTATGAACTGCACCCCACATGTTAGACAGTATGATATACTACCTAACAAGTGGGGTGTTTGCTGCAACGCTGCCCTGAATAGTTGTTGACGCTTCCAGCGCTGTTGTGCCGGTGATCCCCATCTCAGTCTGAACGACGTGAATTGCATCTACAATGTCGGCGTAACTGGAAATGTCGTATTTAATGCCAGAAAGCTTTTCTGCATCAATTAAAAGGCGCTGCATTTCCTCCTTTGTGCCGCCGCATCCGTGTCGTTGTCCATCGATTGCAGCAGCGACGCGGAAAACGCCGTCACGGTGGTCATGTACTCGTTCGCGCTCATGCCTGCCGTCTGGTATGCGTTCTGCGCGTACTGCATCACGGTATAGGCGTATATGAGGATACGCCAAAAACCGCGACTTCGGATCGTTGGGTTTCTCTGCCAACGGAAACGATGCAGCTCCTTCGGCAATACCGGGCATGGCAGAACGCGGAGCGGCTGCGGCTGGGTGAGTATTACCGAGAACAGGGCTTTTTGTTTGCTCAAGATGACGGAAAGCCAATACACCCGGACAGCGTAACAGACTGGTTGGCCAAGTTCAGCAGGCGGCACGATCTCCCACATATCAATCCCCATGCTTTCCGGCACACAATGGCCTCTATGCTTTACTTTAGCGGCGTGGACAGTGTATCTATCTCCAAGCGGTTAGGCCATGCGCAAGTCAGCACAACAGCGAACATCTATGCGCATGTGATGGAGAGCGCCGACCGGAAAAACGCTGACATTTTAGCTGACGTGTTTTTGAAAAAGGCTTGAATTTTCAAAGCGAGTTGAACTAAAGTTGAATTATTTCTTCTCGTCACAGATAGAATATCTTATTAAAGTTGCAAAAACAGCCGTTTTCTTTACGAAAACGGCTGTTTTTATATTTCCGCAGGGGGATGATCTTAGAGCCGGGGGGCAAATCGTTCAACTTTCACTCAACCACGCCGTGCACATCCGAGGGTCTGTCCGAACGGACGGACACCTATACAATATGAATCCGAAACAGTAGAATTAACGTATTGGCAAGTGCGTTGTATAGCGCTATGGTGCACTCAACGCAAAGCATAATACGTTGTAAAAGGAGCGCACACGATGGCAAAAGAATGGGATAAGGTGAACATGAAGAGGGAGACCGCGGAAGCATTTCAGCAGTACGCAAAGAGTCTGGGCACGACCGTTGGCACATATCTGCGCGGCGAAGCGCCCACGCCGGATGCACGGCATTCTATACCATGGTCGGCGGAACACCAAAATAAGCTTGGGAGGGTCATAAACCGCGCAAATATAGCAAGTCCCCAAGCCGTTTTGACGCAAACGGCTTGGGGACTTTTTTCGGTTGGAAGCGGCAGCTTCACTCAATATTTGAGTATGACCGTCCTGCATTCCTCGCAGATGGAGGCCGGAACTCTCGTCCGGTGGCTTGCCTTGAGGTCTGTGATTTTCACAAAGCCATCGGCATTCTTCGCGTTCTCAAACACACCCGGCACCTCGTTTGCAAAGCTGAACGCGCCGTCCTTGCTGCAAAAGAGATACCCCTCCCGCATTTCTTTTCCACATTCGGGACATTTCATGATCGCACCTTCTTTTATTCGTTGGATTTCTGACCTGCACGCAGGGCCTTCTGCATCCGCTCCTCAAAGGCCTCCGCCTTGATGAGCGCGATGCCCTGCTCCTCGTCGCCGAGGACAACCAGGCGGTCGCCTTCGCTCAAGCGAAAGGTATCCCGCGCCGCCTTGGGGATGACGATCTGACCCTTGGCACCCATCGCCACCGTTCCCCACAGGTGCTTGCCCACCGGGGCAGGCGCCACCCGCGCCTTGCCGACCTCCTTATCCTGATGGACGAGGGCATCGATGGAGACCCCGTAGAATTTTGCCAATCGGTCGCATTTTTCAATGTCGGGGATCGTTTCGCCCTGCTCCCATTTGGAATAGGACTGGCGCGAGATGCCGATGACCTCCGCCACCTCCTCCTGCGTCATGCCGCGGATGTTTCGCAGGAGCGCCAGATTCTCTGCCAGCATACTGACCACCTCCTTGTCTGTGCCATCATTATACGGCGCGAAAAGGAAAGTTTCCACCATACAAACTTGTCAGAAAAGTGCTTTTTGTGTTCGTTTTGCCTGCGCGGACTCTGCCCTTTTTCAGAAAGCTTTCAATACAGCGCCGCGATGATGTCCACGCACTTGTCGATGCCGATAACGCCGCTGTCCAGCGTCAGGTGGTAGTTCTGGGCATGACCCCACTTCATGTTGTTGTAGAAGCGATGATACGCCGCGCGGCGCTTGTCCTTATCCCGCAAACGCTCCTCTGGGGACTGCTCCCACTCGCCGTAGACCTCCACGATGCGCTTGGCGCGAAACGCCATGTCCGCATGGATACCGTAAAATCGTTGGTCGCGCCCAAGGCGGTGACACTGGCCAGTGTGATGTTTTCCCTGCGCGCAAGCTCCTTCACCTGCTCGAGGATCTCCTCGCCTCTGTCGATCCGCGCCACGATTTTATCGTCAAATCTTCTGTATTCCATCGTAAAACACTCCTTGCGTTTCGATTTTTCCTGTGGTATTTTTATCATGGCACTTGCTCTTGGCTTTCTGTCAAGACGCATTTGAAAATTTTGAGAGTTTTGTGTACCTGATCGGGCGGGGGAGAGATGTTCAGTCTACCCATCTTTGCACTGCTCACGTTGACTCTGTCAATGTGTTACACGATTCAGATCATGAATTTTGCGTTCTCCTGCTATACTCAACGATGAGTACAGAAGTGAAATGCATATCTCTGGATATTTGCTCATAGGGAAGAAGCAGAAAGCAGAGGATCAAAAGAGTAACAATGAAAAGCAATAACGGATTTCACAAATACGTGCCGTCCATGCTGCTGTTCCTGCTGTTTGAAGCAGTAGCGGTCACGCTGTGGCTCACAAAGGACAATTTATTCTACCTGCTGAATTTCAGCTACATCGGAGCCTGCCTTGGACTCGGAACGGCACTCTTTACCGCCGGG
>OLRV01000875.1_pt1 | contig 27987 bp, 20 predicted proteins | sample 1672421 | NCBI WGS metagenome assembly OLRV01 (sample SAMEA3136684, study PRJEB25190) | human gut metagenome | biome: human gut; feature: human-associated habitat; material: faeces | place: Austria | collected 2013
GGTGGGGATGTTCAGCTTTTTGCTGATGATCTCAGCCTGCGTGCCCTTGCCGGCGCCGGGGGCGCCCAACAGGATCAGTTTCATAACAATCTTCCTCCTTAGTTCAGGAACCCTTTGTACTGCTTCATCATCATATTCGCTTCCAGAGACTTCTGGGTATCCAAAGCGACGGAGACAACGATGAGGACAGAGGTTCCGCCGATGGCCAGGGCGCTGATCTGGAAGATCGCACCGGTGACGATAGGCAGAATTGCGACGATTGCCAGGTAGATCGCGCCAAACAGGGTGATGCGGTTGAGGATCTTGCTCAGAAATTCAGCAGTAGGCCGACCAGCACGGTAACCGGGGATGAAGCCGCCCTGTTTTTTCAGGTTGTTGGAAACTTCCACGGGGTTGAACTGGATGGTGGCGTAGAAATAGCTGAAGCCCACGATGAGCAGCGCATAGACCACACAGTAGATGACGCTGGTGGTGTCGAACAGACGGATGAAGGTGCTGTCAGACATGCTTGGCACAAAGGCCGCGATGGTTGCGGGGATAGACGCGATGGTCTGGGCGAAGATGATGGGCATGACGCCGGACATATTCACCTTGATGGGGATGGTGGTGGCCTGACCGCCGTACATCTTCCGACCCACAACACGCTTTGCGTACTGCACGGGAATTTTCCGTTCGGACAGGGAGATATAGACGATGAACACCAGCATCAGGATCATACCGATGAGGAACACCGGAATCATAGCCGGATGGAGCACGACGTCTGTGCCGCCGCTTTCCTTGCCGGCCGCCCAGTTCTTGGCGCCTTCATACATATAAAAGACCGCACTGGGCAGGCGGGAGATGATACCGGCAAACAGCAGGATGGAGATACCATTGCCGATGCCCTTGTTGTCGATCTGCTCACCCATCCACATAACCAGCATGGAGCCAGCCAGGAAGGAAGTGATGATGACAACAGCGGAGAAGTACATTGCGGGGCCCTCGGTATAGGTGAGAGCGCCGTAATTGCGCATCAGGAAGTAGTATGCCACCGACTGCAGCAGGCCCAGGGCCACAGTGCAGTACCGGGTATACTTGTTGAGGATCTTCCGGCCTTCCTCACCTTCCTTCGCGAGCTGCTCCAGGGCCGGAATGGCCACCGTGAGAAGCTGGATGATGATGGAGGCGTTGATATAGGGGCTGATGGACATGGCAAACACGGTGGCCTGAGAGAAGGCGCCGCCCGACAACATGTCAAGATAGCTGAAAATGGTGCCGCTGTTGATCTGCATGTAGGTCTGCAGCACGCTCGCATCCAAAAACGGAACAGGAATCTTGGCGCCAAAGCGGAAGAGCACGATGATGAACAGGGTGAACATCATCTTTTTGCGCAAATCGTCAATTTTCCATGCGTTTTTGATGGTTTCGATCATAATTCAACCACCTCAGCCTTACCTCCGGCAGCCTCAATCTTCTGCTTGGCAGAGGCAGAGTAGCCCTGCAGCTTCACGTCGAGCTTCTTGGTCAGCTCGCCGTCGCCGAGCAGCAGCAGCATCGGCCCGTCCATGTCGTAATGCGTGGTGGCTTCGAGCGCCTTGGTGAAGGCGTCCTCCTGTTCCATGCCCGGGCAGGCCATCATCGTCGAGGCGATCGGCCCGATCCTGAGCGCGCCCTTGTCTGTGGTTTCGTATTTGCCCATCAGGCGGTTGCAGGCCCCGACCCCCGCAAAGCGGTTCTCTTCGGCGAGGAACATCACATAGAACTTGCCCTCTTCGGGTTTGATGGCCCTGCCGTCCAACTGTATGAGCTGCCATTCGGTGCCGACGAGCGGCCGGCGGTTTTTCTTCTGGTAGGAACGGCATTTGCAGCAACCCGCGGCGAGTGCCGCTACGGCTGCGATAACTGCGATTCTCAGCAAAATCTTCATAGCATATTCTTAAATGTGTTGTGCAAATATACGGAATATATCTTATCTTTGTGTGGAATTTGAAAAACACCCCGCTATGAAGAAGATTATCGCATCGCCCCACGCCCCCAAGGCCGTGGGCCCTTATTCGCAGGCCGTGGAGGCCGGCGGCACGCTCTATGTTTCGGGACAGCTCCCCATCGACGGAGCGACCCAAAAGATGGCCGAAGGCATCGAGGCCCAGACGCGGCAGTCGCTCACCAACCTGCGCCATATCCTCGAAGAGGCCGGCTATACGCTCGGCGACGTGGCCAAGACGACCGTCCTGTTGCAGGACATCGGCGACTTTGCCGCGATGAATGCCGTTTACGCCGGGTTCTTCACCTCGGGAATGCCCGCGCGCGTATGCTACCAGGTCGCCGCACTCCCGATGGGGGCGCTGGTCGAGATCGACGCCGTCGCGGCGAAATAGCCGTTGCCGGACATCCCGTCCGCAGCAAATGTGCGCCCCATAAATGTGGGGCGCATGTTTTGCCTTTTTGTAAATAATTTGTGGATAAGTTTGGTGCCGTGCATTGGGTTATTCCATAGAAAAGAATGAATTTTGTAGAACCGGGTTTCGCCCGGATCGACGCTAAAAATCTGAAATAAAAGCAATAACAGTTATGTCTAAAGCCGTAAAACCCGAAGCGCCGCAGAAAGTCGATTACAACGATGCGGTTGCCGAGTCGAAAAAGTATTTCGACGGGGACGACCTTGCCGCGACGGTATGGGTCAGCAAATATGCCCTGAAAGACTCTTTCGGCAATATCTATGAAACGTCACCCCGACAGATGCACGAGCGTATCGCAGCCGAGATCGAGCGCATCGAGCGCAAGTATCCCAATCCGATGTCGCGCGAGGAGGTCTTCGGCCTGCTGGATCATTTCCGGTATGTGATCCCCCAGGGTGGCCCGATGACGGGTATCGGCAACAATTTCCAGGTGGCCTCGCTCTCGAACTGTTTCGTGATCGGGCACAAGCATCCGGCCGACTCCTACGGCGGCATCTTCCGCATGGACGAGGAGCAGGTGCAACTGATGAAGCGCCGCGGGGGCGTGGGGCATGACCTCTCGCACATCCGTCCCACGGGCAGCCCGGTGCTCAACTCGGCGCTCACGTCGACGGGTATCGTGCCTTTCATGGAGCGCTATTCCAACTCGACGCGCGAGGTGGCGCAGGACGGCCGCCGCGGTGCGCTGATGCTCTCGCTGTCGATCAAGCACCCCGATGCCGAGCGTTTCATCGACGCCAAGGTCGACACGGGCAAGGTCACGGGCGCCAATGTTTCGATCAAGATCGACGACGAGTTCATGCGTGCCGCCATCGCCGGCAAGAAATACCACCAGCAATTCCCGATCAATTCGGACAACCCCCGATACGAGCAGGATATCGACGCCCGGAAGCTCTGGGACAAGATCATCCACAATGCCTGGAAGTCGGCCGAGCCGGGCGTGCTGTTCTGGGATACGATCATCCGCGAAAGCGTGCCCGACTGCTATGCCGACGAGGGCTTCGTGACGGTTTCGACCAACCCCTGCGGCGAGATCCCGCTCTGCCCCTACGATTCGTGCCGCCTGCTGGCGCTCAATCTGCTGAGCTATGTGGACAACCCGTTCAAGAAGGATGCGAAGTTCAATTTCGATAAGTTCCGGTCGCACGTGGCCATGGCCATGCGCATGATGGACGACATCATCGACCTCGAACTGGAAAAAGTCGAGCAGATCATCGGGAAGATCGCCGCCGACCCCGAGGACGAGGACGTGCGCCGCGTGGAGCTGGAGCTGTGGAAGAAGATCCTCGGCATGGCGCAGAAGGGCCGCCGTACGGGCCTCGGCATCACGGCCGAAGGCGACATGCTCGCCGCACTGGGGCTGGTATACGGTTCCGAGGAGGCGATCGCATTCGCCGTCGAGGTGCAGAAGACGCTGGCCGTCGAGGCTTACCGGGCTTCGGTGAAGATGGCCGCCGAGCGCGGTGCCTTCCCGGTCTACGACGCAGCCAAGGAGAAGGACAATCCGATGATCGCCCGCATCCGCGAGGCCGACCCGGAACTCTACGCCGAGATGGAGAAGGTCGGCCGCCGCAACATCGCCATGCTGACCATCGCCCCCACGGGTACCACGTCGCTCATGTCGCAGACCACGTCGGGCATCGAGCCGGTGTTCCGCACGGTCTACAAACGCCGCCGCAAGATCAACCCCTCCGACAAGGACACGCATGTGGACTATGAGGATGAAACGGGCGAAAAGTTCCAGGAATACAACGTCTACCACCACAACTTCGTGAAGTGGCTCGAGGCGAACGGATACGACACGTCGAAGCTCGCGACGATCTCCGACGAGGAGCTCGGGGAGTGGGTGGCCGCTTCGCCCTACCACGGGGCTACGGCCAACGACATCGACTGGGTGGCCAAGGTCAAGATGCAGGGTGCGATCCAGAAATGGGTCGACCACTCGATCTCGGTGACCGTCAACCTGCCGAACAATGTTTCGGAGGGGCTCGTAGCGCAGGTTTACCGCACGGCCTGGGAATGCGGCTGCAAGGGCGTCACGGTTTACCGCGATGGCTGCCGCGACGGTGTGCTGCTCGAAAAGGGCTCCAAAAAGAAGCCGAAGTGCGAGGAGCATCCCGGACAGGTGCCCAAGCGTCCCAAGTCGATCCCGGCCGACATCGTGCGTTTCAAGAACGGCACCGAGGACTGGATCGCCTTCGTGGGCCTGCAGGACGGTCGCCCCTACGAGGTCTTCACCGGTAAGATCGAGGAGGATGCCATGTATATCCCCCGCAAGATCGACAAGGGCTATATTATAAAGGTACGCGAGGAGGACGGCACCAAGCGTTACGACTTCCAGTATACTGACCGCTACGGCTATACGAATACCATCGGCGGTATCTCGCGTCTGTTCGACGAGGAGTTCTGGAACTATGCCAAACTGATCTCGGGTGTCCTGCGCCACGGTATGCCGATCGAAAAGACTGTCTCGCTGATCGAATCGCTCCACCTGAACAGCGAGTCGATCAACACGTGGAAGACGGGCGTCTGCCGCGCCCTGAAGCAGTATATCGTCGACGGCACCAAGTCGAAAGGCAAGTGCCCGAGCTGCGGACAGGAGAATATGGCCTACCAGAATGGCTGTCTTACGTGCATGTCGTGCGGTTATTCGAAGTGCGGTTGATTCTGTAAAGATTTAATCCTGAGCTTAAAAGGCTGGAAACACACGTTTCCAGCCTTTTTTGTGCGGGTTCGGCGCTGTTTTTGTGCTATGACCTGTCAATTAACGGTTTCGGGAAAAGAGAAACTTTATTATTGGGATTAAATATTATTGACCATGAAAAAACTTATTCTATTGTTGGCAGCCGTGGCATTGGCTACGTCTGTGTGGGCGCAGGACACGCCCAAAAAACCGAGCTTCGCCGGTTTCGTGTCGAACGGTTTCTGGGATAACTGGGAAATTACGCTTGGGGGCGGTGCCGGTACGGCCCTTTCCAACGGTACCAACCAGGGGAGTTTCGGCGACCGTATTAATTTCGAGGCCAACTTCGGCCTTACCAAATGGTTCCATCCGGTGACCGGTATGCGCCTCCAGCTGCAGGGCGGCCGGTTCGCCAATTTCGACGATGTGCTGGGCAAGGCGAAATGGCCCTATTTGTTCGTGCATGCCGATTTCATGCTCAACTTCTCCAACTGGGCAGGGGGTTATCGTGAAGACAGAGCCTACTATGCCGTGCCGTTCGCCGGTTTCGGATATATGGCCTCGAACTTCACCGACAAGAGCCACGAGAACAACGGTTCGGGTACGCACCAGTCGTTCGCGTTCACTTTGGGCTGGCTCAACAAGTTCCGCATTTCGCCGTCGTTCGATTTCAATATCGAACTCAAAGGGCTGATAGCGCCTTCGCGGGTCAGCCCCGTTGCGATGGACGGCTCCTACCTGTTCGGCTTCAGCGCTACGGCAGGTTTCACCTACCGCTTTAACAAGCGCGGCTGGCAGCGCGGTGTTGCGGGCTATACCGTTGCGGACATCCAGGCTTTCCAGGACGCCGTAGCCGCCAGCATGGCCGCTGCCGCCGCCATGGAGGTCGAGAATGCCCAGCTGGCACAGCAGCTTGCCGCCTCGCAGGCCGAGCTCGCCGCCACGGCCGATGCCGCAGCTGCGGCAGCTACTGCCGCCGCGGCCGCTACCGTCGTTGCCGCCGAGGAGCAGGTTGCAGCCGATACTTCGATCATCCTCTTCGATTACAGCATGTCGTGGCTGACCCCGCAGGAGAAGACCCGCCTCGAGCTGGTGGCCGAGAAGATCAAGAACGGCCCGCAGGACATGGTTTACCAGATCGTGGGCCATGCCGACCAGCAGACGGGAACCAAGGCCGGAAACAAGCGCGTCGCCGAGCACCGTGCCAAGCGGGTATTCGACTTCCTCGTATCGAAGGGCGTCAACCCCAAGCAGCTGAATTACGAGGGCAAGGGCAACTCGCCCGATCCGTTCAAGAAGGTTCAGGCCGCCAACCGTGCCGCGATTATCCAGTAATCGGGAGCGAGGCTGCGGGCTTCCCCCGAAGTAGAAAAGAAAAAGGTGCAGGATTGTCCTGCACCTTTTTTTGTCCTGATTTCCGGGGCTGCTGTTTCCGGGGCTTCGCCTGTCGTGGCCGGGAGTTGCTTGGCCGGAGATTCACAGGCGTTGGCCGGGGATTTGCCCGAGGCGTCCGGCTCCCGGTTTTCGGCAGCCCTGACTCCGAAGGTACTGATTCGGGAGCCTGTTTCCGGCAGCTCTGTTTCCTGCGGCCCGGAGTTCGGCGGCCCTGTATTTGACCGCCCGTCTTGCGGCAGCCCTGTGTTTGCCGGGTGGTGGCGGCTGTGTGTTTTACCGGATAATCACGGCATTGACCAGCCGCACGCCCGAGCGGCGGTTGATCTCCTCCTTGAGCGCCTCGCGCTGGTAGAAAAGCTCCGAGCGGAGCACGCTCGACTGGATGCGGGCATAGAGGATGTGGTTTTCGATTTTCAGCTCGGTCGTAATCTCCGCGGCGCGGTCGCCCACGATCTCGCGCCAGGTGTCGGGCAGTTTCCCTTCGGCGACTTTCGCGGCGACATAGGGGCGTTTGAAAAACTCCTCCAGCAGGTCGCCCATCAGCATGGTCTTCGTCCGTCTCATGGCCGTCCTCCTTCCGATGCTGCATCCCCGGGGCGTGCCCCGTTGCCGTCGGGTTCTGCTGCCGGTTCTTCGGCAGGCTCCGGTGCCGGGACTGGTTCCGAAGGCCGCAGCGCGGGTTCTCCCGCCGGCGATTCCCCGGCTTGCCCTTCCGTCCGTTCCGCGGCCGCAGACCCGGTCTGTCCCGGTGTTTTTTCCTCCATCGGTTCCGCAGCCCCGTCCGTTGCCGCATTCCCGGGCCGGCTTCCGGCCGATCCTTTGTCCGGGTCTGCCGCGGCAGCCGTTGCCGTTGCATTCCCCTGCGTCACCGCCCCGTTCCCGACCGTGAAAAGCGCATATTCGCCGCCCGCCTTGTCGAGGATCGTACGCAGCCGTGTGGGGTTGCAGTCGGTGATCAAGATCTGCCCGAACGAATCTTCGGACACGAGGCGGATCAACTGCTCCACGCGCCCGGCGTCGAGCTTGTCGAAGAGGTCGTCCAGCAGCAGGATCGGTTTTTCGCCCTTTTCCCGGGCGACGATGGTGTATTGCGCCAGTTTGAGGGCTATCAGGAACGATTTCTGCTGTCCCTGCGACCCGTATTTGCGCAGGGGGTAGCCGCCGATTTTCAGCACCAGGTCGTCGCGGTGGATGCCTGCCGTGGTGAATTCGTTGGCGAGGTCTTTCTGCCGTGCCGCGAGGAGCAGTTCGTCGAACGGCCGGTCGTTCAGCTCCGACTTGTAGTGCAATTCGACCTGCTCGCGGTCGCCCGAGAGGGTGCGGTAATAGTCCGCGACGACGGGTTGCAGCCGCTGCGTGAACTCCCGACGCAGGGCGTGTATCCGGTTGCCCTGCTCGACGAGTTGCAGGTCGTAAATGCGGAGCATCGTTTCGTCGGGCATGTTCTTGAGCAGGCGGTTGCGTTCGGCCAGCACGCCGTTGTAACGCATTACGGCGGCCAGGTAGGTGCGGTCGAGCTGCGAGATGAAGCCGTTGAGGTAGCGGCGGCGTTCGTCCGCGGCGTCGCTGATGAGCGCACTGTCGGCCGGCGACACGATCACGGCCGGAATCAGCCCCACGTGATCCGACAGCCGTTCGTATTCCTTCCCGTTGCGTTTGAGCACCTTGCCGCCCTTGCGCGAGAACGAGCATACGACGCTCTCCGTCTTGCCCGCATCGGTGAGGTACTGTCCTTCGGCGAGGAAGAAATCCGCGCCGTGGCGGACGCTCTGCCCGTCGGTCATCGCCAGCGACGACTTGCACATCGAGAGGTAATAAACCGCGTCGATGACATTGGTCTTGCCCGCCCCGTTGTCGCCCACCAGGCAGTTGATGCCGGGGCACAGGGCGAGTTCCTCCTGTGCGATATTCTTGAAGTTGAGCAGCGATATTTTCTTCAGATACATGGTTCAAAGATAGTGCAAGCCGAGCGCAATGCCAAATTTATTTGGGCATTGCCGAGGCGCCGCCTGTGTTCTGTAAAGATAGTGCAAGCCGGGCGCAATGCCAAATTTATTTGGGCATTGCGCCCGTCGCATGTATCCCGAGTTGCAAAAAATCGGGATGCGGCATTGTACATTGTGAATAGTTTTGTATCTTTGCTGCCTAACGTACGGAATTATAAACTAAACAAGATAGATTTTTATGGCAAAACAGCATGTCGCCGAGCAGGAAACCCTTGGCGAAGCAATGAACAAAACTGAGTTTTTCTTCGAGAAGAACGGCCGTATGTTGTCGTATGTTTTCCTCGGATTGCTGGTGCTCGCAGCCCTCGTTTTCGGCTACCGCGCACTGATCGTGTCGCCGCGTGCCGAGAAGGCCGCCGAAATGATCGCCGAGGCGCAGTACCGTTTCGAGGATCAGAATGCGGACTATGCGCTGGCACTCGAAGGCGATGCCAACGGCGCCGGATTCCTCGAGGTGATCGAGAAGTACGGCTCGACCCCTTCGGGCAACCTTGCCAAACACTACGCCGGCATCTGTTACCTGAAGGCCGGCGACCTGGAGAATGCCGCCAAATTCCTGGCCAGGTATTCGCCCGTAAAGGGTATCCCGGGCGCATTGATCAACGCCCAGAACTACGGGTTGCAGGGTGACATCGCCGTCGAGCAGAAGGACTATGCCAAGGCTGTGAAATTCTACGACAAAGCCGTAGCGGCTGCCGACAACAACCTCACCGCTCCGATGTACCTCCGCAAAGCCGGCCTGGCCGAGCAGGCCCAGGGCAACGGTGCGAAAGCGGCCGCATACTACGAGCAGATACTGACTTCGTACCCGGCGTCGATGGACGCACGCGACGCGGAGAAACTTCTCGGCAGCATAAAATAACCGGAGACTATGGCGACCAAGAAGCATAACCTTTCCCAATTCGATTCACCCCTGCCTTCGGCCGCCGAGATGCGGTTCGGCATCGTCGTGGCCGAGTGGAACCGCGAGGTCACCGAAGCCCTTCTCGAAGGCGCCGTGCGCACGTTACGTGCCGCCGGATGCCCCGACCTGAACATCCAGATCAAATATGTCCCGGGGACGTTCGAACTGGCGCTCGGCGCACAGTTTTTCGCCGAGTATACCGATGTCGACGCGGTAATTGCGCTCGGGTGTGTCATCCAGGGCGATACGCGCCATTTCGATTTCATTTGCCAGGGCGTGACGCAGGGTATCACCCAACTGCAGATTCAGTGGAATATGCCGATCGCATTCGGTGTGCTGACCGTCAACGACATGCAGCAGGCGCTCGACCGCTGCGGCGGCCGCCACGGCAACAAGGGCGACGAAGCGGCTGCGACGGCCATCAACATGGTCAAGTTGCAGATCGACATGGAAGCCGCTTCTCCCGACCACGAACCCGACCGGCGGAACATCAACTGACGACTTTGGTACAGATATTAAAGGGAGCCTTTCATAGGCTCCCTTTTTTGCGGCGTTTCCGGCGGTGCGTAGCGGTTATCAGTTGCGTCCGTGTGTCATGACCTATGATCCGTGTCCTGTGCTCTGGGAACCGTGCTCCGTGAACCGTGTGCTGTGCGTTGGTGTTCCGTTTTTTCGGTGTGTCATGAATTGTGTACCGTGCGTTGATGCTCCGGTGCTCCGTGAATTGTGTACTGTGTGCCGGTACGCCTTGCGCCGTGAACCGGGTGTCCAGCGCCGTGCGCTGTGAGTCTTGAACTCGTGTACCCGCGTGTTGTGTGTCCGTGTCGGCGCCCGTGCGTCCCTCTCCGCCGCCTGATATGCTCCGGGGCGCCATTCACGGCTTGGACGGAAAGGCATGTGCCTCGGGCCCGGCGGGCCCGGCCTTCGGAGGCCTGTACCACCGCCATCGCCGCTGCCACCCGGGACGGAATAAAAGAAGAGGGAGGCCTGAAGGCCTCCCTCTTCGGTATGGGGATCGAACGGTGTTATTCGACAACCTGAATGACCGGACTGTCGTTGTACCCGTTATCGGCGGAGCTTGCCCAGCGGATCGTACCGCCGTTGGGTTCCGTGCCGCCCGTGGTGTTGGCTTCGCAATAGAACCGGATCTTGACGCTGCCGTCGCTGATACCGCGTGCGAAGGTCATTGTCTCGTCGATCTGCATATTGGCCGTCGGTACCAGATGCGTGTAGGTAATCTGTTCCCCGTTGACGGTTGCGGTCTGTGTGTCGGTCGCCGGTTTCCAGCTCGTACCGTCCATGTATTGCAGGCTCCAGTACTTCTGTCCGGTGCCGGAGATGCGCGTGAGACCCGTGAAACGAACCTTCGTGCCCGACTTGAAGTTCTTGACCGGAACTTCGAACAACCAGTAGTCGCCCTTCCATGCTCCCGTGACGTAAGGCTGTCCTGTGCCGCCGATCATGCGCGTGCTGTTGGGGTGCAGGCTGCCGTCGGGGTTGAAGGTGTGGAAGTAGGAGATATAGCCTACGCCCGACGAGGCCATGAGCTTGTTGTTCTGCTCGAACTGCTCTTTCATGGCCGTGTAGTCCGTGCCCGAGGCGCCGTTGAAGAACCACTTTACCGGGGCGTCCAGACCTTCCAGCGGCCCGCCTTCCGCCAGGCTTTCCTGTGTCACGAACATCTCCTTGACGGCTTTGGTGCCGAGCACCTCGTCCGAGATGATCGAGAACGAAGCGGAGCGTTCGTCGAGCGAGAGGTTGCTGGTCGCTTTCACCGTCATGACATACTCCTTGTCCGCTTCGCCGGCCGAGGGCGTGACCTCGATCCATGCGTTCTCGGCAACCGAAATCGTCCAGTCCCAGTTGGATTTCACCTTGAAGGTGAATGCATTGGGCTGGTAGGCCGGGAACGGGGGCAGTGCCAGGTCGTCGCCGATGTCCTCGCTCGTAATCTCGATCTGCGGCGTGATGTCCTGCAGGATGTTCAGGTCGGCCCTGATGTCCTTGTACTGGCCGCTGCCCTTGAAGGCGATGCTGAAATCACGGCTCAGGGATGCCGGCTGCTCGGGATACTCCTCGATGTCGAGCGTGAAAGTCCCGTTGCCCGTCTCGGTGAAGGTTGCCCATTCGGCTTTTTCGGGTTCGTAGAACGGCGTCACGTTCGACGCGACCCTGATGTCGTAATGGGCGGCATAACGTCCCGCTACGATCTCGTTCGTCTCGATGTTGTTGACGACGAACCGGATGTAAGGTTCGTTGGCGCTCTGGTTGACGACGAGGGTCGTTTCGGTCTGCCTGCCGTCCGCATAGCGGAATACGACCGTCGCCGAACGCGGGGTGTTGGCGTCGTTATCGTCCAGGCAGAAGCGTACCTTGCCGTCGCCCTGGCCTGTCTTGGGGTAGAATTTGATCCAGTCTCCGTCCGTGGAGTTGCATTCGACACTCCAGTTGCAGTTCGAACGGATGTCGTAACGGATCAGTTCGAGCGTGGCGTCGCCGATGATGGCCTCGGCGTCGAAACCCAGGTCGGAGGAGGCGGTCACCAGCTTGCTCGATACGACGGTATTCTCCAGCCGGAAGTAGGGGCTGCCGCCCTCCGTGTCGTCGTCGCTGCACGAGACGAAGGCCGCCGGGATCAGGAGCAGCGCCGACATGGCCAGGCCCCTTATGTTGCGGAATATGTTTTTCGCGTTCATAGTGCGTTCGTTTTTAGATTATAAGTTCTCTTCGGCGATGACATTCTTGCGGAACGAGTGTTCCCACGGCTGCCCGGCATCCTTGGCGACGGCCTGGCCGCTCCACCAGATCGGGAAGACCATGGTGTTGTCGTTGATGGTACCGCCCTGTGCCTCGAATGCGGCCGTATAGTTCGCACGGTTGTTGGCGATCGCGATCGACGGATAGGGATAGCGGGCGATGAACTTGCCGCCCGTGGCGTTCAGCTCGATCGTTCCCATGCCGGTCTTGCACTCGGGATACCCCGTGCGGCGCATTTCGTGGTACATCTGGAAGCCGATGACCCAGAACAGCGAGAGCCATTTCTGCTCGGCGAGGCGCTGCTGGGTATTATTCCATTTTACGTGGTCGCTCGCCAGCAGTGCGGCGATGTTCTTCTGCGTGATGGCTACGGTCTTGAGTTCGATCTTGTTCGACGCGTTGAGTTCGGGGTAGGAGGCGTAAATGCCGTATTCGCCCCATTTCTGGCACGACGCGGTGATCGCCGCTTCGTAATACTCCTTGGCGGAGCCCGATATCCAGCCGTTCATCGCTGCTTCGGCCTTGATGAAGAGCAGCTCGTCGTAGTCGAGCATGTGGTTGGGGCGCGTGTCGCCCACCAGCGTTTCGTAATGCAGGTAGGGTTCGCGTTCGCTGATGGAGGTGATGCCGTTGTAGTTGATCGTACAGCCCGAGACGGCGCCGATCATTTCGCGGATCACATCGGGCTCGGTCGCACTGGGATACTGGACGTAACGGGGCTTGATCCAGATGCGCAGGCGCGGGTCGACGAAGCCGTCCGAAGCGTCGTAGAGCAGGTCGAGCAGCTGTGCGGCGATGTGGTGGTCGCTCGACAGGCTCTTGTCGTCGGGGAACGAACTGGAGTTGAAATAGGTCTTGTAATACTCCGCGCTGCCGGAGAACTTCACGGTGGCGTTGTCGTCGTTCGACTCGAAGACGGGGTATTTGCCCGGGTTGGAGATGATCTGGTTGATCTGCTCGCCGACCGTGGGGGTGAAGGCGTTGTTACGGCCGCTCACGCGCATCAGCAGACGCAGGCGCAGCGTGTTGGTGAATTTCTGCCACTTGGCGATGTCGCCGCCGTAGATGCCGTCCTTGGTGGGGTCGTCCAGCCCCAGGCTGGCGTTGTAGAGCGAGTTGGCCAGCTCGAGTTCCTCCAGCATGGCCGTATAGACCTCCTGCTGCGAGTCGATATGCGGGGTGTTGATGCCCTCGCCGCCCTTGAGCGCCTCGCGGTAGGCGATCGAACCGAACATGTCGGTGAGGATCGACATGTTATAGACCTTCAGCGTCAGGCCGATGGCCTGGAAGTTGGGCTGACCCTGGGCCACGGCCAGGTCGTACATGTGCTTGGCATTGCCGGCCCATTTGTACCCGAGGTTCCAGATGGCCTTGAAATTGCCGTCGGCAAGGTTGTAGCAGTGTTCGCGGCGCGGTGTCGACTTGGCCACGGTGACCTGCGAAATCTCGTTGGCGATGCTCAGCATGTAGGACGAATAGCTGTTCGTGGAGCTGTAAATCAGCGGTTCGAGCAGCGCGATGGGGGCTACCGACCCTTCCGATTGTTTGTTCGGATTGGTGTTGTAATCCTCGAAATCGTTCGTACATGCGCCCGATGCGGCGAGCAGCGCGAGTATCAGGATATGTTTTGCGTATTTCATGGCGTTCGCAGTTTTAGAACTGAAGTTTGATGTTGATACCGTAGGTACGCGTCATCGGGAAGGTGACGGTCTCGATACCGGGGTAAATGTTCGTACCGTTGACCAGACCCGCCGCCTCGGGGTCGAACTGCGGCCAGTCGGTGATGCAGAAGAGGTTGGTGGCGAAGAACCCGATCGACGCGCCCTGCAGGAACCGGGTCTTGGCCATCAGGTGTTTGGGCAGCTGGTAGTCGATGCGCAGCTCCTTGAACTTGAGGAAGTCGGTGCTGAACGTGTTTTCACGACCGTTGTCGCGCACCCATTTGTAGGACTGGTAGTAGGTGTAGATGTTCTCCGTGACGGCGGTGTTCTTCTGGTAGGAAACCGTGCCGTCACCGTTGTCCACGGCGTTGACGCCCTGCAGAACCAGGCCGTCGTCACGTCCGGCGAGCGAGTTCTTCAGTTTGCCCTGGTACGAGAGTGCGAAGTTGGTCACCGAGTAGGCCACGCCGCCGACCTGCGCCGTGAACTGCGCGCTCAGCGAGAGGTTCTTGTAGCGGAACGTCGTGCCGAAGCCTGCCTTCCAGTCGGGGATTACGCTGCCCAGGTGCTCGAACTTCTTGGAGTCGGTCTCCTTGGTCAGCAGCGGGTAGCCGGTCTTGGCGTTGATGATCTGCATGCCCGAGCAGTCGACCTGGTTGCCGTTTTCGTCCGTGTAGGTCGAACCCTCCGGCGCGTACTCGTAGTGGCTGGCCGAATAGAGCTGGTGCATGGACTTGCCCACGTACGAGTAGACGAATATACGGCTGCCGATGGTCGTCGAGGTCGAGGTCTGCAACGGCGTTGCGGGATCCCATCCGTTCTGCAGCTCGTTGAGTTTGTTCTTGTTGAGCGACCAGTTGCCGTTGATCTCCCAGTTGATGTCCTTCGTGCGGACGGGAACCATGCGGAACGTGACCTCGACACCCTTGTTGGTAATCAGGCCGGCGTTCATCTTGCGGGACGTACTGCCTGTTTCGGCGCTCGTTTCGGCGCTGATGATCTGGTTGCGGGTGCTGGTCTTGTAGAGCGCCACGTCGACATTGAGCCGGTTGCCCAGGAACTTGGTTTCCAGGCCGACTTCCCAGCTGCTGGTCTTTTCGGGGAGGATGTACGGGTAGTTGCTGGCCGTAGGCAGCGTGACGCCGCCCGGATAGTCCGTGGTCGAGTAGTCGTCGTAGAGCGAGAAGACCGAAGTGTCGTTACCCACCTGTGCCCACGAACCGCGCAGCTTGATCATGTTGACATGAGGGGAGTTGATCTTGAACGCCTTGTCGAGCAGGATGCTGGCCGATACCGACGGGTAGAAATAGCTCCAGTTGGAGGGAGCCAGCGTCGATGACCAGTCGTTGCGGGCCGTGAGGTCGAGGAAGTAGGTGTCGTCCCACGACAGGTTGACGAAGCCGTAAAGGCTGTTGGTCTGCCGGTTGCTGCGGTAGGGCGACGTGTCGAGGGCTACCGCGGCGTTGGCGAACGAATACATGCCGGGGCCTTCGCTGCTCAGCTGCGAGGCGGTGATGGTGGTCGAGTAGTACTTGTTGCGCAGGACGCTGCCGCCGAACGCCGCCGTGACGCCGAAGCGATCCCACAGCTTGTTGTACTTGAGCAGGAAGTCCGAGTTGTAGTCGTAGCGGCGGATGGTCTTCTCGCGGTACATGCCGTAGCGGTTGTCGAGCGACATGAAGGGTTTCTGCTGCGAGCGCCATTCGATATTGGCGTCGAAGCCGCCGCGCAGCGTGAAGGTCAGCTCGGGCAGGATCGTGAAGTCGATGCTCACGTTGCCGAAGATACGGTCACGATCCAGTTTGTTCAGCTCCTCGTACAGCGTGCGGTAGGGGTTGTGGCCCTCGAGGCTGTTGTAGATAAGCCCCGAAGTGGTGTTGTACTTGTCCTCGCCACTGCCTGCCAGGTAGTTGGCGTAGGTATAACGGCCCTGCATGTACTCGTCGCGGTAAGCCGAGATGGGGTTGGTGTTGTAGCCCCAGATCAGGCCGTACATGGGCGAACCCTGGCTGTAACCCGACATGGGCATGTTGTCGCTGTTCTTGCGGATGTAGTTGACCTTTGCCGCCAGTTTGATGGCCTTGCTGATCTTCTGGTTCAGGGCCAGTGCGAAGGTCTGCTGTTCGTAGCCCGAGTTGGGCGTGATCCAGTCGTTGCGCAGGTCGGTGAACGAGAAGCGCGTGCTCGTACCCTTGCCCGTCGAACCGTCGATGGTCACCGAGTTGCTCCACGTAACGCCCGTTTCGAAGAGGCCGGTGAACCAGTCGTCGGCGTATACCCACGGCAGGGGGGTGAACTCCCCGGTCTCCCAGTTCTTCGACATGTAGAGGTAGCGCAGCTTGCTGGAGTCGAAATGCTCGCCGTACGTGTAGCGCGAAATCTGCTGGCGGACGGGCTGCCCGTCATAGGTCATCGTGCCGGGAAGGCCCCATGCCGATGCGACGCGGTTGGTGAGCGACGTGGTGACGGCCGAGGGGCCGTATTCCTCCTGGAATTCGGGCCAGAAGCCTGCGGTCTCGAAGGTCACCGAACCGTTGTAGGTAACGCCGATGCCACGCTGTTCGCGGCCCGACTTGGTGGTGATGAGCACCACGCCGTTCTGGCCCATCGAACCGTAAAGCGCGGCTGCGGCGGGGCCCTTGAGGACGGAGACGTTCTCGATGTCGTCGGGGTTGAGGTCGGAGATCGGGTTACCGAAGTCCACCGGGGCGTTGCTGTTGGCGTAGTTGGCGCCCGAACCGGATGCTACCGAGCCGTTGCTCATCGGGATACCGTCGATGACGAACAGCGCTTCGTTGGCGCCGTAGTTGAGCGACGTGTCGCCGCGCAGCGTCACACGTACCGTACCGCCGGGGCCGGTGCCCGCCGAGGACATCGACATACCGGCGACCTTGCCGTTGAGCCCCGTCACCCAGTTGCTCGATATGGATTTGGTGAGTTCGTCGCCCGAGACTTTCGAAACGGCATAGCCGACCGATTTCTCCGAGCGGGTCAGGCCGAGGGCCGTGACGACCACTTCGTCGATCTTCTGCGCCGATTCTTTCAGCGTGACATTGACCGTGGTGCGGCTTCCGACCGTGACCTCCTGCGGGTCATAGCCCAGCGACTGGAAGACCAGCACGTCGTTGTCGCTGCCCACATGGATCGTATAGGTTCCGTCTGCGTTCGAAATCGTGCCTGTCGCAGTCCCCTTCAGGATGACGGTGGCCCCGACGAGCGGGCTTTTGCCGTCCGTGTCGAACACGATGCCCGTGATGTTGCGGCTTTGGGCCCAGGCGGCCGAAGCGACCAGCAACATTACCGCGGTTGCCAAAGCATTCCGTATGTATGTTTTAAGCTTCATATTGTTGATTTTTTTAATTCGGGTTTTTTTGTCGAACGGCTGCGGTCGTCCTGCGGGCGGCCGCAGCCGTTTTCCTGTCAGCGTTGTACTTCCGTGACGGAGATGGCATCACAGATGCCCTCTTTGGTTTTCATGCGGGTTGTGCCGCCGTTTGCGGGGACGATGTTTTTGGCCTTGTTGCCGGCCATGGCATCGCACACCCTCAGTCGCAGGTAGATGTTGCCGTCGGCGACAGCGGTCGGGATGGTGATGTCGTCATCGACGATCACATCGCCGTTGGCCGGCGTGTCGGGCATCATGTGCGTGTAAACGATCGTGCGCAGCGCGGTATCTTTGGCCGATTTGTCCTCGATGCTCGTGGTGTTGACGGACGTCCAGCTGGCTTGTCCGTCGGCCGAGTATTCGAGGATGTAGAATTTTGGACCCGATGCTGAGGAGGAGATCAGCGCCCGGAGGTTGAGGGTCGTATTGGCCTTGAAATTTTTGACCGGCAGCGTGAAGAGCCAGTAATCGTCCAGTGCGAATCCGTACATCAGGATTCTGCCGATTTCGTTGTCGTATCCAAGCGAATAGGACATGTCGGGATTCGATGGATTGTCCACGGCACGTACGGCGTCAATCCGGGCTTTCCCGTCATCGCTTTTATACCAGCGTTCTGTACGGCTTACCATGTTGTTTTCCTCAGCGGTTGCGGGGAATGACCACTCGAAATGAAGGGCTGAAGCCGAAGGTGCTTGCGACAGGAGAATCGTCTCCGTATTCGTTCCCGACTGGATGGTGAACGAACCGTCGCGTGCGCCGCCGGTATTGGGCGTCGGCGTTACGGTTACCGTGACGTCGGTATTGGCTGCGCCGGAGAGCGGCGTTACCGAATACCAGGTCTCTGCCGCCGGAACCTCAATTGTCCAGTCGGTATCTGCACGGACGGTAAAAGTCGTTTCTGCGGTCGCATCAGCGGCGAATTCAGGGATTTGGTTTTCCGTGAGTCCCGTGATGACGATTCCGGTAACAGACGTTCCTTCCGCTGCCTGCGTGACAGCAACCTTCTCGATCTCTGCGCCTTCCGACTTGATGATGATATGGCCCGTGCGGTTTTCGCCTCCCGAGTTCCTGCCTACTTCCACCTTGGTGGTGACGTAGGGCAGCCCCGTGGCCTTTACGGTTGCCACACCGTTCGAGAGCGATGCGCCGTTGTTGGCGCCCGTTACCGTCGACGGGTCTGCGTCGCCGCAGCGTACGGTGGTGATCGTCAGCCAGTCGCAGTCGGTCTCTGCCGTCCAGGCCTTGTTGACGCGCACCGAGCAAGTCAGCGTGCCGCCTTCGGCGACCACCATGTTGTTGGCATCGAAGAGACCCGGATCGGAAGTGTTGACGATCTCCTTGTCGAGCGGGGTTACGAGTGCCTCCGGAGCCGGGGCTTCGGGGTTCTCGTCCTTGGCGCGCGTCACGGTGATGTTGTCCAGGTAGAGGCGGCACTTCACTTCGCGCTCGCTGCCGAAGGTGATGCGGGTTTCGTTCGTAGCGCCGTAGACGATCAGCGAGTAGCGCGTCCACTCCCAGACGTTCTTCACTTCGACCAGCGCGGAGGTTTCCACCAGGTCGCCGATCGTGCCGGGGCCTTCGATCGTGACGTCCATGTGGTCGTCGCCGTTGTCCACCGTGCCGCCTGCCGACGAATAGGCGGCTGCGTCGAACTGCACGAGCAGCGTCGCGGCCTTGCCGGCGTCGATGCCCGTGAGCGCGGGGATCGTGATGGCGCCCATGTTGGCGGTCTTACCCAGCTTGACATGGCCTTCGTAACGGGCATATACCGAGGGCGTGTAGGTGTAACCCTTGGCCGCTACGGCCTCTTTCATCCCGTCGGTCGAAAGGGCGAACTCGTTGCCGTTCGTGCCGTCGATCGATACGCTCGGCCAGCCGTACTTGGTGTAGGGGCTCACCCAGTTGTCGGGAATCCACTGGAAGTCGTCGCTGAAGAAGACGTATCCCTCGGCATGCGTGTCCTTGGGCATGTAGGGCGCCTGAACCAGCTCGATGATCTCTTCGGCGGTGTTCTCGCCGAATTCGGCGTCGCCGGCCGTGATCGTGATTTTCGACTCGCGGCGTTCGTCGGTGGTGTTGGCCTTGGGCGTGATGGTGACTTGGGCCGCAGAGCCGGCCTTGCCGCTCTTGGGCGCTACCGTCAGCCAGGTCTCGTTCTCCACCGTGAGCGTCCAGTCGTAGGATGCTTCGACGGTGAAGACCACCGGATCCGTATCTTCGGCTTCGAATGCCAGCAGGCGTTCGTCGAGTCCCGTTATCACGATGCCGGCCGCCAGGTAGGCGTCCTGCGAAAGCGGGATGCTCTTCTCCGTCAGGCAGGGATGGAGGTTGTTGCCGCTGTTGGCGCGGATGGTGAATTCGCCGTCGCGCGCCTCGCCCTGGTTCAGGGCCGGGGTGACGGTGACCTGGATATTCTGGCCCGCCTCGCCCTTGTTCGGGGTGACGACGAACCAGCCTGCGGTCTTGGTGATCTCCCAGGGCGCGTCGACGTTCATGGTGAATGTATGCGGGGTCAGTGCCGAATAGAGGAACTTCAGTCCTGCATCGGGCAGGTTTTCGGTGGAGAGTGCCGGGGGAATGGGGTTCCCCGAATCCCCTTCGGTGTCGTCGTCGCTGCACGCCGCGGCTCCCAGGAGCGTGACGCATAATAACGACCACAACCATTTGTTCATTATACGCTTCATTGTCTTAAGGTTTTTTGAGGGTTATTTGGTCACGTCGGTCGTGAGCGCCTTGGGCCGGGTCATCGACTCCGTGCTAACGTTGCCGAAGCGGTCGGTAACCGATATCTCCAGCGTGGAAGACGCCGAGGAGGCCGTAACCTCGAACATATGCATGCAGGAGGTCGAGGGGAAGGTGAGCGTGCCGTTGTTGGCCGCGCCGCGCGGGATGTCGTACGAAATGCTGTGCAGCGGGTCTTTCTTGCTCCAGACCTGTTTCACGTCGAGCGGGGTTCCGTTCTCCGTCACGGTGACCGTCCAGCCCGGCTCATAGGCCCAGACGTTGATGTAGACGGCATTTTCGCCCACCGTCGAATAATCCTTGTCGCGGTTTCGCATGTCGTTGCCTGCGGCGAAGGCCTTGAGTGCCGTGGCGTCGGTGGCCCAGTACTCCTTGACCTCGTTCATGTCGTAGGTGATGAATTGCTTTTCGATGGGAAGCCCCGTGGCTTTGTACTGCCATTTGAGGTCGGTTCCGTCGACCGTGAAGATCTTGTAACCCGCGGGCGAACCGTCGGTGCAGACGTTGTTGTTGCCGTACTGCTGCGTCCACCACCAGGTGCCGCAGACCGCCGCGATGTTCTGCTCGTAGACGTTCGCATAGGTCGGCGACTGGATATTGCGGTTCACGTGCGTGTGCCCCGTGACGAAAGTCACGTTGCTGAAGCCGGCGAAGCAGCTCAGGATTTTGTCGATGTCGGCCTGGGTCTGGAGCGCTACGCTCACGCCGCCGCTTCCGCTGTACGAGTAAAGCGGGCAGTGGCATCCCACGACGATCGGGGTCGATTTGTCGACATGGGTGAGCTCCTCCTTGAGCCAAGCCAGCTGCCGGTCGTCGAAGCGGCGGTTGTAGTTGCGCGAACCGACCGTACCCTGCGAGCCGCCCGTGTTGAGGTACTCGGTGTTGTCGAGCATGATGTAGTGTATCCGGCCGATGTTCATGGCGTAGTAAACCGGGCCCATGTGTTGGCGGTAGGGGCCTTCGGCGCCGAAATCGGAGGCTACATAGGGGTCGTTGTCGTGGTTACCCATCACCGACCACATCTGGAAATTGAAATCCTCGACGGTCTGCTTGCATTCGGGCAGCGCCCACTTGTTGTCGTACCAGTAGCCGTCCCACGAGAAGTCGCCCAGGTTGAGGCAGTATACCTTTCCGGGTGCGGCGGAGTTGTAGGCCGATGTCAGCTCCTTGACGAAGCCGTCGGCGAACTGAACGTAATCTTTCGGGGTGTTGCGGTTGGCCAGGTGCATGTCCGTGGCCACGAGCATGGTGTGGGAGTCGTTGTCGGCCCTGAGCAGCTGGAAGTCGAGTTGTTCGACGGTGTTTGCGTCGAGCGTGCAGGGCTGCCAGAACTGGGGCATCGCCTTGACGGTGGGGACGTCATAGCCCGCAGGCAGGATGACGAAGGCGAGTTCGTTGCGTTTTTCGGAATTGAGCCAATAGAAACCGTTGGCGTCGGTCTTGGTGATCAGGTCGCCGTCCGAGACAAGGACGTCGGCGATGCCTTGTCCTGCCAGGTGGACGATACCCTTGATCGTCGCGCCCTCCTTGTCCGGTACGGTGACGCCGCCCAGGGAGAGGTTGAGCTTGGCGGAGCCCAGTGCCTGCTCTTCTGCGCCGCGCTGCAGGGTGAATTCGCAGTCGCCGTCGGCGGCGTTCTGGGGAATGGTGAAGGTCAGCGAAGAGTCGTCAGCACCCTTGACCGGCGCTTCGAACTTCCCCCCCCCTTGCTCCAATAGGAGTTTGTCCGTAGCCATGAACCCGCGGCCGCGGATCACGGCGTCGCCGCCCCAGTTGCCCGAGATGGTCTTGCCCAGGTCGACGTCGATGGCCAGTTGTACGGTCATCTTGCTCGATCCGAGCACCTGGTAGTCCTGTGCCCGGTTGAGCACGACCTTATAGACGGTCTGGTCTGCCGCGCCGTCGGGTATGACAAACGTCAGCAGTTTTTCCGATGCTACCGTGGTCGCTGCCGGGAGATCCTCGCCGGCGCGTAACGCGATGGCGTCGCCTTGGGCGAAGCCGTAGCCGGAAACGGAAACCTCCATCCCGCGGTAGACGGTCATCGAGGTCGGAATAACTACATCGGTGACCAGCCGGCCATCGTTGTAGATCTCCTTGTCGCTGTCGTCACAACCGGCCAGTCCGACCGGCAGGGCGACGAGCAGCAACCCGGCGATTAAAGTAATCAGTTTTTTCATAGGCTATTGATGATTTTGGTGTTGGTGTCCTGTATGTCAGTCGGTGTGCCCGAGTGCGATGCGCTCCGAGTAGTGGCGGCCGAATCGGTCGGTGGCGACCACCTCCACCTCGCGGGCCGATGCCGAGGGGCGTGCCGTGAAATAGAAGTTCGTCGGGCGTGGGCGCTGGACTTTGGAGATTTTCCTCCCGGCGGCCTTCAGCGAGTCGATGTGTGCGGTATAATCGGGGTCGTCGAGCGTCGTACGCTGCATGGCGCCGCGGTAACGGCCGTCCTCATACCATACGACCGTCCAGTACGAATCCCAGTTCCATACCTTTGCCACGACGCTGGCCGGGTGCTTGGCCACCTGGCCGGGGTGCCATACGCGGATCTGCCGTGCCGGGGACTCGCCCAGGCTCCGGTATTCCCACGAGAATTCCCCGCCGCATTCGCGGAACAGCTGGAAGCCCTTGGGCGTACCGTCCCAGTTGATCGGATCCCACCAGAGGTTGCCGCAGACCTGCGCTACGTTGTGCTCCGTGACCCCCTCGCGGATGTCGTAATTCGAGTTGAGGTGCGTATGCCCGGTGATGAAGTGCAGTTCGTGCCCGGCGAAGGCGTCCATCAGCCTCTCGGCCGACTCCATGACGCGGTTCCCGAGCCACGATTTCATGGCCGGGGCATGCATCGCGATGCAGACGCGCGACCCTGCAGGCAGGCGTTCCGCATAGGCGGCGGCCCAGCGCAGTTGCATTGTGTCGATCTGCTCCTCGTATTTCTTCGCGCCGTGGTAAACGATGTCGTCGAGTACGATATAGTGCGTGCGCCCCATGTCGAATGCATAATAGGTGGGGCCGAAATGGCTGCGGTAATTCTCCGTCGCCTCGCGGTCGGTGTATTTGTTCAGGTCGTGGTCGTGGTTGCCGATCACGCCGTATACGGGTACCCCGAGCCCGGCGAACTCCGCTTTCACGCCTGCGAAGAGTTCAGGGGAGTCCCATACGATGTCCCCGAGCACGATCGCGGCCTGGTTCGCGCCCCGCGTCCTCCCGTTATCGGTTGCCGCCTGCAATGCGGGCATGACTTCGCTCCGTAACCGCCGGAAATGCTCTTCGGTCTTAGGCTGCGGGTCGGCGATCGCCAGCAGTTCGTAGCATCCGTCCGGGCCGGGCCACGGTTGCAATTCGAAGTCGTAGCGTTTGGCCGCCGGGTCGTATGCGCGGTAGAATTGCGGGATGCCCCCATCGAGCGGAGCCAGGTAGCCGGACGGGGTCACCAGACTGATGAACAGCGCCTGGTCGTCGGCATCGAGCGTGAATATGCCCTGCTCATCGCTTTGCGTGAACGTATAACCGTCGGTTACGGCCACGCCGCCCATCGGCTTTCCGCCGCATTTGACCGATCCCCGTATCGGGCGGGCTGCGGCTGCGGCGCCGAGGCTGCAGGCCAGCAGGAAAAGTAACAGGTTTTTCATGGCCGGGTCTTTTCGAATGGTTTCTTTATATTATAGGTGGGAGCCTGTGTCGCTCCGGCTGCAAAAATATTTTAATAATTGGCTTCGTGCGTCGTTGTCACCGGAATGTAATCCTTTTTTCATACCCTGGCAATCGGCTGCCGCTGCGAAAGCTTGTCTCTGAGACGGATGCAGGCCGCGGGTGCTGCCCGCGGTTTGCCTTTTACGGTCGTGATTGGATCTCGTGCCGCTTTTTACCTTTTTTGGGTTTTTCGGTTGTATTTGTGTTTTTTATTGTGATGTGTAATATTTTTAATTTCATTATGAAACAAAAATAAATCTTTAATTTTGTTTTCCAAAATAAAACACAAAAAAACTGGGCGAAATGTCTGCTTTTTTGAGAAAGAGTGGTTTTGAATCGAAATGTACGCCCTCCATTCCGTCCTGGCCGCGGAAATAAAAATCCCCGGACTTTCCGAAGTCCGGGGTCGGGGAAACGCGTGTCGGCCGTGTCAGAATACGCCGAGGTTGTCGAGGAAGATCAGCAGCAGCACGGCCGGGCAGACGTAGCGGAGCAGGAAGCTGAACAGGCCGTAGATGCGGAATTTCAGCTCTCCGTCGTTGGTGATCTGTGCCTTGAGGATGTGGTGGTCGAGCTTCCAGCCCACGAAGATGCAGGTGAAAAGCCCGCCTGCCGGCAGTAGGATGTTGGCCGTCAGGAAGTCGAGCGAATCGAAAAGTGAGAGCCCGGCGATCTTCCAACTGCCCAACGCACCCAGCGACAGCGATGCCAGCGACGCCAGGGCGGCCGTGGCGGCGGTCGTCAGCCATGCCGCAGCCTTGCGGCTCAGGTGCCACTCCTCGTGCAGGTAGACCGTGACTACCTCGTGCAGCGAGATGGTCGAGGTGAGTGCTGCGACGACCAGCAGCAGGAAGAAAATCGACGACCACACCATGCTCAGCGGCATGCCGTTGAAGATACTCGGCAGGGTGATGAATACGAGCGACGGCCCCGACGAAGGCTCGATGCCTACGCTGAATACCGCCGGGAAGATCACCACGCCGGCCAGTATGGCCACCAGTGTGTCGAGGATGGTGACGTTGAGCGCCGTGTGGCGCAGGTTCGTGTCCGGTTTGAAATACGAGGCGTAGGTCACCATCGTGCCGATGCCGATCGAAAGCGAGAAAAACGCCTGCCCCAGTGCGACGAGCACGGTCGTGGGCGTCACCTTCGAGAAGTCGGGGGCGAAGAGGAACTTCAACCCGGCTTCCCCGCCCGGCATCAGCAGCGAATGTACCGACAGTACGATCAGAATCAGGAACAGCAGCGGCATGAGGATTTTAGCCGAGCGTTCGATGCCTTTCTGTACGCCCATGGCGATCACGAAATGGGTTGCGAGGACGAACAGGCAGGTGTAGACGACCGGCCTCCAGGGATTGCTGATAAAGTTCTCGAAGAGACTCTTGTACTGCTCGGCGGTCGAGAAACGAGCGATACTGCCCGTCACCGAGTGCACCATGTATTCGGCCGTCCATCCCGATACTACGAAGTAGAACCCCAGGATCAGGAATGCGGCCAGCACGCCGTTGTAACCCAGAAAACTCCACCGTGGGTTCAGCGCCCGGTAGGCACCCACGGCATTGCGGTGCGAAGCACGCCCCACGGTGAACTCCGCGATCATGAGCGGCAGCCCCAGCAGCAGGACGCAAAGGATGTAGATTATCAGAAATGCCCCGCCGCCGTTGTCCCCGGCTACATAGGGGAAGCGCCAGATGTTGCCCAGCCCCACGGAACTTCCCGCGGCGACCAGCACGGCGCTCAATTTGCCACCCAAGGTGGCGCGACTCTCCTTGTGATGCATAACCTAACCTGTTTATTATCGCAAACGGGTGTGCGCATGCATGCGCACACCCGCCCTATTTCTCCAGCACGACGCTCACCTTCTCGAGCTTTCCGCCCAGCGGCGGCGCCAGTTTCGATACGGTGCATTTTACGTGCCGCACCTGCGGGAAGGTGGCGTAAACTGCCTCGATGATGTTCGTCGCCACCCGCTCGATGGTGTGCTGCGTGATTCGCATCTGCATCTCGACGACTTCGTAGGCCGTCAGGTAGTTGACCGTCTTGCGCACGTCGTCGTCCGTGGCCGCATGGCCCAGTTCGGCCGTCAGTTCCAGGTCGACCGTGAAGCGGTTGCCTACCTTGCGTTCCAGCTCGTAGCAGCCGTGCAGCGCGTGGAATTCCATGCGCGTCAGGACGATGCGGTATTCCATGCTACTCGGCGATTACGAGGTAGTAGTTCTTCTTACCCCTCTGTACGAGCAGGTATTTGCCGGCGATCAGGTCGGCCTCGCCCACCGTACGTGCCGGGTCGGCGACCTTCTCCTTGTTGAGCGACACGCCGCCGCCCTGCACCATCTTGCGGCATTCGCCCTTCGAGGGAAACACCTGCGTTTTTTCGGCGCACAGATCGACGAACGGCAGGCCCAGCTCGGCACGGGCGATGCGGAACTGCGGCACGCCCTCGAACACCTGCAACAGGGTCTCTTCGTCTATTTTGCGCAGCGCCTCCGACGTCGAGCCGCCGAAGAGGATCGCCGAGGCTTCGACCGCCTTTTCGTACTCCTCCCTGGAGTGGATCATCGTGGTGATCTCCTGCGCCAGCCGCTTTTGCAGTACGCGCAGGTGGGGCGCCGCCTCGTGTTCGGCGGTCAGCGCCTCGACGGTTTCACGGTCTAACAGCGTGAAGATGCGGATGTAACGCTTGGCGTCCTCGTCGCTGACGTTGAGCCAGAACTGGTAGAACTTGTAGGGCGAGGTATAGCGCGCATCGAGCCATACGTTGCCGCTCTCGGTCTTGCCGAATTTCGTACCGTCGGCCTTGGTGATGAGCGGGCAGGTGATGGCGAATGCTTCGGCCTCGTTGCCCAGTTTGCGGCGGATCAGCTCCGTTCCGGTGGTGATGTTGCCCCACTGGTCGGCGCCGCCCAGCTGCACCTTGCAGTTCATCGTCTGGTAGAGGTGCAGGAAGTCGAAGCCCTGTACCAGCTGGTAGGTGAACTCGGTGAACGACATGCCGTCGCCCTCGCCGCTGAACCGTTTCTTGACCGAATCTTTGGCCATCATGTAGTTGACGGTGATGCACTTGCCGATATCGCGGATGAATTCCAGAAACGAAATGTCCTTCATCCAGTCGTAGTTGTTCACCAGCACGGCCGCGTTCGGGGCGTCCGACTCGAAGTCGAGCAGTTTGGCCAGCTGGCGCTTGATCGCCTCCTGGTTGTGGCGCAGCGTGGGTTCGTCGAGCAGGTTGCGCTCCTGCGACTTGCCCGAGGGGTCGCCGATCATGCCCGTCGCGCCGCCTATAAGCGCCAGCGGACGGTGGCCGCACATCTGGAAATGCTTGAGGATCATTACGCCCACCAGGTGGCCGATATGCAGCGAGTCGGCCGTGGGGTCGATGCCCAGGTAGGCCGTCGTCATCTCTTTTTCGAGTTGTTCCTTTGCGCCGGGCATGATCGTGTGGATCATCCCGCGCCATTCGAGTTCTTCGATGAAATTCTTTGTTGCCATTTTTATTGTTCGTTCTTTTTATTCTACTTCCAAGTCCAGTGCTTTGCGGAGTTCCGCGACGAGCGGGTTCTTCTCCGTGATGTAACGGACGCGGTCTTCGAGCTTGATCGGGCGCGCCGCCCGGATCTCTTCATTGACCGTGACCTCCAGTTCGATCATACCCTCGATGCCCGCCAGTTCGGCGATGCGCATCAGCATCCCGGTCTTGCTGCGCAAGATCTCCTCGCGCAGCTCCGTCGTCGGTACGCTTACCGAGATCGTGTTGTCGCGGAACGTCATCAGCTCGAAAGCCGGCACGAAGCGCGGTCGTTTCTCCTTGATGAGGTTCAGTATCCTGCTGCGGGCGTGCTCCAACTTTTCGGCACAGTCCGGGTCTATGCGCACGGTTTCGGGTTCGTCGGGCGTCTCGCCGTCCGACGGCTCCTCGTCGGGATCGCCGCCTGCCGAGGCGAGCAGCTCCGAGAGCGATGCGCCCGAGATCAGCGGCCGTCGTTTCATCCCCGGCGCAGGCTGTGCCGGGAGTGTTCCCTGTGCAGTCGGGCCGGCGGATGTACCCGCTGCCGGCCTTCCGGCCGGGGACGCGGCAGGCATTGCTGCAGACGTCGCTGCGGAAGGGGGTGTCGTTGCGGCTCCTGCTGCTTGCGCTGTCGGTTGTGCCGTTGCGCTTGCCGGGGCTGCGGGGTTGCCGGAGGCGCTTGTTGCCGGGGCGTTCGTTGCCGGATTGCCGGTCGCGGTAATCCCTGCCGATTGTGCCGTTGCGGCTGCCGGCTGCCCGGCCGCTGCCGGAGCCGCCGCAGATGCGGGGCCCGCCGTGCGGGGGGTGAGGGTAGG
>OLRV01000880.1_pt1 | contig 27920 bp, 20 predicted proteins | sample 1672421 | NCBI WGS metagenome assembly OLRV01 (sample SAMEA3136684, study PRJEB25190) | human gut metagenome | biome: human gut; feature: human-associated habitat; material: faeces | place: Austria | collected 2013
GCGTTGCTGTGATATTTTTCTCCGGTGAGCTGGTTGATGGAATTGAATGCGATATCGGGCGTGGCAAAGGTGCTGCCGGGATTCCAATAGGCGCCCGTGACGACATAGAGCGTATCGGAGCACATCCAGTTGTCGCGCGCCATCTTCTCGAGCGCCGCCCAGGGATTCTGGTTCAGGCTGTAATTCTGGGGCGTCATGTTCGAGAAATAGAAGGTCTGTGCCTGCATCGTGGCATTCCCGCTGCGGTCGGCGTTGGGGATCTGGTGCCCGCGGTCGAAATTCCGTGCCGGATAGCTTTTGGTCAGATTGGCCTGGTACTCGGCGGCGATCTTGGGGTCGTATGCCCAGGTTTCGACACGCCCCGAACCCGTGTAAGCGCTGTGGAGCGGATAGGCCACCCACCAGGCGGCGAACTTGGTCTTGTCGAAGCACATCGTAAAGTTGCGGGCGTTGTAGGTTACACCCGTATTCTGGTTGCGCAACAAGGCGAAATGCGTCACATAGACATACGCATCGTCGGATTTCCGGGCCGGGATTTCCGGCCAGACAAGGTTATGGCCCGTCTGGTAGACATCGTCGGCAGCCGAGGTGCTGTATTGTGTGAGTTCCAGTTCGAGGGGCGCCTGCCCGTCGAACGTGAAGCGGATCATGGCATGCCGCTCTCCCCGGGTGTCGTTCGGCCAGTAATAGACATACTGATTGCGGGCCGCGAGGCTCGTTCCGGCAATTCCGGTCTTGACGGTCTGCCCGCCCGGAGCCGTACGGTTGAACGAAACCCAGTCGGCGCCCGCCGTGATCTCGGCCCTCCACGACGTCCCCTCGCGGCCGTCCACGACCAGCACGGCGGCGCCCTCCTGGTCGGGGTGCACGGTCTTGGTGGGATCCCACTCCACGCGGAATACCCCGGAACCCGAATCGGAATCGTCGCTGCAGGAGGTGGCGGCGAAACCCGCCGCCACGACCGCAGCAACCCCGAGGAGCGTTCGTATCAGATATTTACGCATCCTCTTCATATCAATAGACCTGTACGCCCAGCACGATGGCACGCCCCGTATTGCGATCCGATGCCGCCGTGAAGTCGGGCGACGTGGAGATCGTCACGGTCGATGCGGCGGTCAGCCCCGTGAGCTGGAAGGTGTAGTAATCGGAATCGGTCACGTCGGTGAAGGTGAAGTCGTTGCCCGACCCCGTGGCACCGGCACTGGCCGTGATCGCATGGTTGTCGGCACCGCTCACCGCACCGCCGTTGTTGACACGGATGTAGACCGTGGCGGCCTTGCCCGTCCATGCCACGGCATAGAACGAAAGTTTCTTGTCGCCCGTGAGCGATGCCCCCAGCGCCTCGGAGGTGAATACGCCGGCAAGGCTGCTCGTACCGAGCTTGAAACCCGTAGCAGGCTGGCCGTCGATGGTCGAGTTGGAAGGATAGTAACGGTCGGTCGTGCTGGTGGAAGCCGGGATGAACTGGCTCATGGAGGTATAGATGCCCTTGGTATCGCCGCCCGACCCGGCCGCGAACTGCGTGAGCGTAACCTCGCGGCTGTTACCGCCCGCAACCGAGACGGTCATCGTGCGCACGATGTCGTCGGAGGTCGTGTTGGGAGCCGGAGGCGTGACGGTAACGGTGGTACCGTTGACTACGGCCGTGAAAGGCGCAATCGCATCGTTATCGACCGTCAGGGCGTTCGACCCGAGGTTGACGACCGTAACCGCGACATTCTTGGTTACCGTCTCCTCGGCACCCCAGGTCAGCGACGCGGGGTCGACCTCCGTAATCACGGGCGTCGAAGCATCGACCTTGAAGTCGGCGACATCCGCCGCGGACTGCGGGTAGAGCTGCGCCGCACCATCGTAGACTTCGGCCACGCCGATCAGCGAACCGGTCGTCACGGTCGACGAGATCAACTCGCCGCCCCATGCGACGGTCTTGTAGGTACGCACAGCCAGGTCGCCGCTCCCGTCGGTAAACAGGCGGGTCGAATAGTTGGCTGTACCGCTGTACCACATCTCGCCGGCCTCGCCCTTGAATGCGAGCCCCGTGACCTTCACGTTCATACCCATATAATCGTTCGAATTGAACTGCGCGAGGGTGACGGACGGCACGACCATCTGCACGGGCGACGAGTTGTCGACCGCGGTCGTTACCTTATTGATCTTATACAGGCCATAGGAGTTGTAGACCGTACTCGTCGCATCGAGGGTCAGCGTGATCCGGGCACCGACCGGGTAGTCGGCGACGGTTTCGTACGCCGCATCGCCGAGCAGGATACCCGAACCGGCATCTCCGGTGTTATCCACGACGGAGATCATCTGGTAAAGGTTGCCGCCCGCATCGTTGGCGGCGATATATCCCTGAACGGTCTGTCCCGTCCACTCGCCGAGCGAAGCCTCAGCACCTGAAGCAGGCGCCAGCCCCTTGACGAAGGCAACGAATTCGGCAACCGTCTTGGGCTCGGCACTCGGCTTGGCGGCCTGCGCGACACGCAGGGTCAGCGGCGTGACGCCCTCGCCCGAGAAGGTGATGCTGCCCAGGTCTTTCGATGCGGAGGTTTCGTTGGCTGCGGTCGCCGTGACGGTGACCGTACCGTTGTTATCCCCGCCCTGGGGTGAGATCGTGAAGCCGTCGCCGCTCATGGTGGCCGTCCACGCGATGTTGGCCGTGACGGTCACGGTCGCCGTAGCGCCCGACGTCGAAGCCAGCACGAGGTTATCCTCGGGCGAGATGCCGAGCGAAGCCCCCGAAGCGACGAATGCGGCCACGTCCGAAGGCGTGGTCGGGATGACCTGTATGTTCTTGAAATTCTGTTCGGCGGTACCGAGCAGGGCGCCCGTCTTGTCGGCGATCGTGATCGCGGCGAAACCGGCGGCATCGGTAGCCGTAGCCATATAGCTCTGAACGGTCTCGCCTCCGGCGGCATCGAAACGCACGACGCGCTTGGCGGAAGTCGCCCACGCCTCGCCGACGAACGACGACTGCGGCGTGAGGTTCGTGACCCGGACATACTGCCCCTGGTAATTGCCCTCGTTGAGCGTCGCGGCCGAAAGCGTCGGCACGGCCACCTCGACGGCAGGATCGTCGGAGACGGTCACCACGACGTTCTTCAGCTCGCGCAGATTGCCGTAGGGCGCATACTGGGCGGCCGACAAGTCGAGCGTAACCTTCTTGCCGACCGGATATTTCGCGCTGTTATCGCGGGTAAACTCGGTCGTGCTGTAAAGGATGATGGCCGAGTTGGGCAGCGTGATGTTGTCGCCGACATAGAGCTTGCCGAAATTATTGCCGCCCTCGTTGTTGGCGAGGATCACGGCGGGAATCGTCTTTTGGCTGTAATTCAGCTCTTCGGTACCGCTTTCGAGGCTCGGCCACGTGTTCTTGATGTAGGCCACCAGCGCGCTCACCTCGCCGGCCTTGGGCGCCTCGCCCTGCTCGATGGTGACCTCTTTCGTCCAATAGGCGCCATATGCGTTCTTCAGGTTGAACGAGAGCTTGGCGATACGGCCCACGTTGCTCGCGGGGATGGTGAATTCGACGGTACCGTCGCCCGAGCCCTGAGTTGCGGAGGGCGTAACCCAGTCGCTGCCCTCCAGCACTTCGAGCGTCCAGGGGCGGTTGCTCTTTACGGTGAATGCGGAGGCGCCTTCCGGGGCACCGTCGGCATTGAACGTGAGCACGTCGGGGGTGACTTCGAGATAAGGCATCCCCTTGTCGTCGTTATCGTCCACACATGAGGCCAGAGCCACGGTGGCAAAGAACACCGTGCCGGACAATAACTTCCAAAAGTTCGATTTTTTCATAGAAGCGTTTATTTTAGACAGGAATGAATGAATTTCCTAATTTCCTGTATATCCGCTTCAAATCGAATGCCAAGGAATGCCTTTCAACCGCCGGACGGCTCCGGCAGGCACAAAAAAATATATCCCGCAAGCGGGATATATTCAGCGGACGGGCCGATTGATGCCACGTCCGGTCGTATGGCGCGCGTCAGCGTATTCTATCGGCGGCACGTACCATCAGTTCGTCGCGGAAAACAGCCCGTGCAGCGAGGTAGGCGAACAGCAGGCACACGAGCGGCAGTGCGATGGCGGGCCGGAAACCCTGCGTATGGAACGAAAGTTCGGAAAAGACCCGCCAACTGAGGAAATAATAGGCCGCTTCCATAACCGCAGAACCGATCAGCAGCACGATCTCCACGACACAGAGCCGGATCTGGAGCAGGCGGCGTTTGAACAGGAAGATCGTAATGAAAGGCAGTACGCAGGCCAGTGCCAGCACGACGCCCATATAGACGGTCGACTGTACGGCCTCTCCGGCCGAGGTCTGCAGGGAAAAGGCATAGAGCCGGAACTCACCCGCATCGCCCGCGAACCAAGCCAGCGGGGCAAAGAGCGTAACGGCCATGAGCGCCGTGACGATGAGCAGATGGAGTGTTTGGATTCGTTGTATCATAATTATTTACAAAGTTTTATCAATCAGATACTTATTCCTGTCCGACGAACCCCGGTTGATGAGCTCGCCCAGGAACCCCGCCAGGAACAACTGCACGCCGAGGATCACGGCGAGGATCGCCAGGTAAAAGAGCGGCTGATCGGTGACCGGGCGCAGCGACAGCCCGTGCACCTGTTTCCAGATCTTTGCGGCAATGATCCACACCGTAGTCCCGCCGCCGATAAGGAACATCAGCGTCCCCAGACTGCCGAAGAAATACATCGGCGAGCGGCCGAAATGCGTCATGAACAGCACGGTGATCAGATCCAGGTAGCCTTTCACGGTACGTTCGAGGCCGAACTTCGAGCAGCCGTATTTGCGGGCGTGGTGCTCGACGACCTTTTCGCCGATACGGCGGAACCCGGCCTGCTTCGCCAGAATCGGAATGAAACGGTGCATCTCGCCGTAGACCTCGATCGACTTGACGACCTTGCGGCGGTAGGCCTTCAGCCCGCAGTTGAAATCGTGGAGTTTGATGCCGGAGACCCGGCGCGCCGTCCAGTTGAAGAATTTGCTCGGCCAGCGTTTGCCGACCGGGTCGCGGCGCTTCTTCTTCCAGCCGGATACCAGGTCGTACCCTTCTTCGAGGATCATGCGGCGCAGTTCGGGAATCTCGTCGGGCGAATCCTGCAGGTCGGCATCCATCGTGATGACGACCTCGCCTTCGGCTGCGGCGAAACCGCAGTACAGGGCTGCCGACTTGCCGTAATTGCGGGCGAAGCCGATGCCGCGGATCGCCGGGTACTTCTCCCGGAGCGATTCGACAACCTCCCAGGAGCCGTCTGACGAACCGTCGTCCACGAGGATCACCTCGTAGGCATAGCCATGCGACACGGCAACGCGGTCGATCCATGCTACCAGTTCGGGCAGGGACTCGGCCTCATTGTAGAGTGGTACTACGACGGATATGTCCAGTTTATTATTCACGGTATGTCCCTATTCGCTTAGCGGGGTATCGAACGGTTTGGGCGCACGCGACAACACGCCTGCAATGATAAGGCCGAAAACGGCACCGAACAGGATACTCACGAAAGTTACGGCCCACAGGGTTCTTAAAAAAGAAGGTTCGGGGGTATTCTGTATCTGGTCGAACATCTGCGACAGCATGGATTCCATGTTGGCCGGCACCCCGCCGTTCCGCCCTATAAAATCGGATAATGCGGCTGTGGTACGCTCCGTATAGTTGGCGTAACCGATGAAAAAGTGCAGGTAAAGGTATTGCACGATACCGACGATGAGCCCCGCAACGGTCGAGACGGAGAGGATGTAAGCATACCCCTGCCCGAAGGAGAAACCCTCCTCGGCGGTATACATCATCGAATACCGGCGCGTGAAACGGTGCAGCAGATAGTAATGCAGCACGACGACGGCAATCCATTCGATTGCGTACAGGCCGAAACTGGCCGAAATCTGCAATCGGGTTTCCAACATGAACGAGACGGCCAGCAGGGCGCCTATGATCGCGCCGTACTTGGCGACATCTTTCCAGAAATTCGTTTTTTCCATATACTGTTTATATTAATCTCATTGCAGTTCCCCTTTGCCCTCGCGCAGCACTTCGGGCTCGTCGCCCGTAAGGTCTACGACCGTCGTGGGAACATTGTCCCCCATGCCGCCGTCGATCACAAGCGCCACGTCGCGGCCATAGCGCTCATGAATCAGTTCGGGATCGGTGGTATACTCCACGACCTGGTCGTCGTCCTTCACCGATGTGGTGACGAGCGGGCAGCCCAGTGCGGCGACGATGGCGCGGGATATGGCGTTGTCCGGAATGCGGATGCCGATCGTACGGCGCTTTTCAAGCGCCTTGTCGGGCACGCGCGAGGATGCCGTGAGCACGAACGTGAAGGGCCCCGGCAGGTTCCGTTTCAGGATCCGGAACGCCGTGTTGTCCACACGGCAATACTCCGCCACCTGGGCCATATCCCCGAAGACCACCGAAAAAGCCTCGGCATCCTTACCCTTCATCCGCCGTAGGCGTTCGATGGCCTTGGGCGAATGGAGCGAACAGCCGAAAGCATAGACGCTGTCGGTCGGATAGATGACGATCCCGTCGTGGACGAGCACGTCAACCACCTTCTGCAATTCCCGCTCCGAGGGGTTCTGTTCGTAGATCTTCGTAAGCATCAGGACAAATGTACGAAAAATTATTTAATCTTGCGCCGGTTCAGTTCGGCGCTGTAAGCCCGGGCATTGGCATTGTGCTCGCGGAGCGTCCGTGCGAAGTTGTGGTAGCCGTCGAACGTCGCCCGCGCACAGAAGAAAAGGTAGTCATGCTCCTCGAAATTGAGCACGGCGTCGATGGCGTCGATGCCGGGCATGCAGATCGGCGAAGGCGGCAGCCCCTTGTTCCGGTAGGTATTGTAGGGCGACTCGTATTTCAGGTGTTTGTGCAGGATGCGCCGCAGCCCGAAGTCCTGCATGGCATACTTGACCGTCGGATCGGCCTGCAGGGGCATCCCCTTGCGCAGGCGGTTGACGTACACCCCTGCGATACGGGGCATCTCGTCGGTCTTGCGGGTCTCCTCGTAGACGATCGATGCGAGGGTCATGACCTCGAGCCGGCTCAGACCGCTGCGTTCGCGCAGGGCGTCGCGCCCGGGCGTCCAGAAACGGTCGTACTCGCGCTTCATGCGCTGCACGAACTCTTCGGGGGTCACCGTCCAGTAGAACTCGTAGGTGTTGGGGATGAACATCGAAAAGAGCGTCACGCTGTCGAAACCCACGCCACGCGCCACTTCGGGCGAGGTCAGCACCTGCATGATCGCCGTGGAGTCGGCGTCGATCTGCCGGGCGAGTTTCTGCGCGAGCTGCGCCGGAATGCGGGCATTGTTGATCGAAACCCGTACAGGGGTTTGAAGCCCCAGTTTGAGCATCCGCGCTACCCGGATCACGCTCATCCCGGGCTCCAGCACATAGTGGCCGGGCTTGAACGTCTCCGGCAGGTTGATGCGCCGGGCATAGACACCGAAAGCCCAATGGTGCCTGAGCCGGGGCAGCAAGGAATCGGTGAGGCTTTGGTAGTCGGCACGGCTGCCGATATAGAGGTCGCGCCCCGCGCGCACGGCATTCCCGTAAAATTGCTGCCGCAGGACAAAACCCGTGACAAGCAGGCACGCAAGGCAGGCGAAAAGGATATAGCGAAAAGTTTTTTTACGCATCGGGCCGAAAATTTTTGCAAAGATATAAAAAATTCCTACTTTTGTGCCCGGGTGAGTCTTATACGACCAGCTCCCACAGAATCCCCCAGGCGAGGAATCGAGCAAGGGTATGTGGTCGTAGCGGTGCGATATAAGGAGCTCACCCTTTTTTTGTTATACGGTGCCCGGGTCACATAGCCCCGGGCACCGCTTTTTTGCTCCATCGCGGCATGAAAAAACGTCAACGAACAAACCTGCCGCCGGCATAAAATCCAATCGTATTGTGTTGCCGGCAAAAAAAATGCATACCGGATGCAGCAGCCGGCCAGTGCATTCCAGTAAAGGCATAAAAAACGGGACGAAGACGTCCCGCGCGGCATGATTCCGGTATTTTATTTCGAATAGGCGATCAGCAACTGGTTGACGACGCTGACGAAGACATAGCAGATGACAAAGATGGAAACCCCGCGCCACCCTTTCATATTGGCCGAGACGAGGTAGGCGAAACAGCCCCAGACCATCGACCAGACCATCGAGACCGACAGCAGGATCACGATCAGGTTATAGCCTGCGAGCTTCATCACTTCGCAGACGCTCCGGGGCTCGCAGACAAGCCCGCCCAGCCATTTCGAGGGTACGCTCAGCACCCCGAGTATGACGATCGTAGGCAGCATGGCGAAAAGATTCGTGGCGAAGATATCGACTGCGCGGATGCGCGACGGCGAGAAGAGCAGGGCCAGCACGTAGAGCAACAGCGAAAGGGGAATCCACAACAGCAGGTTCGAAGAGAGGATCGTGACGATCTTCGACAGGTCGTCACCGACAGGCCAGCTCACCGCCGTCAGCAGGCAGATGGAAAAAATAGTCCCGGCAAGGCCCCAGCCGAGAGCTTTCCCGGTAGAGAGGTATTCAAACGGGTTAAGAATCCTGTTCATCGCCTTCGAATTGATTAAGTTGAGCAATTATGTCGTCCAAACGGTTGCGTACCGTGGGGTAACTGAGCCCTAATTTCTGCGCCATCTCCTTCAGGGAGCCGCTGCTTTTTACGAAATCGAGCACGAATTGCTGGTCGGGAGCCGAAAGCTGCATCATCACCGGGAGGTTGTAGTCGCCTTCGATATGCGTATCGCATCCGTTGCAATGCATCGCTTGTACGCTCAATCGTTTACCGCAGGAGGGACATATCTTGGGGAGGTTCTTCAGTGCCATATAAGTTCAAAAAGTTGTATTTATACCATGTCAGGCTTCACAAAATTAATATATTTTTTCAATATATCACATAAATGTGCAAATTCCTGCAAAAAACCATGGCAATACCCCGCGTCACAGACCGGAGGTGGGATTTCAGAAATTGGCCTTCACCCCGACCGTGAAATTTGCCCCGTATTCCGGATACCACGGGTATTGGTACAGGCGGCGGTTGATCAGGTTACGGCCCTCGGCGAAGAGCGTAATGCGTCCCGAAACCTTCCAGTCGAAATTGACCCGCAGGTCGGCGGCAAAGGGCACTTCGACACTGCCGAAACTCTCCGCCCCGGATGCTGCATCCATCTGGTAGTCGGACCATTTACGGGTGCTTTGCAGCCAGATGCCCGCGCCGAACGAAATCTTGCGGCCGTCGTAGTGGGCGGAAAAATTGCCATCGAAAGCCGGGGCACCGTTATGGAGTTTGGTCTCGTCGTCGTTATAGATATAGCCGTGCACGCCCAACTCCGTCCGGAAACTGCTCGCGGGACGCCACGTCACCTCGCCGTTGAACGACAAGACGGTCTGGCGGGCCATCGACGGCAGCATGGTCAGCCCGGCGGCAAGAATATCGCTTCCCTGCACGACATCGGCACTGTACCAGTAAAGGTGGTTGTCACGGATCGAGAACCCGGCATAGGCCCGGTAGTCGAACTTCCCGCGCCAGATACTGCCCCCGATACCGAAGCGGCCGTTGTAATCGACCGAACTCTTAGTCCCGAATACGGGATTCAGCAGATAGGGATTCAGCTTCGTAAGCGAACGGTAACTGTTCTCGCGGACGTTGCCGTCCATCTCGAAGAACGGGCACAGCCCGTCCGTCCCGAGGTTCAGGTTCAGCCGCACGAAAGGAATGATATAATTTTCCGCTTCGACGGACTTGACCTTGTCGTGGTAATAATCGGCACCGACCTCGAGGCGCACTACCCCGCCCTCGATGCCGTAGCGCAGCGCGGCATGTATCAATTGCTGGTTATATTCGTCGAGGGCCTTCTGTCCGGCGAGCCGCTCGTAACCGATCTCGGCGGCAAGGCGGTGGCGCCCGAAAGCGCGGGCGATCTTCGCGTGGGTTTCCAGCGTGGTCTGGCGGGCCTTGTCGTTATAGTCCGGCCACTCGGAATGGTCGAAAAACATGCCGCCCCGGATGGCGATTTCGAAATTCACGCGGCTCAGATCCTGGAAATCGTCGCCGAAGCGCACCGCGATGTTCGCATCGCCGTAATCGGCCATCGAACCGGGTACGGCATCGGCAGAGATGTCCGGCGCGAGGTACATACCGTAGCGGTGGTACATGCGGTTCTCGTAGGAGAGGTCGCCCTCGAGCACGTGGCGGCCGAAATATTTACCCGCAGCGGCGCCGATGCGGTTGAGCATCCGCGTCGAATTGTTCTTGACGCCGAAGTCGTTCCCGATCTTGGAATAGCGCCCCTCGTGGTTGACATAGCCCACCACATACCCTGTCCCGGGGTTCTGGCTCGAAGCATAGAAATCCAACACCGAATTGAACGGGTAGCCCATCCCGGCCTTGAGGTAGAAAGGCAGCGGGCGGTTGAATTCCCAGTAGGTTACCGTCGCGGGACGGATCGGCCGCGTGGCGAGGGTGGTCTGCAACGACAGCGGCGTGATCGTATAGTCGATCTCGGGACGCATCTTCACCGTATCGGTCATGTCGGGTACGACAGCGAGTTTCGACGCTCCCTCCACACTCGGCACATAAGCCTTGGTCACTTCGACCCGTTTCTCGACCTGCGCGCTCGCGCCCCAGGGCAATGCCGCCATCAGCGCGGCTACAAACAACATGTGTTTCATCGTCAGTTCAGTTTTGCGATCCGTTCCTTGGCTTCGTCCACGATCCCGTCGTCGGCAGGCGAATAGCCGTCCGCGACGCTCTGGTAGGTCGCCCGCGCCTGGAAGTTGTCTCCCTTGCGGACATAGACGTCGCCCAGCAGGATGAAGGCCTTGGCCAGCCAGTAGGCCTGGGGTTCCCGTTCGGAATAGGCGAATACCGCCTTCTCGGTCTTGTCCATATCGCCCTTTTCGAAGGTATCCTCCAGCACGTAATAGGCAGCGGCGGAACCCTCCTTCGAGCGGACGTCCGCGGCCAGTTCCCTGTAAAGCTTCACGGCATCGGCACGGCGATCCTGCTGCCGCAGCAACTCCGCCCATGCGAATTTCGATTCGCGCAGCGCCACGGCCCCGGCATCGGGATGCGCGGCGACATCGGCAGCCATCGCCTCGATTTTCGAAGCGTCGCCCCCGGCCAGCGTGGCGCGCACGTAGCCCGTCATGGCATCCTCGCGCCCGGCCACCGTCGTCGTGACGTCGTACAGCTTGCGGAATGCGGCGGCGGCCTCGTCGTAACGCTTGTCCTCATAGGTCAGCTCCGAAAGTTTCTCGAGCACCGTGACCGAATACTGGTTCGTACCCTGCCCGGCCAGTTCGGTGAGGGTTTCGATGGCATCGCCGCGCTCGCCCGTGCGGAGGTAACAGTCACTCAGGAAATAGAGGGCATCGTTCAGGTAATACCCCTTGGGGTAGCTCCTGACATAACTGCGCAGCGACTTGGCGGCAGCGTCGGTCTGCCCGGCCAGGTAAAGTTTCTGGGCGGCGGCAAACGACAGCGAGTCGCGCGACACGGCTGTCAGGTCGCTCTCCATGCCCACCCTGGCGGCATAATCGAAATAGTCGTCGACCTTGCCGTCCGAGACATAGATCTCGCGGATACCCTGCATGGCCCCTTTGGCTTCGGACGACTGCGGGGCCGTCTCGACCACCATGTCGTAATATTTCAGCGACTTTTCCTTGTCCCCCAGGTTGAGGTAGGCGAGCCCCAGGTCGGCAAGCGCCTGTGCACGGCGCGGCGACGAGGGATAGTCGGCAATGAACCGTTCCAATTGTCCGGCACCTTCGGCATAGCGTTCCTGCGCGATATAGGAACGGCCGAGCTCGTACGAGGCGGCATCGACATAGTCGCCCTGCCCTGCGGCAACGATCTGCCGCAGCGCCTGCAGCTTGGGCTCCGTGCGCCCGAGGATGCCGAGCGTCACGGCGCGTTTATACTGTGCGTAATAGCGTTCGGGGGTGTTCAGCGCAACGGCACGGTCGTAATCCCCTACGGCCGCTTCGAATTCGCGGTCGGAATAGCGGATGTCGCCCAGCCGGTTGTAGGCATCGGCGCGGTAGCGGTCGCGGGCCGGATAGGCTTCGAGGAACTTCTCGAACGAACTGCGCGCCCCGGCCATGTCCTTGCGCGAGAAATCGCAGTAGCCGAGGTTGTAGAGCGCCATGGCATATTCGTCCTCGCTGCGGGGGGCACGCTTCAGGTAGGCGTTGTATTTGGCCGCAGCGACCGTATAGTCGCCCTGTGCGAAGGCGATTTCGCCCTGCCAGAAGGAGTTGAGCGCACTGTATTTGGGGCTGACATTGATGGCCGCGGATTCGGCCAGGTAACGCTGCGCGGCACGCATGTCGCCGGCGCTGTACGCCTCCAGACCGCGGAAATAGGTGATCTTCTGCAATGCGGCTCGGATGTCGGCATCCTGCGTCGGGAAGGATTTGATGGCCCGGTAAGCCGCGTCGTAATCGTTCGAATTGTAGTAGGCCGCGATCAGCAGCGAACGGGCTTCGCCCACGCGCGGAGAATCGGGATACTGCGCGACATAGCGCGTCAGCACGTTGATCGCGCCGTTGAAGGCACCGCCGCCCAGCTCGTATTGCAGTTTGCCGTAGTTGAACAGCGCATCTTCGGCGATGGCCGGATCGAGCTTGTCGTCCGCAGCCATGGCGAACGACTGCATGGCGGCCTGCTTGTCACCCGCACGCAGGTAGCAGTCGGCCAGGTGGTACGAGGCATTCTGCGTCAGCGCATCCTCGGCACCGCAGGCCTTGCGCAGGAACTCCGCAGCCTCGGGATAGCGTGCCGTGCGGTAAAGCGAGAAGCCCATCAGATAGCTGCCGTCACGGTCGAGTTCGCCGCCGGCAGCCGTAAAAGCGTCCAGATGCCCGATGGTCTTGTTATAGTCGCCCAGGTGAAACCACGATTCGGCGATGACGCGCTCCAGTTCCTGCCGGCGTTCGGGCACGGCGCGGCGCACCAGTTCGTCGCCGTTCTCGACGACATAACGGTAGTTTCCGTCGCGGAATTCGATCTGCAGGAGGTAATACGGCACCACGGCACGGTAGGCATCGCTGCGCTGCAAGGCCGTGAAGCCCTGTTTCGCACGCCCGTAGCGCCCTTCGGCATAGTCGATATAGGATTTGTAATAGAGTGCATGGTCGGCATATTCGCTCTGGGGGCCGATGCGGTCAAAATAACCGAAAGCCTTGTCGTAATTGCCGTCGGTGAATTCGACATAGCCCATGCGGATGTCGTACTGCTCCTTGCGTGAGCGGCTCAGCGCCTTGTAATCGGTCTTTGCGAAGGCCTCGCGGGCACGCCTCATATCGCCCTCGGCGCAATAGAGCGACCCCAGCGAAAACCGCACGTCGTTGGCGTAGACCGAACCGGGATAACGCGCCTCGAAATCGCGGAGCGCCCCTTTGGCATCGCGGCTGCCCAGCTCGACGGCACAGGCCGCCAGGTAGAAATCGACCGTCTGCGCCGCGACACGGTCGGAAGGCGCGAGCACGTCCCGGGCCCGGAGGAACTCATGCCGGGCATCGCTCCAGCGGCCGTAGTCGAACAACGACCGTCCCCGCTCGATAAAGGTCTCACTTTCGGGCTCCCCGGCCTGCACCCGCAGGGTGCATACCGCGCACAGCGCGAGGGTCAGCAACAAGCTCAGTTTTTTCCGCATACGCACATAAATTCTTACAAAGGGCAAATATACGAAAATTTGCCTTTCCCGCATACCCCCGCACCAAATATACCGGTATAAAACCGGAACCGACACCCCGGCGGCGACCGGGACGGTTTGCATCTGTTGAAAATTATCCATACCTTAGCCAGACCGTTACGCCCTTAACCCAGTCAACATGAAATTGCGTCTCTTCCATCGTAACAAGCCCGCCCTCGCGCCGGGGATACAGGCCCCGGCCGTGCGCGACACGCTCAGCCGGGTTTCCGTTGCCTGCATCGAGCTGACGCCCGAAGGGGAATTAACGGATATCAACATGCAGGCATTCAAAGCACTCCGCCTCGGGGGGGGATTTTCCGCATCCGCTGAGGATTTCCGACCTGTTCTCTGTCTGTCATGATAAAAAAGACCTTCTGCCCGCTATTTTCAAAGGGCTGGAACAGCACAAAACCTACGGCGATCTGCCGCCGTGGAGCTATATACAGCTATCCGGCAGGGACAATCTGAAATTCTATATCGAAGGCCGCTTCGTCGGCCACTACGACCGGCATAGAAAACTGCGCCGGATAGTATTCCTGTTCCGGGACATCGAAGAGGAAGTCTGCCGCAGGTTCATTCTCGACATGGCGATGGCGCAAACGAAAATTTTCCCGTGGTTCTTCGACCTGGACAACGGCAGAATGGTCATCGACGCCCGCTGGTTCGACCACGTCGGCATCCCGCGCGGCGACTGTTCGATGAGTCCCGGGGCCTTTTTCGACATGCTCCATCCCGACGACCGGGAAACCCTTTCCGCAGCATTCGCAAAGCAGCTATCCGGGATACTCACCCCCGAGGCATACGCCTACCGCGTCCGCCGCTGCGACGGGACATGGGAATGGTTCGAGGGACAATCCGTATACCTGGGGCAGGCACACGACGGCTCGCCCTATCGCGTGGTGGGTATCTGCCAGAGCATCCAGCCCCACAAGGAGATCGAAGGACGTCTGCGCGAAGCCCGCGACAAGGCCCGCGAAAACGACCGGCTCAAATCGGCGTTCCTGGCCAACATGAGCCATGAAATCCGGACGCCGCTCAACGCCATCATCGGCTTCGCCAACCTCTTGACGTGCGACGACGTCCCCTTCAGTGAAACGGAAAGGCAGGAGTACAGTCGCCTGATCACGGCCAACGGCGACCAGTTGCTGCGTCTGATATCGGACATCCTCGACCTTTCGAAGATCGAGTCGAACACCATGGAGTTCTGTTTCGGGGAGCATTCGCTGCACACGCTGCTGTCGGACATCTACCAGTCCCAACTGCTCACCATGCCCCCGCAGGTCGAACTGAGGCTCGAACTCCCGCAGGCCGACACGACAATCCGCACCGATGCCTCGCGGCTGAAACAGGTCGTCAACAACCTGATAAACAACGCCGCGAAATTTACCGACAAGGGCAACATTACGTTCGGGTACCGCACGGCCGACGGTGCGGGAGAGGTCGAACTGTTCGTCAGGGATACGGGGAAAGGCATTTCGCAAGAGCACCTGAGCCGAATCTTCGAGCGATTCTACAAGGCCGATTCCTATGTAAAAGGCGTCGGGCTGGGGCTTTCCATCTGCCGTACGATCACCGAACTACTCGGCGGCGAGATATCGGTCGTCTCCGCGCCGGGCGAGGGCACCTGCTTTAAGATCGTGCACCCCGTCCGCCGTACGGAAACGGCGGCGGAAACCGCGGGGGCATACCGGTAAGGTACGATTCTTGCCCCGCTTGCAGCGTTCAACATAAATTCTGTGACTTATGATCGAAAAAGTAACGCTGCAACTCTCCGGGGATGCGGACTTCACGTCCGAAGGCGGGCCCCGCTGCGAAGAGATGAACCCCAAGACACTGCTGCTCTATGCCGCGGCGAAATGCGTCGGCAAGACAGCCCTGATGATTATGGACAAGGAACGTTTCCGCCCCAAGCGCTTCGAGATCGGCATTTCGGGCGAGCTCTCGGACGAAACGCCCCAATCCGAAAGCACCTTCAAATCGTTCCACGTAGTCTACAACATCGAATGCGACACCGAGGACGACCAGGCCAAAGTGAGCCGTGCGGTGACGCTGGCGCACGAAAAGTACTGCGGCATGATGCAGATGCTGCGCAAGGTCGCACCCGTATCGCACGAAATCGCGGTGGTCAGCACCGAGCCTGCGAAAGCCTGAAACGACAGGCAAGGGATACGAAAAACGGGGATTTTCAGGAAAAATCCCCGTTTTTTGTGCCCCGCCGGCAGGAAACCGGCGGCGGCGTCCCGAAGAGGCGGTCTCGGCCATGCGGTTTCCGCAGCCGGAACAGGCATCCCCGCCGCGACGGCCTGCCGGGCAAGGCCTGCCTGCCGCCGCTCACTGCGCCGTGATGCGCAGGTAGTCCGATACCGCCACGGCATAGTTGTAATGAGCCTTGATTGCATTGGTGTAGAGCTGTATCCAGCTCAGCTGCGCCTGCAACACATCGAGGATCGTAGAGAGCCCCTCGCCGTAGGAATAGGTGCTGATGTCGAGGTTTTCGCCGGCGATGCGCAGGCTCTGCTCCGTGGCATCGACCTGTGCCCTGCTGTTGACCAGCGCCGTCCAGCCGTTCATCTCGTCGCGCACGATATTGTCGTGCAGCAGCGCGGTGTTCCACTCGCTCTGCCGCTGGACGGCGCGTGCAGCACCCGTGGCGCGGCGGCGTTCGCCCCAATGGAAAATCGGGAGCGTGAGTTTCACGAACGCCGAGCCGTCGACCGTCGTGGCGCCCGTCCGGTTGGGGTTTCCTCCGGATTCACCGTGACCATGGACGGCAAACAGGTCGATTTCACCAGCGATGCGACCACGGGAATGCCCACTGCTACGGTGAACTTCAAGGATTACCTTGCTTCTTGGGCGAAAGACCATCCTGATGTGAAGGTCGATGGGCTTGATAGCTCCAGCACCTCGTCGGGCAGCAGGCGCGCAGGCTGCGGCAGCGAATCGCGGATGCCCTGGGCAAGTTCCACCGCAAGGTCGGGATCCGTGCCGCGCAGGATGTTGAAATTGTGCAGCGCGACGGTATAGTTCCGCTCGGCACTCACCAGCCCGTACTGCGCTTCGCTCAGACGGGCGTCGATCATCAGCACGTCGCCCTTGGCAATGTAGCCCTCGGCGAAACGGCGGTCGACGACCTCCTTGAGCGAGCGGATTATGTTGACATACTGGCGCATGGATGCGGCATACAACTCCATGGCGGAGAGGTTCCAGTAGGTATACTCGGCCGCATAACGCACATCGAGCTGCGTGAATTCCTCGTCGCAGAGGGCGATGTCGTAGCCCAGCTCGGCCTGTTTGTAGGCCGCACGTACGGCCCCGCCGCCGTAGACGGTCTGCACGAGTTGCGGAAGGACGCTGAAATTCCACCGCTCCAACCCGTCGTAGTGGTGTACCGTGGCGGTGAAACTGCCGTCGAGCGACAGCCGTGGCAGGTATCCCGTACGAGCCTGTCCCATGGTCTCGGAAGCCGCATCGCTCTTCGATGCGGCGACCTTCAGTTCCCAGCTGTATTCGGTCACGGCCTGCCGGTAGTCGCCGAGCGAGGTCTGGGCGGCGGCGGGCACGAAGGCCAGCAGTGCGGAGAGGATCAGATAATTCTTCATGACTTGCGGATATTGTAGAAAATGGCATAGACGACCGGCAGCACGCAGACCGTCAGCAGCGTGGCGACGAGCAGGCCGCCCATGATCGTGGCGGCCATGGCGCCGAACATCGAGTCGAACAACAGGGGCAGCATACCGAGGATCGTGGTACCCGAAGCCATCGCCACGGGGACGATTCGGCTGCGCGTAGCCGCCGTGAGGGCTTCGTAGGCACCCTTGCCTTCGGAGCGCAGCACGCCGATCTGCTCGACCAGCACCACGGCGTTCTTGATGTTCATGCCCACCAACCCCAGCAGTCCCAGCAGGGAGAAGAAGTTGAAAACCTTGCCCGTGACGGCCAGTCCGAGCACCACGCCGATGAAGATCAGCGGGATCATCAGCAGGATAACGGTCGGCTCGCGGTAGTTGCGGAAAAGCAGGAGCAGCACGATGAAGATGAGCACCATCGTCAGGGGCATATACCTGGCCAGGGCGGAGTTGGACTCCTGCTGGCTCTCCTGCTCGCCGAAAACCTTCATCGAATACCCTTCGGGGAGCACCACGCCGCGCAGAACCGAATCCCGCAGCGCAGCGTAGAGCCGCATGGTGTTGACCCCGCGGCCGGGGTCGCACTGCGCCTTCATGACCCGCTGACGGTTGTAGCGTTTCACCACTCCGACGCGGTATTCGAAGCGGAAGCCGTCGGTCGCCTGCTCGATGGAGTAGACCTTGCCGGCGGGGGTGAAAATCGGCAGTGCCTGCAGGTTGGTGAGGTTGTAGGTGTCGATATTCTCGTCCTTCAGAAGGATCGGCATGAACTGGTCGCCCTCGCGGTATTCGCCGAGGCGGTAACCCTGCGTGGCGATGGTGATGCCCTGCGCCATCTGGCTGCGGGTGACGCCGATACGCTGCCCCTTCATCTGCGAGTAGAGCGGCAGCCATGTCGGGACGCGGTTGCCCCAGCTGTTGCGGATGTTGACCGTGCCTGCCGTCCGCCACATGATCTCTTCGGCGGCCTGCGTCAGGCGGCGGAGCGTGTCGATATCGTCGCCGATAAACCCGAATTCGATCGCCGCATCGGGCACGGGCGAGAGTTTGAAAAGCGACGAGCGCAGCCACACGTCGGGGCACATCGCCCGGACATAGGCGTTGAAACGCGCCTCGACAGCTTCGGTCTGCTCCTTATCGTGCAGTTCGACGAGGATGTTCCCGAAATTGGGGCGCAGCGAAACGCTGCTGCTGGCCAGGTAGTAGCGCGGCGGCGTGGAACCCATCGTCACCGAGACGGTCTTCACCTCGGGCTGCGCATGAAGCCACTCCTCCATCGTGCGCAGGTTGCGTTCCGTGTCCCGGATATTGTACCCCTCGGGCAGCAGCACGTCGGCACGGAAATAGGGCTTGTCGAGCGACGGGAAGAAATTCTGGGGCATAAGACCCATTACCGCCAATGCCGCCGCAAAGAGCGCCACGACGCCTGCCACGACGCCCCACCGCCATCGCAGCAGGGCAGCCAGCAGGCGGTCGAAAGCGCGGTAAAATTTCGTATCGTAGGGATCGTGCGCGGCAGGGTTCACGCGGAGCATGAAGTCGCCGAAAAGCGGCGTCTGCGTCAGGGCCAGCACCCAGCTCAGCAACAGCGACAAGGCCAGCACGACGAACAGCGGCTTGACGATCTCGGCCACGGACGACGGCGCCAGGTAGAGCGGCAGGAACGAGAAAATGGCGATCAGCGTCGCGCCGAGCAGGCTCCAGCGCGGGGCATTCGCCCCGTCGACGACCGCACGGCGCCGCGCGACACCCCGCAGCATGGCCTGCTGCGCGTTGTCGGTCACCACGATGGCATTGTCCACGAGCATCCCCATGGCGATGATGAACCCGGCGAGCGACGTACGGTTGAGCCCCTCGCCCAGAAACTGCATCAGCAGCAGCGTACCCCCGATGGAAAACAGCAGCGAGCTGCCGATGAGCACCCCGGCGCGGAAACCCATGACGAGCATGATGATCAGGATGACGATCGCCACCGACTCGGCGAGGTTCAGCACGAAGGTCGCATTGGCCTGCCGTGCAATGCGGTTTTCGGGATAAAGCACCGTAAGATCCATGCCGACGGGCATCTGGCGCGTAAGGCCGTCGAGCACCCGGGTGATCTTCTCCCCGGTTTTCACTACGTCGACCTGCGCCTCGGTCGAAATGCCGATGCCCACGGCACGGCGGCCGTCGACTCGCATGAGCGTCTGCGGCGGGTCGGCATAGCCTCGTTCGACGCGGGCGATGTCGCCCAGGCGGTATTGTTTGCCCGAGGCAGCGGTCAGCATCTGGTTTGAGATATCGTCGAGGCCCTTGTAGGTTCCGGCCTCGAGAATCTGTATCTGGAGCGCCCCGGCCTGTTTCTCGCCGCTGTTGACGATGGTGTTCTGCTGGCCGATGGTCGCCACGATCGTCTCGGGGCGGATAGCGAAGTTGGCAAGCGCTGCAAGGTTGACATAGACGTTCACGACGGGCGTCTGCTCGCCGAAAAGGCTCACCTTCTGCACGCCGTCGACCGTCACGAGCGCCGTCTTGATCCGCTGTGCCCAGTCGCGCAACTCCGCCCAGGTGAAGCCCCCGTCGACCGACAGGCCATAATAAATACCGTAGACGTCGCCGAAATCGTCGGCCACGGTCACGGGCGAAGCCCCGGCAGGCAGCCGGGGCTGGATGTTGAGTACCTTGCGCCGCAGTTCATCCCACAACTGGGGTATCTCGGAAGCACGGGTCGCAGGGTCTAATTCGACCAGGATCTTCGATAGTCCGTAATAGGATTCGGACGTGATTTTATGCACGAGGCGCATCGACTGCACTTCGCGCTCGATCGGTTCGGTCACAAGCTGTTCGACTTCGAGCGGCGTGGCGCCCGGGTAGGAGCAGACCAGCGACGCACTCTTGATGACGAATACCGAGTCCTCCTTTTTGCCCAGCGTAACGAAGCCCAGGGCTCCGCCCGCCAGCAGGATGAAAAGGAAAAACCCAACGACTTTTCTGTTCTTCAATGAATATTCGGGCAGGCTCATCGTCGCATCAGTTTAAGATTCTCACCCGTTCACCCTGCCGCAACTGGTAAACCCCGGCCGTGACGACCCGCTCACCCGGTTCCACCCCGCTGTCGATCACAACCCGGTCTCGGCCGTACAATTCGCCCAGGGTTACGGCCCGGCGCTCGACACGGTCGCCGCCGATCACCACCCAGACGTAAGTGCCGCCTTCGGCCGGGGCATAAACGGCCGAGACGGGCAGGGATACCGCATCCGTGACGGGATCGGCGCTCTGCATCGTGACCATGCACGACATGCCGGGCGAAATCGAATAATGCCCGGTATCGACATCCGTAAGGCGCAGCGACACGGGGAACCCCGAAGCATCGGACGATGTCTTGGCATAGTCCTTCAGCACGGCGGGAAACTTGACGCCCCGGTAGTTGTCGAACTCGACCTCGAAGCGGGTCGAAGGCGACGACAGGAGCGACAGGCCGCTTTCGGGCATGGTGAATTGCACTTTGGTCGTCACCGGGTTCACGACGCGAACGATGGACTGCCCGGCCTGCACGCGTTCGTAGTTGTCGACGAACTTGCGTTCCACGACGCTGGCGAAAGGCGCACGGAGCTTGGTCTCCTTGAGCAGGTCGAGGGAATTTTCATAGGCTGACTTGGCTTGTGCGAAACGGGTCTGGGCGCTTTCGAACTCCTGGCGGGATACGGCTTCGTGCTCCAACAACCGCTGCATACGCTGCATCTGCGAACGGGCCTCCTCGAAAGCCGACCGGTCGGCCGAGACCTGCAATTCGATATCCCGGGGATCGAGTTCGGCCAGCAACGCCCCTTTCTTGACGCTTTCGCCCTGCGCGACGGGGACATCGAGCACCTGCCCCGGGAGCTTGAAGGCGAGGTTCACGGCGTCATCGGGCGTCGCCAGCCCTGCGAAGTCCTTGTCGATGACCGCCGCACCGGCTGCCGTGGTGACTTTGACGGGACGCACGGTCTGGGGCACAGGCTGGCGCCGGGCGCAAGCGCCCAGGAGAAAGACTACGATTAAAACATGGAAAGTTCGCATAATAAGAAAGTTGACTCCGTTCCCGGGGTCAACTTTCATACCACATGCCGCAAAATGTCCCTACGGACGAATATCGCGACAATTCTTTTTAGCACGGATCACGCCGTCCTCCAGCACCACCATGCCGTTATTGGCGCGCAGCATGGTCTTCATGGTCGAAGCGTCTATGTTATAGCACCGTACATCCCCCGAACCGAAATCGTGGTAAGTGACCCCGTACAACGGCTGCGGGGTAAGGCAGACGACGCGGGCACCCTCCTCCGCGGCCCGCCGCACGACCTTGGCGAACCGCTTGGCGCAACCGCGCGGCAGGCGGTCGAACGACGTAACGCAGAGCATATACACGCGCCCGGGAGCGGTCACGATCTCCTCGGTCGCATCCCCTTCGGCATCGCGCAGGGAGAATTCGCTCATGAGCGGGCGGATGGCGGGCATCTCGTCCGTAGTCCGGGTATCGACCCACTCCCATTTTTCGGCATCCTGCCAGGCCGTGTCGTCGAGCGAAAACTCGCGCAGCTTGCCCGTCTTGATGTTGCGGTAGACCAGTACGGTCTCCGTTTCGCCGGGCTCGACGACCGGGGCGTGCATCCCCTCCCAGATATTGACCCCGACCTTATAGGGCAGGAAGTCGATCAGCGGCAGGTGGCGGTAGCAATAGTATCCCAGATACATCGTGAGGAAGAAAAAGGTGACGGTAAGCACGATTTCCAGGGGGTTGAAGGCGAAGATCTTGTCGGGGCGGTAACGCCACCAGACCACCAGAGCCATCGGCAGCAGCGCCAGGTTCTTGTAGAAAGTCTCCCACGGCGTCAGCTTCAGCGCCTCGCCGAAACAACCGCAGTCCTCGACGGGGATCACCGTAGCGCTGAGCAGGGTGAGGGCGGTGAAAAAGAGCATGGAAAGCACGGCGAAGATCGAGATCAGGCGGATACGTACCTTGAAGAGGAGCATACAGCCCATCATCATCTCGGCACCGCACAACCAGATCGAAAAGACCATGCTCGCCCCCTGGAGGGATTCCATCCCGTAGATGGAAAGATACTCGTTGACCTTCATGGCGGTGCCCCACGGATCGATGACCTTCGTGAAGCCCGACACGATGAACGTGCAGGCAAGAATCAGCCGGCAGACATTGGCCAGCAGTTTAAAGGCCCTGGACTTCCGCATCGGCTTCGAGTATTGGTGCCAGCTGGGCACATATTTTAGCAAAAATACCCTCCGGGGAATCCATCGCCCCCGCAGGATCGCTGCAATCGACGACCCGCAGCGCGGGGTCTTTGGCCGCGGCTTCGAGGTATACGCTGCGCACGGCCTGTTGCAAGGCGAGCGACGCCTCGTGGATGTCCTGTCCGCCCTGCAGGTACTCGCGGTCGTCGCCCTCGCGCAGTTCGGAGAGTTTGCGCTCGGTAAAGGTGAACGGCACGTCGAGGAACAAGGACACGTCGGGACGCGGCAGGCCGTTATGACAGAATTCGAGGTATAGGATCCAGTCGGCCAATCGGTTGCGTTCTTCTCCGGCGGGCAGCTTGGCGCACTGGAAACCCACGTTCGAATAGACATAGCGGTCGAGAATGACCGCCTTGTCCTGCGCGAGCCACTCCCTGATCCGGGAGGCGGCATCGGCACGGTCGCCCGCGAAGAGCAGCGCCACGAGGTAGGGGTCGACCTCACCCACACCGCCGAACTCGCCGCGCAGGAAACGGGCTATCAGCTCGCCGTAGACGGGCGAATCGAAACGCGGGAAGTGCACATACTCGCTCTCGACGCCCCTGTCGGCAAAAAACCGGCGCAACATGCGGATTTGGGTCGATTTACCGGCCCCGTCCAAACCTTCGAGTACTATGAACATAGGTTAATTCCGAATTATTTAAGTTTTTATCCTTCAATAAGTTGCCACGGCCCGCTATCCGCGCAGCATCCGCACCGCGCGTTCCACGCCGCCGGCCAGCGCATCGGCCTCGGCCAGCGTATTGTAAAGCGCGAACGAAGCGCGGCACATCCCCGTCGTGGAGAAATGCGTCATGGTGGGTTCGGCACAGTGCTGCCCGGTACGGACGGCGATACCCAGCTTGTCGAGGATCATGCCCATGTCGTAGGGATGCACACCTTCGACGTTGAACGACACGATGGCACATTTGCCGGGCGTCGTACCGTAAATCCGCAGCCCGTCGACGGCCGAAAGCCGTTCGGTCGCACGGTGCAGCAGTGCCGCCTCGTGCGCCTCGACCTCGGCCGGGTCGAAACGCCCGACGAATTTCACGGCTTCGCCCAGGGCGATGGCCCCGGTGAAATTGGCCGTACCGGCTTCGAACTTGAGCGGCACGGGCGCATAGGTGGTCTTGGCGAAGGTCACGGTATCGACCATATCGCCCCCGCCGAGAAACGGCGGCATGGCTTCGAGCAGCGCACGTTTGCCATACAGCACGCCGATGCCCGTCGGGCCGAAGAGCTTATGCCCCGAGAAGGCATAGAAGTCGCAATCCAAAGCCTGCACGTCGACACCGCCGTGCACGACACCCTGGCATCCGTCCACCACGGCGATCGCCCCCACGGCATGTGCCGCGTCGATGACGGGCCGCAGGTCGGGACGCGTTCCGAGCGTATTCGAAGCCTGCGTAACGGCGACGATGCGGGTCTTGTCATCCAGCAGCGACGGCAGCAGTTCGGTGCACAGGCGCCCCTCGTCGTCGAAGGGCAGGACGCGGATTTCCGCCCCCTTGCGTTCGGCGAGCATCTGCCAGGGCACGATATTGGAGTGGTGCTCCATCTCGCTGACAAGGATATTGTCGCCGGCACGGACGAACTTCTCGCCCCAGGCATAGGCCACCGTATTGAGCGAAGCCGTAGCGCCGGCCGTAAAAATGACCTCTTCCTTTTCGGCAGCGCCGATAAAGGCGCCGATCCGTTCGCGTGCCGCCTCGTAAAGCGTGGTGGCCTCTTCCGAAAGATAGTGCACCCCGCGGTGTATATTGGCGTTGAGTCCGCGCTGCAGGTAATCGACCATCTCGATCACGGCCAGCGGTTTCTGCGCCGTGGCGCCGCTGTCGAGGTAAACCAGCGGCTTGCCGTAGACCTCGCGCCCCAGGATCGGGAACTCCCCGCGTATTTTTTCAACGTCGAACATCGTTATGATTTTTCCAGTTTGGCAACCACCGCTTCCATCGCCGCCTCGCACAGCGGTTCAATGCCGCAACGGCGTACGACATCGCCCACGAAGCCCTCGATCTGCAACCGCCGCGCCTGGGCTTCGCTCAGGCCGCGCTGCCGCATATAGAGGATCGCCTCGGAATCCATTTGCCCCACCGTCGCGCCGTGCGAGCATTTCACGTCATCGGCATAGATCTCCAGCTGGGGCTGGGTCGTGATACGCGCCGTCTCGCTCAGCAGGATGTTGCGGTTCTGCTGCTGCGCATCGGTGCGCTGGGCGTCGGGCGCCACATAGACCAGCCCGCAGAACTCCCCTACGGCCGTACCGCCCGCGACACCTTTTATATAAGAGTTGCTGCGGCAGTCGGGCACGTTGTGGTTCGTCCGCAGCCTGACGACGCAATGCTCCTGCCCGGCGGCGAGGAACGCTCCGCCCAACAGGCTTTCGGCACCCGGCCCGTCGAGATCGACCGTATAGGAGGCATTGGCGCTCGAAAGCTGCACCGCCGTGATATGGCAAAGACTGCGGGCAGCCTGTTTCACGGTCACCTCCGCAAAGGCTTCGGAAACGAATAACTCGGTCAGCTCGAAGCGTGCGCCCTCCTCCAGCACGATCTCCAGGGCCGACACCTCGGGCGAAGTATGGAGCACGGCCAGCCGCAGCGAAGCCCCCGCCGCAACCTCGACACGCATACGCCGGGGATCGACCGCAGCGAAAGGCTCGCTTTCCGTCCCGGCAACCCGAAACACTTCGCCCTCGGCCGTGCGGAACCCGCGGATAATATCGTAAAGCGCCGTCATTCCCTGTAATCGTTAATCAGCCAGTCGTAGCCCTCCTTTTCGAGCTTGAGGGCCAGCGTCTTGTCGCCCGTATGGATAATGCGCCCCTTGTAGAGCACATGCACCACGTCGGGCACGATGTAGTCCAGCAGGCGTTGGTAGTGCGTGATGACCACCGTGGCATTCTGGGGCGTATGGAGTTTCGTAACGCCCGTGGCGACGATGCGAAGGGCGTCGATGTCGAGTCCCGAGTCGGTCTCGTCGAGGATCGCCAGTTTCGGGTCGAGCATCGCCATCTGGAAAATCTCGTTCTTCTTCTTCTCGCCGCCCGAGAAGCCTTCGTTCACGGCACGCGACGTGAGCTTCGCATCGAGCTCCACGACGGCGCTCTTCTCGCGCATCAGGCGCAGGAACTCGGCAGCCGTCAGCGGCTCCTCACCGCGGAACTTGCGCTGTTCGTTCACGGCCAGCTTCATGAAATTGGCCATCGTGACGCCCGGTATCTCGACCGGGTACTGGAAGCCGAGGAACAGGCCGAGGCGCGCCCGGTCTTCGATCGGCATGTCCAGCAGATCCTGCCCCAGGAACGTCGCCGAACCTTCGGTGACGGTGAACTTTTCATTGCCCGCGAGCACCGCCGCGAGCGTCGACTTGCCCGAACCGTTGGGGCCCATGATGGCATGCACCTCGCCGGCTCCGACCTCGAGGTCGATGCCCCGCAGGATCTCCTTGCCGTCGACGGACGCATGCAGATTTTTTACGCTTAACATATCTTTCCTTTTTTATATCCGGTTATCCGACCGAACCCTCGAGGCTTATCGAAAGCAGTTTCTGCGCCTCGACGGCAAATTCCATCGGCAGTTTGGCCAGCACCTCGCGGGCGTAGCCGTTGACGATCAGCCCCACGGCGTCCTCGGTCGAAAGCCCGCGCTGGTTGCAGTAGAAAAGCTGGTCGTCGGAAATCTTCGACGTGGTGGCTTCGTGTTCGACCACGGCCGTGCGGTTGCGGTTGTCGATCACCGGGAAGGTGTGCGCGCCGCACTTGTCGCCGATCAGCAGCGAATCGCACTGCGAATAGTTGCGGGCGTTCTCCGCCCCCTTGGCCATGCGCACCAGCCCGCGGTAGGAGTTCTCGCTCCGCCCTGCCGAGATACCTTTCGAGACGATGCGGCTGCGGGTGTTGCGGCCGATGTGGATCATCTTCGTACCGGTATCGGCCTGCTGGAAGTTGTTGGTCATGGCCACCGAGTAAAACTCACCGACCGAATTGTCGCCAGCGAGGATGCAGCTCGGGTATTTCCAGGTGATGGCCGAGCCGGTCTCCACCTGCGTCCACGACAGGCGGGCGTTTTCGCGGCAGATGCCGCGTTTGGTCACGAAATTATAGATGCCGCCCCGCCCCTGCTTGTCGCCGGGATACCAGTTCTGCACCGTGGAGTATTTGACCTCGGCGTCCTTCTCGACGATGATCTCGACCACGGCGGCATGCAACTGGTTCTCGTCGCGGCGCGGGGCCGTACAGCCTTCGAGGTAGCTCACGTAAGCCCCTTCGTCGGCCACGATCAGCGTACGTTCGAACTGTCCCGTCCCCGCCGCATTGATCCGGAAATAGGTCGACAGCTCCATCGGACAGCGGACACCCCGCGGGATGTAGCAAAACGATCCGTCGGAGAAGACCGCGGCATTGAGCGCCGCATAGAAATTGTCGGTATAGGGGACGACGCTGCCCAGGTATTTCTTCACCAGGTCGGGGAAGTCGCGCAGCGCCTCGGAGATCGAACAGAAGACGATGCCCTTTTCGGCCAGCACCTCCTTGAACGTCGTCTTGACCGACACCGAGTCCATCACGGCGTCGACCGCCACGCCCGCCAGCGCCATCTGCTCTTCGAGGGGGATGCCCAGTTTGTCGAACGTGCGTTTGAGCTCGGGGTCGACCTCGTCCATCGAATTGAGTTTTTTCTGCGGCTTGGGGGCGGCGTAATAGATGATGTCCTGAAAATCTATTTCGGGAATCGTCAGGTGCGCCCACGTCGGGGGTTCCAACGTCAGCCAGTGGCGGTAAGCCGCCACGCGCCGCTCGGTCATCCACGCGGGCTCGCCTTTCTTGGCGGAGATCAGACGTACCACCTCCTCGTTCAGACCCTTACCGATGGTTTCGGTCTCGATGTCCGTGGTGAAGCCGTACTTGTATTCCTGCTCTCCTATATTCTCCAGTATGTCTTTATCTTTCTCTGCCATTATGAGCGAAATATCACACAAAGGTACAAAATCTAAATGCAATTTCATAATACGGCAAAGCAAATCCGACACCAGAGCAGGCAAAACGGCAAAAAAGAGATGTGAATTTTCGACGCCCGTGCAACGGATGCCGCCGCCGACAGGCCGTATCGGCGGGACGCAGCCTTCGGCCACGGGGGCTCCATGCCGCGGGGCCTCCCCCGGCAGAATGCAGGGCGAAAACTTTTCTCCGGTTTTTATTTGGTAATTCCCCTTTTTTGATTTACTTTTGTCCCGCTTAACGATAGCAATATTTAGTTTTAGCTGCCCGGAGAGTTGGGTGAGTGGCTGAAACCACCAGTTTGCTAAACTGACGTACGGGATTACTGTACCGGGGGTTCGAATC
>OLRV01000881.1_pt1 | contig 27914 bp, 24 predicted proteins | sample 1672421 | NCBI WGS metagenome assembly OLRV01 (sample SAMEA3136684, study PRJEB25190) | human gut metagenome | biome: human gut; feature: human-associated habitat; material: faeces | place: Austria | collected 2013
CAAGACTTGTACGGGCGTGTGGGCGTGGTGCAGATACACCCTGTCTTTGAAGAATTGTTGCACGCCTTTGATACCAGACCGCCCGTGAAAAGCGAGGTGGAGTGATGAAAGATAAGATAAAGGGGCTTCTGACAAGAAAGAAGCTCTTTCGTTTTTTAAAGATTGCTCTGATAGTCATTTTTACCTCTGTTGTGTTCCTCTCCCTGTTCGGGACGGTGGCTCATGCCACGGGGCTGGTTGATGATACGGTCAATGCGGACAACCTGTATTCACAATATCCGCTGGAAAACTACCAGCTTGACTTCTATGTGGACAATAGCTGGGGCTGGCTTCCGTGGAACTGGCTGGACGGTATCGGGAAATCCGTACAATACGGGCTTTACTGTATCACCAATTTTATCTGGACTATCAGCCTGTATCTAAGCAACGCCACGGGGTATGTCGTCCAGCAGGCGTATAAGCTGGACTTCATCAATGACATGGCAGACAGTATCGGCAAGAGCATACAGACCCTAGCGGGCGTGACGGAAAACGGCTTCGGAAGTACGGGCTTCTATGTGGGCTTCCTGCTTCTCATTATCCTTATTGTGGGTATCTATGTAGCCTACACAGGACTTATCAAGCGAGAAACCAGCAAGGCATTACACGCCGTTATTAACTTCGTTGTGGTGTTCGTTCTGTCCGCTTCCTTTATCGCCTACGCTCCCGACTATATCAAAAAAATCAATGACTTTTCTTCGGATATTTCCACGGCTTCGCTGGATTTGGGGACAAAAATCATGCTCCCCGACAGCGACAGTGCGGGAAAAGACAGCGTGGACTTGATAAGGGACAGCCTGTTCTCCATACAGGTACAACAGCCGTGGCTACTCCTGCAATTTGGGAACAGCGATATAGAAGAAATCGGGGCTGACCGTGTGGAAGCTCTGGTATCTGCCAGTCCGTCAGACGAAGATGGGGAAACAAGGGAAAAGGTTGTCAAAACAGAGATTGAGGATAACGACAATGACAATCTTACCATTCCACAGGTCGTAAACCGTCTTGGCATGGTGTTCTTCCTGCTCATTTTCAATCTCGGTATCACAATATTTATCTTCCTGCTTACTGGCATGATGTTGTTTTCCCAGATACTCTTTATCATATATGCCATATTTTTACCTGTCAGTTTTTTACTGTCCATGATACCGACCTATGAGAACATGGCGAAACAGGCAGTTGTCCGTGTGTTCAATGCCATTATGACAAGAGCCGGAATCACACTGATTGTGACCGTGGCATTTTCAATTTCCAGTATGTTTTACAACATTTCCACAGACTATCCGTTCTTCATGGTGGCATTTTTGCAGATAATCTGTTTTGCCGGAATCTACATGAAACTCGGAGAACTAATGAGTATGTTCAGCCTGAATGCTAATGACAGTCAGCAGATAGGTCGCCGGATTTTCCGTAGACCGATGGTGTTCATGCGACATCGGGCAAGACGTATGGAACACAGGATTGCAAGGGCTGTCGGTGCTGGAAGTGTTGCAGGTGCGGTGGCTGGTGCAAGTGTTGCCAGAGCCGGAAAGCCAGCAACGAACCAACCGCCAAAGAAACGGGAAAATACTTCTGCCAGCATGGGAAGCCGTGTCGGTTCTGCTGTCGGTGCTGTGATGGATACGAAAAATAAAGTCCGTGACAGTGCTTCTTCTCTGAAAGAAAATGTGAAAGACTTGCCGACACAGGCTGGTTATGCTGTCCACTCTGCCAAACAAAAAGCAAAGGATAACGTATCTGACTTTAAGCGTGGCGTTGTGGAAGAACGGGAAAACCGACAGGAACAGCGTACACAGAAACGTAACCTGCACAGGGAAAATATCTCACAGAAAAAGCAGGAATTACAGAAAGCACAGGAAGCAAGGCAGACAGTTCATGCGAATGGATCAGCGACAGCCGGAGCTACCAGAAGCCATGAACGCCCTGTTGCCACACCTGTTCCAAAAACAGCACAGACCGATACGGTCATAAAGCCGGATATGAAGCGTCCTGCTACTTCTCCTGTGATAAAAAATGCAGAAATCAAGGCTGGAAAAGAAACTGTCCGAACCAACATCAGACAGGAACAGCAGGTCAAATCGGTTGCCAGAACGAACCAGCCAAACGTAGCGGAAACTATCAGTAATCATAAGAAATCTACGGTACAGAAAACACAGGTCAATGGGAAATCTGCCCGTAAAACTGTTACGAAACATTCAGAGAAAGGACGGAAAAAATGAGATTAAAGCGTATCCTTATCATAGGTACGATATTTCCTGTCCTTTTCTCCATCGTCCTCTTTTTCGGGATATTGATTTCCGGCGAAGATGACGACAGTTCCAACAGCTATTCGCCTGTCTATTCTGGCATGAACCTGTCAGCCGATGTCCTCAAACATCAGCCGATGGTAGAAAAATACGCCAGAGAAAACGGTATCTCGGAGTATGTGAACGTCCTGCTTGCCATCATACAGGTGGAAAGTGGCGGTACGGCTACCGATGTCATGCAGTCCAGTGAAAGTCTGGGACTACCGCCAAACTCATTAAGTACAGAAGAATCCATTAAGCAGGGGTGTAAATATTTTGCGTCCCTGCTTTCTTCCTGTAAAGCAAAAGGCATGAATGACATTAACGTGGTCATACAGTCTTATAACTATGGTGGTGGTTATACCGACTATGTGGCGAAAAATGGAAAAAAGCACAGCTTCAACCTTGCGGAGAATTTCGCAAAGAATAAATCCGGCGGTACAAAAGTGACCTATACGAACCCGATAGCGGTCAGTAAAAATGGTGGCTGGCGGTATAACTACGGAAATATGTTCTATGTGGAGCTGGTCAACCAATATCTGACCGTGAAGCAGTTCAGCAACGAAACGGTACAGGCTGTTATGAATGAAGCGTTGAAGTATCAAGGCTGGAAGTATGTCTACGGTGGCAGTAACCCGAACACCTCTTTTGACTGTTCTGGTCTTACCCAGTGGTGCTACGGAAAAGCCGGAATCAGCCTGCCACGAACCGCACAGGCACAGTATGACGCAACCCAGCATATCCCATTGTCACAGGCACAGGCTGGCGATTTGGTCTTTTTCCATTCCACTTATAATACCAGTGACTATGTTACCCATGTAGGAATCTATGTGGGAAACAATCAGATGTATCATGCCGGAAATCCAATCGGCTATACCGATTTGACCTCTGCCTACTGGCAACAGCACATCATTTGTGCCGGAAGAATCAAACAATAGAAAGGACTTGAAATATGTTTAAGAAGAAAGAAAAAACAGAGAAAGCACCTAAGAATAAGAAAGTGCGTACCATGAAAGTCGGGACACATAAGAAATCTGTCCTGCTGTTGTGGGCGGTGCTTCTGGCAAGCACCAGTTTTGGTGTGTATAAGAACTTTACCGCCATTGACACCCACACGGTACATGAAAAAGAAATCATTCAGCTAAGATTGAACGATACCAACGGTATTGAGAATTTCGTCAAGAACTTTGCGAAAGCCTACTACTCATGGGATACCAGCAAGGAAGCCATTGAAGCAAGGACAACAGAAATCAGTAAATACCTTACCAAAGAATTACAGGACTTGAACGCCGATACCATCAGAACGGACATACCAACCAGTGCGACCGTTACAAATGTGCTGGTCTGGAATGTAGAACAGTCTGGAACGGACGATTTTACCGTTGCCTACGAAGTAGATCAGCAGGTAAAAGAGGGAGAACAGACACAGGCAGTCACAGAAAACTACACCGTGACCGTTCATGTGGATAAGGACGGTGCAATGGTCATTACCCAGAATCCAACCCTTGCTCCGGCGGTACAGAAATCAAAGTATGAACCGAAAGTACAGGAAGCAGATGTCAGTGTCAGTTCCGATACAGTCAAGGACGCTACCGCTTTCTTGGAAACATTCTTTAAGCTCTATCCGACAGCTACGGAAAAGGAACTTGCCTACTATGTCAAAGACGGTGTGCTTGCTCCTGTATCCGGCGACTATGTATTTTCGGAACTGGTAAACCCTGTCTTTACCAAAGACGGCGACAACCTCAAAGTCAGCGTGTCCGTAAAGTATCTGGATAACAAGTCGAAAATGACGCAAATCTCACAGTATGAGCTTGTGCTTCATAAGGACGATAACTGGAAGATTGTAGAATAAATGTTACAGCAGAATAGTATGGTAATTGTTTATCCAATCTATACTATTCTGCTTACAATTAGATTGACAAAATAAGAATCCCTCTCATATAATTGGTTGCAATGGTATTGAGGAAATACAACCTTAAATGTATAATGGGAAAGTAGCATTGCAGGAATGAGGTAGGCTAATGAATAAAATATTGATTATTGAAGATGATTTAGAAATAAATGCGTTATTGGCTGATTTTCTAAAAGAAAAAGGATATGCTGTGCATTGCCAATATGATGGACTTCATGTTCTGGATTTTTTGAATAAAGAAAAAATTGATTTGATTATACTTGATATTATGCTTCCTTATCGAAGCGGTGATATTATTTTAGCTGATATACGTAAACAATTTACAATGCCTGTTATTATTATCTCAGCAAAAGAAACTACACAAAATAAAATCGACTTGCTTCGTCTGGGAGCAGACGATTATATCACAAAACCTTTTGATATGGAAGAAGTGCTTGCCAGAATTGAAAGTAATCTGCGAAGAGTACAATTTCAAAATAGCCAGACAGAATGTTTGCAATATAACAATCTGACTTTAGACCTAGAGAAAAATACAGCATTTTTGAATGGAATAGAATTATCCTTAACCGCTAAAGAATTTGGCATTTTAGAATTGTTGATGAAATATCCAGATAAAGTATTTTCAAAATCGAATCTTTTTCAAAGTGTTTGGGATACGGAATATATTGCTGAGGATAATACACTTAATGTTCATATCAGTAATTTACGCAATAAATTAAAAGCGATATGCTCTGATACAGAATTTATTGATACTGTTTGGGGCATTGGCTACCGCCTACATAAAGCTAAGGATTAAACGTTCCTTAGCTTTATTATTTTTTTAACTTTTCTCATTACGATTTAAGAAATTCTTTAAAATTGCCCGTTATACTGGTTTAAGTAAAGGAGGTTTGGGATATGAGTTCAATTATTTTAGAAGCAAAGTCTTTAACCAAAGAATATAAACAAACATTAGCATTAGACCACATAAATTTACAAATAAAAAAAGGAAAAATTTATGGATTTATTGGTCAAAACGGAGCAGGTAAGACTACTTTTTTAAGATTAGTCACAGGGCTTGCGTTTCCAACAAGTGGTACACTTTCTTTATGGGGAAATTCTGGAACAGAAGAATTGCAGAAACAGCGTAAACGAATTGGAAGTATGATTGAAACGCCTGCTCTATTCCCGTCAATGACTGCCTATCAAAATATGGAAGTACAGCGTATTCAACGAGGCATACCAGATAAATCAGTTATTAAAAGGACATTAGATATGGTTGGATTGCAAGATACAGGTAAAAAGAGTGTCCGCAATTTTTCATTAGGTATGCGTCAACGATTGGGGATAGCGATTGCACTTTTAAATACACCAGAACTATTGATTTTAGACGAGCCTATCAATGGTCTTGACCCTGCTGGAATTGTAGAAATCAGAAATTTATTAAAAATTTTGAATAAAGAATATGGTATGACCATTTTGGTTTCAAGCCATATCTTAGAAGAATTGTATCAAACAGCATCAGAATTTATTCTGATTGACCATGGAAAAATTATAGAAGAGATTTCTGATTATGAATTAAATGAACGTTGTAAACGACATATAGCTATTAAAACAACAGATGTTCAGAAAACGGTTCTGGTTTTGGAAGAGAATCTTCATACAGATAACTTTAAACTAATGCCAGATGGCATAATTCGTTTGTATGATTATTTGAATGATTTAGAGACAGTTGCGTCTGCTTTGGCAGAATCGCACATTCTTGTAACAGGACTTTCTGTATCTGGCGATACTTTGGAGGACTATTTTTTGAGCAAAATAGGAGGAACAAAAGATGTCAAATCTCCTAAAAACTGAGTTATATAAGTTGTTTCACAGTTGGTATTTTTGGGGAATTGGAATATTCAATCTCCTTTTAAGTAGCATATTGCTGTTAGATAGTAAAGAATGCTCTTCAAACTTAATTATGGCATCATTATACAATATTCCGTTACTCTATTTTTTGATTATAGTGTTTATAGCATTGTTCATTGGAAGTGATTTTAGTGGAAGAACTTTAAATACTTATATTACTGCCGGACATAAAAGAAGTTGTATATTGTGGGCAAAAGTGATTGTATCTCAAATAGGTTGTATTATCATTCTTGTATTTCCATTATTTGTACATGGAATTATTAGTCAATTTTATATTGGAGAAAAACTTTTTTGGAATGATAGCACATATACTATGGTTTTACTAACTCTGTTTGCCATGATAACACTGTGTGCATTACCGATGTTTTTTGCTTTTATTTTTCGTGATATGGGGAAAACACTGACAGTTTCAATGGTTTTATTTTTTGTTATGATTTTTTTACTGAACAGTGAATCTGCACAAATAATCAGCAGAATAATACCAATGGGACAACTTAGGTTAATTTCATTGCAAAAGGTCTATTCGACAAACTTTTGCTTGTTTGTAGATTTTTTATGGAATTTTATTTTATATTTCATTGCAGGTAGTGCTTTTTTACATACAGACTTGAAATAACCGGAGGTGTTTTTTATGGATAAATTATTAAAACTGGAAAAATATCAGTTGTTACATAATTCTATTTACTGGTGTGGTATGATTGGAATATTTATTTTAGGATTTTTTACAGCAGATACTTATGTTACAGAGGTCATGGGACCGACAGAAGAAATTGCTTCTTCTCTTGCTGATATTTTTAATGGAATGGTGTATGATTCTACGTTTCTTCTTATCATCATGTCGGCTATACTTGCATTGATTTTAGGACAGGAATTTTCTAAGAGAACAATAAACTTAGAGGTCAGTGCTGGACATTCCAGAAAACAAATTTTTACAAGTAAAATAATATCGTATTTAATTGCTTTTAATCTTATGGCTCTTGTCTATCCAGTTTCAGGGTGCATAAGGGAATTTGGACGCTTTGGTGTTGCAGACGTGGGAATGTTTTTTTACAATATTATAAAAGCAATCATTTATTCTTGTCTGCTTAATAGTGCGATATTTCTAATTGCAATACTTATTTGTTGCTATTTACAGGATGCTGTAAAAGCAACTTCGGTTACAGCAATTATTATTTTTGGTCTTAGCTTATATCTTGGCTATGGAATGATGTTGAGATTACCAGTCGGTTTTTTACCTACTTATCAAATCAGAATCGTTGTCAGCATGAAAACCTTTTTTCAACCGATAGCTATTTTAGTAGGATGTATATGGTCTGGTATATTGGTATTGCTTTCGTGGATAAAATTTTGTAAATGTGATTTTAAATAGGTGGAGAAAATGTCTAACATAGAATGGATTTTAATTATCATAACAATATTTTTAGTAATACTGCTATTTCGATATATTCAATTAAAAAAACAAATCCGTAATCTTGCGGATCAAGTTAATGAATTGAATTCTGGAAATTCACAGCAGATGTTAGACATTTCGTTGATTGATAAAGATTTAGAAAGACTGGCTGGTATATTGAATCAATATAATATCAGACAACGACAGGCTGTTGCAGGCGTATTACGCAATGAAGAGCATTTAAAAGAATCTGTTGCTAATATATCACATGATTTGCGTACACCTCTTACAGTCATTCTTGGTCATTTACAATTATTGCAAAAAGAAAATTTGGAATCCAGTCAAGCACAGCGTGTAAAAGTGATTTTTAGCAAAGCCGAAAAAATGAAAGAATTGGTAAAACAAGCAGATTTGATTATAACACATGGAGGAGTAGGGTCAATTATAACTGCAATTGAGCAAGGAAAAAAAGTAATTGCAGTCCCACGTTTAAAAAAGTATAAAGAGCATGTAAATGACCATCAATTAGACATAATAAATTCATTTAATGATGCAGGATATATTATAGGAATACAAGAGGTTTCAGAATTGCCAAAAGCATTAGAAATGGCTAAAAAATTTATTCCACAAAAGTATGTACAAAATACGGGAAAAATCTTACAAATTGTGAGTGATTTTATAGACAATCATTAACAAATTTCACAAAATTTTTACATATATCTATTGCAAAAAAAGCATATTATTGATATGATAAGATAGAATGAAATTTATGAAAATTAAAAGGAAATGGTAGAAAAAAATGATAGAATTTAAGAACGTATGCAAAAAATATGGGACAGGTACAGAAGCAGTAAAAAATGCAAGTTTCAAGATCGACAAAGGAGAATTTGCATTTTTAGTAGGAACATCAGGAAGCGGAAAATCAACACTTATAAAGTTAATATTAAAAGAAGAAGAACCTACATCTGGAAATATTATTATAAATGGAAAAGATACTACATTTTTAAAGAAAAATAGAGTACCTTTCTTGCGTAGAAGCATGGGAGTAGTGTTTCAAGACTTTAGATTATTGCCAGATAAAACTGTATATGAAAATGTTGCATTTGCAATGTATATAGTAAAAGCAACTCCAAAGCATATTCGCAGACAAGTTCCGATGGTATTGTCTTTAGTTGGATTAAGTGGAAAAGCTAAAATGTATCCAAATGAATTGTCAGGTGGAGAACAACAAAGAGTTGCATTAGCAAGAGCATTAGTAAATAATCCATCAATGATAATTGCAGACGAGCCAACAGGAAACTTGGATCCAGACACTGCTTGGGACATTATGAATTTATTAAATGAGATAAATATGAGAGGAACAACTGTAGTAGTTGCAACACACGCTAAAGATATTGTAGACCAAATGAAAAAAAGAGTTATACACATAAATAAAGGCGTAATAGTAAAAGATGATAAAAAAGGTGGGTATGATTGTGAGATTTAATGTAATAAACTATTTAATAGGAGAAGGTGTCAGAAACTTATTCAAAAACAAGAAATCAACAATGTCATCACTGATGATAATGTGTGCAACAATGCTAGTGTTTGGTTTGTTTTTTGTAATAGGTGAAAATATAAATGCATTTGTAGAAAATGTGGCAGAAGCGCAAGAAATAAGAGTAAACTTAAAGATAAACGCAACAGAAAGTGAAATTGAGGAAGTCGGAAATGAAATTCTTGCAATAGATGGAGTAAGAAATGCAGAATTTGTTTCAAAAGATGATGCAATAAAATATATGGAAGATTTACTTGGAAGTGATGCAGTTGAGGAATACAAAGAAAGAAATATATTCCCAGTAGCATATAATGTAACACTAACAGATCTTTCATTAAATGATGAAGTACAAAATGAAATAAACCAAATACCACAAGTAGATGATATTGTATCAAGTAACCAATTAATTGCACAAATTCTTAGATTAGCCAAAGGAGTAAAATATGTTACTGCAGGAATATTAGCATTACTAATAATTATTTCTGTATCTATAATATCAAATACAATAAAATTAACAGTTCATGCAAGAAGAAAAGAAATTTCAATTATGAAATATGTAGGAGCAACAAATAGTTTTATTAGATGGCCATTTTTGGTTGAAGGTATTATTATAGGAGTAATTGCAGGATTATTATCAGTAGGAATAGTAGGATTAGTGTATATTGGAATTGCAAATCAATTATCAGCAACAGACTTTTTGGAGACAGTGCATTGGAAACTATTAGACTTTAAAGATATGTTCAATTTAATTTTAATGGTATATTTAGGATTAGGAATTGGAATTGGTGCGCTAGGAAGCGGAATTTCTATGAGAAAATATTTGGAAGTATAGTACAGAAAGGATATGTTAAATGCGCAAATGTATAATAATATTAACAATTTTTGTTTTGATTAGTAGTATATGTATTTGCGTATCAGCAGAGGACATTAAAGACTTACAAGAAAAATCAAATACAATTACAGAATCATTGACAGAATCTAATAATAGGTTACAAGCAGTTCAGGGGCAGCTATCTGAAAATATGCAACAATTACAAGAGTTAGATACTCAAATAGCACAATCACAGGAAGAACTAAATGTAATAGATACACAGGTTGATGATTTATTAAAACAAACAGATGAAAATGAAACAAAATTAAAAAATACACAAGAGCAATATGATAAAATTCAAGAACTTGTTGATTCTAGAATGTTAAAATTGTATGCTACGCCAAAGTTTCAGACTTTACAAATTTTATTAGAAGCAAAGAGTATCACAGATTTCTTATCAACTTATTATGCTATACAAGAAGTAACAAAAGCTGATAGGGGTTTAATGGAAACTGTAAAAAAGCAGAAGGCTGAAATTGAAACAACAAAGAAAATTTTAGCAGAAAAAAAGCAACAAATAATAACTAGTAAGCAATCACAACAAAAGAAAAAACAGGTATTGGCAAATACTAAAAAAATGCGTGAATATTATATAAGTAAATTATCAACAGAAGAACAGGAATTGCAATCACAAATAGATGAATATAATAGACAAGCATCAGAAATTGAAGCAGAAATAAAACTGTTGGCATTAAATAGTATAAGTAAAGATTATATTGGAGGTGCAATGATATGGCCTGCACCTGGATATAAGACAATAACTTCTGAGTATGGAATGAGAGTTCATCCTGTTACTGGAGCATATAAATTGCATACAGGAGTTGACATTGGAGCAACATATGGTTCAAGCTTTGTGGCTGCCGCAAATGGAATTGTTGTAAAGGCAACATTTAGTCCAGCATATGGTAATATGGTCATTATAGACCATGGAGGAGGTGTACAAACCTTATATGCCCATGGCAGTGAAATAATGGTAGAAGTTGGACAAACAGTAAGTGCTGGTACAGAAGTTTTAAAAGTAGGTTCAACAGGATATTCAACAGGGCCACATGCACATTTTGAGATTAGAATAAATGGTCAAACAGTAAATCCATTGGATTATCTATTATCAGATGATTTTAACAAAAAGTTAGAAGAGAAAAAAGCAGAAGAAACAAATAATAGCTAAAGAATAAAATATAATATAGAGAGGATGAGAAAAAATGAAAAAAACATTAGCTAAAATTTTTGGAATCACAATATCGGCTGCACTTGTATTTCAGACAATTAGTGTAGATGCGACGACTCAAAAACAATTAGAAAAAGAGAAATCACAGATAAACACACAAATTGAAGATGCAAAAGAAAAACAAAAAGAAATAGAAGCACAAAAATCAGAAGCAATGAAATCAGTAGAAAGTTTAATGAGTAAAATAGATACTGCTGAAGATGAAGTAGACAATTTACAGAGTAAAATAGATGAACTAAAAACACAAATAGCACAAAAAGAAAAAGATATAACTTCAAAAGAAGATGAATATAATAAACAAATGGAACTATTAGATGAAAGAATGCTAAAAATGTATAAGTCTCCAAAAACAGGTTATTTAGAGACATTTTTAACAGCTTCAAATATGACAGATTTCTTAGCCAAATATTATGCTGCATCTGAATTGGTATCATGTGATAAAAAATTAATGCAAGAAACAAAAGCGCAAAAAGAACAAATCGAAAATGAAAAAAGTGCATTAGAAGAAAATAAAAAAGATTTAGATAATTCATTGGCAGAAAAAGAAAGTAAATCAAATGAGTTAAAGGCGCTAAAAAAAGATAAAGAAACACAAGTTGCAAAATTAACAGAAGAAGAAAAACAAACTCAAAAAGAGATTGAAGAATTACAAGCACATGAGAAAACAGTTAGTAAAAAGATAGAACGAATGCAAAGAGAATATGATGAGCAGCACAAAAAGAATAATAATACAAACAGTAATAGTGGTACAAATGGTTCAACTGGATTTGGATGGCCAGTAAAAAACAATACAATTGGAACTAAGTATGGGTCATCAGGAAAATATTGGAGTTCAGGATATCACACAGGAGTAGATTTCCCTGTTTCAACTGGAACACAAGTATATTCAGTTGGTGATGGTCAAGTTTTTGATACAGGATATAGTTCTGCATATGGAAATTTTGTTGAGATATATCATGGAAATAATATATATAGTTTTTATGCTCATGGTTCAAAAGTTCAAGTAAGTGTTGGAGAAAAAGTTTCAAAGGGAGATCCAATAATGTTATCTGGGCGTACAGGAAATGTTACTGGACCACATTTACATTTTGAAATAAGGACACCTGGTTACAGGTATTCAAATTGTGTAAATCCAATGAAATATTTGCCATAATAAATTTATATAGGAGGAAGCAAGTAGAACTTGCGAGTGAAAATGGAAGAAGAGAAGTATTTAAAAAAACAAAGAATTTATAATGGAATAATGCTAGTCATATTAACAGCATTTATAACAGCTATTTTAACAACAGCATATATAGGAAGAAAATATGATTTAGGAAATAACAATAATTCTATATCATCATTATTTAATACATCATCAGATAATAATGTATCAACTTCAATAAATTACATAAAAAAGATATTAAAACAATATTATTTAAATGATATTGATGAAGAAAAGGCTGAAGAAGGAGCAATAGAAGGCTATGTTTCATCTTTAGGAGATCCATATACAGAATATATTCCTAAAGCTAAAATGGAAGAATATAAACAAAACTTAATGGGAAATTATGTTGGAATTGGTATTTATATGGCTAAGAATACTGAAAACAATACTATTGTTGTTTTAACTCCAATAAAATATAGTCCAGCTGAAGAAGCAGGAATTTTACCAGGAGATGTAATAAAGAGCATAAATGGTGTTGAGTATACAGGAGATGATATGACTGCAGCTGCAAATAGCATAAAAGGTGAAGAAGGTTCAACTGTAACACTTGAAATTTTAAGAAATCAAGAAGTAAAAAGATTTGAAATTACTAGAAAGAAAATTACAACAAATCCTGTAATTTCAAAGAAATTAGACAATAATATAGGATATTTAGAAGTAAGTAGTTTCGATGAAGATACAGCAAGTAATTTTAAAGCTAAATTTGAAGAACTAAAAGCTCAAGGAATAACATCATTAATTATAGATTTAAGAAATAATGGTGGCGGTTTGGTTGATGAAGCTTTACAAATAGCTGATTATATAGTACCAAAAGGAAAAGATTTATTAATAACAGTTGATAAAGACAAAAAAGAAAAAATAGAAAAATCAAAAGAAGATGTTCTTATGGATATGCCAATTGTTGTACTTGTAAATAAAAATTCAGCAAGTTCATCAGAAATTTTGGCAGGAGCATTAAAAGACTTAGGAGAGGCTACAATTGTTGGAACAACAACATATGGAAAAGGTGTAATACAACAATTATTATCTCTTAAAGATGGTTCTGGATTAAAAGTTACAGTTGAAGAATATTATACACCAAATAGAACAAAAATTAATGGTGTAGGAATAGAACCAGATGAAAAAGTAGAATTACCAGAGTCTGTAACAAATATATTATTAGTAAAAGATGAAGAAGACACTCAATTACAAAAAGCAGTAGAATTATTAAGCAAATAAGGAGTTATTATCATGAAAATGAATTTAGCAAATAAATTAACAATATTTAGAATTATATTAGTTCCAGTAATTATGGCTATCCCAATTATAGATAATTTAATTGGGATACCAGGAACATTTCTTGGAATATCATCTGCTTTCTGGATTATGAATATTATATTTATAATAGCATCAATTACAGATAAATTAGATGGATATATTGCAAGAAGTAGAAATGAAGTAACAACATTTGGAAAATTTTTAGACCCACTTGCAGACAAAATATTAGTATTGTCTGCACTTGTAATACTAGTAGAATATGGTAAAATTCCATCTTGGATACCAATTATAGTGTTAGCAAGAGAATTTATTGTTTCTGGATATAGATTAGTTGCAGTAGAAAAAGGTGGAAAAGTAATTGCAGCATCTATTTGGGGAAAATTAAAAACAGTAACTCAAATGATTGCTATAATCTTTTGCTTCTTAGATAAATTTTCATTTGGACAATTTATTTTTAGAGTTTCAGATGAAGCAAGTGCAGTTGCAAACTCTGCATCAATTTATATGACAACAGGTCAATTTGTTATAAATATAATATCAGCAGTAATGTTAGTAATATCAGTTGTTGCAACGATATTTTCAGGTGTTGATTATTTAAAAAATGGTAAAGATTTATTAAAAGATTAGAAAATACTTGACAAAATTAAAAAAGTGAAGTATCATACTAAATGTTAATATAAAAGCGACTTTAAAAAGTCGCTCTTTAATGCTATATACCAGCAATGGTTTTAAGGAGGAATGCAATTATGGAGGAAAAAGAAGTAATACTAACACAAGAAGGATTTGACAAAATTGAGAAAGAATTAGAATATTTAAGAACAGAAAAAAGATCTGAAATAGCAGATAGAATAAAGGTTGCTTTAGGATTTGGAGATTTATCTGAAAATTCAGAATATGATGAAGCAAAAAATGCGCAAGCAGAAAATGAGGCAAAAATAGCAGAATTAGAAAATAAAGTTAGATATGCTAAAATCATAGATGAAAAAGATATAGATACAAAAACTGTTCAAATAGGTAATACAGTAACATTATATGATATTGAATTTGATGAGGAAGTAGAATATACTATAGTTGGTTCAACAGAAGTAAATCTTGCAGAAAATAAAATATCAAATGAATCACCAATAGGTAAAGCATTATTAGGAGCTAAAAAGGGAGCTACAGTAGAAGTTAATGCACCTGCAGGAATTATAAAATATGAAATACGTAAAATAAAAAAATAAACATAAAAATTTAAGAAATGTCAAAAATTTGTTTGACATTTCTTTTTTGTTGTGATATTATAAAAACATAATAGAAAAGGAGAAGTGATGTAAATGGGGACTAGAGCCGAAACAAGCAGAAAAGAAAAAGCAATATTAAAATTTATTGAAAACCAAGTTATTGAAAATGGTTATCCACCATCAGTAAGAGAAATAGGAAAAGCAATCGGATTAAGCTCAACAGCTACAGTTCATGCATATTTAGCAAAGTTAGAAAAACAAGGATATATAAAAAAAGAAGATAAAAAAGGAAGAACATTAAAAGTAATTAAAGGAACAGATGGTCAACCTATTACAAAGCAAAATAAGGAGTTCTATACTCAAAGAGAAATGGTAGATGTACCAGTTATAGGAAAAATTACAGCTGGTTTACCAATTCTTGCAGTAGAAAATGTAACAGATACATTTCCAATTCCAATTGATTTTGTTGGTAATAGTGAAAGTTTCATGTTAACTGTAAGAGGAGAAAGTATGATAGAAGCAGGAATATTAGATGGAGACTATATTCTTGTAAAAAAACAAAATGATGCTAGTAATGGAGAAATAGTAGTTGCATTAATAGGAGATGAAGCAACTGTAAAGACATTTTATAAGGAAAAAGATCATATTCGTTTACAACCAGAGAATCATACAATGGACCCAATAATAGTACCAGATTGTAAAATATTAGGAAAAGTTGCTGGTGTATTTAGAAAAATGTAGAAATAAAAAATATTAATAAAAAATAGCAAGAAAAATCTTGCTATTTTTTGTAGTGTATAATATAATAAAACAAAAAAACAAGGAGAAAAAACAAATGAAAGAATTAGGTTCAAAAGGTAATATAATAAAAAGAATTTTTATAGTAGTATTAGTATTAATAGCAATCATTCTAATATTGTTAAAATCACAAGATTTTATGAAAGAAAAAACAGATGATTCAATTAGTTTAATTATAAATAATACAAATGTAACTCAAAGACTTAAATATGAAGTGAAAATTGAGAATGATGATATTTATATTTCAATGGATGATATAAAGAATTTTTTTGACAAGTATATCTATATAGAAGATGAAATAAACGAAATAGTAACAACATATAATGATAAAATTGCAAGCATAGGATTTGAAGCAAACAAGCTAACATTAAATGGTTCGACAAAGAAAATCAATGCACATGCAATAAAAGAAAATGATGTTGTTTACATACCAATAAGTGAAATGACAGATGTATATAATATTGAAATTAACAACATAGAATCAACAAAAGTAATAACAATAGATTCATTAGAAAGAGAAAAATTAAAGGCAACTACAAAATCAAAACTTTCAGTAAAATCAAAAAGAGAAAGTTTTTCTAGAACAGTAGATAAAGTTGAAGATAATGCAAGTTTAATTGTAATAAAAAATAATGGAGCAACATCTGAAAAAGGATGGACAAAAGTAAGAACATCAAATGGAAAAATTGGATATGTAAAAACAAGTAAATTAAATGAAATAATAACAACAAGACAAGCAGTAGAAAAGAAAAAACAAATAGATGGAAAAGTAAACATGTTTTGGGATTATTTCTCACAATATGTAAAGGCACCAGATAGAACTGGACAAGTAGTTGATGGAGTAAATGTAGTATCACCACTATTCTTCTATTTAGATAAAACAGATGGAACATTAAAAGAAAATGTTGGAGAGGCAGGAAAAACATATATTGAATGGGCACATTCAAATGGATACAAAATATGGCCAATGATTTCAAATTCAGATGCTGGAATAAAAGTTACCTCAACAATATTGAATAGTTATAGTAAAAGACAAGAATTAATACAAAGCATAGTAGAAAAATGTGCACAATATGAAATTGATGGTATAAATATAGATTTTGAAAATATGTACCAAGCAGATAAAGATAAATTTTCAAGATTTATAATAGAACTTGCACCACGTATGCAAGAAATGGGAATCGTTTTATCTGTAGATGTAACAGCTCCAGATGGAGATCCAAATTGGTCTTTATGTTATAACAGAAATGTAATTGGAGATGTAGCAGATTACTTGGTATTTATGGGATATGACCAATATGGAAGATCAAGTGCAAAACCAGGAACAACAGCGGGACTTAATTGGGTTGAAAAAAGTTTACAAAAAATAATTCAATATGATGAAGTAGATACAGAAAAAATAATTTTAGGAATGCCATTCTACACAAGACAATGGACAGTTGCAGCAGATGGAACAATTAAGGATAGAAGTCCTGTATCAATGATGAATATTAAAATTCCTAATAATGTTGAAAAACAATGGGATGATGATTTAAAACAATATTACATCGAATATGCATCAGGGAAAAATACAATAAAAATGTGGATTGAAGATGGAGCTTCAATAAAAGAAAAAGTTGCATTAGTTGCAAAATATAAATTAGGAGGAACTTCTGGCTGGAGAAAAGATATGGAAACATCTAATGTTTGGGCAATAATTAAAGAAGGACTTGCTAATGCAAGCGAATAAAATAGTAAAAGTCTGAAACAAAAAAAGGTTTCAGGCTTTTTGCATAATTAATAAAGATTTATCATAAATTCAATTGAGGTGATTATGATAAAAACTTTATATTTAGAAAAGGTGGATAAGCCAAACTTTATGTTTCAAAAACTAAAAATTGAACAAGATAATTGTAAAATATATGCTAATTTAGAAAAAGAAAAAAATATAAAGAAAGTGGTTTCAAAAATAGCGAAAGCCGAAATTAATGCAGTAGTTTTAAGTAAAGAATTAAAAGCAAACAAACAATTAATAAATGAATTAAACTCAGCTAATATACACATATTTGATGGGAGATGGCTAGAAAAATATTTAACCTATGAAATATTAGAATTTATTTTAAAACAGAAAAATCAAAAAAAAGAAGAAACTGAATTAGCAATAACTACAAATGAAATTACAGACTCATGCATACAGATTATAAAGACATTAGCCAAACAGTATAAAAGGGTCACAGTAGTTACAAATCATTTAAATAAATTAAGAAAAATTGAAAAAGAATTATATGATGAATATGGGGTTTTAATATTAGTTTCAAATAATCAGAAAAAGAGTTTAGCTAAAACTCAGCTAATATTAAACATGGATTTTAACAAAGAGGTGTTAAACAAATATAAAATAAATGAAAATGCAGTAATTTTAAATTTGGAAGGAGACATGATAATTTACAATAAAAGGTTTAATGGTATAAATGTCAATAACTATGAAATAGAAGTAGGCAGAGAAGAAATAATCTGGAGAACAAATATGAATAAATTTGAAACTAAAGAATTATTGGAAGCGTATTTATATATGAAAGATACATTTGATAATATTCGTGCAAAAATAGGAAAATACAAGGTTTTGGTGCAAGAAATATATGGAATAAATGGAAAAATCGAAAGATTTTCTTAAAATACTTTCCTTTTTTGGCAAAATGTATTATAATATTTTGAGTAGATTCCAAAAAATACGGAGGATTTATAAATGGGAAAAAATAAAAGAAAATCAAACAAACATAGCAAAAGTTCAACAGCATTGGAAAAAACTAAAAAAGGAAATAAAAGTGTTAAAGCTAAAAGAAAAGATACAAAAATGAAACTAAAATATAAACATCCTAAATTAGCATTAGCATTAAAAATTATTTTAATTGCATTAGTAATTATTGTAGTAGTTGGATCAGGTGTCACAATAGGGCTATTATATGGATTATGGGGAGATGATTTAAAAATTAATTTATCTGAATTAGTATTAAAACAAAATTCAGTAATTTATGACACTGATGGAAATGTAATAGCAGAATTAACTGGTGATGAAAACAGAAAAATTATAACATTAGAAGAAATGTCACCATATCTTCCAAAAGCGTATATAGCGATAGAAGACGAGAGATTTGAAAAACATCATGGAGTAGATATAAAAAGAACAGGTGCAGCAATATTATCATTTATAACACATGGTGGAAAATCAACAGCTGGTGGTGGAAGTACAATAACACAACAATTAGTAAAAAATATTACACAAGACAAAGAAAGTAGTGGAATAGATGGTGTAATTAGAAAATTAAAAGAATGGGCAAAAGCATATCAAGTAGAAAATGAGTTATCAAAAGACCAAATATTAGAACTATATTTGAACTTGATATTTATCGGTGGAAAAAATCAAGATAATAGAGGTGTTGAAATAGCTTCAGAATACTATTTCAATAAATCAGCAAAAGATTTAAGTATAGCACAATGTGCATTCTTAGCAGGAATTAACCATTCACCAAATAGGTATAATCCATATTTTGGAAGTGACCCGACAGAAAAGATAAATAAAAGAACTAAAACAGTTTTATCACAAATGAAAAAATTAGAGTATATAAATCAAGAAGAATATGATGCTGCTGTTGCAGAGGTAGATACAGGATTTAATTTTGAAAATGGAGCAAAAGGAAATGTATATTCTTCACATACAGATGCGTTAATAGACCAATTAATTGCTCAAATAATGGAAGAAAAAGAAATTTCAAAAGATGCGGCAACAACTTATTTATATAGTAGTGGATTAAAAATATATTCAACTCAAGATTCTTCAGTTCAAACTATAATGGAAGAAGAAGCTAAAAAGAGTAAATATGATCTAAAATCTAAAAAGAATACAAATGAAGACGGTTCAGCAGTATTAGCACAAGGTGCTGCAGTAGTTATAGATCCTAAAACAGGATATGTAGTTGGAGCTGTTGGACAATTAGGAGAAAAAACAACTTCAAGAGGATTGAACAGAATAAAGTCATTAAGACAAACAGGTTCATCTATTAAACCATTGGCAGATGTATTGCCAGGTGTAGAAGAAGGAATTGTAACTCCAGCAACAATATATGCAGATTTAGCTACAACATTTGGAAAAGACTATGAACCTCAAAACTACAATAAATTTACAGGTTTAAGAACTGTAAGAACAGCAGTAACAACATCACAAAATATACCATTTGTAAAAATTATGGCAGAATTAACACCACAAAAATCAATAGAATATATGAGAAAGATGGGAATTTCATCATTAGTAACAGCAAAAGAAAATAAAGAGCATAATGATGAAAACTTAGCATTAGCTATTGGTGGTATGACATATGGAGTAAGTCCATTAGAAATGGCTGCAGCATATGCAACAGTAGCAAATGATGGAACATATATAGAACCAACATTCTATACTAAAGTAGAAGATTCAAATGGAAAAGTAGTATTAGAACCAGGTCAAACTACAGAAAAAGTATGTTCTGCAGAAACAGCATATATTGTAAAAAGTGTAATGTTATCTGTTGTAGAAGGTGCTGATGGTTATGCAGGAACAGCTACTTATTGTGGATTAACAGGAATTGATGTAGCTGCTAAAACAGGAACAACAAACTCATCAAAAGATAGATGGCTTTGTGGATTTACAAATTATTATGCATGTGCTGCTTGGTATGGATTTGATGATCCTGAAAGAATAAGCTTCCCTGGTACAAATCCTGCAGGACAATTATTCTCTGGAATTATGAAACAAATACATAAAGATAAAGAAGATTCATTATTTGAAGAACCAGATAATATTGTTCATGCAAAAGTATGTAGAACAAGTGGACTTCTTGCAACAAATAAATGCTCAAATACTTATTCAGAAATATTTGTAAAGGATCATTTACCAGATACTTGTGATGCACATCAAAATCAATATACAATTTGTACAGAATCAGGAAAATTAGCAAATGAATTTTGCCCAGCATCAACTAGAGAAACAAGATCAGCAAACTATGTTGTTGAAAAAGAAAGATTAGGATTATGGACAACACCAGGAATTAATACTACTACAACTAGTGCACCGACTGAATATTGTACAATTCATAAGAAAGTAGAAGAAGTTAAAAAGCCAGTAGAAGAAAAGCCAAAAGATGATACAGAGAAAAAGCCAGATTCAAATAATACGGCAAAACCAGATTCTGGAAGTAATACGACTGGAAATGCTACAACAGGAGGTAATACAACAGGCGGAAACACTACTGGTGGTGGAAATACCACAGGTGGGAATACTACAACAGGCGGAAACACAACAAATGGTGGAAATACAACACAATAGAAGTTTGAAGGAAAATTATATTTTATAGTTTTCCTCCAAACTAATTTTACATATAAAGGAGTGAGATTAATGGACATATATTTTTATAATACATTGACTAAAAAGAAAGAATTATTCATACCAATAGAAAAAGGAAAAGTAAGAATGTATTCATGTGGTCCAACAGTATATAAAGATGCAACAATAGGAAATATGAGAACAAACTTATTTCAAGATACTTTAAGAAGAGTATTACGTTATAATGGTTATGAATTAAAACATGCAATGAATATAACAGATGTTGGACATCTTGTATCAGATGGCGATGAAGGTGAAGACAAAATGATAAAATCTGCAAGAGAAGAGCATAAAACACCATTACAAATTGCAGAATATTATACAAAATTATTTTTTAGAGATTTAGAAAGATTAAATATAGAAACACCAGAAATTGTATGCAAGGCAACAGACCATATCAAAGAAATGTTAGAATTAGTACAAAAAATAATGGAAAGAGGATATGCATATGAAACTTCAACAGCAATTTATTTTGATGTTTCAAAATTAGATGAATATGGAATATTATCAGGTGTAAATTTAAGAGAACAAAAGGCAGGAGCAAGAGTAGAAGTTGATCCAGAAAAAAGAAATCCATATGATTTTGCTCTTTGGATAAAAGCACCAGAAAATCATTTGATGAAGTGGGATAGTCCATGGGGACCAAGCTATCCAGGATGGCATATTGAATGTTCAGCAATGAGTACAAAATATTTAGGAGAAGTATTTGATATTCATACAGGAGGAATTGATTTAATACCAACACATCATGAAAATGAAATAGCTCAAAGCAAAGGGGCATGTGGAAAGATTCCAGCACATTATTGGATGCATGGGGAATATCTTTTAATAAATGGTGGAAAGATGTCAAAAAGCTTAGGAAATGTATATTTATTAGATGATATCATAAATAGAGGATATGATCCATTAGTATACAGATTATTTAATTTTTCATGCCATTATAGAGGAAAATTGAATTTTACTTGGGAAGGAATAGAATCTGCTTCAGTTGCTTTAGATAGGCTAAGAGATGGATATCAAAAGCATTTTGCAGGAAATGCTGAAGTATCAGATGAAATAATTAATGATATGGAAAATAGATTTCACCAAGCAATTAATGATGATTTAAATATGCCACTTGCAATGAGTGTAGTATGGGAAGCTGTAAAATATGCAGATAAATCACCTAAAATAGCAAAATTATTAGAAAAATTTGATACAGTACTTGGAATTAAGATAACAGAAAAGAAAGAACAAGAAGCAATTCCGGAAGAAATATTAGAATTAGTGGAACAACGTAAAAAAGCAAGAGAAGAAAAAAATTGGGCGGAATCAGATAGACTAAGAGATTTGATTTCTGAAAAAGGATATGCAGTAAAAGACACAAAAGAAGGAATGGAAGTTAATCCACTATAATATAGAAGGAGGAGTAATATGGTAGATTTTAAGAAAATAATAGCAGAATCAATAGCAAAAGTATTAAATATTGAAACTAATGAAATAGAAATGTCAATTGAAAAGCCAAAAGGAGCTGACAATGGAGATTATGCATTTCCTTGTTTTAAATTAGCAAAAACATTAAGAAAAGCTCCACCTGTTATTGCAGAAGAAATAAAAAGCCAAATTAAAGTTGATGAATCACAAATTGTTAAAATCGAAGTAGTTGGTGGATATTTGAACTTTTTTGTAAATAAAGAATTATTAGCCAAAGAAGTTTTAGAAGAAATCAGCAAAGATGAACAATATGGTAAATCTTCAATAGGGGAAGAAAAAAATATTGTAATAGATTATTCTGCACCTAATATTGCCAAACCATTCCATATAGGACATTTGCGTTCAACAGTAATAGGAGCAGCATTATATAATATTTATAAATATTTAGGATATAATGTTACAGGAATAAATCATTTAGGAGATTATGGAACACAATTTGGAAAACTAATTGAAGGATATAAGCTTTGGGGTAGTGAATATAATTTAGACGAAAATCCAATTGATGAATTAACTAAAATTTATATTAGAATAAACAATGCTTGTAAAGAAGATGAAAAAATCTTAGAAAATTGTAGAAATAACTTCAAAAAATTAGAAGATGGAGATCCATATTGTGTTGAACTATGGAAGAAATTCAGAGAAGTAAGTTTGAAGGAATTTCAAAAAGTTTATGATTTATTAGGAAGCAAATTTGATTCTTGGAATGGTGAAGCATTCTATTCTGATAAAATGCAAGAAGTAGTGGACATATTAGAAAAATCAGGAAAGCTAGTAGAGTCACAAGGTGCTAAAATAATTGATTTAGAAGATAAAGGAATAAATACACCATGTATAATAGAAAAGAGCAATGGTTCTTCAACATATGCTACAAGAGATTTAGCAGCAATTTTATATAGAGCTAGAACATATGATTTTGACAAAGCATTATATGTTACATCATATGAACAAGTATTACACTTTAAACAAATCTTTGAAGTGGCTAAATTATTAGGCTTAGACGAGAAATATACTAAAGGACTAGAACATGTATCATTTGGAATGGTATTATTGCCAACTGGAAAAATGTCTACAAGAGAAGGTACAAGCATTAAATTAAGTGATTTGCTTAATGAATCTATTTCAAGAGCAAAGGCTATAATTGAAGAAAAAAATCCAGATCTTGAAAATAAAGAAGATGTGGCACGCAAAGTTGGGGTCGGAGCTATAATTTTCAATGATTTATCTAATAGTCGTATAAAAGATGAAATCTTTGATTGGGATACAATCCTTAATTTTCAAGGAGAAACAGGCCCATATGTTCAATATACTTATGTTCGTACAAAGAGTGTAATTGAAAAAGCTGGAGGAGTTCCTGATATAAAAGAAGTAAATGTTGAAAAATTATTAGATGATGCATCAAGTAAAATAGTGAAATTGATTTATCAATTCGAAGATACATTAATTCAAGTTACTGACAAAAATGAACCATATATATTGTCTAGGTATTTGATTGATGTTGCTAAAGCTTATAGTAATTTTTATAATGAAAATAAGATTATTGTTGATGATAAAGAGCTTCAAAATGCACGTGTTTATTTGACATATGCTGTTGGAAGTATTTTGAAAACAGGTTGCAAGTTGTTGGGAATAGAAATGCCTGATAAGATGTAGAAATAAAAAGAATATAACAAAAAAGGCTTACCAGAAAAGGTAAGTCTTTTAAAGTTTTATAATAATACAGCACTTTCTAAAGCAAGTTTTATCATATTATTAAGACCAGTTTGACGTTCTTCAGGAGTTGCAATTTCTTTAATATATTTAGAATCTACTACACTCATTAAACATGCAGCTTTTTTATTTAAAACTTTAGCAACGTAGAATAAAGCAAAAGCCTCCATCTCAGCAGCTGCTGGATTGAAATTTTCTGGTATTCTTGTTAAGAATTGATTAACATCAGTCATGTAAACGTCAAAACAATCAGTGCAAACAGTGTTTCCATATAAAATATTTATATTAGTTTGGTTAGCTGTTGATTTTATAACATCATTTAAATCTTTGTTACTTGAAACAATATGACAATTTTCGTTATTTAAAGTTAAAGCAAAATTTCCTTCAGAAAATACATTTTCAGAAAGCACTATATCAAATAGTTTTAAGTCAGGTCTATAAGCTCCACAAGAACCTATACGTATAATATTTTCTACTCCATAGAATTTGTATAATTCATAAGAATAAATTCCCATGCTTGGCATTCCCATACCAGAAGCCATAACAGTAATTTCTTTTCCTTTGTAATTTCCTGTAAAGGCATACATTCCTCTAACAGAATTAACTAATTTGTAGTTATCTAAAAAATTTTCAGCAATATATTTGGCACGAAGTGGGTCACCAGGCATTATTACAGTTTTAGCAATATCGCCTAAATTTGCTTCATTATGTGGTGTTGACATATAAATTACCTCCTTATTATTTTATTGCATTATATCAATTTAAAATATAAATTTCAAGAAGAAAAAATAAAAAACAGAGAACCTAGTTAGGCTCTCCGTCTTAGAGTTAAAAATCACCTGTCAGAAAATGCATGATAATATCCTTAACCTCAATTGTAGATAAAATATTGACTACAAGAGGGGAAAGTTTTTCGCTTTCCTCTTGAGAAGCAATAAAAGCTTCAAATTCTTTATTAAGCTGAAGGCCAGTTTTGTTAAGTTCCTCATAAAGAGAATTACGATGAACTTCGAGAGCTTCATCAATTTGAGAAAGTTTTTGATAAAACTCTTTCCGATTGATTCTTGCTTGTGAAAGCAAGTAAAATGCTTCATTTAAGATTTGATGAGAATTATGAGGATACTGTGAGTAAATTCCTTTGCATTGCCCAATAAGTTGTAGTGCGTCTTCAAAGGATTGTTTGCAGTCTAAAATTTCTTGCAAATTAGCATCAGGATTATAAACTGCCTCTACTTTTTGCATTACATCAACATATTTTTCATATGTTTCCTTGCTAGAACAGTGCCGAGAAATAAGTTTTGCAATTTCAGTATTCATTTTATATAACTCCTTTTTCACAAAAGTGGTTTACTTATACAATAACATTATATCATATAAGTTACATAATGTAAATGGTGCAAATGAATTTATTTCACACAAAAAACACAATTAAGGAATAATTTCATAACAAAATACATATAAAATCATAGCATAGAAAAAATTGGAAAGGATAGTTATTATGAGAGAAAATGATTTAATAATAATTGAAAATTTTTTGGAAAATAAAGAAGAAAAGTTAGATGTAAAAGAAGAGCCTTTTGATAAGCTGATGTTTTTCTACAAATCAGCATTAAAACAATTAAATATACAAATGAATATTATAAAAGAAGAATTTCAAATTATGTATAATTATGACTTAATAGACCATATTGACACAAGAATAAAAGAGCCAAAGAGTATAATTAAAAAAATGGAGAAGAAAAAATATGACAAAACATATTTGAATTTAATTGAAAAAATTAATGATGTAGCAGGAATGAGAATAGTATGTACTTTAAAAGATGATATATTTTTTATTAGAGATTTGATTAAACAAATGCCAGATATTCATATATTAAAAGAAAAAGATTATGTTACAAATCCAAAACCAAGTGGATATTCTAGCTATCATATGGTAGTTGAAGTACCTGTTAGATTGACTCAAAAGACAATATATGTAAAATGCGAAATACAAATTAGAACACTTGCAATGGATTTCTGGGCAAGTTTTGAGCATAAAGTTAAATATAAAACAGAACATAATGTAAGCAAAAAGACATCAAAAGAATTAGTTTCATGTGCAAAGATGATAAGTAAATTTGACGATAAAATGATTTCATTGAAAAATATATAGTGAATTAGCCAAAATCTCTTGACAGTTTACAATAATAATTATAAAATATAATAGGTTGAAAAAATATATAAAAAATTAAAATGAAAAAAGATATATTTATTCGAACATTGAAAATTAAATAAGAAAGAGGTGTATGATTATGCAAACATTAATCATAGTAGCCGCTGTCTTAATCTCATTAGCAATTGGAATTTTTATTGGAATGGTAATAAGAAAGAAAGTTGCAGAATCTAAAATTGAAAGTGCAGAACAAGAAGCAAAAAGATTAGTTGAACTAGCAAAAATAGACGCAGAAAATCTAAAGAAAGAAGAAATCTTCAAAGCAAAAGAAGAAATTATGAATGCTAGAAATGAGTTAGATCAAGAGATTAAAGAAAGAAGAGGCGAAATTCAAAAACAAGAAAGTAGAATTATTCAAAAAGAAGAGAACTTAGAAAGACGTTCAGATAATTTTGAGAAAAAAGAAAGAGAATTAGAACGTGATGAACAAGCTCTAAAAGAAAGAGAAAATGAAATTGAGGATTTAAAGGCAGAACAAGTAGAAGTTCTACAAAAAATTGCAAACTTAAGCCAAGAAGAAGCAAAAACACAGTTGTTAAAAAAGGTAGAAGAAGATATAACAGCTGAAAAAGCAGCTTTAATCAGAGACTTAGAACAAAAAGCCAAAGAGGAAGCTACAAAAAATGCTAAAGAAACAATAAGTTATGCAATTCAAAAATGTGCAGCAGATCACTCTGCAGAAACAACAGTTTCAATAGTACCACTTCCATCAGATGATATTAAAGGAAGAATTATTGGTAGAGAAGGAAGAAACATAAAAGCACTAGAAACATTAACTGGAATTGATTTGATAATAGATGATACACCAGAAGCAGTAATCTTATCAGGTTTTGATCCATTAAGAAGAGAAGTTGCAAGAATAGCACTTGAAAAATTAATTGATGATGGTAGAATTCATCCAGCTAAAATAGAAGAAATGGTTGAAAAGGCTAAAGAAGAGCTATCTGAAACAATTAAATCTGAAGGAGAAAGAGCAGCATTAGAAACAGGAGTAATTGGTTTAAATCCAGAACTTATCAAATTAATAGGAAAATTAAAATACAGAACAAGTTATGGACAAAATGTATTAAACCATTCAATTGAAGTTTCAAACTTAGCAAGAATAATGGCTGAAGAACTTGGATTAGATGCAAAACTTGCACGTAGAGCAGGATTATTACATGATATAGGAAAAGCACTAGACCATGATATGGAAGGTACACACGTACAAATCGGAGTTGATATTTTAAAGAAATTTAAAGAAAATCCACTTGTAATAAATGCTGTAGAAGCTCACCATGGAGATGTTGAACCACAAACATTAGAAGCTGTATTAGTACAAGCTGCTGATGCAATCTCAGCATCAAGACCAGGAGCAAGAAGAGAAACATTAGAAGCATACATAAAGAGATTAGAAAATCTTGAAGCTATTGCAGATTCATTTGACGGTGTTGAAAAATCATTTGCAATTCAAGCTGGTCGTGAAGTTAGAATTATCGTAAAACCAG
>OLRV01000895.1_pt1 | contig 27566 bp, 29 predicted proteins | sample 1672421 | NCBI WGS metagenome assembly OLRV01 (sample SAMEA3136684, study PRJEB25190) | human gut metagenome | biome: human gut; feature: human-associated habitat; material: faeces | place: Austria | collected 2013
GGCGTGACCGTTGTCGTTGCTTTGTTGCAACCTTATGTTGGGAATCTGATCTTACTTTATATTACTTCTACCATTCTTGTTACATTTCTTGAATGGCTGACTGGATTTCTGCTTGAGAAGTTATTTCATCATAGATGGTGGGATTATTCTGAGCTGCCTTTGAATATTGGCGGTTATGTATGTCCTTTATTTTCTGCAATCTGGGGTGTCGCTTGTGTGTTGATCGTGAAGCTTATTTATCCTTTTACGGATAAACTGGTTTCATTTCTTCCAGTATGGTTTGGTAAATTCCTGCTTGTATTATTAACGATCACGATTTTCGTTGATGTTTGTATTACTGTTCAGGGTATTTTAAAGTTCAACAAACGTCTGGCTCTTATGGAGGATATTGCGAAAGAATTGCGTAATATTTCTGATCAGATCGGTGAGAATATTTATGACAGTATGATGGATGGCTTGGAAGCTCAGGATCGATTGAAAGCTCGTGCGGATGTTATTCGTGAGAAAGTAGATGAAGTGAAACAGGAAAATACTGAAGAAGTCAAAGCTCGTATGGATTCTATGAAGCAACGTGCATTTGAACTTCGCACTAGATATGAAAACATGGCAAAGCTTCCTACATTTACATCTCGTCGTATCTTGCGTGCATTCCCTAAGATGATGCCTCGTGAGCATGTAAGAGAATTTGGACAGTTGTGCCGGATCTTGAAGAAGCGAAGAGATGAATTGAAGAAAAAATAGCTGGATTTTAAAAGGAATTGCTTAGTTGTTTGCAGTTCCTTTTTGTACTGTCTTTACATATAATTTATTATTTATTGATAAGCTGATAGATAAGTATTCTTAGTATAAAAATATAATTTTGTTGAAAAATGTTACTTATATAGCGTGAAATATTTCATTGGGACATTATACGCACCCCAGTGGTTTGGATAACTGAAATTATTGAATATTATAATTTCTCCTGTGCATAAATAGACAAATCCCCATTCACTCCATAAGCAATCGCACAAACGATCACAAATAGTACCATATTAGCTCCTCCAAATACTTCCAGTCCGATCATGATCGGTGCGATCAGTGTATTTGTGGCACTTCCAAAAACTGCTGCATATCCTAATGCTGCACATAACATTGGTGGCAGTCCGAATAGTCCACCTAGAATTACTCCTAGAGATGTTCCGATTGAGAATAATGGTGTAACTTCTCCGCCCTGAAATCCAATTGCTAATGTAAAGATCGTAAATAGCAATTTTAGGATCCAGTCATACCCGTAGATCGTCTGTCCTGTAAATCCTGCTGAGATCAGGTTTGTTCCGAGTCCGCTGTATCTTGATCCATGAACAGCAAATAATAATACCGCCAATGGAATCGCCATAAATCCGATTCTCAAAAACTGATTCATAATCTTTTCACCCATAAATGCTTTTAATTTGCTTAGTGAGAATGAAAATAATCGTCCTGTCAGTCCAAAAATAATCCCAAGGCAGATCACAGCTGCAATCGTCTTTGTTCCTGACAGATTTACTGTATCTTTCATTACAACTGAAAACTTTTCCAATCCAAGACTATGTGATGTAAATGCTGCTGTATATGCGGATGCTAACGCTGGAAGTAACGCTTCATAATCCATTTTCCCTATGACAATTACTTCAATGGCAAAAAAAGTTGCACTTAGTGGTGTCTGAAACAGACCTCCGAATCCTGCTGCCATACCGATCACTAACATTAATCTTCCATTCTCTGGGAATTTGAATTTTCTTCCGATTGCATAAGATAATGTCGCTCCAATCTGGACAGCAACCCCTTCTCTTCCTGCACTTCCTCCGAATAAATGCGTCAACCATGTCCCGATCATTACCAATGGAATTAATAATAATGGGATAGCATCTGTTTTTTGCTGTCCAGCTTCAAAGACAAGTTTCATTCCTTTTAAGCTTGCTTTACTGAATGCATAATACATTGCCGTAATCACTAATCCGGCAATTGGCAGGAATGGAAGTAAGTATTGATAATGTATGGTTCTAAAATCAGAGATTGCGATCAGTACTCTTCCAAACAGGGCATCAATTGCTCCTACGATGATCCCCACGATCACTGCCATAATAAAATATTTCAACAACTGCAAAATATAGCTTTTCTTATCCATTTTTTATAAATTCCTTTCTTCTATAGAGTAAAATAAAAAGCTGATAACCCCTGTGTCCATTACACAGATGTCATCAGCTTATTTTGTTAAGATATCATATCTTTTTGATCGTGTCAATTTTCACCAGCCACTGCATTTGTAAGTGTACAACGCAGTGCCATTCTGTTTTGGCCACCATAGGTACAGGTAAATAGTGTCATATCCCATTTGCCTTTTTCCATTTGTTTTACATCGGTTCCTTTAATGATCTCTATATCAGAAACTTTGTATTCAAATCGATTCCCTTCTACATCAATAAACCAGATCTTGCTTCCGATGTCCAACGTCTTTAATCGACTGAAATGACTTCGGTAATTATGACCTGCAATGATGATATTTCTTTTGTAGACACTTCCTTTGTATCTTCCTGGTGCAATTTTTAATCCAGCCAGGCTCCAGTGTGACATTACTGGAAGCTGCAGTGATAATTCCGGTACTTCCAAAACTCCAATATACTTGATTCCATCGATCGTCTTTGTCTGCATTTTCCTTCTTTATCTTTTGCAAATAATATAACAGGGATATTTCCATATTTATACAAATAATTTAGTAACTCTTCTTTGGAGTACACTTTTTCAGAATCTCTCATTTTTCCTCCTTTGGCTCTCCAAATATAAAGCACCCCCGCTTGCTTTCTTTGTAAAAACGTTAACACAGGCTGTGTTACCTATACGTGATTTTTTGTTATTTTATGCCAAGATTGATAAATTTTTTTATTCTTTGTACTAATTATAGTACACACCCCCCAGTTTTTCACCCCTTAGTTTATTTATTTTATACATCTCATCCTTTCTGCTTCATCCTCTTAATAACCTTAAGCCTCGTAAATTCCTCCCTCTCCTTCTCTTCCAACTCATTTGAAATCTTATAAACAAACCCAGTATAAGTCGGAATCGTAATATTTTTCAGCGCATTCGCTCTCTTCTGTGTTTTCTTAATACTCGTCGCCAGCCGATAAGCTGCATTTTCGACCATCGACAATTTGATTGTCAGATCTTTCACTTGTCGAAACGCTTCTCTTGCAACATCAATTGACTCAAATGTCCCATCCATCGCATAAGTCAGCTGGTTTTCATGTGCATCATATTTTACATGTGGTATCTCCGTTCCCATGATGCTTCTGGTCTGAATCTGAATCGAATCCTCGATTGGAACCGTATAGGCAAGTTCTTCGACCTTACTAATCCCATGCTGGATATTTGCTCTCTGAAGACATGCATATGCTCTTGTAAATGTCGTATCGATCTCTTCCTGAATATCTTTTGCCTCATCGATCAGATCCATCAGCTCACGGATCAGAATATTCCTTTTTTTATCCATCAGATCATAGCCTTGTTTTGCTAATGCAAGCGAGTTCTTGGCTGCGATCAGATTTCCTTTGGTTGGGAATTCTCGTGGGTCCATAATCTCACCACCTTTTTAGCTTTCCTGCTTTTTCGGCAGGTATTTATCGATGATCTTCGTGTCGATTCGGTCTAATTCTTCCCTTGGCAGAATCTTTAATAATTCCCATCCAAGATCCAAAGTCTCAATCATAGAACGATTTTCTTCTGATCCCTGACCGATATATCGTTCTTCAAATTCCTTTCCGAATTCCAGATATTTTTTATCGATCGGTGATAATTCATCTTCACCGATGACAGAGGCTAAGTTCCTTGCCTCTCCCACCTTTGCATAGGCAGAAAATAACTGGTTTGCAAGATCCTGATGGTCTTCTCTTGTGTATCCTTCACCAATTCCATCTTTCATCAGACGGGAAAGTGACGGCAAGACACTGATTGGCGGATAAATAGACTGTCCATTTAAGTTACGATCCAGTACGATCTGCCCTTCGGTAATATATCCAGTTAAGTCAGGAATCGGATGTGTGATATCATCATTGGGCATTGTAAGGATTGGAAGCTGTGTTACAGAACCTTCCGCTCCTTCAATAATTCCTGCACGTTCGTAAAGTGTCGCAAGTTCGCTGTATAAATATCCTGGATATCCTTTTCTGGATGGAATTTCTCCTTTGGATGAAGATACCTCACGCATCGCTTCTGCAAATGATGTCATATCGGTCAGAATTACCAAGATATGCATGTTGCAGTCAAATGCCAGATATTCTGCTGCCGTTAAGGCTACTTTCGGTGTGATCAGTCGTTCGACAACTGGGTCATTTGCAAGATTTAAGAACATACATACATGATTTGCAACACCGCTTTCCTCAAATGTTTTCTGAAAGAAATCCGCAACATCATGTTTGACACCCATTGCTCCAAAAACTACCGCAAATGGCTCATCAGAACCATCTCCTAAGGATGCCTGTTTTACGATCTGTGCTGCCAACTGATCGTGTGGCAATCCGTTTCCTGAGAAGATAGGAAGCTTCTGTCCACGAATCAGCGTTGTTAATCCATCAATGGCTGAAATACCTGTGCGGATATAGTTTCTTGGATATTTTCTTCGGACTGGATTTAACGGAAGTCCATTGACATCTCGTTTTACATCCGTGATCAATGGGCCTAATCCATCAATTGGTTTTCCGATCCCGTTGAATGTTCTTCCAAGCATATCTGGTGCAAGAGAAACTTCCATCGGATGTCCGGTCAGTTTCGTTCTTGTATTGTCAAGGGACATATTTTCGGTTCCCTCAAATACCTGAATGACTGCTTTATCTTCGTATAATTCAATGATCCTTCCAATTTTCTTTGTCTTTCCATCGACCGTAAATTCCACGATCTCATCAAAAAATGCGTCTTGTACCCCTTCCAGAATGACAAGCGGACCATTGATGCTGCTTAAGCCTAAATATTCAATTCCCATAATCTATCCGCCTCCTTATGCATTCTTTTCCAGTACTGCGTCATAAAAATCATCAATCTGTTTATGGTAAAGATCCAGTAATTGCAGATTATCATTTGGAACATCATATTTGATCGCAATGACTTTCTCAAAGATTCCTTCTGCTTTTAACACACTCATCGGCATTCCTCTTGCCACTAATTCTCTGCTCTTTTGGTATAGATATAAAATGACTTCCATCATTTTATATTGCTTCTCCATAGATACGCAGGTGTCGTCTTTGTGGAATGCATTTTGCTGCAGAAATCCTAATCGAATTACCCTTGCAATCTCTAACGTTAATTTCTGATCATCTGGGAGAACATCTCCACCGATCAGTTTTACGATCTCCATCAGACTGCTTTCCTGATTCAGGATTGCCATCAGCCGGTTTCGATAGTCCACAAAGTTCGGTGATACATGATCTCTGTACCAGCCTCCAAGATCTGTAAGATATTCACTGTAGCTTGTCAGCCAGTGGATCGCTGGGAAATGTCTTGCGTAGGCTAACGATTTATCCAATCCCCAGAAACAGCGGACAAATCGCTTTGTATTCTGCGTTACTGGCTCAGAAAAATCTCCTCCCTGTGGTGATACCGCACCGATGATCGTTACGGAACCGTCGGTTCCATTTAAGTTATGCATCATCCCAGCTCGCTCATAAAAAGCAGATAATCTCGATGCCAAATATGCCGGGAATCCTTCTTCTGCTGGCATTTCTTCCAGACGACCAGATAATTCTCTTAATGCTTCTGCCCACCTTGAGGTAGAATCCGCCATGATCGCGACATCATAACCCATATCGCGGTAATATTCTGCCAGTGTAAGCCCTGTATAAATAGACGCTTCACGTGCTGCCACTGGCATATTAGACGTATTAGCGATCAGTGTTGTTCGGTCCATCAATGGATTTCCACTCTTTGGATCGACTAATTCTGAGAATTCTTCCAATACCTGCGTCATTTCATTTCCACGTTCCCCGCATCCGATATAAATAATGATATCCGCATCGGACCATTTGGCGATCTGGTGCTGGGTCATTGTCTTTCCAGTACCAAACCCGCCTGGGATCGCTGCTGTTCCACCTTTTGCGATTGGAAACATGGTATCCAGTATTCTCTGTCCTGTGACCAATGGCACACATGCCGGAATTCGATCGTATACTGGCCTTGGAACCCTAATTGGCCATCTCTGGATCATTGTTAAAATCTTCTCTGTTCCATCATCTAATCTTAATGTGATCATATGATCTTTGATCGTATGTTCTCCATCAGATGCCACAAAGGTAACCGTTCCTGTAAGATCTGGAGGTACCATGCATTTGTGTACGATCGCTCTTGTCTCCTGCACTTCGGCATAGATGTCTCCTCCATGAAGAACATCTCCTTCATTGACAACCAGTTTTGTATCCCACAACTTCTGTATATCAAGCGAATCTACACTGATACCTCTTGTGATAAATGCACCTGCATTTTCAGCAATTCTCTCAAGCGGGCGTTCAATTCCATCAAAAATATTATCTAAGATTCCGGGAGCCAATGTAACAGATACTGCTTCTCCGCTTGCTTCCACGATCTCTCCCGGTCTTAACCCAGATGTTTCCTCATAGACCTGTATCGTTGTTCGGTCTTTATCCAGCGAAATGACTTCTCCGACTAACTTTTCTTTGCCGACATAAACCATTTCTGACATCTTAAATCCAGTATTTCCAGCCAGATAAATGACAGGTCCGTTGATTCCATAAATTGTTCCAGTCTTACTCACCTGTCACACCCCCTTTAAAGGTAAATTCTTCGTATTCTTTCTCCAAGGCTCCCGAAAATGAGTGATCGATCAAAATATTTCTTCCCGGAATGACTGAACGGATTCCTCCGATAAAATCTTCCTCACTAACTGTGACTGTCATTCCTGTCCGTTTTTCAAGAAATTCTTTCTTATCCTGATCGGAGCTGTTAATATAGATCGTCAGTGGATTCCCATCTGCAAATCTTGCTGCTTTGGCAATATAGGATACGAGCAATTCTTTGTATTCTTCCGTTTTCATATATTCATCGGTCATCTCACGGACCTCCTCAAACAGCTTGTTTTTCAGTTCATTTTGAACACGGCTTAACTGCCTTCGAAGTTTTAATTGTCCTTTGGATGTTGCTGTATTTAACTGCTGCCTTGCCGATGCTGTTTCGGTCTTAATTCTCGCATCTGCCTGCATCACAGCTTCTTGTTTATGTGTCTTGAACACGCTTTCCAAAGCCTTCTGATGCTGGTCTATGATTTCATTTCCTCTGGCTCTCGCCTCTTCCATGGCAGCTTCCCTGATATGTGAAATCTTTTCTTCAACTGTCACATTCGTCACCTTCCTTCTACAGCCGGCTTATAATTTCAATCCGATCGCCTCATTGACATAAGACGTGATAAAATCTTTCTTCCGCCCAGTTCCGTGCCGGTCAGGAATCTCGATCAGAAGCGGCATCTTGCGTTCCAGTTTGATCTCATCGATCAGTTCTGGAAATTCTCTTCCAAACTTCTCTGTCAAAAGCACGATCCCAATCTCCGGATCGCTCATAGCTTTTTCAATCACTTCTTTTAGTTCATCCCTCTCATGAACCACGACTCCATCAACTCCGGCTAACCGCATTCCTGTCAATGTATCTACATTATCACTGATCAAATACATTTTCATAAATATCACTTCCTGATCTATCCAAGTTTACCGATGATCATAAATGAAATGATCAATCCATACAGACACACACCTTCTGCCAGACCTACGAAGATCAAGGATTTACCTAATGCACTTGGATCTTCGCTGATCGCACCTAAGGCTGCACTTGCAGCACTCGCTACAGCGATACCCCCACCAACGCAGGAAAGTCCAGTTGATAATGCTGCTGCCAGATATCCTAATCCTGTACTCATTCCAGCATCAGAGCTTGCCTGAGCTGCCTGTACCGGATCTGTGATAAACATCATCACTCCGGCGATCACAATGATTCCGAAGAAGAAAAATGCGTTAAATGCAATGCTTCGTTTATAACGTTTCTTTGTTCTCTCTCCATGAAGAAAATAACCAAAAGGAATAAATATACTTAAAATTAATGCTGCGATGATCACTAATTTGATTGCTAATGTCATAACCATAACCGATACCTCCTAATTTTCCTTGCCTGCATGATTGTCATATGGATGGAATTCTCTTCCTGATCCCGTGTAGAAACGGCTGAACATCTCATAATATTCCAGACGTAATACCTGAATTCCGACAACCAGACCTTCCAGTCCGCACACGATAATATTTCCAAGAACAATGATGATCCAGTTTGGATTTCCTGCCCCGTCTGTGATGCCTCCAAGCATCAAAACAACTTCCATCATTGCCGCATGGCTCACTGCAAATGCTCCGATACGCACAAATGAGATTGTGTTGGAGAAGAAACTTAACATCGTCTCAAACAGTTCAAAAAATCCCTGTACCAAAAACATTCCGACACCGCCTTCTGCTTTTGGTTTCTTTCCTTCGACCAGCTGTCCTAATGGTTCCTTTAACAAAAACAGTATGACTGGAATTCCAAGGAAAATGACCATCATGATATTTCCTGGTGTTTTGTGTCCTGTCATATAAAGCACGATCGTTAAGACAAGAAATCCATAAAATACAAGTCCTGCAACTCCATTTGGACTAAAAAATAAATTTTCTTTATCCCCTCGTTTCTTTGCATTGATGATCTGAAATACCATCGCAAGCAGGATCAGTGCCATACCAAATGCAACCGCCACGATAAATACGGTATTTAACTGTCCGACAAATGGTAATTTCATCATTGCATGCATTGGCGATAACCACATCGGCTTGATAATCGTTCCTTCAAATCCAAAGAAACTTCCGAACATAAATCCAAAGAATGTAGAGAAGATTCCAGCTATCGAAATGATTCCTGCAAGATTCCATTTCTTGATCTTATATAGTAATCCCCCACCGATAAACAAACACAATCCCTGACCAACATCACCAAACATGGCTCCAAAAATAAAGGTATAAGTCAGTGCCACAAAAATGGTTGGGTCCATCTCATCATGGGATGGCAGTCCATACATTCTGATAAACATTTCAAACGGTTTAAAGAATTTTGGGTTCTGTAATTTCGTCGGTGGATCACCGAAGAATTTTTCTCGGCCTTCTTCGACGATGATCGTGATTCGATCATCATCTTTTGTCTCTTCGATAAATGCCTGCGTATCTTTTTCACTCATCCAGCCACAGAGAATGTAGTAATCTTCCTGTTCTTCATTTTCCATGCAGGCTGCCATTTTACGAACATCAAAGTTGTTGGATAATTCCTCTAACTTATATCTGGCACCTCGGATCTTCTTTGCTTTCACAGATAAGAAATCTTTCATCTGTTTCTGGACATTTTTAATTTCTTTTTCAATCTCATCAATCTGATTTCTTAGATTCCTGCAGATTTCTGCTGGCATTCCCTCGTAATCATCTGGGAGTGATATCGTTTCAAAATGCAGAGATTTAAACGTTGAATCGATTTTTCCCATTTCTTTATGTGCTGCAAAATAGCATCCGTACACATAATTTTCATTCCGGACTCCCTCCAAAAAGATCGCATTGAGATCATCAAATAAATATTTTTCAAGTTTCTGATAATACTCTACGTTTACCCGTCCAAATCTGACTTTCATATACTGGTAACCGTAAACTTCTTTTAAATTTAACTCTAAAGGCTGAAACGGTTCGAGTTCATGAAGCCTTTCTAAGAATTCTTCTTTCTGCTTCTTTAACCGGTCTTCTCTCACCTTAAGATCCAGATAATCATGATTGAGATCCCGGATCATTGTAAGGATCTCATCTGCCGTAAGAGAGGTATCCATCTCCCCTTTTGGCTGTGCAAGCATCGCTACATATTGTTCCGCTTTGGAAAGCGGTTCTTTGTAAGGATTCACATCCATAAACGGCATGAGGTTATCTGTCGTCTTCAATTCTGTGATCGCATTTTCCAGCTGCATTTCGTATTTGGAAAGATAAGATGCACTTACCCTGTCAATATCAGTTCTCGGACCGGAAATGCTTAAGAATTTCATCTTTACGATCATGATGCATTACCTCCTTGACGTCGTTGTTGTCTCACCAAATACTGTAATGTCTCTCGTTGTGATAATCCGTAGCGGATACATTCCAGTGCCGTGGTGATCTTATAAGTCTCTTCCTCCTTTAAAAATAAATATTGTTGTATACTCGCCAGAGAATATGGGTGGTTTCTGTAAGCGATCGTTAGGATATGTTCTACACATTCATTTACCACGCTTTCCATCTGCACCTGTTCTCCGAACTCATATTTCTTTCCGTAATAAGTTTCATTTAATCTTCTTGTGAATTCTTCCACCGATGGTGCTTCAACCAGATCTTTAAATTCCTGATTGCTTAGTTTATGCTGAATCGGAATTAACAATGTATAAATGTCTGGTGCGAGCATATGGTAATATTTCTTTGCCCTGTAAATCCATTGAAGATTTAATAGATCGATCTTGGCTCCTAATTCTTTTGTGAGCATCTCCTGATCTTTTTTGTTCCAGTTTCCTTTGCGTGCTTTCCACATCATGGAAAAATAATATAAATCCAATGCCAGCTCATAATCCGCTAATGTCGATGCTCCTGATTCCCTGATCCTTGAAAGTGGAGCGTAATATTCTGTATTCTTCAGATAATCTACCAGATGGTCGATATTCTTTGCCGTTACCAGCTGATCGATTCGAATCTTTGAATACTTATCAAAAAACGGCTTTTTGTAATTTAGATCAAATGGTACATTGCTGTGATTAAATACAATCCTTAAACAATATCGAATCAAGTCAACTTCATAGCGTTTCATAAAAATCTTTAAAAACTCTTTTTGCTGCATATCTGCGAAACGGTAAAGTCTTGTATAATCATCATACAATGACTGGATCAGAACTTTTTCGATATTTCCTCTGTGATACAGTGATTCATCCATCTGATTGATAAATTTTCCGTACGATTTCGTCTGTTTCAGATATTCGATAATATCTGTCACTGTATTCATGGAAGCCAGCCGTTCATAATCCTGCGGCTTTAAAAGCTTTGCACGCATTGCTGCGACTTTCGTCACAATTCCGCTGTAGCGCATCACATCTCTCAATGACACCGCCTCCTATACTTTGATCACCCGCTCTAGTATCTGCCTTGCATACTCGCTGCGATGTTCTTTGAAGTCTTGTTTTAAAACTTCTATTTCATTGTTATTTTGTTCTTCCTGTTTCTTTAGAAGATTTTCCATGTTTGTTGCAAGATCCGACTGAATCTTTAATATCTTTTCATTTGTCTCCTTTTCCATATCCGCATCAAATGTATCCCGCTGCTTTTGCATTTTCATTTCCATCTGATGCTTTTGTTCCTGCGCGCCATCTACGATCGAACGCGCTGTCATTTCGATCTCTGAAAGTTTCTCTGCAATTCTCTCCATCAGTTAAACCTCCTTTCATACCAACCATTGTAGTCCTTTGCGTTTATTTTTACCAGTATTTTATCTGATTTTTTGCATTAATTTAGCAATTATTCACAATTTTCCGACAATTTTTCATGATCTGTTGTGTGTTATAGCCTCTCTCATTTCTTGAAATTTTATTCTCTCAACAAATATTTCTGCTTTATAGAATTTTCCTATAGCCAGAAAAAAAGCTTGCACCCCCCCCCCCGAAAATATTGTATACTGGCAATAGATTTTTGTAGTACATTAATCTGAATACTTACAAGAGGCGATGCTCCCATCGCCTCTATCCCCTTATGAATAAGCAAGAGTTATACCATGTATTTTTTAATATGTTAAAAAGAGACAAGTTGTGATTTTGATATTTTTCACACTTGTCTCTTTTCTCGTTTTAATTTTTAATTTATACCTTTAACACTCTTATCATTATATAAACACACGGCAGCTTTTCTGGCAAAAGCAGATTCCATATTTCAATATCTTTTCATATCCCTCATTGGTCAAACCATCTGCATATCCTTTTTCATCGATCTGATTTAATGCCGTTGTCATCTCTGCCTGACTTCCTTTTCGTGTCATCAATGCTTGGTATCGTTCTTTTTCATCTTCTAGCAAGACATCACTCTTTAATAAATAACGATGTCTTTTGAATTCTGAGGCGATCTGTTCTACGATCATCTGGTACGCCAATTCAAAAGTTGGCTGTTTTGCACTTTTTAGTGATAATGTAATAACTGGATATTTTCCCTGATATTTTTCACATATTTCTTTTTCCTGCCAAATCTTCATCTTAGCAAAATATTCGGTATTATCAATAAGGTTTCCTGTAATATCATATTCTTTTTCGAAAAAAGTACGAATCATACTGAGGGCAAGGGTCTTTCCAAAACGCCTTGGTCTTGTGAATAAATTTACTTTTCCCTGTTCTTCGATCAGATCTTTGATCATGCAGGATTTGTCAATGTAATAGTAATTCTTTTCTATGATTTCTTTGTAGTTTTCGATTCCAATTGCCAAAGGCTGTTTTGTCATTGCTCTTCCCTCCTTTCTATTTGTAATCTACTACTTCCCACAATACTTCGCAATCATCTCAATCAACACCTCAGATTCCAACGGCTTCGCCAAATGCTCATTCATCCCTGCTTCCAAAACTCTTCGCCGATCTTCCGTAAATGCATTGGCAGTCATCGCAATGATTGGAATATCTCTAGCATTTTCTTTATTGCTCCGCCTGATATATCTCGTAGCTTCTAATCCATCCATAACCGGCATCATCACATCCATTAAAATCACATCAATTTCTCCCTGTTCGGATGCTTTAAAGATTTCCAACGCTTCTTTCCCATTAAATGCCTTAATCACTTTCGCCCCTGCACTTTCCAACACGAATTCTGCGATCTCCATATTTAATTCATTGTCTTCTGCAAGCAATACATTAACACCTTTGATTGATGTTTCCTTTACTTCTTTTTTCTTATGTTCTTCACACTGTTTATTATGATCAATCTGGAATGGAATCTCAATATCAAATGTTGTTCCTACATCTTGTTCACTTTCAAATGAAATCGTTCCGCCCATTTTCTCTACAAGACTTTTCGTAATCGGCATTCCAAGCCCTGTTCCGCCGTAAACGGTTCTTGCCCCTACCTTTTCCTGTGCAAATGGCTCGTAAATCTTCTTCTGGAAGGATTCACTCATTCCGATTCCTGTATCTTTGCATTTGAATTGAATCCTAACTGTATCCTGATCTTCTTGTACCTCCTGAAATTCCATGATAATCTTTCCATTATCTTTATTATATTTAATTGCATTCGTCAGAATATTCATTACAACTCTTTTCACATGTAAAGGACTTCCGATCAAATTTTCGTGAATCACTCTGTATTTATGTACAATGATCTGAATTCCTCTTTCTTTTGCCTGCTTTTCAATGACCATCCGAATCTCTTTAAATAATCCAAAAAAATTAAAACTTCTTTCCTCTAAGATTACTTCTTCTGATTCTAATTTTCCCATATCCAAAACTTCATTGATCAATTCCAGCAAGAATCCAGATGCTTCCCATATCTTTTTACGGCATTCTGCCTGTTTTACCAGATTATCTTTGTAATAATCACCGACTTCCACCATTCCCCGGATTCCATTGATCGGAGTTCTGATATCATGACTCATCCTCTGTAAAAACTCTGTTTTTGCAATATTTGCTTTCTTTGCTTCTCTTGCTGATTTTTCCAGCTCTTTCTTATACTCTTCTTCCCGCTGTTTTTGAATAAGTTCATACTGCTGGTTTGATTTTGCCTTGATCGTCATTAAAATGGTTACAAAAATTCCATATAAAATAAGTGCGATCCCTATGTTACTCGTCAATGTTTTTACAAGATCCCTGTCCTCTGCATACATATAAATGTAATAATTTCGTCCCTTATCCAGACTTGTAAAATATCGTTTGATGCCATTTTGGATGACCGCAAATTGTCCTAATTTCACGCTTTTGCGTATCTCATTGACGACAGGATTATTCTGTGCCTTTGTATTGATCAGTTTCTTGTCATTTGATGCTATGATGTCATTTCCATTTGTAATCACGATCGTTCCATCATTTTCCTGCTTATATCCGGCAAGCACATTTTTGATTGTGAGTTCACTGTTTTTGGCATACTCAGCTTTTATATACTGATATCCTATGATCGTTCCTTTTGCATCAATCCTTCCATAAGATGCCAGATCAATGTAACCTCCATTTTTCAGATCAATTCTTGCCATATATGATTTTTGTGGATATTTTTTTACATCACGAAGTGTTTCTTTTTCCATGACATAGTCCATCACTTTTTGAAATCTTGATCCCATATGATATTGTGCAATCTGCTGATCTTTATCATTTAATACAATGATACCTGTAAGTTTTTGTTCCCCTGCATATTGTTTTAAATGCTCTTTTTCCAACGCCTGATCATCTGCTTTAAAATTTCTTGCGGTCTGCTGGACTTTTTCAACCATTCTTACAAGGCTTTTTGCTTCAACCGCATCATTGAAGCTGTTATACATGGAATATTGATCCTTAATGTACTCTATCGTTGAATGAATTCTGTTTTTGACATTGTTTGTCTCCACTTTTATAGACACGAAAAGAACTGTCAGAACAACGATCACACAGCCAACGATACTCAATGTCCATAATCTTTTATCTGCTTTATTTCTCAAGGCTGCTCACCTCCAGATATTTCTCTGCATCAGAAACATACTTTTTCAGAATCTTCTTGGCACTTCCGTCTTTGACCATTGCTTTTAATGTCTTTGACAATTCTTTCTCAATTCCTCTTTGATCATTTTTTGCAAATGCAACGCCAATCCCTGTCTCAAGAATGTCTTCATCAAGGATCCTGTATTTTGCTTCATAATCGGACATATACTGTCTGATTGAAATTTCATGCGCTGCAATAGCGTCTACATATCCTTTGCCCAGAGAAGTGTAGATCAGTTCTCTGTTTTCCATGCTGTAGACTTGTTTTACTTTCGGTATTTTGGGGTCTGTTTGTTTTAGAAATAGTTCTTCTGGTTTGGTTGTAGACTGAACCGCAATGACTTTATTCTTAAGATCGGACAGCTTATAGATCTTGCTGCTGTTGTTCACTGCAACAACCTCATGGCTCAGCATATAAGGCCCTGCCCAGTGATAATCATTTTCTCTTCCAGTCACTGAAAAACATGCCCATATGCAGTCTATTTTCCCTTGTTCTACAAGATTTTTCTTATTCTCCCAATCAATATTTACAAAGACTGGTTTGTAACCCATACGAGAAAAAGCTTCCTTGGCAAGTTCTACATCGATCCCTGCCGGATTGCCATTCTCATCCGTATAGTTAAATGGAGGGTAGTTATCTCCACCGATAATAATCTTCTTGTTCGTATCCTTTGTTATTTTTCTAGTCTGATCTTTTGTCTTTCCACATGCGCAAAGAAAGCATCCTAACAGAAAAAAGACCATGACTCCAGTCATAAGTTTCTTTAAATGCATAGTTTACCTCGTATGATTTGTCTATAAGTATCGTTCTATAATCTCATACAAACTTTCAATTCGGATAGGTTTCGCCATATGTGCATTCATTCCAGCTTCGATTGCAGCCTTTGCATCTTCCTCAAATGCATTCGCTGTCATTGCAATGATCGGAATGTCTGCTTTTGTCTTATCCTCTAATTGCCTTATCTTTTGTGTAGCTTCGTATCCATCCATGACCGGCATCATAACATCCATCAGAATCAGGTCGATCATATTTCCTTTCTCTGATTCCATATAATCTACTGCCTGTTTTCCATCTTCGACACTATTAACATGGAATCCTGCTTCTGTAAGAATCGTCTCAGCAATCTCCCTGTTTAATTCTACATCTTCTACGAGCAGAATCTCTTTTCCTTTGAATGCTTCAACTTCTAAAATGGTTTTATCTTTTGTCTTCACAGGACGGCTTGCGTTCTGCAGTACATCGTATAATTCTGATACAAACAACGGTTTCGCACAAAATGCTGTAACTCCAGCTTCTCTTGCTGTTTTGCTGGGTTGTCTTAAATCTAAGAGAGATCGTAAACTCCGATCCCACTCCTAATTCACTTTTTACTTTGATAGTTCCACCCATCATATCTACAATATTCTTTGTAATCGCCATTCCAATTCCATTGTCTTTTACAACAAAATCGTAATCTGCAAAGCCTTCTGGTGCATGCCCTTTCTGAATAATGCGAAAGCCTACTGTTCCCCCTGCCTTTGTATATTTCATCGCATTACTCATACAATTTAATAAAATCTGTATAACTTCCTTCCTTTGAAATATGTCTCATCCAAGAAGCAAGATGCAATACCTCATAACGATCTTCTCCGACATTTACTAAAATTCCTACAAAATAGCTTTGGCTAAAAGCCTGTAAAATGTCTGCATCGTATTCTTTTTTCATATTTTCTCACCATTTATCTATTCTGTGTTTAACGCTCCCTCTGCACGGTTCATGTAACCAGTGCCATCAGTCTTCTTTGTTTTGCATATAATTTTACTGTATTTGATACACGCTGATAGACGATATTTGCATCAAATGGACGGTTAATATAATCGGTAACACCCATCTCATAGGCACGTCTGATATAATTCTCCGAATCCTCGCTTGAGATCATGATGACTGGAACATTTGATATCCAATCTTCTTCTGTCATATGTTTTAAAACCTCAAAACCGTCCATCTCTGGCATAATAATATCTAACAGTACCAGAGAAATTCCCAGTCCATACTCACCCAGTTTATGAAGAGCTTCTCTTCCACTTTCCGCTTCTACGATCTCATAGTCTTCCTGCAGGATCTCTGACAGAATTTCCCGGTTAAATTCTGAATCATCTACGATCATAATTCTTGGTTTATTCTTAGTTTCTTCATCATCCGGCATCTTTTTATCACATTCGGTCACTACTATCGCTTTATAATCTTTTGCCTTATACATCAAATGGTCTGCCCTTGCGATTGCTTCATCGATGGTTTCATTCTCAGACAAAACACCACCGATACTTGCTGTCAGTCTTAGTCTTGAACATTCTGGAATTTTCGCATTCTGAATTGCTTCCTGAATCTGCAGTAATTTCCCACGCAAAGTGCCTCTGCCCATATTCGGAAGGATCAGTAAAAACTCATCTCCTCCATAACGAACCAGTTTATCCGTCTTTCGTATGCAGTGGTTGATTGCATCGGCTACGGTTTTTAATACACGATCTCCCATATCATGTCCATAAATATCATTATATAATTTAAAATCATCCAGATCGATCATTGCAACCCCAGCAGGATTCTGCATATCTCTAATCTCATCCTCAAAATATCTTCGATTATAGATTTCCGTCAAAGGATCTCTGTATAATTTATCCTGATAACCTTTTAATTTGCCGACAAGTTTATCTCTTCCATCCATATCAATTAATGTATCATCCGCAAGATATCTGACAAGTTCCATAACACACGGTTCATCATCAATTTCCATATATCTTGAAATCACAAGATATATGTCTGTATCAAGAAACTCTAGTTTTGTCTTCTGCCGTTTCTCTGTATACGCTTTTACTGATATGCAATTCTCACATGGCTTATTCTTCTTCCAAAATTCATAACATTTACACATTCCAAGCTGTACTCTCACACAGGGATTCTCTTGCATCTTAGATAAAAATTCTCCATCCAAAATTCTAACAACATCAAAAATTTTCTCTAGTACTTTTATCTCTTCTTCTACCTCTTGTCTGGTCATCTTAACATTTGTATTCACGTACAACTTTCACCCCTAATTCATAATAACTTTTATTTTTTATACATTTTACTTGCGTCACCCTATCTATACTCCCTTTATGTTAACAATACACTTTATTAACATATATTTTCATGATATCACATACTTTTGTCGTTTTCCATCGAGAATGCTGATTTTTACAATCTTTTTCTTTGGTAGTACCAAAAAAGGAGCAGATTCTACAATATCGCAGTATCTGCTCCTTCATCATCTTCTTATAACACTTTACTTAAAAATGTCTTTGTTCGTTCTTCCTGTGGATGGTCAAAAATCTGTTCTGGTGTTCCCTCTTCAAGGATTCCACCGCCATCCATAAAGAATACACGGTTGGCCACTTCTCTTGCAAATCCCATCTCGTGAGTTACAACAACCATGGTCATAACTTCTAATACTTCTCCAACCATCTCAGGGTCAAGTGCTGAAGTTGGTTCATCAAACAGCATGACTTCTGGTGATAATGCCAGTGATCTTGCGATCGCTACACGCTGTTTCTGTCCACCAGATAACTGTGCTGGATAATTATCAGCTTTGTCACCAACACCGACACGATTTAACAATTCCATGGCTTTTTCTTTTGCCTGTTCTTCTGTCATCATCTTATGACGGATCGGAGCTAATGTAACATTCTCAAGGATTGTCAGATGTGGGAATAAGTTAAAATGCTGAAATACCATTCCAACTCGTTTTCTCATTGCATCAACATCGAAATTCTTCTCTGTTAAATGCATATCATCAATGACAATATCTCCCTTTGTAGGAGTCTCTAATAAGTTTAAGCATCTTAAAAATGTACTCTTTCCAGATCCAGATGGTCCGATCACACAAACGCATTCTCCTTTGTCAATATGACAGTCAATGCCTTTTAACACTTCCAGAGATCCGAAATATTTATGCAAATTTTTAACGTCTATCACTTTGTCTCAGTCTCCTTTCTAATGCGTTTAATCCTAATGTCAGGAACTTAACGATCACATAGTAAATCAGTGCTGTTCCAAGCAATGGTGCCAGTGCTTCGAAGATTCTTGAAATCACGAAATCTGATACCTTTGTCAGATCGACGATCGCTACATATCCTAAAATAGAAGTTTCTTTTACCAGTACGATAAATTCATTTCCAAGGGCAGGAAGAATGTTCTTAATCGCCTGAGGCAGGATAATATCTTTCATTGTCTGTACATAGGATAATCCAAGAGAACGTCCACCTTCCATCTGTCCCTGATCAACAGCCTGAATTCCTGCACGGATGATCTCCGCAACATAAGCTGCACTGTTTAGACCAAAGGTTAAGGAACCTACAAGCAGTCCATTCTGACCTTTTAAAATAACGAAATACATGATCATCAACTGTGTCAACGTTGGTGTTCCACGAATGATATCAATGTACACGTATGCGATTTTTGATAAAAGTGTACTCTTTCCTTTCTGCTCTGCTGTCAAACGCATTAATGCTAACAATGTACCAAGTACCACACCTATGATGATCGCAATGACTGACACAAGAATTGTCATCTTTAGTCCATCGAGGTATAGCAGGTAACGTTGTTCTTCAATAAATGCGGTATAAAATGAATCTAACATTTTTGAAACCTTACCTTCCTATTTTCTAGTTTTTGGAATCAATATATTTAGCTTTCAGCTTATCATATGTTCCATCTTCTTTAATTGCTTTAATCTGTTTATTGACCTCTTCTTTGTAAGCTGTATTACCTTTTGTAAGTGCGATACAATAGTATTCAGATCCTGCAGAATCGATCACTATTTTTAACTTCTTCGCATTCTTTTTCACAAATTCATTTGCTGTTAATTCATCGATGACTACTGCATCAACTGATCCATTTTTCAGATCCATGACAGCATCAACGCCCTTCTTAAAACGTTTTACCTTTGCACCTTTGACAAGGACTTTCGCTTTCTTACCATCTCCAAATTTATCTCCAGATGAAATTAAATCTCCTGTTGTTCCTTCCTGAACACCAATCTTCTTTCCATCAAGCTGAGCTAATTTTGTGATCTTGCTATCCTTCTTTAAGATGATCGCCTGATTTGTTGTATAGTAGCTGTCAGAGAAATCTACAGCTTTTTCACGTTTCTCTGTCTTTGTCATTCCAGCAATGATCGCATTGATAGAATCAGATTCCATAGCACCGATCAGAGATTTGAATTCCATGTTTTTAATCTCAACTTTTTTACCCATACGTTTTCCGATTTCTTTGATCATAGCGATATCAAAACCTTCTGGCTGTTTTTTATCGTTCATGTATTCAAATGGTGGAAACTCTGCGTTTGTTCCTACAATCAGTTTGTCTGGAACTTTACTTTCTGCTTTTTTACTGCATCCTGTGAACAGCATAGAAGCTGCCAGTACACCGGCTAATGCGACTGTTAAAAACTTTTTCATAATCTTTTCTCCTTTTAAAAATGAATTTGCCCTTTACGGGATTTTATAAGTCTGTAATTATATACATAGTTTTTATTTTACAATATCTTACGAAATATTTCAAATGCTGACGGCAATGCATACGTATTTTCTAGTTCTTTTTTTAGTACCCAAACGTAATCTTTGCTTTCTATAGGTGTTTTTAAGGAAATTTTTACTCCTTCCATGTGCCATTCCACATGACTGAAGATATGTTTTCCTTTCCCTGCTGCTTCTACCTTGGCATCTTCCATATGATGCACAGTCATCCATTCCTTGATATCTTCGGCATCCATTTTCTTATCTTCATTCGGGAACTCCCATAATCCGGCAAGCAATCCTTTGTCTCCTCGTTTATGGATTGCGATCTGATCGTTGCATTCTAATAAAAATACAGTCTTATGCTCGATCTTTCTTGCCTTCTTCGGCGTTTTGACCGGTAATTTGTCTATAAGATCTTCTTTGTAAGCTCTACAAACCGTATCCCATGGACACTGATCACATAATGGTTTCCCATTTGGCACACAAACTGTCGCACCCAGTTCAATCAATGCCTGATTAAAATCTCCCGGTCGGTCTTCCGACATAAATTCCATGATCCTTCTTCCCATATCTTTCTTTGTTTTATCTTTGAGAATATCAGAGTCATCTCCCCATAATCTAGCCAGCACACGAAGAACATTTCCATCTACTGCAGGAACCTGTAGTTCGAATGCGATCGATCCGATCGCCCCTGCTGTATACATTCCAATGCCCTTCAGCGATAATAATTTATCATAATCTGCAGGCAGTTGTCCACCATATTCTTGAACGATCGTCTGTGCTGCTGCTTTTAGATTCCTTGCACGATTGTAATAGCCAAGGCCTTCCCATAGTTTCATCAGTCGATCATCTTCTACTTCGGCTAGATCATAAACCGTTGGCAATGCCTCCATAAAACGGTCAAAATACGGTTTCACTGCTTCTACTCTTGTCTGTTGCAGCATAATCTCTGAAATCCAGATTCTATAAGGATCTTTATTTTCTCTCCATGGTAACAGACGTTTATTATAATCATACCAGTGAAGCAGAGATCCACTTAAGTCATATCGATTTTCCATCTATTTGCCTCTTTCTAACTCTATCTTCTTCCCTCTGATCCATATCTTTTTCAAATCTTCATGGATCAGCCAGACCTCATTATAACAGACCTTTCTACAAAATACCATGACGGAAATATCAGGAAAATCCTTTTCCGATTGCTATACAAAATACATAAACCTCTCTGATTCCTAGTTGTTTCAAAGCTGCTGTTACCGCTTCTGCGGTTGATCCTGTTGTATAAATATCATCTACTAATAACACTCTTTTTGGCATTCCTGCTCTCTGATATTCTTTTAAATTTCCACGAAATGCTTTCTTTAAATTGCTTTTTCTCTCTCCTGGGTTTAATTGTTTCTGCGGTTTCGTATCATGAATTCTTTCTACAATCTTTGTATACATAGGTTTGTTTAACATTTCTGCAATTCCATTTGCAAAAATTTCTGCCTGATTAAAGCCTCTTTTTCTTCTCTTTTTTCTATGGATCGGCACAGGAATGATGACATCTATTTTTAACTGTAACAAATCTCTGTATTTTCTTTTTTGAATCTCTTCCAGATAATATTTTGCAAATTTCCTTTCATTCTTATATTTGATCGCAGCCAAAGAATTCGTGACTGGTTTCTGATAAATACATAATCCCATTCCACGTTCAAAGTTTTTCGGGTGTTGTCTGCAGTCACTGCAGTATTCTTTTTCGTGATTTTTCATTGGTTTTCCGCAGGAATAGCAGGTCGGTTCTTTGATAAAGATCTGCTTTTTACTGCAAGATTTACAGATATGCTCTCCTTTGTCCAACAATTCTTTTGCACATAATGGACAAATTGGAGGAAATAGAAATGATAACATAAGATACCCCCTTTTTATTGAATTGTATTATTTTATTTAAATTGTATATTTTATCCAGTTGTATGCGTAAGAAAAAGCACCAGACATTAATGTGGTGCTCTTTCTTTATTTCCAAATTTAGTGTATTGTCCTAGCCATACAAGCTCTACACTACCCGTTGAACCATTTCTCTGTTTATCCACGATGATCTCTGCGATTCCTTTCTTCTCAGAATCTTCGTTATAGTATTCATCACGGTAAATAAACATTACAACGTCGGCATCCTGCTCGATCGATCCTGACTCACGAAGGTCAGATAACATTGGTTTGGCTGGTTTTCGCTCTTCTACTCTTCGACTTAACTGAGATAATGCGATCACTGGCGCATTCATCTCTCTTGCCAGTGCTTTTAACGATCTGGAAATCTCAGAAATCTCTTGCTGTCTTGATTCGGAACGTTTTCCTCCTGACATCAGCTGCAGATAGTCAATAATGATCAGATCAAGTCCGTGTGTCTGTTTGTATCTTCGACACTTAGATCGCAACTCCGCAATTGTAATACCCGGTGTATCGTCAATGATCAATGGAGAACGTCCGATCGTTCCGGCACTTTCCATGATCTTCTCCCAGTCCGTTTCCTGAAGATCACCAGTACGGATGGACTGAGAATCAACCATCGCTTCCATCGCCATCATACGGGTTACAAGCTGTTCCTTTGACATCTCCAGACTAAAGATCGCAGTTGGAACATGATCTCTGACTGCCGCTCTCTGTGCAATATTCAATACGAATGCTGTCTTACCCATAGCAGGACGTGCTGCCACGATGATAAGCTCGGATGGATGTAATCCAGATAATTTGTAATCCAGATCTGTAAATCCTGTTGCAATACCCGTCACTCGTCCCTCAGAGCTTGCTGCCTCCTCGATCGCGTCCAGCGTATTTAACACGACTTTATCAATCGGTACAAAATCTTCTCTTCCACTTGCCTGCTGAAGAAGTCCAAACACATTCTTCTCTGTATGGTCAAGAATCTCTGTCACATCATCTTTGCCGAGATAACATTCCGTTGTGATGTCCTCTGTGACTTTGATCAGTTTACGAAGTGTTGCCTTTTCACTGACAATCTTTGCATATTGTTTCGCATTCGCAGACGTTGGGACTGCTTCTAGAAGATCTCTGATAAATTCAAGAGATTTCATAGATTCCGGCACATCTTTTTTCTTTAATTTATTCTGAAGCGTTACCAGATCCACCGGCTTTCCTTCCCGATATAATTCTGTCATCGCTTCAAATAAAATGCCATTCTGCTTCTGATAGAAATCATCCGCACTTACAATATCAATAACATCAGCGATCGCGTCTCTATCCATGATCATTGCACCGATCACAGACTGTTCTGCCTCTGGGCTGTTTGGCTGCACTTTCTTGATAAATGCTTCATCCATAAATATGCCCTCTTATTTTTCTTCTACTTTGACTCTTAATGTTGCTGTTACCTGTGGATGAACTTTAATTGTAACATCATGGAATCCAAGATTCTTGATCGGTTCGCAGTGCATTTTCTTCTTATCTAAGTCATACCCTAACTGTTTCTTTGCTTCTGCTGCGATCTCTTTTGTGGAAATAGATCCAAATGTTCTTCCACCTTCTCCGACTTTCATCTTTAATACTAACTGTTTTTCTTCAATCTCTTTTGCTAAAACTTTCGCTTCTGCTAATGCTTCTGCTGCCAGTTTGTCATCATTTGCTTTTCTTAATTTCAAGTCATTTAAAGCTTTCTTTGTAGCTTCGATTCCTAAATTTTTGCGGAATAATACATTTCTTGCATATCCGTTGTTAACTTCTACTACTTCGTCTTTTTTTCCAACTGATTTTACATCTTCTAATAAAATAACTTTCATTGTTTATATATCTCCTTTTGATTCCAAATATTTTAATGTCTCACGGATAATATTTTTTGCTTCATCTAATGATACATCGACAAGCTGTGCTCCTGCAACTGTCAAATGGCCACCACCACCGAATTCTTCCATGATCTTCTGGACATTTACTTCATCGATCGATCTTGCACTGATATAAACTCTCTCATGAACACTTGTTAAAACAAATGACGCTTCTATTCCATCTATATCTAGCAATTCATTCGATACTTGCGCACCAATGACTGTAGGGCTGTCCACTCCGATTCCTACAAGTGTTGCAATTGCAAATCTTCCATACAAAATCTCTGCCTCGCTGATTGCTTTGGCTCTGATCCTGTAGGTTTCTATACTCTCTCTTGACATCTTTCTTACCTTTGTAAGATCCGCCCCATTACGTTTCAAATATGCCGCTGCCTCAAATGTTCTGACTCCTGTTTTATTCACAAAATTATCGGTATCAACAAGCATACCATAATACATAGCATTCGCTTCCATTGGTTCCAGCTTTGGCTTAGAATCTACATATTGAAGAATCTCTGCAACTAACTCACAAGTAGAAGAAGCATATGGTTCTACATAAGAAAGAACTGGATTTCTGATCATATCTTTATTCTTTCTATGGTGATCTAAGATCACGATTGTTTTAGTCCGATTTAGCAATTCTTCACATTCTGTATAATTCGCATGATTTACATCTACAACGATCAAAAGTGTATTCTCATCTGTGATATCAATGGCCTGTTCATTATCAATAAACATATCTTCATCGTAAATGCCGCTCTTATTCAGTTCATCAACCATTGCTCTGACAGAGATCGTCACTTCGTTCATAACGATGTGTGCCTTTCTTCCCAGAGAAAGTCCCAGTCTGTATAACCCAACAGCTGCACCGATCGCATCTGGATCTGGGATCTTATGAGCCATGATCACAACATTCTCTTTAGATTCCAACAATTCTTTTAATGCATGTGCCTTCACTCGTGCTTTGACTCTTGTTGTACGTTCCATAACCTCACAGTTACCACCATAATAAGAGATATCTTCTCCATCTTTGATAACTGCCTGATCACCACCACGTCCCAAAGCAAGATCCATACCAGCACAAGCTGCTTCGTAGCTTTCCTGATACGTGTTTCCATTAATTCCAAAACTGATACTTAGTGTCATATGCATAGAATTTCCAAGGTTGATCGTCTTGATTTCATCAAGAATTGAAAACTTGTTTTCTTTGATCTTATCCAGATATTTTTGTTCAAACACAACAAAATATTTATCTCTCTCTGTTCTCTTCACAACACCAGAAACATTCTGGATAAACTTATTGATCTTACGATCTGCAACTGCGATCAACATTGAACGTTTCACTGCATCAATATCATCAAGGATCTCATCGTAATTATCAATATAGATCAATCCAATAACCATTCTCTGGTTCTCATTCTGCTCCATATATTTCTTAAGCAGTGTCTGATCAAAGAAATAAGCTGCGATCAGGTCATTATCTTTCAGCATCTGTCTGGAACAGCTGTTATCATTCTCATCTGAGAAATCTTCCACACGAATACGATTCATCTCTACCTTATAGAACAGCGTCTGTTCCTTTTCTTGGTCACCATCTTTGTATTTCTTCTGGTATTCAATATGTGAAATCGCATGGCTGACATCAGATGGAATCAGATTACGATTCAGATTATTAAAAATCTGCTGAATCGACTTTCCTCTGTTATCTCCTGCAATTTTTTGAAATGCCTCGTTCGACCAAATGATCATCCCATTCCCATCAAGCAAAGCATATGGCACTGGAAGCTGCTGAAGCAGATAATTCTGCACCTGACTCTGTTCAAACATAAAGTTCATACATTCTTTCACGATTGCTTGCTTACTTCTGGAATAAATGACCATTTGAAAAATTGCAAATGCAATGATAACGACAGCTAAGATTACTGCACATCGAATATCCAAGAAAAAGAACTCTACATCTATAAAAACCAAAATGAGCAATACCCATAATGGTCTTTGAAGATACTGTTCTATCTTTGTTTTCTTCATAATGTCCATTTTTTTCTCCTGATTCAGTTATTACAATTATCCTTTATTATAACTCAATTGTATGAATTTGTACATTGTATTTAACGAAAGCGAGATATTTGTTCAATTTCTGCAATTTTCTTAATCATTACGACATGTTTTTTCTACAAAACAATATATTTTAATATAAAGAAAAAAGAGCTATATCGCAACATTCGTCACAATATAACTCTTCATTATCTGCTTAAAATTATTCAGCTGTATATGGCATTAAAGCTAAATGTCTAGCTCTCTTAATAGCTCCTGTAACAGCTCTCTGATGTTTAGCACATGTTCCAGTAATACGTCTTGGAAGGATTTTTCCTCTTTCAGATACATATTTCTTTAATGTTGCTACATCTTTATAATCGATTACAGCGTCGGCTTCTGTACAGAATGTACATACTTTTCTTCTTCTACGTCCGCCTCTTCTTCTCATTGGAGAATCGCCTTTTGTATAAGCCATGATTTCTACCTCCTATTTAACTAAATGGTAATTCTTCTTCCAAACCATCTGGAATATTCATAAAACCATCGCTTGCTGCGGCACTAGGCTGTGGCGCGCTTGGCTGTGGAACTCCCATACTACTGTTCTGGGCTGCAGCTGCTTTACTTTCCGCAAAATCCTGCTCTTCGATCACAACTTCTGTTGTGTAAACTTTAACTCCGTCACGGTTTGTGTAACTACCTGTCTGGATTCTTCCAGAAACGACCATCTTTGTACCCTGTTTCAGGTACTTCTCTGCAAACTCAGCTGTGCGTCCGAATGCCACACAGTTAATAAAATCTGCATCCTGTTCACCGTTTCTCTTGAATCTTCTGTCTACTGCTAACGTATATCTGGCAATTGCCAAAGGTGTTTCACCCTGTGAATATCTTACGTCAGGGTCCCTTGTCAATCTTCCCATTAATACTACTTTATTCATTATTCGGATCCCTCCTGTTAATTACGCATCCTGTTTAACGCATAAGAAACGTAATACAGTTTCCTCAATACGAAGTCTTTCTTCAAGTTCTGCTGGAACTGTAGTTTCGCCTTCGAACTGGATGAAATAGTAGTATCCTTCTTTCATCTTCTGAATTTCGTAAGCTAACTGTTTCTTACCCCATTCATCGACGTTAGTGATCGTTGCACCTGCTGTAGTAATCATTGCCTGAACTTTTTCAACCATAGCTGCACGTTCTTCGTCTTCGATCTTTGCACTTAAAACTAATGCTAATTCATATTTCATCATTACTTGCACCTCCTTTTGGTCTAGTGGCTCTTTCTTCGTGAAAGAGCAAGGATATTTTTATATACCACGAATATTTACTTTATCATAAAAATCTAATCTTGGCAAGCTTTTTTTATAAATCCTCTAAAATTTTTTTCAATCATCTTTCTTGGTACCATAACCTGTCGGCTGCATCC
>OLRV01000901.1_pt1 | contig 27388 bp, 26 predicted proteins | sample 1672421 | NCBI WGS metagenome assembly OLRV01 (sample SAMEA3136684, study PRJEB25190) | human gut metagenome | biome: human gut; feature: human-associated habitat; material: faeces | place: Austria | collected 2013
GATTCACGCGGGCTGCCGATTATGGCAGCCCCTACACAGACTGCGGACTGCGAACAGCGACCGTTTCGATGAACGATGAACGGCCTACGACGAACGACATGATTATTTAGTATAATATTTCACAATTTCTTGCGCAATCGGCATAGACTATTTCTTCTGCTCATTTTATATATGCGTAATAATGTGTTTGATTCCTCTAAATTTTGTATTATAATGAATGATAGCGATGGGAATATTTCCCTTACTCTAAGGCAATATTTCTAATTATTTCTAAGAACTTACAAGGAGTGGTACCCAAATGAGATTTACAGAAGATTTGAAAGCCCGCGTTTCCAAAGCACAGAAGAAAATCGTTCTTCCGGAAACGAACAGCCGTCGTGTATTGAAAGCTGCTGAACGCGTTTTGGCTGATGGTTTTGCTAAAATCGTTCTCGTAGGTAAACTGGAACAGATCAAGAAAGACGCTGCTAAATTCCAGATCGATCTCACCGGTGTCGAAGTTGTCGACCCTGAAACTTACTATCGCATGGACGAACTTTGCGCTTACTTCGCAAAACGCCGTGAAAAGAAGGGCATGACCTTAGAAAAAGCTCGTGAAATCATGCTCAACAACTACACCTTCTTTGCTGCCGGCCTCGTTGCTCTCGGTGAAGCTGACGGCTGCGTATCCGGTGCCGCTACGACTTCTGCTGAAGTTATCCGTGCAGGCCTTCAGGTTATCGGCCCCCGTCCCGGCAACAAAACCGTATCTTCCGCCTTCATTCTCCTGACCAACACTCCGCAGTACGGCGACAATGGTATCCTCGTACTCGGTGACTGCGGCGTTATCCCGAACCCGACTTCCGAACAGCTCGCTGATATCGCCTGCATCTGCGTTGAACGTGCACGCCGCACGGTCCAGATCCTCAACCCGAAAGTCGCTTTCCTTTCCTACTCCACGAAAGGTTCCGGCGCCGGCGAATCTGTCGACAACGTACGCCATGCTGTTGAAATCCTGAAAGAACGCAACGTCGATTTCGACTTCGACGGCGAACTCCAGGCTGACGCTGCTCTCGTTCCGGAAGTTGGCGAACACAAAGCACCGGGCTCCAAAGTTGCCGGCCACGCTAACGTCCTCATCTTCCCGAACCTCGATGCTGCCAACATCGGCTACAAGATGGTTCAGCGTTTCGCTAACGCAACGGCTCTTGGCCCCTTGGTCCAGGGCTTGGATAAACCTATCCTCGACCTGTCCCGCGGCTGCTCTTCCGAAGACGTTGCCGACGTCGTCGCTGTATGCTGCTCCGATGCTATTACAGCTGACCTCTACAAAAAAGAACGTGCTCAGCAGCAGTAATTGCTGGCTGAATTAAAAAAGGGGCTGTCGCATTAAGCGAACAGCCCCTTTTGTAGTTCGTTTGGCGTGGTCCGTTTGCCGAAAATTCTCGCAGCTGCAAGAAAAATGATATCTGCATACAGCAGGTTGTTAAAAATTTTAAACCTTCACTGCAAACGATCATTTATACCGTACGCGGCGGTTGCCGACGACCATGGTCGGGCTCAGGGTGCGGTAGACCATGTACGTGAAGAACATGAAGCCGAAGAGGAAGACCAGTGCGTAGTCATCCGTGAGCGGCGCGTCTTTCGTGAAATACCAGGCGCAGGCCAGGGTCAGAATCAGACTGGCGTACATGGAAATCGTGACGCACCACGTCCGCTGGCCGCGGTCCCGCATTTTGTAGAAATCATGGAATTTGATGTACATGGCAATGGTCCAGGCCACGGCAGCGATGCCGATGACAACAGGGACGGCCATGGGCAGGGGCAGGTAGAGGGAGACTAAGAAGAGGATTAAAAGGGCAAAAGTACTGAGGAAAATCCCTTCCTGCCGTTTTAAATCCCGGCTGGAATCCTCCGAAACCGCCGGGCATTTGCGACGAGACATAAGTCATCATCCTTTCTATGAGATTATCTTTTATTATAGCATAAGTTGACTTCACTTTCAGAATATGGTAGCGTGAGTGGTGAGTGACTAGTGGAAGGCTCCCCTAATAGGGGAGGCTTACGGTCTGCGGACGGCAGTCCACAAGAAAGGATGTGTAACGATGAATGCAATGAAAATATATGATGTCATCATTATCGGTGCCGGCCCGGCCGGCATTTTTACGGCCCTGGAGCTGGCCGACAAGGGATTTAAAATCCTCATGGTCGAAAAAGGGCAGGATATACGGCAGCGCATTGCCACGAGCCGCGATAAGAAGGCCCTGCCCAAGGACCGCATGCGCAGCGTCGTCTGCGGCTGGGGCGGTGCCGGTGCCTTCAGCGACGGCAAGCTGACGCTGACGACGGAATACGGCGGCAACCTCGACGATTACATGTCCAAGGCAGACCTGATGGATAAGATCCGCTATGTCGATTCCGTTTACTGCCGCTTCGGCGGCGCCGGCCGCAAGGTCTACGGCGATGAAAATAAGGAACGCATCCGTGACATCAAGCGCAAAGCCGCAGCCGCCGACCTGCGCTTCATCCCGGCGCGTATCCGCCACCTCGGCACGGACGTCAACGCCCAGATTTTGACGAATATGCGCGATTTCCTGGAAGGGAAAGTCGACATCATGGCCGATACGGCTGTCGACCACATCGTCGAAGAAAAGGGCCGGATTGAAGGCGTCCTCATCAAGGACCAGTTCTACCGCTGCAAGTACCTGGTCAGCGCACCCGGCCGGGAAGGCTCGGAATGGTTCGTCCATGAAGTGGAAAAGATGGGCCTCAAGCTGACGTCCAACGCCGTCGACATCGGCGTGCGCGTGGAAATGCCGGCAGAAGTCCTGGAAACGATTACGGATGTCGTCTATGAATCGAAGCTCATTTACTTCAGCAAATCCTTCGACGACCGGATCCGCACGTTCTGCATGAACCCGAATGGCTTCGTCGTCGAAGAGAACAACGACGGCCTGCTTACGGTCAACGGCCACAGCTATGCCCATAAGAAGAGCGAAAATACGAATTTCGCCATCCTCGTCTCGAAGAAGTTCACGGAACCCTTCCATGAACCGATCAAGTACGGCAAATATATTGCCAACCTGGCCAACATCCTCGGCGGCGGTGTCATCGTCCAGCGCCTGGGCGACTTCCTCGACGGCCGCCGTTCCACGCCGGAACGCATCCAGCGCGGCCTAGTCCGGCCGACCATGCCTGATGCGACGCCGGGCGATCTGTCCCTGGTCCTGCCGTACCGCCACATGCTGGACATCAAGGAAATGCTGGAAGCCCTTGACGCCGTTGCACCGGGAGCGAACTCGCGCCATACCTTGTTATACGGCGTAGAAGCAAAGTTCTATTCCAACCGCCTGGAATTGAGCCACGTCCTGGAAACGAAGATCCCCAACTTCTTTGCCATCGGCGACGGTGCCGGCATCACGCGCGGTCTGGTCCAGGCTTCGGCAGCCGGCGTAACCGTCGGCCAGGAAATCTTGCGGCGCGAAGACAAATAACATACGCTATTCTTTGAACCGGTATCCGGCTCCCCAGACTGTCTCGATGTAGATAGGCTTGGCCGGATCCGGTTCTATTTTTTCGCGGATGCGGTTGATGTGGACCATGACCGTCGCCGTATCGCCTTCCGCTTCGAGGCCCCAGACCCGTTCGAAGAGGCGGTCGCGGCTGAAGACCAGGCCGGGATGCTTGGCCAGGAAGACGAGAAGCTCGAATTCGCGGTTCGTCAGGGACACTTCCTTTCCTTTGACATAGACGCGGCGCTTGTCGACGTAGATTTCTAAGTCGCCGCTGCGGATGACTTCGCCGTCGGCAGCTTCTTTTTTTGCTTTTCCCGTCAGCCGTTCATAGCGCGTGATGTGGGAATTGACGCGGGCTACGAGTTCTGTCGGGCTGAAGGGTTTGATGATGTAGTCGTCGGCACCGAGTCCCAGCCCCCTGATTTTATCGACGTCTTCCCGCTTGGCCGAAACCATGAGGATGGGTACTTCCTTTTCTTCGCGGATGCGGCGGCAGATGTGGAAGCCGTCCGTTCCGGGCAGCATGATGTCCAGGAGGATGAGGTCGAAATCTTCCTGCAGGGCCCGTTCGAGGCCTTTTGTCCCGTCCGTTTCAATGACGCTTTCAATGGCGCTGGCTTCCAGAAAATCCCGTTCCAGTTCGGCGATTTCTATATTGTCTTCAATGATTAAGATTCGTTTCATGATTTTTTCCCTCGATCCTTGGTAAGGTAATGATGATGCTCAGGCCGCCGCCAGGTGTCTCGGCGGCGCGGATGCTGCCGTGCAGGGCGGCGATGATCTGCCTGACGATGGCCAGGCCCAGGCCGCTGCCTTTTTTGACGTCCGTCCGGGCGGCATCGGTCCGGTAGAAGCTGTCGAAGAGGCGGGGCAGGTCGGCCGTCGGCACGCCGGGCCCGTCGTCAGCAAAGGTCAGGACGACGGACTCCGGCGTCTCGCGCAGGACGATATCCATGGCGACCGTTCCTTTTTCTTTATATTTCAGACTGTTTTCCAAAAGATTGTCGACGATGCGCTGGAACTGCATCCTGTCGATGGCGGCCCGGGCCGGACCGGACGGCGTCGCATAATGCAGGATAAGGCCGCGCTCAGCCAGGCGTTGTTTGTTTTCGGCGACGAAGTCCGTGAAGTAGTCGCGCAGGGAGACTGTTTCCATGGCAAAGGAGACCTGGCCTAAGTCGAGCTTGGAAAAGAGGAAGAGGCGGTCGACGAGTTTTTCCAGGGTGCAGGCATTCTGGTAGATGAGTTCGACATAATGATGACGCTTTTCCGCTGTCTTGGCAATGCCCACGAGGATGCCGCTGGCGTAGCCCTTGAGCAGGGTCAGCGGCGTCGACAGGTCGTGGGAGATGCCGGCAATCAGTTCCTTGCGGTTCTGTTCATATTTTTCCTGTGCTTCCCGGGAGGCCTTCAGCTGGCGGCGCATGCGGTCGAAAGCGGCGCAGGTCCGGCCCAGTTCGTCCCGTGACGGTACCTGCAGGGCGTAGTCGAGATTGCCCTTTTCGATTTCCGACGCTGCTTGCCGCAGGGCGGCGAGCGGTGTCAGTATCTGACGCGAGAGAAGGCGCGAGAGGATGAGGCCGCAGGCGATGATGATGACGCTGGCCGTGATGACGATGAAGGTCAGGATTGTCTGAAGGACGCTCTTGGCGATGCCCTCGCGGATGCCCGTCTTGGCAATAAAGGGAATATGTCCGGCGGCGATGACCATCGTACCGCTGCGCGGTGACGTATAGCGGAAGAAGAAGCCGTCGCCGTCCCAGGTCATGACCGTGGGCTGGCCGTTGGCCTTGCGCAGGACCGCGTCGGCCAGGGCCGGGAAGTCGATGCCCGGTGTGATATAGGCGACCTGATCGTTGCGGATGATGGCCGTAGCGATGCCCAGGTCCTCGAGGACGCGGCAGTCTTCGCGCATGTCCTTGACCTTCAGCGGTCCCGGCCGTTCTGCCTTGACCCGCAGGGAACTGACCGTATACTGGATAGAAAGGGCCGGCCCCTTTTCCGGCCAGAGCCCGGCCAGGTCGTTGTGGGGCGACGAAAAGCGCAGGCCCGAGATGAGCAGGAAGCCGAGGACGGATAAGATGAAAATCGGCACGAAGACCATGGTGAAATTCGCCATGAGCAGTCGCCGCCGCAGGGAAATATCGCTGAGATGGAGCATAAGCAGGTCATCCTTTCGTGATTTCGTGGTGTGGTTTTATTATACCCTTTTTTTGCCGTTCGTCGTAGGCCGTTCTTCATTGAGCAATGCGTTAGCGAGCCAGAATCGCAACGCTAAACGAACCACGTCAAACGAACCACGAAAAGGGCTGCCGCATGAGCGACAGCCCTTTTCAAACAAGCTAATCTTCAATTTCTGTATGGATGACGGAGCCTGTGGCGGCATCGATGAGGACGTCGTAGCGGACGCTGCCAGAGGTCATGCGGACGTTGTACATGGGATGGAAGAGGTCGCGCGGGCCCTGGCCCTGCTGCGGCTGAGCCTGTGCGTCCTGGCCGTCAGCTGGCTTTTGTCCGTCCTGCGGCGCCTGTCCGTTGGGCGGCGGCAGCATCGGCTTGCCTTGGCCGTTATCCTGCGGTGCGCCGGCTTTCGCTGTTGCCCCGGCAGCTGCATCCGGACGCGGTCCCTGCGGGTCCTGTCCTTTGCCTTGCGGTCCGCGGCGTTCGTGACGGTCGCCGCCCTGGCGATCATCGCCGTCTTTGCGGCCGTAGCGGTCGCCTTTATCGCGGTCTTTCGGGCCGCCTTTCGGACCTTTCTTCAGACTGCTGCGGTCAAAGAGGGCCACTTCCTGGAAATTGATGTCGCTTTCGTCCTTGCCGATGGCCTGGGCAGCCGCGGCGCAGGCCTGATCTTCTGAGATGAGATTGACATTGCGCTGCTGGGCCTGGGCTTTGGTCATTTCCGTCATGGCTTCGACTTTTTCCGCATGGCGGGCCAGGTGCTGCTGGTGCAGGTAATAATGGCCGCCGGCCGTGGCGATGACGGCGACGACGCAGAAAGCTGCGGCGATTTTGGCATTGCGGGCCGTACAGATTTTATTCTTCAGCGAAACGAGTGTATTTTGCCATTTTTCCATAAGTCATTCCTCCTGTCTTCAATCACTAATTCCTGACTACGACGAAAGTATAACCGATAAACCTAAAATCCAGCTAAACAGGGCCGTAAGAATTGCATAAATGTTGTATAATGAGTTTGTAGTTTGCAGGCTGTAGGGACGCTCATGTGGGGCGCCCGCCGAGTCCGCCATGTTTTATATAATAGAGAGTGAGGTATCACACGATGAACGACGAACTGAAACTGACACAGATGGCGTCCTGCTCCGGTTGAGGCGCTAAGCTCGGGCCGGGGACGCTGGCCCAATTGTTGGACGGACTGCCAACACATCATGATGACCGCCTCCTCGTCGGCTATGATAAGAGCGACGACGCGTCGGTCTACCAGGTTACTGACGATATCGCTGTTGTCCAGACGGTCGATTTCTTCCCGCCTATCGTCGATGACCCTTATTTATTTGGACAAATTGCGGCAGCCAATGCCCTGAGCGACGTCTACGCCATGGGGGCAGAAGCCAAACTGGCCATGAACGTCATGTGCGTCAACACGGCCATGGGACGCGACGCCGTGCGGGCAATCCTGGAAGGGGGCTACCAGAAGGCTTATGAAGGCGGTGTCATCATCACCGGCGGCCACACCATCGAAGATAAGGAACCGAAGTACGGCCTTTCCGTGACGGGCTTTGTCGATCCGAAGAAACTGCTGCGCAACTCATCAGCCCGGCCCGGCGACGTCCTCATCCTGACTAAGCCCTTAGGCGTGGGCATCTTGATGACCGCTGCCCAGGGTGACTTTGTCGAAGCACCGCTCCTGCAGCAGCTCTACAATCAGATGGCCCAGCTCAACAAGACGGCCCGGGATATCATGGTCCGCTATGACGTGCACAGCTGTACGGACGTGACGGGCTTTGGCCTCTTGGGCCATGCCTGTGAAATGGCTGACGGCAGCCAGACGACGATTCATTTCCAGAGCAACGCCATTCCCTATCATAAAGAGGCCTTGAAGATGGCCGCCATGGGACTGATTCCGGCCGGCGCCTACCGCAACAGGAATTTTGCGGCCGGACGCGTGGCTGCCGACGGCGTGGACAAGCGCTTCATGGACGTCCTCTACGATCCGCAGACCTCAGGCGGACTGCTCATCGCCGTCGCTGAGAAGGATGCAGCTGCCCTGGTGCAGAATCTGCGGGACGCCATCCCCTGTGCGGCTGTCGTCGGCTATGTAACGGCGCGGCAGGAAAAGGCAATCTGCATTGAATAAAACTTGTAAAAACGCCTACCTTCAGCGCCGCAGATAGTGTATAATAAGAGTGGTGAGTTTTTTTACCGTACTCATGTCAATTACAAAGGAGAGATTCAACGTGATCGAACGCTATACGAAACCGGAAATGGGTCATATTTGGACAGAATACAATGAATGGGATACGATGAAACAAGTCGAAATCCTGGCCAGTGAAGCACAGGCAGAACTCGGCAATGTCCCGAAAGAAGCTGCCAAGGAAATTCGCGAAAAAGCCGCTTTTTCTGTCGACCGCATCCATGAAATCGAAGCGGAAACACATCATGACATTGCTGCCTTCGTCTCTACGCTTTCGGAAAACATCGGCGAAGCCGGTAAATATGTCCACCTCGGCCTGACCTCGACGGACGTCAAGGATACGGCCCTGGGCTACATGCTCAAACAGGCATCGGACATCCTCATCAAAGACTTGGAAAACTTCCATGCCGTACTGCGCCGCCGTGCCGTTGAATTCAAATATACGCCGTGCATCGGCCGTACTCACGGCATCCATGCAGAAGCGACGACCTTCGGCCTCAAGCTCTGCAACTGGATGGCTGAAATCGAACGCGACATCGAACGCATGAAAGCCGCTAAAGAAACGATTGCTGTCGGCAAGATTTCTGGTGCTGTCGGTACCTATGCCGACGTTGACCCCTTTGTTGAAAAATATGTCTGCGAACACCTCGGCATCGCTGCGTCGCCGATTTCGTCCCAGACCCTGCAGCGTGACCGCCATGCTGCCTATGTTACGACCCTGGCTGTCATCGCCAGCTCTATCGACAAGATGGCTACGGAAATCCGTCACCTCCAGCGTACGGAAGTCCGCGAAGCCGAAGAATATTTCAGTCCGAAACAGAAAGGCTCTTCCATCATGCCGCATAAACGCAATCCTATCACGTGCGAACGCATGTGCGGCTTAGCCCGCGTCATCCGCGGCAATGCCCAGGCGGCCCTGGAAGACGTCGCCCTCTGGCACGAACGCGATATTTCCCATTCTTCCGTCGAACGCATCATCCTGCCGGACAGCACGATTGCCTTGGATTACATGCTCCAGACCTTCACCCGTGTCATCGACAAGCTCCTGGTTTATCCGGACAAGATGATGAAGGACCTCAACCTCACAGGCGGCCTCATCTACAGCCCGATCATCCTCAACACCCTCGTCGAAAAAGGCGCTGTCCGTGAACAGGCTTACCGCTGGGTACAGCGCAATGCCATGAAACGCTGGCTCGACGGCGAAGACTTCCTGGAAAATCTGAAGAAAGACGAAGATATCAAGAAATACATGAGCGCCGAAGACATCGAAGGCTGCTTCGACGTCAAGAAAATGCTCAGCCACGTAGATACCATCTTCGCACGTTTCGGAATTTAAGAGTAGTTTGTAGGGGCTCGCACGTGGCGAGCCCGCCTCTCAGAAAAAGGGTTTGTCGTCGTGTGACAAGCCCTTTTTTGCTGTCCCGGAAAATCCGCATCCACGCCCTACGAGCCACGAATCCCTTGGGAGGTGATTATTTCATGTATTATTTCGATAATGCGGCGACAACAGCGCAGAAGCCGGAGGCGGTGGCCAAGGCCGTGTACCGCGTGCTGACGTCCGGGACGGTCGGCAATCCATCCCGCGGCGCTCACGGCTATGCCCTCAAGGCGTACGGTATCGTCCTCCAGGCAAAGGAAGCCGTAAAGGCCCTCTTTCACTGCGGTGAGGCCTATGAAGCCGCTTTTACGCACAACTCGACGACGGCCCTGAATATGGTCCTCAAAGGATTGATCCGGCCCGGCGACGGCGTCTTGACGACGTTCTGGGAACACAATGCTGTCCTGCGTCCGCTCTACCAGCTGGAAAAGGAAGGCGTCCGCCTCGCCTTTGTCGGCGCCGACCCCGTAAGCGGTGCCCTGCAGTATGAAAAGATGGAAGCGCTCCTTACGCCGCAGACAAAATGGGTCGTCTGCAATCATGCATCCAATGTGACGGGCAATGTCCTCGACCTCACGCGCATCAAGGAATTCTGCCGGCGTCATCATCTGGGGCTCATCGTCGACGTCTCCCAGACGGCCGGTGCCTATGACCTCGACTTGTCCGACGGCATCGTCACGGCAGCCTGCTTTACCGGTCATAAATCGCTCTACGGCCCGGGCGGCACAGGCGGCCTCGTCATTCGCAGCGATGCGGCTGTCCGCCCCTGGCTGACAGGCGGCGACGGCGTCCATTCCTTCGAACATGAACAGCCGGCAGCGGTACCCGGTGTCTTCGAAGCGGGTACGGCCAACGTCGCCGGCATTGCCGGCCTGGCGGCAGGTATCGGAGAAATCCTCAAAGAAGGTGTCTCTGCGGCCGCGGCCCATCAGGAAGAACTGGCCCGTATTTTCGTCCCGGCCGTAAAGGAAATCCCGGGTATCCGCCTCTACGGTGACTTTTCCGGGCCCCGCGTCGGCGTCTACAGCCTGAATATCGGTACGGCCGAATCGGCTGTCGTCAGCGATATCCTCTGGAATGACTACGCCATGGCGACGCGCCCGGCCTACCACTGTGCACCCCTCATCCACAAGGCACTGGGCACAGACGTACAGGGCACGGTCCGCTTTTCCTTTTCCCGCTACACCACAAAAGACGACGTCCGTGCCGCCGTCGATGCCCTGCGGGAAGTGGCTAGTCGTGCTTAGGGGGCGACCGTTATACATGATTACATTTGCATATCGTTCATCGTAGGTCGTAGGTCGTTTTGCGAGACGGGCTCGCTGACGCATTGCTCTTTCGACGAACAACCTACGATGAACGGCATTTCACTACGGAGGTATCAATCATGAAAAATTATTCGTATATGACACAGGGAACTTGTTCCCGCCAGATTACGTTTTCTTTGGAAGACGGCAAACTGCATAATGTCCATTTTGTCGGCGGCTGTCCCGGCAACACCCTGGCTATAAGCAAGCTCCTCGAAGGGGCTGACGCCGCTCAGACCGTAAAGACCCTCAAAGGCAATCCCTGTGGTGACCGCGGGACTTCCTGTGCCGATCAGTTGGCCATTGCCGTCGAACAGGCCTTGAAGCAAGGCGCTTAATGGCTGGCGAAACGTATGGCGTTGCCCTGGTTCCGTCGACGCGGCAGGCTATGGAAGGCGAACAGCTGGCGAAAGCAGCCGGCCTGGCCGTGCGCATCATTCCGACGCCGGGGAAGCTCGACGCGTCGTGCGGTTTTTCCCTGCGCTATGACCTGAAAGAGGAAGACGCCCTTGTCGCCCTCCTCCAAGCGCACGGCATCGCCTGGCAGGCCCTTTATGCGGCGAAACGGCAGGGCCTGAGGGTATCTTATACTAAATTAAAGGAAGTGTAGCCTGTGCGCCATATCGTCATTGGCACTGCCGGTCATGTCGACCACGGCAAGACGACGCTCGTCTGCGCTCTGACGGGCATCGAGACGGACACGACAGCGGAAGAAAAAAAACGAGGTCTGACCATTAACCTCGGCTTTGCCTGGCTCGACCTGCCTGACGGCACGCGGGCGGGCATCGTCGACGTGCCGGGCCATGAAAAGTTCATCAAGAACATGGTCGCCGGCCTGCCGGGCCTTAATCTGGTCCTCCTGGTCATTGATGCCAATGAAGGCGTCATGCCGCAGACGAAGGAACATTTCGATATCCTGACGCTCCTCGGCGTCCGTGAATTCATCGTCGTCGTCACCAAGGCCGACACGGTCAGTGAAGAATTGCTGGATCTGGCCCTGAAGGATATCCGTGAACACCTAGCCCAGACGCCGGCGGCCGGAGCGCCTATCGTCGTCACCGATGCCCTCAGCGGCCGCGGTCTGGACGATTTGGTACGGCAGATTCAGGAAAGCGCTGCCAATCTGCCGTCTGAGACGGCGGACGGCGACGGCCGCCTCAATGTGGACCGCTCCTTTTCTCTGAAAGGTTTCGGGACGATTGTTACAGGGACCCTCATCGACGGCCCCATGCTCAGCGGCCGCGACGTCTGGCTCTATCCGGGCGGGCGGCGCCTGCGGATCCGCAACATCCAGGTCCACGAAGAAGATGTGTTGCGGGCCGAACCGCCGCAGCGAACGGCCCTTAACCTGGCCGGTATTGCCTGCAGCGAAATCCGCCGCGGCGATGTTCTCTGTACAGCACCAGACCTTACAGCGACGCGGATGCTCGATGTCAAAGTGACCTGCTTGGCCGACGCGGCGCCCCTCGTCCATTGGCAGCGCATGCGTCTCCTCATCGGTACGCGGGAGGTCATGGTCCGCATCGTCCCCTTAGGGGCGGAACAGATTGCGCCTGGGACGGAAGGCTTCCTGCAGCTGCGTCTGGAAGCGGACGAGCTCTATGTCAGGGCCGGAGACCGCTTCATCCTGCGGACCTATTCGCCCATGCATACCGTCGCCGGCGGTGAGATCCTCGATGCTCACCCGAAAAAGCACCGCCGCTTCAAAGCCGACGTCGTCGAGGGCCTCAAAGCCCGCGATGCCGGCCTGATCGACGAAGTGACGGCCGATTACCTGCGCCTGCGGCAGGTACCCTTTACACAGGCGCAGGTCATTGCCAAGGCCGTCGACCTGCCGTTGGAAAAAGTGGAAGCGGCTCTGGAACATCTGCGCAGCCGGGGAATCGTGCGGCGGACGCGTCAGGGCTATATCCACAGCCAGGCTTATAAAGCGTGGCAGGCAAAGGTGCTGCAGCTCCTGCGGGCCTATCATCAGGCAAAGCCCCTGCAGCCGGGCATGCCCCAGGCCGAATTCTGCCGCCGTCTGGGTCTTAACGAAGACGACGGCACGGCGCTGCTGCATCTCTTGATGGCCGGCAGCGTCTGCCGCCTCTCGCGGCAGTGCGTGGCCGCCAAGGAATTCCGCATCGCCTTTTCACCGGCGCAGCGAAAACTGCAGTCGCTCATTGAAAAGACGCTGGACCGCAGCGGTTTTGTCCCGATGGAGGCAGCGTCTCTGCGCAGTCTGGGCAAAGAAGGACCTGCCGTCGTCGATGCCCTGAACGGCAAGAGCCTCGTCTTCCTGTCGCCGGAATTCGTCCTCTCGAAGCGGTATTTCACGCAGGCTGCCCGGCTTGCCTATGAGCTCCTGCAGGATGGACAGGCACTGCGGTTGGGACAATTCCGTGATGCCCTGCATATCAACCGCAGCCAAGCCCTGCTCATCCTGGAATACATGGACCGCTGCGGCCTGACGCGCCGCGTCGGCGACGGCCGTCTGGCCGGCCCGAAGCTTGGAAAATATCAGACGAAAGGAGGGACGCCCCATGAATGAAGTACAACAGAAGCTGCTGCGCCAGCTGCCCGACGTCGACCATCTGCTGCAGCGGCCGCGCCTCTTGAAATGGCAGGAAAAGACATCGCGCAAGGCCGTTCGCGATGCCGTCCGCGCCGTTCTCGACAGGCGGCGCCAGGCCATCCTTGATGGTCAGGCAACAGCTCCCTTTTCAGCGGATGCTTTTGATCAAGCCGTCATCGCTTGTCTGCAGCATGAGAAAACGGGTCATCTGCGACGGGTCATCAACGCGACGGGGACGATCCTGCATACGAATCTGGGCCGTTCCGTCTTCAGTCCGGAATTGGCCCGTCATATCGCTGATGTGAGCTGCCATTACAGCAATCTCGAATATGACCTGCCATCAGGTAAACGGGGGTTGCGCTACGACCATGTCCGCAGCCTGATTTGTGATCTGACGGGGGCAGAAGATGCCCTTGTCGTCAACAACAACGCCGCGGCTGTCCTTTTGACCCTGGCCAGCCTGACTGCGGGCAGGGAAGTCGTCATTTCCCGGGGCGAACTTGTAGAAATCGGCGGCTCTTTCCGCATCCCTGAAGTCATTGAACAGAGCGGCAGTACGATCTGCGAAGTCGGGACGACGAATAAGACTCATCTGCGCGACTATGAAAAAGTGATTGGCGAGAAAACAGCGGCCTTGATGAAGGTCCACACCAGTAATTACCGCATCATCGGCTTTACGGAAACTGTCTCTCCGGCAGCTTTGGCAGAGTTGGCCCATACGTACGACTTGCCCTGCATTCATGATCTTGGCAGTGGCCTCTTCGTCGATTTGGAACACTTCGGCCTGCCTCATGAACCGACGGTCCGCGAAGCCCTGGAAGCCGGCTGCGATGTCGTGACCTTCAGCGGTGATAAACTCCTGGGTGGTCCCCAGGCGGGCATCATCGCCGGTAAAGCGGCGTATCTGCAGACCATGAAGCATCATCCTCTGCTGCGGGCCCTGCGCGTCGATAAGATGACCATGGCCTGTCTCGAAGGGACGCTGCAGGCCTACCGGAATGATACGGCCCGGCGTCACATCCCGACCCTGCGCTGCCTGGCCCAGACGAAAGAAGAAGGCCGGCAGCGGGCAGTGCAGCTGCTGCTGAAATTGGAAGCGGCGCAGCTGTCGGCAGACCTGGAACTCATCGAAGTTGATGACTGCATCGGCGGCGGTGCCTGCCCGGACGTATCCCTGCCGGGCTGGGCCGTCACCGTCAAGGCCGAAGACAGGCCGCCGGAGAAACTGGCAGAACAGCTGCGCTTCACGGAAGTCCCAATCATCGCCCGCATCGTCCATGACCGCGTCGTCTTGTCCCAAAGAACCATCGGTGACGACGAATTCGACGACCTTGTACGCATGCTGGGGCGTGTGCTGAATTCGTGATTCGTTTGGCGTGGTTCGTTTGCCGAAAATGCCCGTAAATACAAGGTGGGGATATCCGCAGAATTCGCGCGGGCGCCCCACGTGGGCGCTCCTACAACGATAAACGATGAACGACCCACGACAAACGAAAAAAGCCTGCTGCAAAATGCGGCAGGCTTTTTCAATTTACTCCGGCGACGATTCGCCGAGAATTTCTTTTCCTTCGATAAACTGGACCGTAGGATTTTGTTTTTTCTTTTCAATGAGGTCGACCATGAGGTGCAGACAGTGCTGACCGATTTCGCCCATAGGGATATCGACGCGGGACAGCGAGGGAATAGCGTAATCGTTGAGCTGGGCCATGTTGATCCCAATGGTGAAGACTTCCACATCTTGGGGAATGGAGATTCCCAGTTCATGACAGGCATAGAGCATGCCGTGGGCCAGGACGTCGGATTCACAGAACATAGCCCGGGGCATCCGCTTTTCTTCATAGAGTTTCTTCGTAGCTGCTACGGCGCTCGATGAAGACGTATCGCAGAGGATGACATTTTCTTCCGGGACAGCATGGCCAGCTTTGGCGAAGGTGTCGAGGAAGCCCTGCATCCACGTGCGCATGATTGGGAACGACGTATCATGGGTCAGGACTCCGGCGTCGAAAATGCCTTTGTTGAGGAAATGCTTAGCGACGTTGCAACCGATAGTATAGTTGTCCATAGTGACGCTGCTGTACTTGTCCGATTCCCGGTTAAAGAGGACGACTGGGCAAGGGATATGGATGGAATTGAGATAGTCCATATCTTTATTCGACATATTTGCAATGATGATGCCGTTAAAAAATTCGTTTTGCATCGCTTCGAGCTGTTTTTGCAGCTGATCGACTTTATATGGGACGACGGTCAGATGAATCGCCTTATCTTGCTTCATGATTTCTTCCTGGATCCCAAGGGTGATACGGGCCAGGTAGTTGATACGGAAGTCCGTTGCCCAATAGAAGGCAATGGCATAGCTGTCCTTTTTAGCCGACCGCAGTTTTTTTGCCGACTGGTTGGGGACGTAGTTTAGATCTTGTGCAATTTTGTATATACGCTGTTGTGTTTCCTGTGAGATTTTCCGTTCCCGGCCCTTACCGTTCAAGACGATGGAAACGGTGGCGATGGAAACGCCAGCAGCTTTGGCAATGTCTTTAATTGTGGACACAATGGCCACCTCCACTCTTGCTTTTATTTTGACATAAATTAAACGTTTTTTCAAGGAAATCTGTGTTACAGGATGAACAAGTATTTATTTTTAGTGTCATTCGCGAATCCTTGGCAATCATGGTACAATAGAATCGATTCAGACGAGGAAAGAGGGAGGGTATGACTGTGAGTTATGAAAATTACCGGCGCCAGGCCCTGCACCAGATCGACAATCTGGCTAAGCCGCCGGGAAGCCTGGGACTTTTGGAAAAGCAGGCCAAGCAGATTTTACTGGCCTGGGGGACTTTTCATCGGGAACTGCGGCCAAAACACATCATTTTTGCCGCCGACAATGGCGTTGTCCAAGCCGGTGTCGTTGCTCAGTTAGCGGATATAACCTATATGCAGAGCTGCCATATGGTCCAAGGAACGTCGGCTGTGACCTGTTTTTGCCGTAGCCAGGACATTCCTTATGAAGTCGTCGATGTCGGTATCGACAGTGCCGATGCCGTCGGCTTAGACCGCAAAATCGCCAGGGGAACGAAAAATTTCGCCGTTGAACCGGCTATGAGTCGGGAACAACTGGTACAAGCCATGGCGACGGGACGCGAACGGGTACAGGCAGCTGCCAAAGAGGGAATCAATCTCCTGTCGTTTGGCGAAATGGGCATTGGCAATACGACGACGTCAGCAGCTGTCCTCACCGCCTTGTCTCCGAAAAAGATGTCCTGGCTGACCGGTTTTGGTTCGGCTCGGGGTAATTATAAACTGCTCTTCCACAAGCGGCGCGTCATTGCCGCAGCCATCAAAGCCTATAAAAAAGAAATCCAGACGCCGGCCGATGCCCTGCGTTGTGTCGGCGGCTTTGATTTGGCGTCACTCTGCGGTGCTATGATGGCTTGTGCTGATGAAAAAATACCTTTTTATATTGACGGCTTCATTACGGCGACGGCCCTGGCCTGTGCCATTGCCATGAAACCTGCTGTCCGCGATTATGCCTTGCCGTCCCATATTTCCCGGGAGCCCGGTATGGCCCAGGCCCTGCGCCTGTGCGGCATCGATGAATACGAAGTCCCCATCCAGGCGGGCCTCTCATTGGGGGAAGGGACAGGGGCCGTCTTAGGCGTCATTCTCATGAAGACCATGATGTATGCCGTCTGGCATATGGCTACCCTGAACGGCATCAATAACGAAGCTCAGGAACGCCACGACAGCCGCAGAGGAGATGAAGAAAATGGATGAAGCAACGCGGGAAAAAGCGCGGGCCATCTTCGCCCGCATGGGCCTAAGCGAAGAAGAGGCAGTCGAACTCTTTTACAAACGGACCATTGCCTGCGGCAAAATGCCCTTTGCCACATCAGGACCAGAAAATAAAAAAGTCAAAAAGAAACGCATGAATGAACGCTTCGCCGAATGGGATGCTTTTTGACGGAGCGCAGTTAGCTGTTCGCAGTCCGCAGTCCGCTGTAAGGGCGCCCACGTGGGGCGCCCGTGTGAATCTAGGGAAGAGCCTATTCTAATTGATAAGGTTATCGACAATATTCGTGCAGGCTCGCCACGTGCGAGCCCCTACAACGATGAACGATGAACGGCAAACGACCCACGAAAAAAGCCTGCCGGACGGCAGGCTTTTTTCATTTCGTTATCATATCTTCCGGGGCAAAGCCCGTTCTTTCGGCGTAGTCGCCTTCCAGTATCTGGATGGGGACGAAGCCTTGGTTGTCTTTGTCGCCAGTAATCTGGATACGTGTCGGTTTGGCAAAGACTAGGATTTTATCGGACCGGACGAGGGAACTGATGGTTTCCATGTCGCGGTCGTGGCTGGCTTTTAGGAAGATGGGAATCGTCGTTTCGTCGGGGATGACGTAGGTTCCGCGCATCATGAGGTAGCGGCCGCTGTTCGAGGGCAGGCGCGTCTTTTCCTGCTGTGCTTCTTTTTCTGCGTCACTCAGTTCTGGGATGCCGCTCGTCGAATAGCGGGAGAAGTTGACCTTGGTCTGTTCTGCTTCCCCGTAGCGGTGGACGTAGTAAATGGTGATGAACAGGCAAAAGATGACGAAAGGCAGGAATAGCATTTTGGTGTAATACGTTAGTTTAGCATATTTTGCCTCTTTTTGCTCCCGTGCCTCCCGTTCTTCCCGCGTCTCGACGACTTCTTCTGGCTGCCCTTGCAAGGCGCCAGCCAGGATAGCCGATAAAGGGATACCGTAGCTGGAAATGGGATAGAGGTTTTCCAGCCAGCTCAGGCCGCAGATGCAGGCCATGGCCCGGCTCAAAGCGTTGTCCATGTCGACGGGAATCTTCATGCGGTGCAGGATCGATGAGAGGGAATCATTGGCCAGGTTGGGCATGTACGTGGCGGCCAAGAATTTCAGGTCCCGTACATAGACGTCTTTCAGGGGCAGTTCCCGGCCCGACGCTTCATAGCTGGCCTTGATGGCCGGGAAGAGCCGTTCCGAACGGTACGCCGAAAGGACGGCGTCTTTTAGGAGCAGGGAAATATCTTCATCCCAGACGACGTCGAAGGGCTTGCTCTCACTGAGCATGGCCTCCGTCAGGTTGTGAGCCTGAATCGGGCCTTCGCGGGGCTTGATGAAGTAGGAAATGCCGTGGACATTGCCGTCACTGATCCAGGCCAGTGCCAGGCGGCAGATACTGTTTAAGTTGTCGTTGGCCAAGTCGGCAGCCATGGCGATGGTCGAATTGACTTTTCGCCGGCGCAGTGATTCCAGCGCCTTTTGTGTATTCGTATCCATGGCAGGTATCCTCCGTGAATGGGAAAAGATTAGCGGCCACGCTGCTTATAATAAGGCCGGAACGTGCGGCGCGGCTGTTTCGGCGTCTGTTTGAGCTTGAAGTAGTTGTGCTTGACGGTATGGTTCTTTTCGTCTGTGAAGGTGTTGACGTCGAAGAGTTTCAGCGATTCAATGAAGGGCACGAATTTTTTGTAGCCGAAATTGCGGACATCGAAGTCAGAGAACTGCTTGCTCAGGAGATTGCCGAGCGTGCCCGAGAAGATCCAGCCGTTGTCGTCGGAATTTTCTTCGGTTAGTTTAATCAAGGCCTGACGGATGGTGGAGAAATCCTTGCCCGGTGTCTTGCCGCGCTGCGGATTGGCTTCCGGCGGCTGGGGCGGACGGGCTGTATTCGTTTCGCTGTTATGGCTGACAGGTGTCGTCCTGCCCGGTTTATGCGCTTCTTCCGCATGAGCAGCAGGAGCCGTTTCATGTTCAGCAGTTTCGTGTTCTTCCTGTTCTTCCGCTTCTTCTGCTTCTTCTGCTTCTTCCCAGAGGACGTCGAGATAGAGGAACTTGTTGCACGCCGAGATGAAGGAGCGCGGCGTCTTGCTTTCGCCCATGCCGAGGACGTATTTCTGCGATTCCCGCAGGCGCGAGGCCAGGCGGGTGAAGTCGCTGTCTGACGAGACGATGCAGAAGCCGTCGAGGTTGCTCTGGTAGAGCAGATCCATCGTGTCGATGATCAGGGCCGAATCGGACGAATTCTTACGGATTGTATTGCTGTACTGCTGGATCGGCTGGATGGCGTTGTCTAAAATCGTATTGCGCCACGAAGCCATCTGCGGCGTCGTCCAGTTGCCGTAGATGCGTTTGTAGATGACATCGCCGAGATTGTTCGCTTCAGATAAGATGACGTCGATGTATTTGCTGGAAATATTTTCGGCGTCGATGAGGACGGCGAGTTTCATTTCTTGATTCATATTTCAATTACCTCTGTTTGCGTTATTTTTTTATTATATCATCATCCGTAGTAACTGTGCTATAATAAAACCAAGGCTGAGACGAAGGCGTGCATCCTTCGCCGGGCCTATTTTTTTTAAGAAGGTGGTACAGATGAAATGGAATAATATGGCGCCCTTCTGCGTCGCTGCTGCGGGAATCTGCTGGGGCATCATCGGCTTGTTTACCCGTCAGCTGTCGCTTTACGGCCTTTCGCCGCTGCAGATTACTTTCGGCCGCGCCCTGGTCACAGCCCTGGTCCTCAGCGGCGTGCTCCTCTGCCGCTGTCCGGAAAAGCTGCGCATTTCCCTGCGCGATTTATGGATGTTCCTGGGTACGGGCCTGGGGAGCATCGTCTTTTTCAATATCTGCTACTTCACAGCCATCGAACTGATGACGCTCTCTGTAGCGGCCATCCTGCTTTATACGGCGCCGAGCATCGTCATGGTCTTTTCGATTTTTCTCTTCCATGAACGCTTTACACGGCGTAAAGGTTTCTGCCTGGTCCTGGCCTTCGTCGGCTGTGTCCTTGTCAGTGGTCTGGGAACTGGGCACGTCGCGGCCCTGGGCATCCTGGCCGGCCTGGGCAGCGGCTTTGGCTATGCCCTCTATTCGGTTTTCGGCCATTACGCTTTAGCCAAATATGAACCCCTGACGGTGACGGCCTGGACCTTTATCATCGCGGCCCTCGGGCTTTTACCTTTCTGCCGCTTCGGCATGATGGCAGGACTTGCGGCCGCTGTGCCTTATACGGCGCTTCTCTTTGCCCTCCTGGGCATCGTCTCAACGGCACTGCCCTTCGTCCTCTATACGGTCGGCCTCCATCATATGGAAGCAGGCCGGGCTTCTATCCTGGCTTCTGTCGAACCCCTGACGTCGACCGTCGTAGGCATCGTCATTTTCCACGAAGCCCTGACGGTAAGCGGTGCCCTGGGCATCATCTGCATCCTCGGCGCCGTCATCCTCTTGTCCCGGACGGAGGCTAGCGGATGAATTCGAAGCGGAATTTGCGGCCCGGCGTAAGATAATCGAGGAGAAATTCTTCGTTCGGCACGACTTTGGCGACGATATTCGTCCGTTCTTCCGGCGGCAGTTCACATTTGACGATTTGCACTTCGCCCATATAGCGGAGGAAATCGGCATTGTCCAAGGTGATGTCGCCGCGGTGGAGACTGCGGAAGATATCGCTGTCCGGTTCGATGATGCGGCCGTCGAGGTGGGCCCGGCTGCCGCTCGTGCGGATGACGTCGCGCGACGTATCGCGGCGGACCGTAAAGGTATAGGAAAGCAGGTCCTGGATGTGTGGTTCCCGGCTGAGAAGCTTGGCCTTGATGACGACGACGCCCGTTTCTTCCCGACTGAGGGCAGCCAGGTCGCGCAGTTCTTTATCGGACGGGCCGTCGTCACCGATGAAGACGGACTGGACGCCGAGAGCGGCTAAATGGCGTCCTGCCAGGCTGACGTCCAAATGGCGGTGGTCTTCCAGGGTCGGCAAGCCTTCAAAGAGCGGCGCCCGCCTTCCTTTCTGACTAGGCACGAAAGCGCCGACGGAAAGGCCGTGCGCGTGGAGCAGCGCCGTCTGGGCTTTGAAATAGTCCAGGTCCAGGCCCGTGTGGAGCCGGGGATAGAAGTTGTGCAGGCCGTCGATGCGGTCCATCTGGGCACCGTTCTTTTCAAGATTCGCGAGGTCCTCTTCGCTCAGGGTCGAAGCATTGACCTGGACGCGGACGAGACGGCTGTACATGGCCAGTTTGGCGGCATCGAAACCGTCGTCGAAGCGCACTGTCGTGATGCCCAGGTCGGCAATGGCGGTCGGTGAGAAGCGGTCCAGCCCCAGAACTTCGACGGAGGCCGGCGAAACGTCGGCAATGACGTCCAGACGCTGCCGGCGTGCCGTTTCCAGGACGGCCTGCAGTTCTTTATGGAAGGCCGTGCGGTCCGTTTCTGGAATCTGGAAGGATGTAAATAAGCGCGTCATGCCGAGTGCGGCGGCCCGTTCGATGCGGGCCGTCTTTTCTTCTATCGTCCCGCCGAGGCCGGGATAGATCGAAATACCTGTTTCCATTATTCTCCCTCCTTCGGATCGTCAAAGCCCAGGATGTACGTGGCGATGAAGCCGGCGACGTAGGCCGTGACCAGACCCAGCAAGTACATGGGGATGTTGTCCGTGCTGGCTGCCAGGGGCAGGCCGGAGATGCCAATCGTCGCGGCGCCGACCATGTAGGCCGCCTGGACGGCGCCGCCAAAGGCACCGCCGATGCAGGCGCCGATGAAGGGCCGCCCCAGGGGCAGGGTGACGCCGTAGATTAGCGGTTCGCCGACGCCCATCAGGCCGACGGGCAGGGCCGAGGCGATCGTCTTGCGCAGGGCCTTGTTCTTGGTCTTGATGTAGACAGCCGCCGCGGCGCCGACCTGACCGCCGCCGGCCATGGCCAGGATGGGCAGGAGGATGGTTACGCCGTAGCGCGAGAGCAGTTCCGCGTGGATCGGCGTCAGGCCCTGATGGATGCCGACCATGACCATGGGCAGGAAGGTGCCGCCCAGGATGAAGCCCGTCACGGCACCGCCGGTGCCGATGGATTCCGTCGCCGCGTAGCCGATGGCTTCCGAGAGATAGCCGCCGATGGGCTGGCAGAGGAAGAGGGCGACGAAGGTCGAAATGACGACGACCAAAAAGGGCGTCACAAAGAGGTCGAACATATCCGGTACGATGCGGTGCAGTTTCTTTTCCAGCCACGACGAAAAGAAGACGACTAGGAGGACGGCGATGATGCCGCCCCGGCCGGGGACCAGGGATTCGCCGAAGAGCTGGATCTGGGCCAGGTTCGGATGCGTGAGGATGGCCGCCATGACGCCGCCCAGCATGGGCGAGCCGCCGAATTCTTTCGCCGCATTGATGCCGACGAAGATGTTCAGTCCGTAGAAAGCGGCGTTGCCGGCAATGGCCAGGACCTGCAGCAGCGGCTGGGAGGACAAGGTCGGATCGACTTTGAAGGCAATGTTGAGGAGCCCTGTAATCAGGCCGCAGGCGATGAAGGCCGGGATGATGGGCACGAAGATGTGGGCGATTTTCTTCAGAGCCAGTTTGGCCGGCGTGGCATTGCGGCGCCGGATTTTTTCATGCAGGGCCTGGCCGTCAAAGGGGGCTTTGTCGCCCGTGCTGTCTGCAGCGGGGGCAGGGGACGCCGCTGGTGCTTCTTCCGGTGCTGCTTCGAGGAGGGGGGCAAAGGCCTGATAGAGCTTGGTCGCCTTGCCCGGGCCAACGATGATCTGCCATTCGTCGCCGGACTTATTGATGCCCATGACGCCGGGCAGTTTGGCCAGGTCCTCCTTGGTAAAGTGTTCGTCTTTGACGGTCAGGCGCAGGCGGGTCATGCAGTTGTAGGCCTTTTCGATGTTGGCGGCCGGACCCGTGATGTCATAGACGGCTTTGGCCAGTTTATCGTAATCCATGGGCAACCTCCTTGAGAACGGCGGCGACATAGCCGTGAGCGGCGTTAAGCCGTGCTTCGGCTGCGTCTGCCGGGATATCCAGGAGGACCATGACGATGGCTGTCTTGGCCCGGCCGCCGCTTGCTTTCAGAGCAGATACGGCCTGGCTGCGCGTGCAGCCCGTCGCTGTCATGACGATGCGCCGTGCCCGTTCTTCCAGCTTCTGGTTGGACGATTTGACATCGACCATCAGGTTGCCGTAGACTTTGCCCAGGCGGATCATGGCGCCCGTCGAGAGCATGTTGGCGATCATTTTCTGGGCCGTGCCGGCCTTCATGCGCGTCGAGCCTGTGACGACTTCCGGACCGACGACGGCGCAGAGATCGATGTCGGCACATTTGCCGATGGCAGAATTAGGCGAGCAGTCGATTGCAATCGTCGCGGCGCCGACGCTTTTGGCATAAGTCAGGCCGCCGACGACGTAAGGCGTGCGACCCGAGGCGCTGAGGCCGACGACGACATCATCTTTCGTCAGCTTTTTAGCCATTAAATCCTCTTTGCCCAGCTGCGGCGAATCTTCGGCGCCTTCTTTGGCCCGGAAGATGGCTTCGTAGCCGCCGGCGATGAGGCCCTGGATGCGGTCCGGGTCCGTGCTGTACGTCGGCGGGCATTCGACGGCGTCGAGGATGCCCAGGCGGCCCGACGTGCCGGAACCCATGTAAAAGAGGCGGCCGCCGCCGCGCAGGCTGTCGGCGATGACGTCGACGGCGCGGGCAATAGCCGGAATGATGGCGCCGACCGCGTCGGCAACCTTATGGTCTTCTTCATTTATAATACGCAGCATCTCTTCCGTCGAGACGCTGTCGATGTGCCGACTGCGGCTGTTGCGCTGTTCCGTAGCCAGTCTATCCAGTTCAATCATAGTCTTTCCTTTCTTTCATCGCAAGTATTCTATCATTTTCAAATATACAATTCTAATTATAGAGAGTGTTGGGAGGACTTGCAATAGGCCTTTTTTTCATGGACCCAAACCTTTATTTTTTTGCCGTTTCATGGTATGATTAATCTGCACGCAGTGTCCTGTGTGCCATGTGCGCCCATAGCTCAGCTGGATAGAGCAGCAGTTTCCTAAACTGCGTGTCGGATGTTCGAGTCATCTTGGGCGCACCATTTTTTTATCTGAAAGGTGGTCATACCCTATGTCCGATATGAAGAATCCACTGGCTTCTTTCCATGAAGAACCCTTGCATGATACTGATTATACACTGGCGGAAGTCGTTGCCGAAGCCAGACGCTGCCTGAACTGCAAAGTACCGCAGTGCCGCAAGGGCTGCCCGATTGAAAATGATATCCCGACTTTCATCCACGCCGTAACCGAAGGGGATTTCGGTATGGCTGCGGAAATTGTCTATAATCACAGCGACCTGCCGGCTATCTGCGGCCGCGTCTGTCCGAGGGAAAAGCAGTGTGAAGGCCACTGCGTCCTCGGCAAAAAGGGAAAACATGTGGAAATCGGCAAAATCGAACGCTTCATCGCGGACATCGCTTTTGAAGGCGCTTTCCTGCCTAACTCTGTCAGCAAAAAAACGGCAGGCCGCGTCGCCGTCATCGGCTGCGGTCCGGCAGGCATGGCAGCGGCCCGGGAACTGGCCAAGCTCGACTATGACGTCACGATCTTTGAAGCGGCGTCCCAGCCCGGCGGCACCATGACCTACGGCATCCCGACCTTCCGCCTCCACAAGGAACTGCTCCAGCGCGAAGCAAAGGCCCTGACGGACATGGGCGTGACCATTGAATATAACGTTAAAATCGGAATCGATAAACCTTTTGCAGAACTGCAGCAGAAATTTGACGCCGTCTTCATCGCCATCGGCACGATGAATGCCTGGAACCTCGGCGTCGACAACGATACCCTCGACGGCGTCGTCGATGCGGAACAGTTCCTGCGCGACGTCCAGCGCGTCCAGTGCGGTGAAGTCGCTCTCGAAGACCTGCCTGTCAAAAAAGGCGATCAGGTCATCGTCGTCGGTGCCGGCAATGTCGCCATCGATGCGGCCCGTACGTCCCTGCGCCTCGGTGCGGACGTCAAGATCGTCTACCGCCGGGCGGAAAAGAACATGAAGTGCCTGCCTTCGGAATACGAAGAAGCCAAGGCCGACGGCGTCCAGTTTCAGTTCTATTCGGCACCGAAAGCCGTCGTCGGCACGGATCATGTAGAAGGACTGAAATATGAAAAGCAGCAGATTCTCGAAGACGCGACGATGGTACCGACAGGGGAGTTCGGCGTCGTCCCGGCCAATAAAATCATCGCAGCCATCGGCAACAAGCCGGAACTGCCCGTCGTCAAAGCCCTCGGCGTCGATGCCAACGATGACGGCTACATCGCCGTCAAAGAGATGCCCTACGGCATGACCTGCAAAGAAGGTATTTTTGCTGCCGGTGATATCGTCCACAAACCGCAGACCGTCGTTTTGGCCATGCGCGAAGGCCGCAGGACCGCTGCCGGCATCGATCAGTATTTGAAAGCCCGCAGAATCATGGCGGCTGCGCAGGCAAAAGCATAAGGAGGTCCTAAGGATGAGCGAATTGACACGGCAGATCCTGAAGGCCAATGAAGCCTTCGTCAAACAATCCTTATCTCAAGGCGGCTTTGACAGTATCAGTAAGTAGCCGAGCCGCAACCTGGCCGTCCTGACCTGTATGGATACGCGCCTTTTGAGCTTCCTCGAACCGGCCATGGGCCTTGCCCGCGGCGAAGCGAAACTGATCAAAGTCGCCGGCAATACGGCCTTTGAAGATTTCGACAGCGTCATCGGCAGCCTTATGGTCGCCGTCTATGAACTGCACGTCCACGACATCATCGTCATGGGCCATGATGTCTGCGGCATGCTCAAGACGACGGCAGACAGCCTCTGCCGCCACATGGCCGAAGAAGGCATCGACGAAAAAGCCATCGCCGCGGTCCGTCCGAAGCTTGAACAGTGGGCCGACCCGATTACGGATGTCGATGCTTCTGTCTGCGACACCGTAGAGCGCCTGCGCCGCAATCCCTATCTGCCTTCATCCCTTACGATTTACGGCATGGTCATCCATCCGCACACGGGCGAAATCCGCGTCGTCGACGATGGAGACCGGAAATAGGAGGTCTTATGAGTCTTGTTGAAGAACGTATGAAAGAACACGCTGCTGTCCTCGAAGCGACGGCGGCACTGATTCCGGATATTGAAAAAGCCGGGGCCCTTTTTAAAGGCGCCCTGGCTTCAGGTCATAAAATCCTTTTTTGCGGCAACGGCGGCAGTGCGGCTGATTCCCAGCATTTGGCTGCCGAAATCGTCGGCCGCTTCCAGAAGGAACGGCGGGCTTTCCCGGCTGTGGCCCTGACTGTCGATACGTCGATTCTCACGGCTGTCGGCAATGACTACGGCTTCGACACGGTCTTCCGCCGTCAGGTCCAGGCCTTAGGCGATGCCGGTGACATCCTTGTCGCCATCTCGACATCGGGAAACAGCCGCAATGTCCTCGAAGCCATCGACGAAGCCCATGAAAAAGGCCTCAAGGTCATCGGCATGACGGCCTACGGTGGCGGCAAAATGAAAGACGCCTGCGACATCTGCCTGGCCGTACCGGCAAAAGTGACGGCACGGGCCCAGGAAATGCATATCATGATCGGCCATATCCTCTGCGAAATCGCTGAAAAAGATATGTGATCAATGGACAATGGTCTGGAACTGCTTGTTGCTGCGGATTTTGTCGTTGTCAACGGCGAGAACGCGAACAAGTACAACGGAATTTCCGCCGATGACGCACGGGAACTGCATTTTTGCGGCGCGGACGTTATAACGACGGGTAACCACGTCTTCAAACAAAAAAGCATCTATCCCCTGCTTGACGAAGAAGATTACATAATCCGTCCCGCGAATTTTCCGTCTTCTGCACCCGGCACGGGTTATACGGAAATAAAAACCCCGTTCGGCACGGTTGCCGTGATAAATCTTTTGGGACAGGTAAACGTTGAAAACGTCGATAACCCGTTCACGACCGTTGACGGACTGCTGAAAAAAATCGACGCGGACTACATTTTGGTTGACATACATGCGGAAGCGACGAGCGAAAAACGCGCGCTCGGGTTTTATCTTGACGGCAAAGTCACGGCGGTCTTCGGAACACATACGCATATTCAGACCGCAGACGAACAGTTTTTGCCGAAAGGTACCGCATACATAACCGACCTCGGAATGTGCGGAGCGCATGACTCCGTGCTCGGCGTGAAAAAAGAATGTGTGATAGAAAAATTCAGAACGCGAATGCCCGTTGTTTTCGAAAAGGCGACGGACGATGTTCGCATAGACGGAATTTTCTTTGACACGGAAAACAAGAAGATTGAAAGAATAGGAGAGAAAATATCATGAAAATTTCCCCATCCATTCTGAGTGCGAATTTCGCATGGCTCAGAGACGATGTTTTGACAGTAAAAGACTCTGATTACCTGCACGTTGACGTTATGGACGGTCATTTTGTTCCGAACATCACATTCGGACTGCCCATTGTCAAAGACCTCAAATCAAGTGTCGATATTCCGCTTGAC
>OLRV01000918.1_pt1 | contig 27106 bp, 29 predicted proteins | sample 1672421 | NCBI WGS metagenome assembly OLRV01 (sample SAMEA3136684, study PRJEB25190) | human gut metagenome | biome: human gut; feature: human-associated habitat; material: faeces | place: Austria | collected 2013
GGCCGTGCTTTACGGGGTATCCGAATGGCTGCCGCTGACAAATGAATGGGCAAAGATGGGCATCAACACCCTCTTGCTCGTTGTGTTTGTCGCAATGATTGTGAAAAAGGAAAACTTTAATCTGAAAGCATTACTAAAACGATAACGTGTGTTATGGTACAGCAACAATGGGAAAAAGGAAAAAACATTTTCCAAACCTTTAAGAATTATCTGAAATGGTTTTTCGACATCAGTGACGGCTTGGAGGAAAAAGAGTCGGTCATCAACAATATCAAGGAGGGTGTATCTTTCCGTGGCACCAACATCCTGATTCTGATTCTTGCGATGTTCATCGCCTCCCTCGGCCTGAACGTCAACTCTACGGCGGTGATTATCGGCGCCATGCTCATCTCTCCACTGATGGGTCCGATTATCGGAATGGGTCTCGGTCTCGGCATCCACGATATGCCCCTCATCAAGCGTTCGTTCCGTAACCTGGCGATGGCGGCGCTGTTCAGTATCATCGCCTCGACGCTCTACTTCCTCATTACGCCGTTGAGCGAGGAACGCAGCGAGTTGCTGGCCCGCACGTCACCGACCATCTACGACGTGCTGATTGCCTTTTTCGGCGGTTGTGCCGGCATTCTTGCGCTGTCATCTAAACAGAAGGGCAACGTGCTCCCCGGTGTGGCCATTGCTACGGCCCTGATGCCGCCGTTGTGTACGGCAGGCTACGGTTTGGCGACCTTGCAGTTCAACTATTTCCTTGGAGCGTTCTACCTGTTTCTCATCAACTCCATTTTCATCGGGGCGGCAACGGCGCTCGGCGTGCATTTCTTCCGTTTCCCGCGGGTGCGGATTGACGACAACAAACGTTCGTCCTACGTTACCCGTATCGTCTACGCCATTACGATTATCACCATCATTCCGAGTATCTTCCTCACTTATATGATGCTCAAGGAAAACTATTTTGTCAACAATGCCAACAAGTTTGTCGACCGGGAGTTCGTTTTTCCCAACACACAGGTGTTGAAACGCTCGGCCGACATTGTCGACGGTAAGAAAATTATCAAAGTGTCGCTTGTCGGTGAGAGCATTTCCGTCGATTCGCTGAAAGTCGCTTTGTACGACAAGATGGCGGATGCCGGTCTGGAAGGTGCTACTTTGGAGATTTCACAAGGCTTCTCATCGGGAAATCTCGACGTCAACAAACTCAGCTCGCAGGTGTTCTCCGACCTCTATAAGAGTAATCAGCGCAAGATGGAGCTTCAGGCCGTGAAGATTGACTCCCTGCAGCGGCAGCTCGACAACGACCGCCGTTTCACGCAGCTGACACAGTCGATTGTGTCGGAGATGCGCATCCTTTTCCCGGAGGTGGATGCCTTTTCGCTCAACCGCTCGTTCTTTGCGCGGCAGGACGGCTCGATGAAGGTTGACACGATGAACATGGCCATCGTGTCGTTGCACCGCGATTTGAGCAAGGCGCAGGAAGACAAGATGCTGAAATATCTGGAGGCGCGCTCCGGTCTGAAGGACATCCGTCTGATTCGCTATCGTTCGGAGCTGAAATTCCGTTGTGACTCTGTTGAAAATTAAAGAATATGAAAGTCGTAATCCTTAACACTTCCGATGCTACCGGCGGAGCGGCCATCGTCAGCTACCGCCTGATGGAGGCATTGTGCCGGAGAGGGCTGGATGCCCGTATGCTGGTCGTGAACCGTACGCATTCCGCTGACGAGCGGGTGGACGTGGCAGGAACGGCAGAAGCGTTGGGCGTTCTTGGGTGAGCGTCTGAGAATATGGGCGGCCAACGGCTTCTCGAAGAAAAATTTGTTTAAGGTGTCGACGGCTGACCGTGGTGTCGACGTGCTGTCGCATCCTTGGGTGAAGGCGGCCGACGTGGTCTGCCTGAACTGGATTAATCAGGGCATGATGTCGTTGCGCGACGTGGCCCGGCTCGGCAGGATGGGTAAGAAAATCGTCTGGACGATGCACGACATGTGGGGTTGTACGGGTATCTGCCATCATGCCTACGACTGTACACGCTACGAGGATTCCTGCGGCAATTGCCCGTTTTTGCGCTATCCCTACCGCCGTGACCTTTCTTACCGCACCTGGAAGGCAAAGAAAGCCGTACTGGACGCTACCGATATTCACTTCGTGGCCGTCAGCCACTGGCTTGCCGATTGTTGCCGCCGCAGTTCGCTGCTTGCCGGCCGGCCTCTGAGCGTCATCCACAATGCTTTGCCCGTCGAGCAGTTTGACTGGCACCGCAGTCCTTCGGCTCCTGCCGGCAAGTGTGTCGTGGCTATGGGTGCGGCACGTCTGGACGACCCGGTGAAGGGTTTCGACCTGCTGATAAAGGCAACGGAGGTAGTGGCGGAGAAGTATCCTGACGATGCCCGCCGCATCGAACTGTTGCTTTTCGGCAACATCCGTGACAACAACCTGTTTGACCAAATCAAACTGTCTTACCGGTGGTTGGGGCAGGTGGGCGTGGACCGCATACCTGAGATTTACCGCGAGAGCGATGTCGTTCTCTCCACTTCCCATTATGAAACCCTGCCGACAACGCTCATCGAGGGACAGGCGGCAGGTTGTCTGGCAGTGGCGTTTGACCATGGCGGACAGACCGACATCGTGCGCAGTGAGAACGAGGGACGGCTTGCCGACTATCCCGATGTCGATTCGCTGGCACGCTGCATCGTGGAGGCTTCCCGCATGAAGGCCGACCGTCAGGCGTTGCATGAGGCAGCGGTGCGCCGCTTCTCGATGGACGTGGTGACGGATGCCTATCTCGACCTTTTCCGTTCTCTTGGATTGAAATAACGTAAAAACGACGATAAGAATGAAACTGCATGGATGGATGCTGGCGGCTGCGCTCGCATGGAGCGGAATGGCAGTCTCTGCCGGCAATATGGACGACTTACGTGATGATTTGCGCGCGTATGTAAATAAAGTGGATGCCACTGTGGGTGTGGCGGTGATGACGGCCGATGGCGACACGCTGACGGTCAACAATGAGGTGCGCTACCCGATGATGAGCGTTTTCAAGTTTCATCAGGCATTGGCCGTTTCCGACTATCTGGACCGGAACGGACTGTCGCTGGACGAGATGGTGAAAGTGACTCCGGCCGACTTGCAGCTCAACACGTGGAGCCCGATTAAGGATAAGTATCCCGGCGGCGTAGAGCTGTCGGTGGGCGATATGCTGGGCTATACGCTTCAGTGGAGCGACAACCTCGGCTGTAATGTGCTGTTTGACCGCTTTGTCTCCCCGGAGGCGACGGAGGCTTTTATTCACGGTCTGGGTGTCGACGGTGTGGAAATCAAGCACGACGAGGAGGATATGTATAGAAATCATGCGGCAAGCTATGAGAACTGGAGCAGTCCTTATGCGGCGGTGCTGTTGCTCGACAAGTTTGTGGAGGGCAAGGCTGTCGGAGAGCCGTATTATTCATTTATCCGTTATCTGATGCTGACCTGTACAACGGGAACGGGACGGTTGGCAGCACCGTTCAAGGGGTCGGATTACATTGTAGGTCACAAGACCGGCAGCGGTTATGTCAATGCTGACGGTCGTCTGATGGCTTGTAACGACATAGGTTTCGTGCTGTCGCCCGACGGTCGGAAGCAGTATCTCATTGCTGTGTTTGTCCGTGATTCAGGCCTCGCCGAGAAAGACACGGAAGCCGTTATCGCTACGGTTTCCCGTATGGTCAAGGATACCTTGTTGAAATAGGAAGGGTTACCTTACTGGTAAACGAAATAAAACGGCTCCGCATATCCAAAAGGTGTGCGGAGCCGTTTTACTATATTGTGTTGCCTAACGCAGGCGAAGGCGAGTGCCGATGCGGGGAGTGTCGTCCTTGTCGAAGCGGTTGAGCTTGCAGAACGGTTTCAGTTTCAGTCCGTAGAAATGGGCGACGGAGCGGAGCGTCTCTCCTTTTTTCAGGATATGTTCCGTCTTGCCTCCTTCCGGCATTTCGTCGCGCAGTTCCTCCAGATAGATAATCTCGCCATCGGCCGGCTTTTCGACGTGGCGGTCGAGCTCGTTGTAGTTTCTCAATTTCTTTTCCTTCATGCCCAGTTCCTCTGCAATCGACTCATAGGTGTCGCCTGCCATGGCCGTCACACAGTAAAGCCCGTTGTGACGGTGAATCTTGTGCATGATGCGGAATTCATTGATAATGTCCATGTTGATGCTGTGCTCCAGCGTTTCGTCACCCTCAAGGTGCTTGCGCTTGGACACGATGGGTTGTCCCGTATCGTAGCGGAACAGTTCGTAAAGCTCGATGATGTTGATAAGTTTTGATGCATACGACGGGTCGGTGGCGTAGCCGCATTTCTTTAGTCCCTTTGCCCAACCCTTATAGTCGGTTTCCTTCAGTTCGAAGAGCGGACGGTAGCGGTTGCGTTTCAGAAAGCGGGCGTGGTCCTCAAATGACTCCTCCGCGTCGGCATAGCGTCGGAAGCATTCGTTTTTTTCGTCATCGTCGGCGTAGATGCCTTCTCCGGTCCAGTCCTTGTGGCACTTGATGCCGAAGTGGTTGTTGCCTTCCGAGGCCAGGCGGGAGTGTCCCGCTCCGCTCTCCAGCAATCCCTGGGCAAGCGTGATGCTGGCCGGAATGCCGTATTCCTGCTGTTGGCGAACGGCGATGTCGCGGTATATCTCAATATATTCCAGATAGTCGGGCGACAGCGACTGGGCCTGGGCAGAGAATGCCGGGTAGACAATTAAACTGCATAAAAAACAGCAGATATAAAAAATTTTCTTATATTTGGAGCGTATAGGATGCGCCTCGGCAGAAAAAATCGAATAAATTTGTTTTTTCTGCGCTCGGCTTTCACTATATTTGTACAAATGAGTATTCATAAGCGTATGAAAGATTTGAATATTACTACAAATATACAAGTTTACCAGTATAGTGAGCTTGTAGAGGAGGATAAAATTTTAGTTGATAAGGCTAAAGCGATGACCGATAAGTCGTATGCGCCCTACAGCAAGTTTCATGTGGGAGCGGCCTTGCTTCTTTCCAACGGAAAAATTGTGGGTGGCTCCAATCAGGAGAATGCCGCGTTTCCGTCGAGCCTGTGTGCAGAGCGCACAGCCTGCTATTATGCTCATTCCAAATATCCCGACGCTACGTTCGTAAAACTGGCGATAGCCGCCAAGTTTGAGGGTAAGTTTACGAAAAATCCCGTTTCACCCTGCGGTGCCTGCCGTCAGTCGATTCTTGAATACGAGACGCTGGCGAAGCATCCTGTGAAGATTTATCTTTACGGGGAGGACGGAGTGTATGTAATCAGCAAGGTTGCCGACTTGCTTCCGTTGTGTTTCGACAGCTTCCAGGAATAATGGCGGCGGGGAGATTCAGAATTGTCATTAATCCGGCTTATGAGCATCTGCGGGAGGCGATTGCCGCCATTCCCGACACGATAGCCGCGACGGGCGACCCCATGGTCCTCGAGAGCGGCATCCTCGAAAAGCGCGAGCGCATAGCGGAGCTGGAGGCGCAGTACGAGGCCATCAGCCTCGCGGCGCAAACGCTCAGCGACGCGGACGCGGAGCTGCAAAGCCGCTTTTCCCCCGCGCTGGGCCGCCGCGCGGCGGAACGGCTGATTGCCTTGATTGAGGATGAAGGCGCGCCCGCGCCCTTGCAGGCGCTGTCGGTGGATGGCGTGCGCAGCTGGCTGCCGCCCGTCTGCGGCAAAAAGAAGGCCCGCAGGCTGAGCATCCTGACCCAGGATAGCCCCAGCATCAACATCCTGCGCAACGTATCGCGCCTGTATACCCGCGAAACGGGCACCGAAATCAGCTTTGCCACCTATTCCTATGACGGGCTGAGCGAGGTGCTGTCCAGCATTGAGAACACCGCCGCCTTTGACCTGGCGCGCCTGGACAGCAAGCGCTGGCCGTATTACATGGAGCGCGTGTATACCCCGCTGAAGGAGATCGACCCCGATATCGAAAGCATTTTCGATACCTTTGTGCCGGGCCTGTCGCGCAAGTATTCGCATATGAACGGCACGCTCTACGCCCTGCCCAACACCACCAGCGCGCAGCTGCTGTTCTACCGGCGCGATCTGTTTGAAAACACGGCCTTCCGCCGCCGCTATACCGAGCTGTATAACTGCGAGCTGCTGCCGCCCACCACCTATCAGGAGTACAACCGCATCGCGCGCTTCTTCACCCGCGCGTTCAATCCCGATTCGCCGGTAGAGTTCGGCACGGGGCTGACGCTGGGCAGCGCCAGCGAGGCGGCCAAGGAGTTTTTGTCCCGCTATTTCAGCCATACGGATACGCTGTACGATGACGACGGCCATATTCTGCTGACCAGCCCCGAGGCCGTGCAGGCCATGCAGGAGCTGATCGATCTGCATGGCTGCATCGATCCTACCCACTGCGCTACCTGGAAGGATACTATCGATAGCTTTGCCAGCGGCAACGCGGCCATCGCCGTGCTGTATTCCAACTTCACCAGCAACATCATCTCCTCCAATTCGCGCATCAGCGACCGCATCGGCTATGCCATGGTGCCGGGCGGCAACCCCATGCTGGGCGGCAGCACCATCGGCATCTGCCGCCGCTCGCAGCAAAAGGAGGAGGCGCTGCGCTTCCTGCGCTGGCTGTGCCGTGAGGAAACCGCCACCACCATGATGCTGATGGGCACCACCTCGCCCTGCAGCAAGGCGTATGAGAACCTGGAGGTCATCGACCGCTGCCCCTGGCCAAAAGAGAGGTTGGCGAGTTCCCCGGGAGTGGCCTGCGCCAATGTTGGGAGCGACCCGGCGGAAGTATTGACGCCCTCCGCCAATTGGTTCCCGGCCCCAAAGCCCAGCCGCTGGGCCATCCGCAGCAGGGCCTGGGCACCGGTACGCTGGCCCAGCTCCACGAAGTAGGGGTTGCAGGAAAGCTGCATGGCCTGCTGTAAATCCAGCGTTCCGTGGCCCGCCCGCTCGTGGCAGAAGTAGGAGTGATCTCCCAGGCGGTAGAATCCCTCGCAGCAGTAGTTCTCCGGCAGCTCCACCTCATTTTCCAGGGCAGCGGCCGCCACGCACACCTTAAAAATGGATCCAACATTCCAGGCGGCGGTGGCCCGGTTCAGAAGAGGGCTGTCTGCTGACTCCAGTGCCGCGGCCACATCGGTCACATCGTAACCCGGGAAGCTGGCCATGGCGCGGATGGCACCGGTTTCAGCTTCCAGCAGCACCACAGCACCCCGACCCAGCACTGCGCCTTCCCGCTCCACAATCGTTTGCAGGTCCTTATCCAGCGTTAGGACAATGCCGGCCGTGTGATCGGTGGGATCGGTCACCTCCGGGGCCTGCCCGGTAGCCTGCCGCCAGGCATTTACCGTGTAGCGCACAGTGATCTCTCCACCCCAGCGGGTCAACTGCTCCTCGTAGCCGGATTCAATGCCGCAGATGCCGCGGCCTTCACCATTGATATAGCCGATGATGTGCGGGGCCAACTGATCGGCGCTGTAACGCTGCGGGACCCGGAGGGCGGTGATGCCCTCCCCGGAGATGGGGGAATCACTGGGGAGGAGCACCGGGCGGCCGCTTTGCAGCAGGGGGTAGATCTCCTCGAACCGCTCCGCCGAAAGGCCTTGCCGCAGGGCTGTCATAGCCGCCGGGGTGGGGTCCACCGCCAAGACCGTTTTTTCGCTTTCATTCACCAGTGGGCGCAGCCGGCAATCGTAGATATTGCCGCGCGCCGTACCGGCCGAAAGGGTATAGCGGCTCTGCGCCGCGGCGGTTTGGCGGTACTGTTCCCCCTGGCCAATGACAAAAATGCGCAGCAGCACCCCGCACAGTGCCAGCAGCAAAATGACATGTACCCACAGCACCCGGCGGGCCAACGAATTTCTCATACCCATAGGCGCAAAAGGGCGCCGCGGTAATCCCGGGCGACCTGCGCCGGAGCATGAGTGATGCACAGTGCGTCACCGGCCTGCCGGCCCAGGACCACCCGTTTTTCCCCGTTCATCATGGTAAAGCTGAGCAGCGCTTCCTCCACCCCGCGCTGCGTCACCTGCCCGGCGGGGACGGCACATCCCGCCCGCTGAGCGTCATTAAAGGGGCTGTGGGTGACGGTAAGGATGGGCTTCTCATTCTGCATCATGCGCAGCAAAAGCGGCGTGTAGGGGCCATAGGGGGCATCACAGCGGCGGTCATCCCCATAGTAAAGGATATCCGCCAGGCCGTACAGGGTACGCTGGCGACGCTCGCTTTGGGCATCCAGCAGCAGGATATTCTCCCAGTTGTTTTCCCGGATCACGCGGCGCAGCAGCTGCTTATCGCCGCCGTTGCCGGCAATGACCGCCGCGATGCCCTGTTCCCGCAGGCTGCCCGCCGCGCCCACCAGCAGCTCCGGCAGATGCCGGTCATTGAGGTGCCCGGCGTAGGCGGCGATAACGGGATATCGCTCCCGCAGGGCCCGGATCGCTTCAGCGTCGGCTTCCCGCAGGGGCTGGGGGGACGCCTGCGGCGGAGCGGGCGCCGGCAGGGTGGCCAGGTGGGCCGGGGTGATCTCCTTTTGGCGGCAGTAGTCCTCCCCCTTTTGCAGGAAGGAAACCACGGTATCGGCCCCGCGCAGCGCATAGCCCATGGCATACTCCGCGATGCACTGATTGAGACGGCTGTCCTCCGCGGGGTAAAGCTCCCGCTGCAGCTCCGGCCAGGTTTCCCTCAACTCAAAGACGGTTTTCGCATGGGCCAGCTTGGCGATGCGCTGAGCGCAGAAATAATCGTAGGGGTAGCCGCTGGCCGCAATGACGATTTCCGGATGATAGCGCTCCACCAATTTGGGGGCGTTCAGATACAATTTTTTGAGGAAGGACTGCACGCTTTTGCGGTACTCCCCCACCCCGTGGACATAATCCGGAGAGAGGAGCGGACAAAAGGTAACGCCCTCCAGCTGCTGCTCCTCCATCTCCTTTTCCACGGTCAGATTTTTGCCGCGGCGGTGGCTGTACCCGGCGGTCACGATGGTGACCTCATCGCCGCACTGCTGCCAGCCCTGTGCCAACTGCACCGCCCGGCAATCCCCGCCTGATGAGGGCAGCGCCGCGTGGTGGTCAATATACAGGATCTTCATACTGATTTCCTCCGTTTGATGCGATTGAGGAAAGTATGGGATGCCCCCGGCAGGATAATCATTGCCGCGGGGGAAAATCCATCCGCTGCCGTATTGCAACCGGCGGCCGCAGCCTGTATAATCATAATGAAAAATGACGAACCAACCCCGAAGGAGGCCCCATGGAGCTGCTGATTGTGACCGGTCTTTCCGGCGCGGGCAAGACCCGCGTCATCAATGCGTTGGAGGACATCGGATTCTACTGCGTGGATAATATTCCCCCGGCGCTGCTGGGCGGCTTTGCCGATCTGTGCTACTCCCCGGCGACCCACCACGGCCGCTCCGCCATTGTGATGGATTCCCGCAGCGGGAAGATGTTCCGTGAGCTGCCCCACGCCCTGGAGGAGCTGCGCTGCCGCCATATCCCTTACCGTATCCTTTTCCTGGAGGCGAGCGCCGAGGTGCTGCTGCGCCGCTACAAGGAGACCCGCCGGAGACATCCGCTGCTGGATGAATGTGACGGCTGCCTGGAGGACGCCATCCGGGAGGAGCGCCGCCTGCTGAAGCCCATACGGGATGCCGCCGACTATATCATTGATACGACCTCCCTTTCGCCCAGCCAGCTGCGCGGGCGCATCGTGACCATCTTTGAGGGAGAGACGACCCCCATGCTCATCAGCTGCCAGTCCTTTGGCTTCCGCAATGGTCTGCCGCAGGACGCGGATCTGGTCTTTGATGTGCGGTGCCTGCCAAACCCCTACTATGTGCCGGAGCTAAAGGAGCACGACGGCACTGAGGGGCCAGTGCGCGACTATGTGATGAACGCCCCGGAAAGCCATGAGATGCTGCAAAAGCTGGAGGAGCTGCTGGCCTTTTCCATTCCCCTGTACCAGAGGGAAGGCAAAAGCCAGCTGGTAGTGGCCGTGGGCTGCACCGGCGGCCGCCACCGCAGCGTGGCCATCGCCTGCCAGCTGGCCGCCTACCTGCGGAGCCTAGGCTACCGGGTGGAGCTTTCTCACCGGGATAAGGACAACCGGCGGTAAAGGACTGTTTTGCCGAAAGAAGGATGCCGATGCGGAGGACAGCCGGCGGAGGAGCCGGGAGATCCGGAACGCGCCGGGCACCTATGCCGAAAAACACGGACGGAGGATACCATGGTAAGACCGATTTGCAAGGATGAGATGTTTCTCTCGCAAAAAGCGAAGCCCGCGGAGGAAAGCGACCTGCCGGTGGCCGGGGACCTGCTGGAGACGCTGATGGCGCACCATGAGGAATGTGTGGGCATGGCCGCCAATATGATCGGCGTGAATCGGTGCATCATCGCCTTCCAGGATGGGGCGGGCTATACCGTGATGCTGAACCCTAAAATTCTGCAGAAAAGCGGGGCTTATGAAACCGAGGAAGGATGCCTTTCCCTGACGGGTGTACGCCCCGTAAAGCGCTAGAAAAAGATAAAGGTTCGCTGGCAAAATGAAAAACTGGAGATCCGCATTAAGACCTATACCGGCTGGACAGCGGAGATCATTCAGCATGAGATAGACCACTGCGAGGGGATCCTCATCTGATAAAATGCAGTGTGGCGACAGAAAACCTGCAAAAATATTTTTACGCTACCCCCTTGACAAATGACCGGCGGGAGTGTATTATCGTGCTAACATACCAAAGCAAATGGAACCGGAAGGGAGGATAACACAATGACAAGCTACCGCGTAATGGGCCATAGCGCTTCCTCTTGTTGTTGCATACTGAACTCCCGGACATCCAAGATGGCCAGGCGCTTTTAGTATGCGGTAAAGCGCCTGCACACAGCGCAAAATGTGTGGATAAGAGCCATTCCTGTCGGGAGCTTGCAAAAGCCCCCGGCTTTTTGTTTTACCAAAATTGCGAGAGAGACGGTGGATAAGCTGAACTGGGAATTTATGATGAAGGTGCTGCCGCTGTACCGGGAGGCCCTGTGGCTGACGCTGCGGTTGGGGCTGTGCGGTACGGCGCTGGCTTCAGCAGTGGGGCTGCTGTGCGCGGCCATCCAGTACGAAAGAGTGCCGGTGCTGCGGCAGATCGTGGCGGGATACATAGAACTGAGCCGCAATACACCGCTGCTCATCCAGCTGTTTTTTATCTACTACGGTCTGCCCAAAATTGGGATAAAGACCGACCCGGCGGTATGCGGCGTGGTGGGGCTGGCGTTTCTGGGCGGCAGCTATATGGCGGAGGCCTTCCGCAGCGGACTGGAGGCGATCGAGCCCATCCAGCAGGAAAGCGCCCTGAGCCTGGGCCTGACCCGTGGGCAGACCATGCGGTATGTGATATTGCCGCAGGCCATGAGCATCAGCATGCCGGCCTTTATGGCGAATGTGATCTTCCTGCTGAAAGAGACCAGCGTATTCAGCGCGGTGAGCCTGATGGACCTGATGTTTACGGCCAAGGATCTCATTGCCATGTATGCCAAGACCACCGAGGCGCTGGCGCTGCTGGTGGTGTGCTATCTGCTCATTCTGCTGCCGGTCTCTCTGCTGGGCAGCTGGCTGGAAAGGAGGCTGCGCTATGCTTGACCTGGGACTGGAGGTACTGCTGAAGGGCAAAAATGCCATGCGCCTTTTGGGCGGTCTATGGGTGGCACTGCGGGTCAGTCTCATCTCGGTGACCATCAGCATTCCGCTGGGCATCCTGCTGGGAGTGCTTATGACAAAGAAAAACCGGCTGGTCAGGGCAATCCTGCGCGTCTATCTGGAGATCATCCGCATTATGCCGCAGATGGTACTGCTGTTTTTGGCCTACTTCGGTACGGCGCGGGCCTTTGGGTGGAACCTGGATGGCGAAACGGCGGCGATCATTGTCTTTGCGCTGTGGGGCACCGCCGAAATGAGCGACCTGGTGCGTGGCGCATTGGTATCCATCCCGCGGCACCAGTACGAAAGCGCCGAGGCACTGGGACTGACGCGGGGGCAGGTATTCCGCTATGTGGTGCTGCCGCAGACGGTACGCCGGCTGCTGCCGCAGTCCATCAATCTCATCACCCGCATGATAAAAACCACCAGCCTGATTTTGATGATCGGCGTGGTGGAGGTGCTGAAGGTAGCGCAGCAGATCATTGAGGCGAACCGGACGGCCAGCCCCAACGCGGCCTTCGGCATCTATCTTACGGTATTTCTGCTGTATTTCCTGGTGTGCTGGCCCATCAGCCTGCTGGCCAGAAAACTGGAACGAAAATGGAGGTAACAGGCGATGTCAGATTCATTGCTGGAGATAAGAAACTTGACAAAACGCTACGGTGAGAACACCGTGCTGCGGGACCTAAGCTTTACGGTGCGGCGGGGCGAGGTCATCGTAGTGCTGGGGCCCAGCGGCTGCGGCAAAAGCACCCTGCTGCGATGTATCAACGCCCTGGAGCCGATCCAGGGGGGAGAAATTCTCTTGGGCGGCGAGGTGATAGACCGCAGCCCGGCGGGGCTGCCCGCCCTGCGGCGGCGCATCGGGATGGTGTTCCAAAGCTATGAGCTATTCCCCCATATGACAGTGATGGAAAACATTCTGCTGGCACCATGCAAAGTGCTTGGGACCAAAAAGGAGGACGCCAAGGCGGAGGCCGAAGCGCTGCTACGCCGGGTAGGCCTGTGGGAAAAGCGGGACAGCTACCCCCGGGAGCTGAGCGGAGGCCAGAAGCAGCGGGTGGCCATTGTGCGGGCGCTGTGTATGCATCCGGAGGTCCTGCTCTTTGATGAGGTGACAGCGGCGCTGGACCCCGAAATGGTGCGGGAAGTGCTGGATGTGGTGCTGGACCTGGCCCGGGAGGGCAAGACCATGATCATCGTGACGCATGAGATGCAGTTTGCCCGCGCCATTGCCAACCGGGTGCTGTTCCTGGAGGACGGCAAAATAGCGGAAGAAGCGGCACCGGAGGAATTTTTCACCGCTCCCAAGACCGAACGGGCCAAAAAGTTCCTAAAGACATTTGAATTTGATGAAGTCAAGCACCATGGGGATTGATATAAAAACTATAAAAAGGAGAAATTACAATGAAAAGCACAAGAAAATGGATCGCAGCCATCATGGCAGTACTGATGCTGGTACTGATGGCAGCCTGCGGCAATGGCGGCAACGCAGCCAATGAAAATAAAGCAGGGTATCGCACACTGGAGGAGATCAAGGCGGCGGGGACCATCAATATCGGGGTATTCTCCGATAAGAACCCCTTTGGCTATGTGGATGAAAACGGCGAGTATCAGGGCTACGATGTGTACTTTGCCCGGCGGCTGGCGGAGGATCTGGGTGTTAAGGTGAATTTCATCTCCACCGAGGCGGCCAACCGCATTGAATACCTCAAGACCGGCAAGGTAGATGTGATTCTTGCCAACTTTACCGTAACCCCTGCTCGGGCCGAGGAAGTGGACTTCGCGCTGCCCTACATGAATGTAGCACTGGGCGTTGTTTCTCCGGAAGGGCAGGTCATCACCACGCTGGAGGACTGGGATGAGAACGATGAGATGATCGTTATTTCCGGCACGACCGCCGAGACCTACCTAACCGAGAATTATCCCAACATCAAGCTGCAGAAGTACGATACCTACGCCAACGCCAAGAACGCGCTGGAAAACGGCAACGCGGCAGCCTGGGCCAACGATAACACCGAGGTGCTGGCCTATGCCATGCAGAACCCCGGCTATGTGGTGGGCATTCCCACACTGGGCGGCAATGACACCATAGCCCCCGCTGTGACCAAGGGCAACACCACCCTGCTGGATTGGCTGAATGAGGAGATCAAGGCGCTGGGTGAGGAGAAGTTCTTCCACGCAGACTATGAGGCCACCCTAGCCGATACCTATGGCCTGGACTATGAGGATGAACTGGTGGTAGAAGGCGGCGTCACCGCCGGCTAAGCGCACAAAACCAAACCTGCATAAAAACACACCCGTCTTTCTCCGGTAAGGAGAGGGGCGGGTGTCGTTATATTTACAGGTGTTTTTCCAGGCCGCTTTTTTGCAGGCCACGGAGGGTGAGATAGATAAGATAGCCATAGACCGGCACCAGCAGAAGCTTGAGCGGAGCTTTGGCCACTGTCCAGGCCCAAAAGTTTTTGCCCATATAGAAGGAGAGCCAGACCGCATTGAGCAGCAAGCCCCACAGGATACTGACCGCCGCACTGGCCGCCAGGCACCGGGGAAAGGTCACGGGCTTGCGGTACAGCAGCAGGCCGTAGGTAAGCCCCCGCAGCGCCGCCGTAAGGGTAAAGCCCGGGAAGAACGACAGCCCGGAGGTCCCCACCGCGGAGCCCAAAAGGTCGGCGGCAGCGGCTACCCCGGCGCCCCACCAGGGGCCCAGCGCCCAACCGCACACGGCACTGGCCAGGGTTTGCAGACTTACGCGTTCCGCGCCACCCATAAGGTAGACGCAAAACACACGGGTGAACAGAAGATCCAGCGCCACAAACAGCGCTGCCAGCACCAGCTTTTTCAAAGCATTGTTACGGTTCATTCAGGGGGATTCCTCCTTCAGGGTCATGGGGTTGCCTGGGGTTTGGGGGCGGCGGCAGGCTCTTCGGCGGGCCACAGTCCGGCATCATCCCACAGGTGGCGGAAGAAATCCTTCCGCAGGATAAGCTTGGAGTAATTGAATTTCTGATCCACCAGGCGGTTCATGCTGCTGACATAGTAGTCATCGCTGCCGGTGTCAATTAGGGAGGTATAGTGATCGGTGGAGGCATTATAGCAGCCAAAGGCGGTCAGCCAGCTGTGATCCTGGAAGATGACCGGCGACCGGGTATCACTCAGCATATCGGTGCCCATCATCAGCCGGGAATCATAGGGCAGATCGAATAGATTGCTGACCGTCGGCAGGATATCCAGGCTGGAAACCGGCTTATCAATGACGACGGGGCCCTCCATATCGGCGCTCCAGATGAGGAAGCAGCTTTGGTAAAGGGAAAACTGATCCAGCTCCCTGCCCGCCAGCGCGTTCAAGGATTCGGTATCCAGACCGTAGGGGTAGTGGTCGGGCGCCAGCATGATGACGGTATCCTTATCATGGCCGGTTTCTTCGAGCTTTTGCAGCAGCACACCGATGGCTTTATCCAGCTCGATATTGCAGGCAAGGTAGGCACGGGCGGCCTCCGGCAGGTCAAGTTCGGCGACCGCCTCCTCATTGCGCATGGCCATGGCGTTGCCGAAGAAATTATACTCCAGATGCCCGCTGACTGTGAGGTAATAGGTCATAAAGTGCTCATCCGCCAGCACGGTATCCAGCGTAGCGTTCATCATATCCACATCGGATTCCGGCCACATGACCTTAATGTTCAGTCCGTTGCCCACGCCCTTATAGTCGTAGCCAAGGTTCGGGTGGGATTTATCACGGGAATAATAGGTATAGGTGTGGTCGTGGTAGGCACGGGTGGTGTAGCCCATCGCCCCAAACTGGTTGCCGAACGAGAAGGGCAGCCAGTTGGTGGCGGATTCGGTCATACTCCAGGTACCGGTAACGGGGATCATCCCCAAAAGGTTCACATATTCGCCGTCCAGCGTGGAAACGCCCCAAATGGGATTATAGAAATTGGTGAACTGAAAGCCCTCGCTCCACAGCTTGTAGAGATTTGGAGTCAGGTTGGGATCGATGGCGTATTTCCACAGGCTTTCGCAGGTAAGGAAAATGAGGTTTTTCCCCGCAAAGTAGCCGGTATACTCATTTTTGGTGCTGGGGGTCACTTTGGCAAAGTAGCGGTACATCTCCGCCAATGTTTGGTTCTCGGTCGCTTCGGCCAGCGCCGCAAAGTCGATCTCCATCACCTGCTTTTCAGCTTCCGGCTCCGGCTCAAGTTCGGGTTCCGGCTCCAGTTCCTCCACCGTTACCGCCGGCATAGGGCCAAAGATGGCATTGCGTGCCTCGATGCGGAAGGTGGTAAGCAGCCCAAAGCGGCTGACCGAAAGATTGCTGATAAAATCGGTGGTATACAGGCGGCTGACGCTCATAGCACCGCCGGTATCCAGCAGGGCCCCGCCGGTGGTGATGATTTGCAGCGCCAGCGCTGCGATAAGCGGCCACAGCAGCTCTTTCCACTGTTCATGGCCCCAAGCAATGCGCTTTTTGCCCTGCCAGAGGAGCAGCGCAATGGGCACCAGCATAAGCAGCAGCGCCCACCAGCATTGTAATATGGTGGAAAAGATGACGCTGGCAAACTGCGCCACCTGCCCTGCCCCGCCGACTGAAAACAGCGTGAAGTAGACCTTGAAGATGGCATAATACACCACCTGGCCCATGTAGAAGATGCTGAAGATCCCCCACAGGACAGTTACAATAATACGGCCCGCCTTGGGAGAAAAGGCCTTGCCCAGCAGGGCCAGCAGCAGCCCCGCCGCCAGCGAAAAGCCGAAGGTATATAAAAGGCCCTTGGGATAATCAAAGCCGATGGTGGAGATCCGCAGCACCAGCTCCATCCACAGCACCGCCACCGGGAAGAACCACATGCCCCGCCAAGCGGCCCACCGGGATGTTTTCTGCGGCTGGGCTTCTTCTACCGGGGAGGTAATATTCGGTTCGGTGACTGTCATTTGTTATCACTTCCGTTCTGATCCAAAGTCGCCAAATACTTCCTAATTTCGTATTTTTTCGTTTTATTATAGCACAGCCTTTTCCCGCTGCCAACAAGTAATATCTGTATTCCTGCGCATACTATCCCTGCTCCATTCCATCTTTAATAGGAGGTACCCCTATGAACAGCTATTTTGACCAGCAGTGGGATCAGCAACTGGCCGGACGGCCGCAGGCGCTGGCCGCCTTTACTTCCCTTTCCCCCGCCGCACAGGAGCGCATTGTGGGCTATGTGCAAAGCTGCGATAACACCCACGAGGCATCCCGCCGCATCAGCCGGATGCTGGCGCAGCTGGAGGCAGGCGAATACACACCGTCCGAGGAATAATCCCCACAAAAAAGCCGCCGCGGAGAGCCTTTTCGCTTTCCCCGGCAGCTTTTTACTTATTTACTGGCGCCCCGCCAGCTTGTAGTCATCGCTGAAGCTGAAATAAGGACAGGCCGTATACTGGTGCTGCAAAAACAACACCATCTCGTCCTCATCCAGGTTCATCTCGCACACATAGCAGTCCATTTCGTCATCGTACTCGTAGTGGGCACAGAACTCGCAGCTGCCGCCCGGCTTTTCGGTCTTTCCCGCCATGGCTGCGCCTCCTTACAGCTCGCACGCGGTAAAGCTGCCGTCCGCATTCACCGTAATGGGATGGTAGCTGTTGCCGGAATACTTGAGGATGGTCTTGAGCCGCGGACGCTCGTTTTCACTGTAAAAGACGAAGGAAACGCCCTCCCGGCCGGCGCGGCCGGTGCGCCCGATACGGTGCAGATAGTACTCGTTTTCATTGGGGATCTCGTAGTTAAAGGCGGCATCCACCTGCTCCACATCAATGCCGCGGGCGGCTACATCGGTGGCTACCAGCACATCAAATTCATTATTGCGGTACGCCCCCATGATGCGGTTGCGCGCGGCCTGCTCCATATCGCCATTGAGGCACTTGGCACGGATACCCGCCTTCTCCAGGTGGGTCACCAGGCTGACGGTGCCGTACTTGGTATTGCAGAACACCATACTGCGGCGGTATTCCTCCCGCTTTAACAGGTTGATAAGCGTTTCAATGCGCTCCCGGCCGCTGCACTTGATGCAGTATTGGGTGATGCGGGGTTTACTTTCCGCCACCGGCTCCACTACCAGCTCCACAGGGTCCAGCTGGTATAGCCAGCCGATATCCATGACCTCACGGGAAATGGTGGCCGAAAACATGGACATCTGCTTGGTGCGCGGCACCCGGTCCAAGATCCACCGTACATCCTGGTAGAAGCCCATATCCAGCATTTCGTCCGCCTCATCCAGCACGATCATCTCGGTGCGGTCGATAGCGACATTGCGCCGGCGCATATGGTCCATCAGACGGCCGGGGGTAGCCACCACGATCTGCGGGTTCTTCCGGAGGGCGTTGATCTGCGGCTGCATGGACTGCCCGCCATACACGGCCACAATGGAAAAGCCGGGGATATATTTGCCCAGCTTCTGCAGCTCCTCGGTGATCTGCAGGCAGAGCTCCCGGGTGGGGCACAGGATGACCCCCTGCACATAGCCTTTTTCCGGCTGGATGCGCTGCACCATCGGCACACCGAAGGCACAGGTCTTACCGGTACCGGTGGGGGCCTTGGCAATGACCTCCTTGTCGGCCAGCAACTCCGGAATCGCTTTCTGCTGGATCTCGGTCATCTCAGTAAAGCCCATCTCCGCTATGGCCTTCTTCATCTCCTCGCGGATGGGCAGTTCCTGGTAATTTGTTATCATGCTCTACTTCCTTTTCCTTTTTGACCCTCTGCAGGCTCCCGGTGGGGGCGCAGCCCGTTTCGGCTCCGCCGAAACACACGAGCTCCGCTCGTGTCGCCCGCCCTCTGGGCGGGCGGGGCTGCGCCCCATGCCGGCCTTCTGCTGGGTCTTTTCGTTTTTTATCTCGTCCGGGAGCTATTATAGCATCTTTTGCGCCCCTTTTCAATGTAAATCCCACCGAATCACCGCGCAGCCACCCCGGCCGTAGTATGCCAATGAACCTTTCCGAAAGGAGTGACATGATGAGATACTGCAATAACGGCGGCTGCATGGGCGCCCAGCCCGGCTATGCCCCTGCGGGGATGAACCGCACCCGCCGCATCATCGATAGCGAATATCCCATTGCCATGGCCTATGTACCGTGGCAGCGCTGGGGCGAAACCTACGATGCCGAGAAAGCACTCTGCCGGGGGACCTTATTCCCGGCGCTGGATCTGCCGTTTACCGGCTGCGACTGTGAAAGGGGGGCTAACCGTGGCTGAAAATAACCTCTGCCAGCTGACAAGGGAAGTCCAGCGGCAGACCTTTACCGCACTGGAATGCCACCTGTACCTGAATACCCATCCGGATTGCCAGGAGGCGGCCGCTGCCTTTGCCAAAGCCTGCGAAAAGCTGGATGCCGCCCGTACCGCCTATAATGAGGCCGCCCCGCTGACCCCCTGTGCCGCGGCGGGCAGCCGTAACTGGAGCTGGGGCTGCACTCCCTGGCCTTGGGAGGGTTGAATATGTGGAACTATGATAAGATTTTGGAATTCCCGGTCAATATCAAGCGCCCCAACGCCAAGGCCGCACAGATCATCATAAGCCAATACGGCGGACCCGATGGCGAATTGGGTGCCAGCCTGCGCTACCTTTCGCAAAAATTTGCCATGCCCAACCGCCGGGTCGCCGGTCTCCTCAATGATATTGGCACCGAGGAGCTGGCTCATCTGGAGATGATCGGCACCATCGTCCACCAGCTCACCAGGAATCTCTCCATCGAAGAGATCAAAAATTCCGGCTTCGCACCCTACTTCGTCGATCACACCGTTGGCATCTGGCCGCAGGCCGCCAGCGGCATGCCCTTCTCCTCTGCCTCCATGCAGTCCACTGGTGATCCCATCACCGACCTGAGCGAGGACATGGCCGCCGAGCAAAAAGCCCGCACTACCTACGATAACATCCTTCGTCTCATCGATGACCCCGATGTCATTGCGCCCATCCGCTTCCTGCGGGAGCGGGAGATCGTCCATTACCAGCGGTTTGGTGAAGCAAAGCGTACAAGATGGAGAGTTACCAAAAGAGCTGCTGAACAGAACAGCCGCAAGTCATCAAAAATGGTGGCTTGCGGCTGTTTGACTCTGAAATCCCTGGTAATGGGCGCACACCCTCTCACGGCAAGGCCTCTCCGTTTCCCTCAATGCGGCCATCCGTTATCTGAACGATCCTGTCACAGCGTTCGGCAATCGAAGGGTCGTGCGTAACGATGATCAGCGTCTTGCCGCTTTCCTTGCAGAGCCGCATGAGGATGTCCATGACATTCGCTTTGTTCGCCGCGTCCAGTGATCCGGTGGGTTCGTCCGCAAGGATGATCGGCTGGTCACAGACGATTGCACGGGCGATTGCCACCCGCTGCCGCTCTCCACCGGACAATTTGCCTGCCTTGCGGTTCAGCTTGTCTGATATGTCCAGCTTCTGCGCGATCTCCCTGATTCGGGGCTTGTGCTCCCTGCGCTTGATCTGCCTGTTGTAAAGCAAGGGGATTCGGATGTTGTGATATACGGTTTCATCGTCCAGCAGGGCGAAGTCCTGCACAATATAGCCGAACGAGGCATTTCGGAAAGCGCTGCACCGCCTGTCGCTCATGTTCAGGACTTCCTTTCCGTCCACGGCGACGCTTCCGGAATCCGGCTTCAAAATCAGACCGATAATGTTCAAAAGTGTGGACTTGCCGCTGCCGGAAGGTCCGACAATGGCGACGGCTTCGCCGCTTTCCACGGAAAGATTGGCGTGATTTACCGCTTTTACGGTGTAGTGGCTGGTTTCATAGCTCTTGCAGGCTTGTGTAACGGTGATTCCCGGCATAGTTCATTCCCTCCTTAATCCCTGTGAAAATTTAGATACAAAACGCTGCTGCACAATACTTGTGACAAGGAACGCCGAGCCCATGGTGGCTGCGAATACCATGAGAAGATTCAGCGGCGACGCGAGCCTGTTCAATGACAGGATCAGGAGCGTTCCCGCAAGCGGGATCGCCTGATGGGTGCGGGTGCTGCTTGCGGCGGAAAGCCGCAAAAAGTTTTCCGTTGACTGTATCTCCGCATAGGCGGAATAGTTTTGATACAGGAACGACCTGACATCGGCGGTGCTTTCCTCTGTGGGTTCGGCAAGAATCAGACGGTCTATGAACATATCCACCGATACGTGCGGAAACGCCGCGAGGGAAAGGGCATCCTCACAGGATGGCGAGAAAACATAGAGCGTTTTCTTCAGATTCTCCGATGCGGGTGGAATGTAGTGCAGCGGATGGTAAACGTCCATATCGGATGGAACAACGGTTACTGTGCATTCGTGATCTCCGATGCGGAGCGTCTTTCCTTCGTCTCCGGCGCAGTCCGGCGAAACCGCGGCGATGGGTGCACCGCTGCCTGCCGGAAACGGGAATGCTGTCAGCCGAGTATAGGCGCCCACATAAACGATGGTCTGCTGATACCCGCCGATGCCGGGGAGAAGGACGAGGCTGCCGAGGTTGTCATGCTTTTGAAACAGCTCCACGAGGCCCTGCTGCCGCCCACTGCCTGTGCTGATAGGCTGTGCGGTAGTTTTCCGGTCAGCCGCTGTCATAAGACTGCTCAAATCCTTTACCCGCACCATGCTCACATCGTTTTGCGTAAAGCGACGGATTGTATCATTTTGTGACGCGACATGCTGGTAACTCAATCCCACCAGCACGAAAGCCATGATGGACATTGCGGTTAAAAAGCCGTAAAAAATGACCCATCCGGCATCCTTGACCAAATCCCGGATCACCTGCCCGATCAGTGTCATATCATGTTCCCCCTTTCCCCAGTCGTGCGACTGTTCCGCAGTAGCCCGCCCAGTTCAAAATCAGTGAGAACAGTACAAACCGTGCCGTAGTACCTATCAGCAGCGTGGTCAGATCACTGTCCGGCATATAGGTCAGCCCCCGGTACAGCGCCACGCCGAAAAGCAGAGCAGCAGTCAGTGCAATACCAATCGCCGTAAGGGTGGAGCGGAGGAACAGCCGTGCTTTTGACAGTCCAAACAAATGATAGATTTGATAGCGGCGGTCATTTTCCCGATACATGGTCAGCACCACATAGGAGAAGCAAAAGATCAAACCGAGCATGGCAGCGGAAATCGCTCTGGAAAGAACGCTGTCCGTTAGAAGCTTCGCCGCCAGTGCAGGAAGGCTCAAATGCTGCCGCTGGTCAGTGACCGTATAGCCGCGGCTCTCGAACAGGGCCGTCAGACCACTGGTGTCCGCGCCATCTGTGAAGTACATTCCGTCCTTCGCCCCGCTCATGGACAACGGATAGAGAAACCCTGCATTGGAGATAACGGAAGGCACATCCTGTTCTCGATAGGTTCCCAGTACAGGCAGCCCCAGCGCGTCCGGCAAAAACCGTCCGTCGCGCACATAGGTTTCCGAAAAAGCCGCGTCCTCTGCGGTTAATACGCCCTGCGCGTCACAAGGCAGCGAAAGCCCGACGGCTTCACGGAGCCAATTCGAACCGTCCAGGATGCCGCAGCCTGCGGCAAACCCGTTCTTGTATAGGATTGTCGCCTCGTTTTCCAATGCCCAGCGTTCCAGAAGCACATAAAGCTCATCGGACGGCGCGGCGGCGCTTGGCGTGCCTGTGTCCTCCTCCGGATGAAGGTATGTCCGGGAGACGTCCGCGACAGTAAAGGATTGCAAGCCCGACACGGGGCTAAAATAGTAGTCCGAGTAAATGATGGAAACGCCAAGCCCTAAGCTCGCAAGAATCAGGATCGAGCACAGCAAGGCAGCCCAGTTCTTTTTTCGCATAGCTTTACCCTCCGTCCTCTCACAGCGCAATATGCCGTGTGGCGCAATCGCTCACATAGGGATCATGTGTCACAACAACAATGGTTTTTCCTTGTCGGTTCAGCTCTTTGAGAATATCCATCACATAGCTGCGGTTGCGCTCGTCCAGACTGCCCGTAGGCTCATCCGCAAGGATAATGTCGGGGGATTTTGCAATGATTTTTGCCAGCGCCACCCGCTGCTGCTCACCGCCGCTCAAGGTGTAGACCTTACGACGCTCATAGCCAGAAAGCCCCACCTGTGCCAGCGCATCCGCGATGCGTTCTTTCTCTGCCTTGCCCTTTGCTTTACCGAACCGGGTGGCGAGCTTCATGTTGGCTTCCACGGTGTCGGTGTCCACCAGCCCGTAATTCTGAAACAGGTAGGACAGCTTGTGCCGCCGCAGGTGAACCGCAGCGCGGGAGGAAAAGGACGGGTTTCTTGCGCCGCAGAGGGTGACGCTGCCGCTGTCCGGCCTTTCCAGCAGTCCTATGATGTTCAGGAGCGTTGTTTTTCCGGCTCCGCTTTCGCCCTTGATGGCGACAAACTCTCCGGCTTCAATATGCAGCGAGTAATCCCGAAACAGCACTTTCTCCCCGAAGCGTTTATTGATATTGGATAAAGTAATGGCAGTCATGCTTCCGCTCCTTTCACAATCTGATAGAGGTTTTTCCGGGCAATGCTGCCGCAGGCCAGCAGCGTGATCAGCAGCTCCGCGAGAAACGTACCCAGCAGGATATTGTAGTCAAGCTCGATGGCGAGCTTTAAGAGCAGCAGCCCTGCCGCTACCGCCCCATAATACAGCACCGTCAGCACGAGATGGGTGCGAATACAGCTTAATAGGGAATGCCCTTCAATCAGGCGACAGGCGATCCTGTCCCTGTAATTGTCGCAGTAGAGCCTTGCGCCGAATAAGATCAGGCAGAACAGCCCGATCAGCAGCACCAAAGCCTGTACGCCCCAAATCATCAGCATATAGGTCAGATGATGGAGCATTTTATCAAAGGTGGCGGCGACGGTCGGTGTGGAAACGGTCGCCGCGTCAATACCCGTTTCCCGCAGGATGGGCAGCAGCTCCGCATACGGATCATCGGTGGGAACATAGAGGAAATACGCCCCCTGTGAACACCATGCTTCGATGAAAAGCCCGTCCAGCAGGTCACCTTCCTTGACTACAAGGATGGGCGCGGGCAGAGCGCCGTTTCCCCCAAGCCCTGTGCTGGCGTTATAGGAGTATATGTCAGACGCTTTATCATCGTAGAGGACAATATTTACATCCCCGGAATTTCCCCAGCTCGCGCCGCGCTCCCGTACCTCATCCCGCCTGTATTCCTTGGACTTCGGAAGCAGAATATTCACATGGGTATCGGAAAGCAGAGCGTCACCGATCTGCTCCCCGTCCGGCGCATAGATGGGATTGAACGCAAGGTAGTTTCGGTTGATGTGGGCATAATCCTGACCGTATACCTCTCCCAGCATTTTCCCTTCAAACAGGTCGTAATTAAAATCGTTGGCTGCCATGAGTATTCCATTGTAGCGATCCACTGTGGCATAATAGAACGCCAGATAATCCGCGCCCTCCGGTGCTCTGCCGGAATTAACATTGTTCAGAGGGACAGTCACATAGCCCTTTGTCTTTTGCGAACAGAACTCCGCTGCATGGAAGGTGTTGTAGATCTGCGTGATGTTCCGCATGGCAATGGTGAGAGAGAATAGAATAAAGATCAGAAAAGCAGCTTTCGCAAGCGTGTTTGTAATGTAGATCCCGCGCTTTGGAACTTTGCCCTTCACATACTCCGCGCTGCGCTGCCCAGAGAGGAATAACAGGGAGAGCAGGATGCCCAGTATCAGAGGAACGAGCAGCCACAGACAATCCCCCAGCAGGAACAGCCCAAATTGCCAGGTCGCCACCGGATGAAGCCACACGGCGCAAATCATGGCGGCGGCAAAAATCAGCAGAAAGCAAAGACACAAAGCAGGGGCAAAGGCTTTGATCTCCCCCAGCAGGATATTCCCCGTGGTATAGCCCTCCATTTTTTTCAGCACATTTTTCTTGCCTGCGGACAGGGTGTAGAATACGATACTGACGCAGAGCATAAAGGCAGGAATGAACAGGAAATAAAGCGGCAGTTTGGTAGACAAAAGCCTTTCGTTGGTTACTGTTACGGAATAGCCCAAGCCTTTCAGCGCATGAAGCACCGCGTCAAGCTGTCCTTCCGCCACATACCAGGTCGCGGCGGTCAAGTCATGCTGCTGCGCCTGCATGAGTGGATAGATGGCGGTATCTTGAAACAGCGAGGACAGATGCAGCGCCATAGCTCCCGGCTGCTTTGCAGTGGAAAAGAACTCGTCCGATTCCAGCCTCACGCTCCCTTTCCCGGTAGAAACGGAAAGAAAGCTGTCGGTATGGCTGGTCTTATAGTAGCGGTACAGTGGCTTGTCCCCATCCAGCTCCGCGTAGCGGTACATAATGTCTGCGCCGATCTTTCCGAGTGCAGTATCTATCTGTCCCAAAAATTCGCGGTTGCTCAATGTCTCCGGCTTTTCGAGGATTACCGCCCGCTTATCCAGTATCATGCTTTCCTCTGCGTCCTGTGCAAAATTGAACAGGGATAGTACCGAAAGCACGGTCATACAGACGGCAAAGCAAAAAATCACAAGTTTTCTCATGGTACACCTACTCTCCAAATGGTCAGACCGCTATTCATTCTCACCCTCTCCTTTTACACCCCGCAGCTCTTTTACATTATAAAAAATACTCAATGCCAGCAGCATCGCGCAGTAGAACAGAACGCCGACTGCAAGGATCAGTTGAAAGTCGCGCCATTCCGAACAGGATGCAGTGCGAAAGCCCATGACGCACAGGTGCCCCAGCCCGTATGCGATAGGGATCAGGAGCAGACGCTCCACCCGGCGGCGGAATTTTTCCTTCCTGCGCAGCTTGAACCATACCCCGGTAAGGATCAGGAACAGGGCGATGTTGAATAGCAGCCAATAGCCCAAAGAAAGCCCCGCCAAAGCGACCCAGCCGCCGCTGTCGGGCGCGGTGCCGTAGATGCACACCGAGCTGTCGCTGGAGCTTTCGGCGTGTCCGTTGATAAACTGCGTGAAATAAACGAGAAGCGGCTTACCGCTCTCCGGCGCTGCGATTACAGCCTGTACGCCGTGTCTATGGAACGCTCTGTCCCATACGGAGGTCCACACCTCAAGATGGTAGACAGTGTTGCGATCATCGGGGTCGGCGATTTGTTGGAGCTTATAATTCGTGACCTCGTTGCTGAAAGAGAGCGTCAACGCACCGTTTGCTTCCTCCGTCACAGTCACCAGCTCTGGCGAATAGGCGAAGTATTCCGGCGCAGTCAGAAAGGAGATGACCGACAGCATCAGCGCCAGCAGCACCGCCGCCGTGCATAGGATGGTCTGCACCTTTTTCATCAGCAGTGCCTTTTTCAGCCGTTTCAGCGGCGCGGCGTCCATGTCGGGCTGCGGCTCTGTTTGCACCTCCACAGGCTCCCGCAGTTTTTCAAGCTCCGCACGGCAGACGGGGCAGCTTTCCAGATGTTCCTTTACAAACTCCGCCGTATCCTCCGACACCATGTTTTCCACATACAGCGGCAGAATATCGCGGATGATACTGCACTCATTTTTCATCTTCGTCAACCTCCATTCCCTTTTGGATCATTTTTCGTGCGCGGTGATAGGTGACGCACGCCCAGTTTTCCGTCTTGTGAAACAGCTTCCCGATCTCCTTAAAGCTCAATTCGCCAAGGGTACGCCACATGAAAACCTCTTTGTACGGATCGGGAAGCTCATGCAGCAGATGTTTTACCTGTTGGGCATTCTCGCTGCGCAGCAGCATTTCCTCCGGTGATTCCTCCGCTTCCGATATAAGCTGTTCCATATCCGCTGTATGCTCTGTCCTGCGGCTTTGTTTCAGATGGGTATAGTAACAATTCTTTGCGATCTGACACAGCCACACCCGGATGTCGCAATCCCCCCGAAAGCTGTCAACGCGGCGAAGCGCACGGAAAAAGGCTTCGCTGGTAATATCCTCTGCCAGCCGTTCGTCCCCGCCGGACAGCCGCCGCACATAGAGGAACACATCCCGAAAATAGTCCTTGTATATCTGTTCAAAGTCCGTCACCTGCTCACCTCCTTGTCCCGTTCACTTATAAGACTGCGAAAAACGAAAAATCTTACAAAGAATTTCGTAAAAAATTTTGAGTTGACTACTTATCTTCCTATATTGCAAGACTGCCGCTCGGCAGTTTTCGCTGTCGGCGGCAGATTCGGCTATGCAGTAAGAGAACCATCCACAATCTTTACATACGCCACCAGCTTTACTTTTCACAGGTATTGGAGCTCTCATTCTCGCCTAAGTATCGCTCTCCGCTTGCAATGGCTTCCACCAGCACACCATAGACCTCCGCCAAGGCGCGAACATACTGCGGGAAGTCGCGCCGCAGCTCACCATCCTCCCCCGATGGCAGGACCGGCCTCCGCATCATACGATGAACAGCCCTCCATACCTGAAGCCTGCTGCCGGGATAGGCTTCTCTCAGTTTCTCGACCGCGCGGTTCTTTGCCTTCTCCACGGCGGACTCCTTCATCATGTGATACATCCCGATCTCTTTCAAAG